>OGTO01000002.1_pt1 | contig 345914 bp, 322 predicted proteins | sample 1574671 | NCBI WGS metagenome assembly OGTO01 (sample SAMN03295809, study PRJEB24534) | human gut metagenome | isolation source: fecal sample 4 from infant 1 | host: Homo sapiens | place: USA: Pittsburgh, PA | collected 2014-07 | reverse complement strand
AGCGCCTTGCCCGGGCTACGAGTTCTCCACCGTCTGCGGGATGGTAGCCCGGACAGGCGCGCAGCGCCGCCTCCGGGAAACGTGCGCACGGGGTTTAGAAACGATGGCCGGCGTTCAGGGTCACTGCTTCTTCTCCGGCTCTGAACACCAGCGTCGGATTCGGGCCGCCGAGAGTGGCGTGGCCCTGCGTCACCTGAATCCAGTTGCCTTCCGGCAGGCCGATAATCGTCAGCTCTGGCGCAACCACCAGCAGCTCGCGGATCCGCTGTTCGCGGGTCTCGCCTTTATGGCCTTCCGGCAGTGCGTTGGTGAAGTGCGGGTTAATTTGCAGCGGGAACAACCCCAGCGCAGTAAAACCGTTAGGGTCGACAATCGGCATATCGTTAGTGGTGCGAATCGTCGGGCAGGCCAGGTTAGCGCCCGCGCTCCAGCCGATATACAGCGCCCCGCGCTTCACCACATCCACCATCGGCGCCAGCAGGCCGCGTTCGCGGCACTCTTTCAGCAGCTGAAAGGTATTGCCGCCGCCGACGATAACTATCTCCGCATTCTCAATCGCCGACACCGGGTCCGCGACGCTGTGAATACCGGTAACCGTAACGCCCATTGGGCTGAAGACGGCGGCGGTTTTCGCGGTGTAATCATCCCAGGTTTGCGTCACCCCGGCAAAAGGGATGAATACCGCAGAACGGCGGCCATTTAGCTGCCCGGCAATGGTCGGCAGCGCATGTTCCAGCCAGGCTTTGCCCGGCAGCGTTGAGTTACTCAATAGCAGCAGTTCCATTATTTCTCCATTTGACCAGATGATTATTCGGGCAGAGATGTTATCACAGGATATCTTACCGCTTGCTGACGTGGCTCACGCTGGGACGCGCTGAGCAAAGCGGAACGGTGATTATTGGCGCAGCGACTCTCTGAATTAATCTGGAAAGTGCCTCGCAGACTGACTCTACCGGGCGTGACAGGTTAGCGGGAACCGCTTAGTTTTACGTTGATGATTCACAGGCAAAGAATAGAAAATGCTCGTTTATTACGCTAATCTGAGGCATGTCATGCGCATTACCATGGGGGCTATCATGCGCACTACGTCGAACGTTAAAAAATCAGTCAATGTCTCGCTTTCGCCTGAAATCCTGGAAGAGGCGCGTAAACTTAAAATCAACATTTCGGCGGTTTTAACGGAAGCTTTACTTGAGAAATTTCGTGAGCACAAACGTGAAGAGTGGTTACGAGACAATAAGAAATCGATCGATACGATTAACCAATGGGTAGAAGAAAACGGTTCGTTTAGTGATTTTCAAAGGCCGTTCTGATGGAACAATATTGCGCTTATGAGAATACGGGAAGCGGTAAAAAGGTTTTCCCTTATTTAATCAACCTGCAGCATCCGGTCGCGAATGTCCTGAAGCATATCCTGGTTGCCCCTGTGATAGAATAAAACCAACTACCTGATACCCAGCCTCCGACCAAAATTTGTCCCGTGATTACGATTGCCGGTCAAACTTATATTGTGATGACGCATATGATGGCGGGTTTGCCGCAGAAAGAACTGGGCAAGCGCGTTGCTGATTTGACGGCGGACAGGGCTGCGCTGCGCGATGCAATCGACTTTCTGATCAACGGTTATTAGAGCGCCCTCCCTGGCGCTCTCCGTTTTGCCTTTATCCTCTGGCAAAGGCCGCGGCTTCAGCGACCAACGCCGCGTCCGGACGCACGCCGGTGTAGAGCGCAAACTGCTCCACCGCCTGCAGGGCAATCACCTCCGCACCGCTGATAACGCGCTTGTCCAGCCTCTGCGCCAGCTTGATGAGCGGGGTTTCCGGCGGCAGAGCGACCACGTCAAATATCACGTCGGCCCGTTCCACCATCGTCGGGCTAAAGGCCAGAGTTTCGCTTTCCGCGCCGCCCGCCATGCCGAGCGGCGTGACGTTAACCAGAATATCCGCCGCGATTCCCTCCGGCCTGGGCTGCCACTGAAAACCGTACTGCTTTGCCAGCGCCAGGCCGCGCTCGCGATGGCGGGCGGCGATAATCACATCGCGGAAACCGGCATCGCGGAAGGCGGCGATGACCGCTTTGCCCATTCCGCCGCTGCCCTGGATCATCACTTTGGCTGAGGAATCGAGCTGATAGCGGTCAATCAGGCTTTTCACCGCGATATAGTCGGTATTCAGCCCGGTCAGCCTGCCGTCGTCGTTGACGATGGTGTTGACCGAATCAATCGCCTTTGCCGAAGGGGCAAGCGCGTCAAGATACGCTATGCAGCTCTCTTTAAACGGCATAGAGACCGCGCAGCCGCGAATGCCTAATGCGCGCACGCCGTTTACCGCCGCGGCTATATCCTGGGTCGTAAACGCTTTATAGATATAGTTCAGCCCCAGCTTTTCATACAGGTAGTTATGAAAGCGGGTGCCGAAGTTACCCGGGCGACCGGCCAGCGACATGCACAGCAGCGTATCGCGATCAATCATGAGCAATATCCTCCGCGTGGGCCAGAAGATACTCTTCCGCCTCTTTTGACCAGATACCGTGGTGACGTTCCATAATCGCCGCCAGCTGCGGGTCGCTAATGTTTCCCAGCGGCGTAAGCGGAATGTTTTTTCCGGTATAGACCAGCTTCTTACCGCCGCCTACCGCCGGTAAATCCAGGGTGGTCTCGCCCGCCGCGTTCAGCCCCAGAATATGAGTCACCACCTTCGCGGTCTGCACCTTTTTCTCCTGCATCAGCGCTACGGCGGCGCGCATATCGTCGGTATTGCCGCCGGAGGTGCCCACGTAGTGGGTGAAGGCGTAATGCACATCGTAAAAATTGATCGGTGCGCTGAACTGCTTATCCTGCGGGCCGGCAAAAAAGTTCAGGCAGCCGTCCGGGGCCAGCAGCGAGGATGCCAGGGTGATGAGCTGTTCGTTAGGGACGAAGACGAAGATATCGTCAAAGCCGTGGCCGCCGGAGAGCGCCATCAGCGTTTCGCGGCTGGCGTCGCGCCCATCCAGATAGTGGATCAGCGTTTGCGGCTCGGAGGGATAGTGCTGGCGCGCATAGCTGAGCTTTGGCTTATTGGTATCGGTGACCACCAGCAGCGCCGGGTTGATCGGGCCATGCAGCGCGTAGTCGATGGCCAGCAGACCCATCGGGCCGGTGCCGCCGAGGATCAGCGTGCGGCCCTGCGGGCGAATGCCCATCACATGGTTATAGCTGCCTTCCTGCAGATGATAGTTGGCGTTGAAGGCGCCAATCACGCAGGAAAGCGGCTCCACCAGCGAGCCTTCAAACCAGGTATCGCCTTCCCAGGAAAGCAAACAATCCTGTTCCATCACCTCGTTGGGGATCACCACGTGGGTGGCCTCGCCGCCGATCCATGGAAAAGAATAACCGGGGCAGTCCGGGCGATCCGGCAGCTGCAGGTTGGCCTGAATCACATAGCGCTGGCCGGCGTGAAACTTGTGCTGCCACTTTTTGCCGACGGCGATAATCTCCCCGCAGAACTCATGGCCGATAATGATTGGGTTGGTCGCCACATCGTCCGGCACCTTTTTGTGGTCCTCGCCCTGGTTCGCCTCTTTCCACGAGGAGAGGCACAGGCTGTCGGTGACCACCCTGGCGAGAATTTCATCATCCTGCATCGCCGGAAGTTCAAAGGTTTCCAGGCGCAGATCGCGTTTGCCGTAGAGCCGCAGGGCTGTTGTTGTTTGCATGTTTACCACCTCATCCCCTTCATCTTTCGCATGACGGCTGCGAAAGCTTTTGGGTCTAACTTGTTGAAGTAGCCCCGGCATCGCCGGGGCGGAATAATCAGGACAGAATCAGGACAGGAAGCCCAGCGCGTTACCGATAATCCCCAAACCGAAGAGGGCGAAAATCAGCCATACCGGGTTCACTTTCTTATTGAGCAGGCGCACGATCAGCAGCGTCAGGCCCAGAGCCAGCAGGCCGGGGCAGAGCTGATCGAGGATGTCCTGTACGGTCATGGTGACGGTCGAGCCGTCGGCGCCCGGGGTTTGCGAGACCACCAGCGGGACGTTGATGGTGGTCCACTTGGTCACCAGCACGCCCATCACAAACAGGCCAAGAATGGAGGCGCCTTCGGTCAGTTTTTGCAGCAGGTTGCCGCCCATATCGCTGACGATATTGACCCCTTTACGGAAGCCGAGCTGCAGCCCGTACCACTTCATCGCCAGACGTACCGCGTTGAAAATAAAGAAGAACAGCAGCGGTCCAAGAATATTGCCGGAGAGCGCCAGCGAGGCGCCGAGGGCGGCGGTAATCGGCCGCAGCGTGCCCCATACCAGCGGGTCGCCCACGCCTGCCAGCGGCCCCATCAGGCCAACTTTGATCCCGTTGATGGCGCCATCGTCGATAGCGGCGCCGTTGGCCCGGGCTTCCTCCATCGCGGCGGTGACGCCAATCACCGGCCCGCAGACTGCCGGAGTGGTGTTGAAGAACACCAGATGGCGCTTCAGCGCGGCGACCTGATCCTCTTTCAGCGGGTAGAGGCGCTTGATGGCCGGGATCATGTCGTAGCAGAAGCCAAGCCCGTGAATACGTTCGAAGTTGAATGACGCCTGCTGCAGGTTGGAGCGCAGAAACATGCTCACCAGGTCGCCTTGGGTAATTTTTCTCTGTTCCATGTTGGGCTCCATCAGTCGTCAAGCTGGTCAAGGGCAGTGGAAGAGGTGGCGGCGGCCTGCGGTTCGGGTTTACGCCACTGCGGATTAAGCTGGATATAAATCAGCGCGATGATGACCCCGACGCCGCCGAAGGCCAGCAGGCTAAAGTCGAGATAGCCGCCCGCGAGGAAGCCGAGGAAGAAGAAGGGCATCAGATACTTCACGCCCATCATGCGCAGCACCATGGCGTAGCCGACCACCACGATAAAACCGCCGGCGATTTGCAGACCGCGGGTGACGAATTCCGGAATGGCGTTGAGCATATTGCTGACCATATCCGCGCTGACAAACAGAGAAACGATGAGTGCGGGAATGGCGACGCGCAGCGCCTGAACGCCCAGCGCAGACACGTGCAGCAGATCGATTGTTCTGAAGCGCGCCTCTTCCGCGGCCTTATCCGCCGCGTGCTGGAACACCACGGTAATGGTGCGGGCGAACACGGTGAGCACCTGACCTGCGGCAGCGACCGGCAGCGCAATCGCTATTCCGGTAGCGATGCTTTGCTGGCCCACGATCACCAGGATGGCGGAGATAATGCTGGCTAACGCCGAATCCGGAGACTGCGCCGCGCCGACGTTCATCCAGCCGAGCGCGATCAGCTCCAGCGTCCCGCCGAGCATAATCCCGGTTTTTAGATCGCCGAGAATTAAGCCAATCACGGTACAGGCGATTAATGGCCGGTGCGTCTGGAATTCATCCAGCACGCTGCCCATCCCGGCAATACAGGAAAAAATAAATATGGCGATTATTTGTAGGGTACTTATTTCCATAATTTGTCACCTTGAGGGTATAGAAATCCCTGCCTTTTACGGCATTTACACAATGTTCTTCAGGCTGCCTCTTTGTTGACTGCATTCTCTCGCCCCAGTCACATAGTTAGCTATGCTGCTGGTGACTCGCTCATTTGCCGCCGCGATGCATCCAGAATGACAGTGTGTAATAAAAGGCGCGTTTTATTATTCTGTAACGGACTGCTCTGCTATTTTATCGAGAATATTAACCGACGGATCCGAAGCCACGACGCGTAAATCAAGCTTAACGCCCAGCTTATCTAACTGCTGAAAGGCATTAATATCCGCTGCGTCTAATGACACCGCTTTGGTTAACTGTTTTTTACCCGGTCGCCAGGCCATGCCGCCAATATTCAGCGTGGCTATTTTGACGCCCTGCTGCACCATGGTTAATACGTCCTGCGGATTAGTGAATAAATAAAAAACCGTTTCGTCCTGATATTGCGGGTTGTGATAAACGGCGACGGCTTTCTCGATATTCACCACATTGACCTTCATGCCCGGCGGCGCGGCCTGGCGAAGCAGCGTGCGGCGAACGTCGTCGTTATACACGTCGTCATTACAGATAATGATGCGCTGGGCGTTGGCCACTTTTGACCAAACGGTGGTGACCTGGCCGTGAATCAGGCGGTCATCAATGCGTGCGAGCGTAATGTTCATCAGAAATCCTCCTCAACGGTTTCCAGCTGCCGCCAGGTGACGCAGCACTGGCTGGCGATGGTCTCAAGATGTTGGCACAGTGCTTCTGCATTCATCGTTTGCTGGTTATCGACCAGCTCCAGAGCCAGCGGTAGCGACAGGCCGCTGATGACCCGAAGCTGCGGGTTGCGCATCGCCAGGCCGGCGGCGGCGTTCCACGGGCTGCCGCACTGTAGATCGACGGCGATGAGCCACTCCTCCTCTTTGTGAGTACTTACCAACTTTTCAAGCTTATCGGCGATATCGCCCGCGTTTTCCCCCGGTACAAACGCCACGGCGCTGACGTGGACATCGCCGTAAACCATGCGCACCGAGTCGAGCATGGCGCAGGCCAGCTGACCGTGAGCGCAGAAGATGACGTTAACCATGTTTCCCCCTTAGCCGCGCGTTTTGCCGCCCGCAATGTTAGTGGTTACTCCGGTAATGTAGCTGGCGCGCTCTGAGAGCAGATAGCAAACAAAATCAGCAACTTCGCTGAGACGGCCGGAGCGACCAACAGGAATCGCATTTTTGCTATAGCCTTCGCGCAGCTGTTCGACGGTGATATTGCGGGTCCAGGCCAGCGCTTCTTCATATTCCGGCGTACGCAGCCCGGTTTTTTCCAGAATGCCCGGCGCAACGCCTACGACGCGAATACCGTGCTTGCCCAGCTCTTTCGACCAGGAGCGGGTAAAGCTGTTCAGCGCGGCTTTGGTCGCGGCGTAGCAGCTCTGGCCTTCAGAGCCTTCGAGACCGCTTTCTGACGAGACGTTAACAATCACGCCGCTGCGCTGTTTAACCATCTGGCGCGCCACCGCCTGCGACATCAGGAACACGCCTTTCTGGTTGATATTGACCATTTTTTCGAAAGCCGCTTCATTTAATTCATAGCGACCGGACGGCGCTTTCTCATCGACTAATAAACGCGGGAAGTTGACGCCGGCGTTATTGACTAAACCATCAATGCGGCCAAATCGCTGAATAATACTGTCGACGGTTTTATTCACTTCGCTGGCGCTGGAAATATCGGTTGGCCAGAAATTATAATTATCGCGATCCTGATGTTTGTCGCCGCCGTGAATATCGCTCATCTGAACCTTTGCGCCCTGGGATAATAATTCATCGACAATCGCCAGGCCGATTCCTGATGCGCCGCCGGTCACGATAATTATTTTGTCTTTTAAATTTAACCATGTATTCATTATCGACTCCTGTTTCTTTAGATAAAGGGATCCCCCGCAGCAGCGCTGCGTGAAATCATATTCTTGACATTTACTTCAGTAATGACTCAGCGGTTTCTCGATTCGTCACCAGACAATTAATGTAATGACCGTTTAAGGCACCAAGAATCCCGGCGTATTTCTCCTCGCCCATGGCGATACCCACCGAGTAGCGCGCCTGCTTGAGTTTCGCCATCTCGATAGAGAGCGTTTTTTCGCTCATGGCGGTTTCGACCAGCGCGCCATCAATGTTGTAAAAACGCGAACAGATATCGCCGGCGACCTGGCGAGCGTTGAGATCGTCGCTCTCTTCACTGCCGTAAAATGCATGCCAGTTGGCGCCGTCGCGGATCGCCGGAGAACCAATGCCCACCAGCGCGACGTCCAGGTTATCCCAGTAGGAGGCAATCGTTTTAAAATGCCGGGACTGCATAATACCGTTGCGAATTAATGTGTTATCCAGCAGTGCCGGGAAATCAGCGAGATGAGATTCCGCTTTCAGCTTCGCCGCTGCGCCGTAGGTCAGCGTATTCACGTGGTAGCGACTTTCCAGTTTTCCGGAGGGGCCGCCGATAATCGGCACGCAGATAACCTGACGGGACTGGCTGGCCAGCGGCAGATTCTCCACCAGCGCGCGCACCGCCCGACCCCAGGAGAAGCCGACGATATCGCCCGGCTCCAGCAGCCTGTCGACCAATTGCGCGCCATGCAGGCCGATAAGATTGAGCTGATCCTCCTCCAGCAGTGAGTCGCAGGCCGCCACCACCGCCTCTTTGAGACCGAATTTTTGTTTTAGCTGCTGCTCAAGCCACAGATTTTCGTTGTAGTCGTAGTTGATGGCGATAGTGACGATGCCCTGCTCGCGGCCGCGCTTCAGCAGACGGCTGATAGTGGTGCGGTATATCCCCAGCTCGCGGGCAATCTGCGCCTGGGTCATATCCTGCTCATAGTAGAGCTGGGCGATTTTCACGATCAGACGAATATCGTCGCTGTTTTCCATCGTCACTGTCGGCTCCTGCACATTTGTGCAAATGGGAGAGTTGCTGTCATGATCTGATATAACCCCATCAGCGACCCGCTTCAAAGAAATTTTCCTCTATTTCATGATGATGTTCCGACCGTTTCTGTTGCACATTTGCGTTGCTTACCGGTGGTTTATGGCACCTTTGTGCCGGACGTGATAAGAGCCTGATTCTGCTTTGTTTCGCCGGGCAAAGTTGCCGGGCTTTCATGGGCACACTTTTGTGTTGAAAGGCGTGGCAGATCACATTTAGCGGCAGGCGACGAGAGCGCGATTCTTTTTTATCGCCCGCAAGGTAGGGTATATTTCGCTTTTACAGGAGATTTTATGCTGCCCGACTCATCAACCCGACTCAATAAATACATCAGCGAAAGCGGAATTTGCTCGCGTCGTGAAGCCGATCGCTTTATCGAACAAGGCAACGTTTTTATCAACGGCAAGCGCGCTACCATCGGCGACCAGGTTAAAGCGGGCGACGTGGTAAAGGTCAATGGCCGGTTGATTGAGCCGCGCGAAGCGGACGATCTGGTCCTGATTGCGCTGAATAAACCGGTTGGCATCGTCAGCACTACCGAAGACGGCGAACGCGACAACATCGTTGATTTCGTAAACCACAGCAAACGCGTTTTCCCCATCGGTCGCCTGGATAAAGACTCCCAGGGGCTGATCTTTCTGACCAACCATGGCGATCTGGTGAATAAAATCCTGCGCGCCGGTAACGATCACGAAAAAGAGTATCTGGTCACCGTTGATAAGCCGGTGACCGATGAGTTTATCCGCGGCATGGGGGCGGGCGTACCGATTCTCGGCACGGTGACGAAGAAGTGCAAAGTGAAAAAAGAAGCGCCGTTTGTGTTCCGCATTACCCTGGTGCAGGGGCTGAATCGCCAGATCCGCCGGATGTGCGAACACTTTGGCTATGAAGTGACGAAGCTTGAGCGGACGCGGATCATGAACGTCAGCCTGACGGGGATCCCGCTGGGAGAGTGGCGCGATCTGACCGACGATGAGCTGATCGATCTTTTCAAACTGATTGAAAACTCGTCTTCAGAAGCGAAACCGAAGGCAAAAGCGAAGCCGAAAACGGCCGGCATCAAGCGTCCCGTCGTGGCGATTGAAAAAACCAGCGACAAGTCCTCCCGCCCGGCGTCGAACGGCAAACGCTTTACCGCGCCGGGGCGCAAGAAGAAAGGGCGTTAACGTCTGCCGCGCGTCGGGGTATTTGCCGACCAGGAAAACGAGGCCTCTGCGTCCGGTTTATAAGCCTGCTTTTTCTTCAGCTGGCGGGCTTTCTTAGCCTCGGCCTCGCGCAGGGCCATCAGTTTATCGATGTACTCTTTTTTCACGCTGTTGGTTTCCGCGTTGGTCAGCGGACGGCCATGGGCGATGCGCGCGCGGTCGAGCAGGGTTTTCAGTTCGCGCTGTTCGCGCTCGGTCATCTCTTTTTGCGTGATGCGGGGGAGTGCCATAGTGGTGCCCTCAATTAGCCTGTGGTTTCAGTGTACGGTATTGGGGCTGACGTCTCACGGTAAATTGTTGTGCCTCGCAGAAAATCCCGGAGGCGGCGCTGCGCACCAGTCCGGCTACAAAACCCGCAAGCTGCACGGACCGTAGCCCGGCGAAGCGCAGCGCAAGCCGGGAAAATTACGGATTGTTAGCTCTCTTTTTCCGTTTTACGCGATTCATCCGCAATCGGCTTCCCTGACCAGTAACCGGCCAGCAGCGAGCCGGACAGGTTGTGCCAGACCGAGAACAGCGCGCCGGGCAGCGCGGCCAGCGGGCCAAAGTAGATTTTCCCCAGCGCGGCGGCAAGGCCGGAGTTCTGCATTCCCACCTCGATCGCCAGCGTGCGGCAGGTGGATTCGTCAAAGCCAAACAGCCGTCCGCCCCAGTAGCCGCCGAGCAGGCCGATGGTGTTATGCAGGATGACGGCGATAATCACCACAAAGCCTACGGAAGCAATATGCGATGCGGAACCGGCCACCACGGCGCAGATAATCGCCAGAATGCAGACCATCGAAAAGGCCGGCAGGAACGGTTCCACCGCCTTGACCACTTTTGGCAGCAGATGATGCACCACCAGCCCCAGCGCAATCGGGATCACCACGATTTGCAGAATGCTGAGCAGCATCCCCATCACGTCCACCTGAATATGCGCATCCACGTACAGACGCGTCAGCAGCGGGGTGGCGACCACGCCGACCAGCGTGGAAACCGATGAGATGGTGACTGAGAGCGCGACGTCGCCTTTTGCCAGAAAGATCATCACGTTGGATGCCGTACCGCTGGCGACGCTGCCGACCAGCACCATCCCGGCGGAGAGCTCGGGCGGCATGTGAAAAATCAGCGCCAGCAGCCAGGCGGCGAGCGGCATCACCAGGTAGTGGAGAAAAATGCCTGCGGCGACCGGCGCGGGGCGGGAAAGCACGCGCTTAAAATCGTCGACTTTCAGATGCACGCCCATGCCGAACATAATCAGCATCAGCAGCGTCGGGACCCACGGGCCAACGGGGGTAAAAGTGGATGGCGTGTAATAGGCGGTAACCGAGAGCAGCAGCGCCCATAATGGGAACAGCCGCGTAAGCGTGGCGAGCATGTTGTTTTCCTTGCACGTAAGTTGTGTTTGCTTGTTATTGTCCGGCCGGGATCGAGCCCGGCCATCGCTATTGTTTATCGTGCTAAGAAATATTATTCAAACAAATTATGCTCATGTTCCGCTGCGGATAAGCTCCCAGCTGAGTCCGAAGCGCGCTAAATACTTGCGCAGGCGGTCAGCATCGTTAGGATTGGCCTTTTTCTGCCGGGAGACGGCGAACAGCTCGCGTCCGGCTTCGGAGAGCGAAGCGCTGCGCTGGCAGACCTCCAGCACCGTTTCCAGCTGGCGGCGATCGAACAGATCGATTTCCATTGCAATATCAGGAGAAGATGTCGTGAGCTGCCAGCTCTCTTTCAGCAGCATTATCTCCTCTTCCGCAACGGCCAGCGTAATGCGCCCCTGCTCGGCCAGGGTCGCCATACGCGCCACGGAGGAGCCTAGCTCGCGGAAATTGCCGCGCCATTGCGCCTGCGGCGAGCAGGCAAAGGCCAGATAGCGTTCGCGGGCGTCTTTATCGAAGCGGATCTGCGTCTGCCGCTCGTTGGCCAGTCGCCGTAATTCATACTCCACGTTCGGCGCAATATCTTCCCGCCGCTGCGCCAGGCCGGGGAGGGCAAAGCGCCACATATTGATGCGCGCATAAAGATCTTCGCGAAAGCGCCCCTCCGCCACCCACTGCTGCATATCGCGATGCGTGCCGGCGATTAGCTGGAAGTCGCTGTGCACCTCTTTATCCGAGCCAAACGGGAAAAAGGTTTTTTCTTCGATGGCCTTCAGCAGCATAGCCTGCTCATCCAGCCCCAGCTCGGCGATTTCATCGAGAAACAGCACGCCGCCGTCGGCTTCGCGTAATAGCCCGGCGCGAGGCGTAACCGCGCCGGTAAACGCGCCTTTGATATGTCCAAACAGCGTGGACATGGCGTTATCACCGCGCAGCGTGGCGCAGTTTACCGCCATGAATTTTCCCGCCACCCGATGGCGCGACTGACGAAGCTGAAAAATACGTTTGGCGAGGACGGACTTCCCGGCGCCCGTTGGGCCGGTCAGCAGGATCGGATCGGTCGATCGGATCGCCACGCGCTCAATACGATCGATAAGCGCGTTGAACGTCGCATTACGCGTCTCGATACCCGCCTTCAGGAAGGAGACGGACTGCTGCTGCTCGCGCTGAAAGCGGCTGGTGAGCGCGGCGTAGCGGCTTAAGTCCAGATCGATCACCGAGTAAATACCGGCGGCGACGGCGTCATCCGCTGCGCCTTTCGGCGCAGGGCTGGTCTGCAGCAGGCTGGCGGGGAGATAGCGCGCTTCGGTCAGCAGGAACCAGCAGATCTGCGCCACGTGGGTCCCGGTGGTGATATGCACCAGATACTCTTCGTTTTCGGTATCAAAGCGATAGCGGTTGGCGAAGTCGAGAAACGCCGCGTAGACCTCTTCAAAATCCCACGGATCGTTTATCTCAATCGTATGCGGGCGCACTTCGGTATGCGGTGAAAGCTGGGCGACATCGTCAATCAGCTTTTGCGCCATATTTTCATCACGCGGCTGGTGGAGAAGCTCCAGCCTGTCGACAGGAAAATCGGCCTGCTGGCATAGCCCAACGGTAGGCCGCCATTTTTTAAAGCGATTCGCCCGCTTGCCGCGTTTGTCCAGCACCGTTCCGAGGACGCCAATGACCACTCGCCGCTTTTTCATTTTTATCCCAAAAGATAAGTTTCGATATTTAAAGATAAAAAAACCTGCTGCCGGCGGCAAGCGTTACCGTTTCAATTAAAAATAAAAACGTTATTAATCAATTTATTGAAAAATAACTTTCGCATTTTTTATTGTTGGCACGCAACTGGCAATATCCCTTCCGTCACGACGCTGAAAACGCAGGGGTTAAACCCCGCCGGCACGCCAGGAACGGTACAGGCCGTTTTTCGGGCGCGTTCCGTCAGCCGATGACCACCAATGGGTTCGATTCCCGATTTCATCTCCAATGAAAACTGGTCGTTAATCATAGAAATAACGCGGGGTGATGCGCAGTCAGCACGCCCCACAGCAGGCCGCCGGTAAAGGCGCCGTGCCGCAGGCAAAAGGGAGTTCCCCTGCGGCTTCGCCCCTGCACCCGCGCCTGATTTTGTTAAGGAACAAAAAATGACGAAGAAAATCACGATACGTAAAGGTCAGCTTGGCCTTTTATCCCGTCAGGGTGACTACTATCAGGTTCTGGAAGCGGGCGAACATCGCCTGCCGTGGTTCAACGTCCCCGAAGTGCTGATCGTTAACCGGGACGGCAGCGAAGTGCCGGAGGCGCTGGCGGAGTATTTACGACGCTTTCAGCCGGAATGGATTGAACGCTACTGCCTGGCGGCGGATTTGACGGATGTCGAGGCCGGGGCGCTGTATGCCAACGGTGTGCTGCAGGAAATTTTACCGCCTTCGACGCGCCGACTGTACTGGTCCGCCGGTGATGAAATTCAGCTGCTACGTATCGATACCCGGCAGGTTGCGGTTCCGGCTGACATCATGAATGCGGTGCTGCAGCCGCGACGTCACGGGGCGGTAAAAGGCCGTGAAGCGATCCTCACCGTATCGGTGCCGGCGTGGCACGTCGGGGTGCTGAAAATCGACGGCGAGACACAATCGCTGCTGCAGCCTGGCCTGAGCGCGTACTGGAAGGTCAATCACCTGGTGGAAGCGGAAGTGGTCGATACCCGCCTGCAGGTGCTGGAGGTTGGCGGCCAGGAGATTCTGACCAAAGATAAAGTGAACCTGCGTTTAAATCTGGCGGCGAACTGGCGCTACAGCGATGTACTGCAGGCGTTTGGACAGCTGACGAAGCCGCTGGACCATATGTATCGCGAGCTGCAGTTTGCGCTGCGTGAAGCCGTCGGAACGCGAACGCTGGATGAGCTGCTGGAAGATAAGAAAATCATTGATGAGGTCGTGAGCGCGCAGGTCACCGAGCGCATGGCGGCATTTGGTATCGACGTCGCGTCGCTGGGCGTGAAGGATATTGTGCTGCCCGGCGACATGAAAGCCATTTTGTCGCAGCTGGTGGAGGCGGAGAAATCGGCGCAGGCGAACGTGATCCGCCGGCGTGAAGAGACCGCGGCGACGCGCTCGCTGCTCAACACCGCGAAGGTGATGGAGAATAACCCGGTCGCGCTGCGCTTAAAAGAGCTGGAAACGCTGGAAAGAGTGGCGGAGCGCATCGATAAAATCTCGGTCTTTGGCGGCCTGGACCAGGTGCTGCATGGCCTGGTGAATCTAAAAGGATAATGAAAATGACGTATCACGCTGTAAGCGCCGCCATGCGCCATAAGGTGCGGCGGCAGTTAAAAGACGTGGAGCAGCGCTACGGCGTCAGAGTGCTCTACGCCTGCGAATCCGGCAGCCGGGGCTGGGGCTTTGCCTCGCCGGACAGCGATTATGATGTGCGGTTTCTCTACGTTCACCCGCTGGAGTGGTACCTGCGGGTGGATCCCCCGCGCGATGTTATTGAGCTGCCCATCGACGATGAGCTGGACGTCTGCGGCTGGGAGTGGCGCAAGGCGCTGGGTCTGCTGAAAGGGGCGAACCCGACGCTGATCGAATGGCTGGATTCACCGGTGGTGTATCAGCAGGATGACGCAACGGTTCAGGCGCTGAAGAAAGTGATACCGCATTGGTTTTCTCCGGTTCGCGCCCGCTGGCATTACTATTCGATGGCTCGTAAAAATTTTCGCGGCTATCTGCAAGGCGAACGGGTGCGGCTGAAAAAGTACTTTTACGTACTGCGCCCGCTGCTGGCCGTCCGCTGGGTTGAAGCGGGAAAAGGCGTGCCGCCGATGCGCTTTGATGAACTGCTGGCAGGAAGCGAGCTGGCAGCGGGTCTACGTGCGGAAATAGACGAGCTGCTGGAACGTAAACAGCGCGCAGGAGAGGCGGAAAACGGCCCGCGTCGACCGCTGCTGCATGCGTTTATTCAGTCCGAGCTGCTCAGAGGCGCAATCCCGCCAGCGCTGCCTGAGAGCCGGAGCGGTGATGTCAGGGAGTTGGACAGATTGCTGATGACCACGGTGATGGGAAACTAAAAATGGCCCGGCAGAAATGGCGGGCCATTTTATTCGCTATTACTCGAACAGATTATGATGCAGCTTCTGCACCACTTTTTCGGCATCCGCACCCGGGACCAGGAAGCACAGGTTATGGCTGGATGCGCCGTAGCAAATCATACGAATATTAAACGGGTCCAGTACGCCAAACACCTCTTTACCGACGCCGCACGCCTTCGACAGTTCATTACCAATGATGGCGACCAGCGCCAGATCCTGCTCGACCTCAACGCGGCACAGAGAGGAAAGTTCGGTCAACAGTCCCTGGGTGAGCAGGGTATCGCCAGCCGACGTCGAACCGGTGGTATCCATGGTCAGCGCCACGCTCACTTCCGACGTGGTGATCAGATCGACGGAGATACTGTGGCGGGCCAGAATACTGAATACCTCGGCCAGAAAACCGCGTGAGTGCAGCATATTCAGGCTGTGCAGGGTTAGCAGCGTCTGCTTGCGGCGCAGCGCCAGCGCGCGGAACAGCGGCGGGTTTTCGGTGTTTTTGCACACCAGCGTGCCGCCGGCTTTCGGCTCTTTGCTGGAGCCGACGAATACCGGAATATCGCTGCGCACGGCGGGGAGCAGGGTAGCCGGATGCAGGACCTTCGCGCCAAAGGTCGCCATTTCCGCCGCTTCTTCAAAAGCGATAACGTCAATGCGTTTGGCCGCCGGGGCGACGCGCGGGTCGGTGGTATAGATACCCGGAACATCGGTCCAGATGTCGACGCGGGTGGCGTTTAGCGCTTCGCCGAGTAGCGCGGCGGTATAGTCGCTGCCGCCGCGGCCAAGCGTGGTGGTGCGGCCTTTGGCTTCGCTGCCAATAAAGCCCTGGGTGATCACCACGCCTTCCGCAAGACGCGGGGCCAGCAGCTGCTGGGTTAATTCGGATAAGGCGGCAATATCCGGTTCCGCGCGGCCAAAGCGGTCGTTGGTGCGCATAATTTTGCGCACGTCGAACCACTGGGCGGCGATGCCGCGCTCGCGCAGGATCTCGACAAACAGCAGAGTAGACATCAGTTCGCCGTGGCTGACCAGTTCGTCGGTTAACGCGGTTGAACTGGCCAGGGAGGCGGCTTCCGCCAGGGTGGTGATGTTTTCCAGCAGGCGCTCAATTTCATCGCGAATAACGTTGGGATAGCGCAGACGCTCCAGAATATTGAACTGGATTTGACGCATGGCATCGAGCTTCGCGAAACGTTCGCCGGGTTCCAGCCCTTCCGCTAAGGCGACCAGCAGGTTGGTCACCCCCGCTGAGGCGGAAAGCACCACCACGCGGGTATTGGCGTCCAGCAGCGCGACGTCCACGCTGCGGTTCATGGCATCAAAATCGGCAACGCTGGTGCCGCCGAACTTGGCTACAACTAAGTCTGTCATAACAACCTCGTGTCAGGGGGCCTGACTTATTAAAACGATTCCAGAAAACCAATCCTGGCGGGGCTGGACGCAACCGGATTGCAATAAAATGTCTTAATAAGCCAGGCCAAATTATTCAGCCATGGCACAAGGGAAGAGCGAAAAACAGGGTGGGCGCAGAGCGATAAACAAACTACGATGTCACCCAGAAGTGCTCCACCTTGTAGACCCGCTTGCCGATGCTGTTCATCAGACGGCGAGTATGAAACGCCCGACTGCGAACGTTTCTGGTGACAACCCAGGGGATTCAGCCCCTGTGGCCGGTGATGAGCGTAACCAGACGCTTATTCACCTCGGCGTTGCTCCCCCTCACGTATTTTCCCCGGACTGGCTCCTCCAATACGGTTACCTGGGCAACGCACCTCTTCTGGCAATTACCGACGTCTTTCACTTTGCCAGGGGGACGCGGGACATTATACCCCCCTGCAATACCCTTTCGCTGTAGCGTGAAATGCGCGATCCATACCTACCTACGTATATGTAGGTACTGCCGTTATATAAAGGCTTCAGGCGAAGTATGTCAACGTCAGGGTTATGCGGATTTTTCATGCGCGAGTCGCTGACAGAAAAAAGCCTTATGATGTCTATACTATGAGGGGCGATTTGCGCCAAATTGGCTCTAATCCTGACGCGTATCATCGGCATAACACAAAAATCATCACAATTTTTCGTCACCGGCGCTACAATCGACCGCAGTCACAATTCTCAAATCAGAAGAGTATTGCTAATGAAAAACATCAACCCAACGCAGACCTCTGCCTGGCAGGCATTACAGAAACACTTTGATGAAATGAAAGACGTTACCATCGCGGATCTGTTCGCGAAGGATAGCGATCGTTTCTCTAAATTCTCCGCCACGTTCGACGATCTGATGCTGGTGGATTTTTCCAAAAACCGCATCACCGAAGAGACGCTGGCAAAACTGCAGGACCTGGCCAAAGAGACCTTCCTGGCAGACGCCATTAAATCCATGTTCTCCGGCGAGAAGATTAACCGCACGGAAGACCGCGCGGTGCTGCACGTTGCGCTGCGTAACCGCAGCAATACTCCGATTCTGGTTGATGGCAAAGACGTGATGCCGGAAGTGAACGCCGTGCTTGAGAAGATGAAAACTTTCTCCGAAGCCATTATCTCCGGCAGCTGGAAAGGCTACACCGGTAAAGCGATTACCGACGTCGTCAACATCGGTATCGGCGGCTCCGACCTCGGCCCGTTCATGGTGACCGAAGCGCTGCGCCCGTACAAAAATCACCTGAATATGCATTTTGTTTCTAACGTCGATGGTACCCACATTGCCGAAGTGCTGAAAACGGTGAACCCCGAAACCACCCTGTTCCTGGTCGCGTCGAAAACCTTTACTACTCAGGAAACCATGACCAACGCCCACAGCGCGCGCGACTGGTTCCTGGCGACCGCCGGCGATGAGAAGCACGTCGCGAAACACTTCGCCGCGCTCTCGACCAACGGTAAAGCGGTTGGCGAGTTTGGTATTGATACCGCCAATATGTTTGAGTTCTGGGACTGGGTTGGCGGCCGTTACTCTCTGTGGTCAGCCATCGGCCTGTCCATCATCCTGTCCGTGGGCTTCGACAACTTTGTTGAGCTGCTCTCCGGCGCGCACGCGATGGATAAACACTTCTCCACCACCCCGGCTGAGAAAAACCTGCCGGTGCTGCTGGCGCTGATCGGTATCTGGTACAACAACTTCTTCGGCGCTGAAACCGAAGCGATTCTGCCGTACGACCAGTATATGCACCGTTTTGCCGCTTACTTCCAGCAGGGCAACATGGAATCCAACGGTAAATACGTTGACCGTAACGGCAACGCCGTGGATTACCAGACTGGCCCAATCATCTGGGGCGAGCCGGGTACCAACGGTCAGCACGCGTTCTACCAGCTGATTCACCAGGGGACCAAAATGGTGCCTTGCGACTTTATCGCGCCGGCGATTACGCATAACCCGCTGTCCGATCACCATCCGAAGCTGCTGTCCAACTTCTTTGCGCAGACCGAAGCGCTGGCGTTTGGTAAATCCCGCGAAGTGGTTGAGCAGGAATATCGCGATCAGGGTAAAGATCCGGCAACCCTGGAACACGTGGTGCCGTTCAAAGTGTTTGAAGGCAACCGCCCCACCAACTCCATCCTGCTGCGTGAAATTACGCCGTTCAGCCTGGGCGCGCTGATTGCCCTGTATGAGCACAAAATCTTCACCCAGGGCGTGATTATGAATATCTTCACCTTCGACCAGTGGGGCGTTGAGCTGGGCAAACAGCTGGCTAACCGCATCCTGCCGGAGCTGAAAGATGGTTCCGAAGTGAGCAGCCACGACAGCTCCACTAACGGCCTGATTAACCGCTATAAATCCTGGCGCGCATAATCGCTAAAACGTTCGCAATGCCGGCCCATGTGGCCGGCATTTTTGTTATAGCCGCCGCAGCAGCTTTGCCGGGTTCCCGGCCCACACGCCTTTCTCCGTAATGGATTTGGTCACCACGCTGCCCGCGCCAATCACGACCCCATCGCAGATGCTGACCGCCAGAATGGTTGCGCCGCTGCCGATAGACACATCGTTGCCAATCACAATTCTTCCCCAGCTTGCGCGGTCGGCGTTGGGCTTTCCCTCGCGGAACATATCGTTGGCGAACATCACGCCGTGGCCGATAAAACAGCGCTCGCCGATGGTCACGTACTCGCAGATAAAGGTGTGGGACTGAATTTTGCTGTCGTTGCCGATACGGGTATGGCCCTGAATCTCTACAAACGGCCCGACGAAGACGTTATCGCCAAGCGTGCAGTCGTAAAGGTTGGCGGGCTGGTAAATCACCACGTTTTCGCCGCTGGCGACGTTGCGAATGGCGGTTTCACGAAGGGTATGCATGCTGCCTCTCAGATTGGTTTAGCCAGAATATGGAGTGTGCTTTCCTGGGTTGCAGAATGAAATGCCACATCCTTCACGTGCTGCATCCCTTGACGTTCATAAAAACGGCGGGCATCGGTATTCGCGGCGAGCACTTCCAGCCATAGCCAGCTTTCACCGGTCTCTTTCGCACGCTTCTCGACGGCGCGAAAAATCTGCTCGCCGTAGCGATGCCCGGTGGCGTCAGGCAGCAGATAGAGCTTATGCAGCAGCGTGCCGGCTGGACCCTCGGGATCACTATTCTGACCACAAGCGTATTTGGCAAAGCCGACGGGGCGCGCGGCTTCCGCAATCAACCAGCAGCACTGCGGATCGGCCAGGCTGTGCGCCAGCGCGGCCATGGAATACTCTTGCTGCAGGTAGTGCTCCATTTCATCGGCGTTGTGCCAGAGGTGGGCAAAGTGGTGGCGATAGCTGGCATTGGCCATCTGGTTGAGTAAAGCCGCATCTTCCGGACGTGCAAGACGAATCTTTAGCATTCTGCGTTCCTCGCAAAGAAGTGGCGATATTTTGCCCGTAAAGTTCGCTGCGGGTAAACCTCAAAAGTGGGGGGGATAAGAAGTGGCCGGAGGATGGTCTCCGGCCGGGGATCAGGCGACGGCGATGGCTTCGATCTCAATGCCCGCATCTTTAGGCAGTCTGGCGACTTCGACGCAGGAACGGGCCGGAAAGGCCGCGTTGTGTTCGGTGAAGAACGCTTCATAAACCGCGTTGATGGTGGCGAAGTCATTCAGATCCTTGACGAAGACCATCGTCTTAACGATGTTTTTCACCTGCAAGCCCGCCGCTTCCACGATAGCCTTAACGTTTTCCAGCGACTGGCGCGTTTGCACTGCGATGTCGTCAGACATGGTGCCGTCCTGCGGATTGACCGGGAGCTGCCCTGAGGTCATCGTCATGGTACCCAGGTTTACTCCCTGAACATACGGGCCAATGGCGGCAGGCGCAGCGGCGGTGGTAATTATCATTCTGTTGATTCCTTCTGATAGGTGATTACATGAAATAGTTGAGCAAAACCAGTGAACCGACGCCGCTGACGACGACCCAGACCAGGCCCAGGCGGAAGCTGGCGAGCGTGCAGATAATCGCGGCGATCACCTTCGGGTTTTTCAAATCGAACTCCATGCTGGAGTTCACGCTCAGGATCTGAATCGTGATGATGGCCGGCAGCACGGTCACCGGCACAAAACGCAGCGTTTTGCTGACCCGGCTCGACATCTGAATCTTCCCGGCGAGGCCAATGAACGAGAAGCGAATAAGAAAGGTCACGGCGGCCATGCCCAGCGTCAGGGCGATAAAAAAGCTATTACTCATTTTCCAGCGCTCCTTCGAGAGAGAGTTTGTCAGCGGCCTGCGCCTGTTTACGCTCTTCGGCGAGATCGACGCTCAGGCCCGCCATTACGCCCAGTACGGACGCGACGACGATACCTAACGAGTAGGGCAGTACGACCAAAAGTACCCCGGATACGGCAGCAACAACGGCGGCGACGGTGCAGGCCTGGCTTTTGATTTGTGGGACCACGATGGCGATAAATGCGGCGACCATCGCGAAGTCCAGACCATATTTTTCAATGTGCGGAAAAGAGGCGCCAACCAGAGCGCCAAGGAAATCGGCCAGCACCCAGGCGAACCAAAACGTCAGCATTGCTGAAAAATAGAAAAGATATTTATCTTTTTTATTCTCCTCCATCTCTTTCACCGTCGTGGCCTACACTTCATCGGTCAGGGCATACGCCATAAAGCATTTTTTAAAGAAGGAGGCTTCGCGTACCGTACTGGAAATAGAGGCGCTATAAAGCACATGGCGAAGATTAATTATCAGCGTGGTGAATATAATCACCCCAAGGCTCGCTCCGGTTTTTAGCATATTTAACGCCAGCATTTGTGCCGAACCGGCGATGACAATCGTCGACCATGCCGTACTTTGCCAGATACTCATCCCGGCGCTAACGCTTAGCGCGCCGACAATAAATGAAAACGGAAAGTCGCCGATGCACAGGGGAAGTATGGCGCTCATACCCCGTAGAATAACTTTTTTGTTCATAAGCAATACCTGTTGTATTCAGGAGATTAATTATTTGTGTAAGGTACATTAAAACGCTAATTAATGATTACTTCGCTACCATAATGTTGATGATTTCTTTGTCGGTATAGGCCATAGGCTTAATCACCAGACGGCAGAGATTATTAATAGTCTGCTCAACGTCAGCGCAAACAATGCCGTCATTAGAGCCTGCGCAGCTATTTTGCATCGCCATCAGTACGGCCTTAAAGGCGCTGGAAACCACGGACGATACTTTCATTGCGCAGCTATTAGAGGCGCCATCGCAAATCATGCCGGTAATATCGCTAATCATATTAATAATAGCGGTATTAATTGTTTGCAGGTCACGGGTAAATAACCACGCCATGCCTGCCGCGGCGCCCATCGCTGCCGTGGACGCCGCGCATAGCGCGGACAGACGCGTATAGCGGGAGTGGATCGATATGGCGGTCAGGTGGGAGAGCGCCAGCGCCCGCGCGAGGGTCTCTTCATCGGCGTTAAGATGCTCCGCGACCGTCACTACCGGCATGGTGGCGGCGATACCCTGGTTACCGGAACCAAAGTTAGACATCGCGACGACGGGGGCTCCGCCCATTCGCGCGTCGGATGCGGCGACGGTATTGATGATGACTTTACTCAGCAGGTCGTTGCTGAGCAGGCCATTTTTTACCGCATCAGAGAAGGTGCCGTTGATGTTCAAACCGTATTTTTTGCTTTTACCTTCCTCCGCCAGCGCCGAATTGAGCCGGGCGGCTTCGAGAATAAATGCGATGTCGGCGAATTCGACCTCGTTAATAAAATTAAAGGCTTCCGCAAGCGAGAAGGTTGCTAATGTTTCCTGCTGCGTTACCGTACTCTGTTTGTCCGCCAGCACCTGCGCTTCGCCATTAATATACAGCTCAACGATATTGGTATGCGTGCCCTTGACCACCACGCGGCAGCTCTTTTCGCCACCCGTTAGCGTCAGATCCAGATGAATAAAGTCAGGAGTATCTTTCACGCTAATATTGACCTGGCCATCGGCAATTAACATCTGGGCTAATTCAACATGCCGTTCGGTAATTCCCTCCAGCGTTTTTAAACCTTTATCCGCATCGCCGCCAAATGCGCCAATTGCGGCTGCGAGCGCCACCCCGCTGACGGAAGTGCCCGGAATAGTTACGCCCATCGCATTCTTGTACAGGTTCGCAGAAATAAAACCGCTAATATTTTGACAAGCCGTATCTAAATGTTTCGCAGCGTAAGCGGCGGTAAAAGAAATAGCAACAGGTTCCGTACAGCCTAATGCCGGAGCCACTTCTTTTTTTAGCCAGTTTATAAACAGGGATGAGTGTTCAGTAGTCATATTTTATATCGTTCCGCTAACGAGGGTTTATTAATCTGCGAGTATGCTAAGTCAATTTCTAAGGAAAAACTTACTCTAATGCGGGCGTAATTTATGCCTGAAAGAGAAAAATATTCGCTTATTACAATATTGTAAAATTGTGATCTTATTATGGTTAATTAACTGATTTGACGGGTATTTATATTCTGTTTTTTGAACATAAAAAGGGATTTAGTTAACTACCTCACAGCGTTGCCGAAAGTAAAAATTTCTCTTTTTACGTATTTCGTCGGAGATGAGAAAGGCAAGCAGTGGAAAGAAGGGACTCACAAATGTAGATCTGGATCACATTTTTGCGTTATACAGGTCACAGGAAATCATGATGATGAGGTGTACCTATGCCGCCGGTTTATCGTCCGTTGGTGAGTTTTATTGCAACCGCAATGCAAACCGTTTTGAATCTTGGCCTGCTGTGCCTGGGGGTCATTCTGATCGTATTTCTGGGAAAGGAGACGCTGCATCTGGCGCACGTCCTGTTCACCCCGGAGCCTGTCAGCAAGTACAAGCTGGTGGAAGGGCTGGTGGTCTACTTCCTCTATTTCGAGTTTATCGCGCTGATAGTGAAGTACTTTGAGTCGGGATTTCACTTCCCGCTGCGCTACTTTGTCTATATCGGCATCACCGCAATCGTCCGCCTGATCATTATCGATCATGAGTCGCCTATGGCGGTGCTGATTTACTCCGCGGCGATCCTGATTCTGGTGATAACGCTCTGGCTGTGTAACTCCAACCGTCTGAAGCGCGAATAAAAAAAGCGGCCTCCAGGGCCGCTGACCAACAGTCACAAATAGAATTTATGTAGGGTCCAGTTGAGGATAGCAGTGGCATTTGCCTTACTTTTTCAGCTGAGGGCGACGGCGGTAATACCCGGTTGGGGTCGCGCATTACCGCAAAACCGTCGACCCTCCTCTGAAATTTGGGGCAGGTGTTACAAAAAATTAACCTTTCACTCCGCCAGCCGTCAGGCCGTTAACCAACCAGCGCTGGGCCAGCAGGAACACCACGGTAATCGGAATGGCGGAGAGCACCGCCGCGGCGGCAAAGTCGCCCCACAGATAGTTCTGCGGGTTGAGATACTGTTGCATTCCGACCGCAAGGGTATAGCTGTTCACATCACGCAGCAGCAGCGAGGCTACCGGTACTTCGGTGATCGCCGCGATGAACGACAGAATAAACACCACCGCCAGAATCGGTACCGACAGCGGGAGCAGCACGAGGCGGAAAGCCTGCCATGGGGTCGCACCGTCCAGCGCCGCCGCTTCTTCAAGCGAGCCGTCGATGGTTTCGAAGTAACCTTTGATTGTCCAGACGTGCAGCGCGATACCGCCCATGTAGGCGAAGATGACGCCGCCGTGGGTATTCAGGCCGACGAACGGCACGTACTGGCCGAGACGGTCAAACAGGGCGTACAGCGCGACCAGCGACAGCACCGCGGGGAACATCTGGAAAATCAGCATCCCTTTCAGCAGCGTTGCTTTACCCGGGAAGCGCATGCGGGCAAAAGCGTAAGCGCAGGTGGTAGAAAGCGCGACGATGCCAATGGCGGTAATGCCTGCCACCTTGATGGAGTTCCACAGCCACAGCAGCACCGGGAAGGGGGGCGGCGTGACGCGACCATCAGCGTGTTCGACGCTGAAGCCGAGCGCCAGCCGCCAGTGCTCCCAGGAGATACTTTCGGGGATCAGGCTACCGGTGGCGAAGTTCCCTTCGCGCAGAGAGATAGCGATGACCATCAGCAGCGGGAACATAATCGCCGCGATAAAAATCAGCAGCAGGAGGTGCGTCGTGAACAGGCGCAGCTTCTGAGATTTGGGTTGAACCATAGCCATAATCGTTATCTCCCTTAATCAAACTTCATACGTGTGGCTTTCAGGTTAACAATCGCCAGGGCGCCTACCAGCAGGAAGATCAGCGTGGCGATAGCCGCCGCAAGGCCGAAGTCCTGACCGCCGCCGCCTTCAAAGGCGATACGGTAGGTATAGCTCACCAGCAGGTCGGTGTAGCCCGCCGGCGTGGTGGTGCCGAGCCGGTCCGGCCCGCCGTTGGTCAACAGCTGAATCAGCACGAAGTTGTTAAAGTTAAAGGCGAAGCTGGCGATCATCAGCGGCGTCAGCGGCTTGATCAGCAGCGGCAGCGTAATTTTGAAGAAGTTCTGGAACGGCGTAGCGCCATCCATTGCCGAGGCTTCATATAAATCGTCAGGAATCGCTTTCAGCAGGCCCATGCACAGGATCATCATGTACGGATAGCCCAGCCAGGTGTTGACGATGATAATCATGGTACGCGCGGTGGTCGGGTCGCTAAACCAGGCCGGCTTGATGCCGAACAGCGCGCTGAGCATCATGTTGATCTCACCAAAGCTCTGGTTGAACAACCCTTTGAAAATCAGAATCGAGATAAACGACGGTACGGCGTAAGGCAGAATCAGCAGTACGCGGTAAATCGCTTTACCTTTCAGGGCTTCCCACTGGACGAGACAGGCGAGCACCATGCCGACCGCAACGGTGAGAATCACGGTCAGAACGGAGAACACCACCGTCCAGACGAAAATCGCGAAGAACGGTTTCTGAATGCCTTCATCCTGGAACACGCGAGTGAAGTTATCCCAGCCGATGGTCACGGTGTAGCCCGGGCTGAGCTTTTCGCTGCCCCAGCTACCGTCGGCGTTGATCGCCTGATAGAAACCGACCTCGGCGTTCGGACGGTATTTCACGCCGCTCTGGTTGTTGGTCAGCGTGCCGTCACTGGCCAGCGCGTACAGCGGCTGAGTACCGGAGAACTGACGCAGGGAGCTCATAATGACTTTGCTTTCATCCGGCAACACGGCGGTCAGCTGGTTCAGGGCGGTACGGTTTTGCGTAATCACGCGCAGCGTGGCGCGCTCGCCTTCCGGCAGGGCGTCAGCCTCTTTTAAGGCCAGCTTCTGTTCGCCGCCGAATTTAAAGGCATCGGAAAGATAGTTTTTGCCGCTTTCGCCGTCGGTCAGCGCCAGCTTCCACTCATCTCCCGCCGGATAAAGCGCGAAGTTGTAGGATTTGCCCGCCTGGAAGGAGCGGTCCATCAGCACCTGTTGGGCGCGTTCGAAGGTCAGCTGGTTAGTGCTGCTGTAGTTGGTAAAAGCGATAGCGATAGTGCAGATCAGCGGGAACAGGACGAACAGCCCCATCCCGGCGAGACCCGGATAAACATAGCGCCAGGCGTAGGCCTTGCGATTGGAAAAAATATACAGGCCAACCGAGCTCAAAATCAGCGTCATGATGGCAAACAGGTACTCCCCCTGGGCGTACATCAAAACAACAAGGTAACCCACCAGCAGGCACAGCAAGCCGATCACAGACCATGTGAGCTGCGGGCTTTGCCACCAGTGCTTCTTTTTCACGACATCCATGGGGATCATCCTCTTTACACTTTATCCTTCGCGCTACCTCTTTGTTGGCTGCGGATGCGTACCCCAGTCACTTACTGATGTAAGCTCCTGGGGATTTGCATCCTTGCCGCCTCGATGTAGCGCGAATGATTTCGCGTAACAACGTATTCAACAAACCTTATTCCCTAAGAAATAAGGGAAACCGTATTACTTGGTGATACGAGCCTGTGCGTCTTTCAGCGCCGCATCGACGGTCTGGCGACCGCTAGCGGCGTTGATCACTGCGGTACGAACGGCATACCAGAAGGCGGACATCTGCGGAATATTCGGCATGATTTCACCTTTCTGGGCGTTAGCCATGGTGGCGGCGATACGCGGATCTTTTTCCAGTTTTTCCTGGAAGGATTTCAGCGCGACCGCGCCCAGCGGTTTGTCCTTGTTCACTTCATCCAGACCCTGATCGGTCATCAGGTAGTTTTCGAGGAACTCTTTCGCCAGTTCTTTGTTCGGGCTGGCGGCGTTAATACCGGCGCTCAGTACGCCAACGAACGGTTTAGAAGGGTTGCCTTTGAAGGTCGGCAGCAGGGTAACGCCGTAGTTAACCTTGCTCTTATCGATGTTAGACCACGCCCACGGACCGTTGATGGTCATCGCGGTTTCGCCTTTGTTGAATGCCGCTTCCGCGATGGAGTAGTCGGTGTCGGCGTTCATATGCTTGTTCTTGATAAGGTCGACCAGGAAGGTCAGGCCCGCTTTCGCGCCAGCGCTATCCACGCCTACGTCTTTCACGTCGTACTTGCCGTTTTCAAACTTGAACGCATAACCGCCGTCGGCGGCGATCAGCGGCCAGGTGAAGTACGGTTCTTGCAGGTTGAACATCAGCGCGCTCTTACCTTTCGCTTTCAGTTCTTTATCCAGCGCCGGGATCTCTTCCCAGGTTTTCGGCGGGTTTGGCACCAGGTCTTTGTTATAGATCAGCGACAGCGCTTCAACGGCAACCGGGTAGGCAATCAGCTTGCCGTTATAGCGAACCGCATCCCAGGTGAACGGATAGAGTTTGTCCTGGAACGCTTTATCCGGGGTGATTTCCGCCAGCAGGCCGGACTGCGCGTAGCCGCCAAAACGGTCGTGAGCCCAGAAGATGATGTCAGGGCCGTCGCCGGTCGCGGCAACCTGCGGGAATTTCTCTTCCAGCTTATCCGGATGCTCTACGGATACTTTAATGCCGGTGTCTTTTTCAAACTTTTTACCCACTTCAGCGAGGCCGTTGTAGCCTTTGTCGCCGTTAATCCAGATAACCAGCTTACCTTCTTCGATTTTTGCGAGGGCAGAGGCGGAAAACATCATCGTGGTCAATGCAGACAGCGCGAGGATGCGAGCGCCAGTTTTGATTTTCATATACCCGTCCTATTTGGTGATGTGCTCGTGGATACACTTGAGTGGCTTAACGGTGATGAGTTTCCTTTTTTAACAACCTCTTTCCATCCTCCCCATGTCTACGCCCCATCCCCCGATAGTGTGATCTCCATTGCAGAAATGCCGGTTATGAGTCCTGGAGCACATAAAAAGGCGGCCAATTTTGCAGGCTACATCACGAAATCGACGTCCGTCCGTCCCCCCCGGCGGCGAGACGCAATCTCTCATCCTCCCGCCTCCTCCCCCATAAAAAAGCCGGGGGGTGGAGGATTTACCCTATTTATGAATGCTGCATAGTCAGCCCATCTTGAATGTGTCGTTAAGTGACAGGTTGTAACGAAGGGAGAAGGGCATGGCGAGCGTACAGCTGCGAAATGTAACGAAAGCCTGGGGTGACGTAGTGGTATCGAAAGATATCAATCTCGAGATCCAGGATGGGGAGTTCGTCGTGTTTGTTGGGCCATCAGGCTGCGGCAAATCCACCCTGCTGCGTATGATTGCCGGGCTGGAAACGGTGACCAGCGGCGATCTGCTGATTGGCGATACCCGAATGAATGATGTCCCGCCCGCCGAGCGCGGTATCGGGATGGTGTTTCAGTCTTATGCGCTTTACCCCCACCTTTCCGTCGCGGAAAACATGTCTTTTGGCCTGAAGCTGGCCGGCGCCAAAAAAGAGCTGATTAACCAGCGCGTGACTCAGGTGGCGGAAGTTCTTCAGCTGGCCCATCTGCTGGAGCGCAAACCGAAAGCGCTTTCCGGCGGTCAGCGTCAGCGCGTGGCGATTGGCCGTACCCTGGTGGCTGAACCGCGCGTGTTCCTGCTGGATGAACCGCTCTCTAACCTCGATGCCGCGCTGCGCGTGCAGATGCGCATTGAGATTTCCCGTCTGCATAAGCGTCTTGGCCGCACGATGATTTACGTGACCCACGACCAGGTCGAAGCGATGACCCTGGCCGACAAGATTGTGGTGCTGGACGCCGGTCGCGTCGCGCAGGTCGGGAAGCCTCTCGAACTCTATCACTACCCAGCGGATCGTTTCGTCGCGGGCTTTATTGGCTCGCCGAAGATGAACTTCCTGCCGGTGAAAGTCACCGCTACCGCCATTGAGCAGGTGCAGGTGGAGCTGCCGAACCGTCAGCAGGTCTGGCTGCCGGTGGACAGCGCCCGCGTTCAGGTCGGCGCCAACATGTCCTTAGGGATTCGCCCGGAACATCTGCTGCCCAGCGATATCGCCGACGTCACCCTTGAAGGTGAAGTTCAGGTGGTCGAACAGCTCGGCCACGAAACGCAAATTCATATCCAGATCCCATCCATCCGTCAAAACCTGGTTTACCGCCAGAACGACGTGGTGCTGGTAGAAGAGGGAGCCACATTCGCCATCGGTTTGCCGCCGGAGCGCTGCCATTTATTCCGTGAGGATGGCACCGCTTGTCGTCGGCTGCATAAAGAGCCGGGCGTGTAAGGCTTCCCATTAAAAAAAACGTGCACCCTGCAGCGTCGAAAAACAGGCGCAACAACAGGCGAAGCGTTCAAAGAAAAGCAATGATCTCAGGAGATAGAATGATGATTACTCTGCGCAAACTTCCACTGGCGGTCGCCGTTGCGGCAGGCGTTATGTCTGCTCAGGCGCTGGCCGTTGATTTCCACGGTTATGCCCGTTCTGGTATCGGCTGGACCGGCAGCGGCGGTGAGCAACAGTGCTTCAAAGCCACGGGTGCTCAAAGCAAATACCGTCTTGGCAACGAATGTGAAACCTATGCGGAACTGAAGCTGGGCCAGGAGTTGTGGAAAGAAGGTGATAAGAGTTTTTATTTCGATACTAACGTCGCTTATTCCGTAAATCAGGAAGATGACTGGGAAAGTACCTCTCCGGCGTTTCGTGAAGCTAACATCCAGGGTAAAAACCTGATTGACTGGTTGCCGGGTTCTACCCTGTGGGCCGGTAAGCGCTTCTACCAGCGTCATGACGTTCACATGATCGACTTCTACTACTGGGATATCTCCGGCCCGGGTGCGGGTCTGGAAAACGTTGACCTCGGCTTCGGTAAACTCTCTCTGGCGGCCACGCGTAACTCAGAAAGCGGCGGTTCTTACACTTTCTCCAGCGATGACACCAAGAAATTTGCTGCTAAAACCGCAAACGACGTCTTTGACGTGCGTCTGGCCGGTATGGAAATCAACCCGGGCGGCGTACTGGAGTTAGGCGTGGATTATGGCCGCGCTAACCCGCAGGACGATTACCGTCTGGTTGATGGCGCATCAAAAGACGGCTGGATGTTCACCGGTGAACATACTCAGTCTATCTGGGGCGGCTTCAACAAGTTTGTTGTTCAGTATGCGACCGACTCGATGACCTCCTGGAACAGCGGTCACTCCCAGGGAACCAGCATCGATAACAACGGCAGCATGATCCGCGTTCTGGATCACGGCGCGATGGACTTCAACGATGACTGGGGCCTGATGTACGTTGCGATGTACCAGGACGTGGACCTGGACAGCAACAACGGTTCTACCTGGTACACCGTCGGTGTTCGTCCGATGTACAAATGGACGCCGATCATGAGCACCCAGCTGGAAGTCGGTTACGACAACGTGAAATCTCAGCGCACCAGCGAAAACAACAACCAGTACAAAATTACCCTGGCCCAGCAATGGCAGGCGGGTAACAGCGTCTGGTCTCGCCCGGCAATCCGTATTTTCGCGACCTACGCAAAATGGGATGAGAACTGGGGCTACAGCAACACCTCCGGTCTGCAGACTAAAGACGGCAGCGGTAACGGGGTTTACACCTCCAGCCGCGGTAACGATAGCGAAGTGACCTTCGGTGCGCAGATGGAAGTTTGGTGGTAACACCACCGTAATCATGTAGTGACACGGAGGGGCTCTGCCCCTCCTGATTCTTCAGGATTAGCGCGCTATTGCCTGGCCACCGCTAAACCTACGCTATCCGAGGTGAGAACAATGAAAATGAAGAAAACTCTCGTCGCCCTGTGTTTATCCGCAGGAATGTTGGCATGCGCGCCGGGAATGAGCCTTGCCGACGTCAACTTTGTCCCGCAAAACACCAGCGCAGCGCCCGCCATCCCCGGTGCTGCCCTGCAGCAGCTCGTCTGGACGCCAGTCGATCAATCTAAAACGCAGACCGTTGATTTACTCACGGGCGGCCAGCGCCTGGATGTTGCCGGTATCTCCGGCCCGGTTGCGGCCTGGAGCGTTCCGGCGAATATTGGCGAACTGACCCTGACGCTCACGAGCGAAGTGAATAAGCAAAAACAGATTTTTGCGCCGAACGTGCTGATTCTCGATCAGAATATGACGCCATCCGCGTTCTTCCCCAGCAGCTATTTTACCTATCAGCAGCCCGGCGTAATGACCGCGGATCGGCTTGAAGGCGTCATGCGCCTGACCCCGGCGCTGGGGCAGCAGAAGCTTTACGTACTGGTCTTTACGACGGAAAAAGATTTACAACAAACCACGACTCTGCTGGATCCGGCGAAAGCTTACGCTAAAGGCGCGGGCAATGCCGTGCCGGATATTCCAGACCCGATTGCCCGCCACACCACCGATGGCGTGCTGAAGCTAAAAGTCAAAACCAATAGCGGCTCCAGCGTGCTGGTTGGTCCGCTGTTTGGCTCTTCCGGCAATGGCCCGGTGACCGTCGGCAATACCGCAGCGCCGGTTGTCGCGCCGGCCCCGGCTCCGGCGGCGAAAAGCGAACCGATGCTTGATGACACCGAAACCTATTTCAACAACGGCATTAAGCAGGCGGTTGCGAAAGGCGATATCGATAAGGCCCTGAAATTGATGAACGAAGCTGAACGTCTTGGCTCGAAATCTGCTCGTTCCACCTTTATCAGCAGTGTAAAAGGCAAGGGGTGACCGTCTCCCCGCAATGCTGATGTTTAGGCACAGCCTTTAGGTGCGTCCGTCAGGGCGCACTTTTTTTTAGCGCGCCGCAGCCTCTGTTGCACGGCTGTTGCGCGGATGATCGTATATTGACGTTTGCCCGCCCCCGATGCCCCATTCTGCGATACAATACCTTTACGTTATGTACCGGAGATTCAGGCATGCCACATCCTGCGCTTACGCAACTGCGTGCGCTGCATTATTTTGCCGCTATGCCCCCGCTGGATGCGCATCTGCGCGACTGGCTATTGCTGGAAGACTCAATGACCAAACGCTTTGAGCTGCAGGGGAAGAAAGTCAGCGTCATCATGGTTAACGAAGGTTTTGTTGGACGCGACGCGCTGGCCGGTGAGGCGCCCCTGTTACCGAGCGAACCCCGCTACTGGCTGCGGGAAATCATTCTTTGCGCCAACGGTGAACCCTGGCTGGCCGGGCGCACGATAGTGCCCGAATCAACGCTGAGCGGCCCCGAACTGGCGCTGCAACAGCTGGGGCAAACGCCGTTGGGCCGCTATCTCTTCACGTCATCGACGCTAACCCGTGATTTTATTGAAATTGGTCGTCATGCAGAGCTGTGGGGGCGTCGTTCCCGCCTCCGGTTGAGCGGCAAACCGCTGCTGCTGACGGAACTGTTTTTGCCTGCATCGCCGTTGTATTAAGAGGAAAATGAAATGGAGTGGAGTCTGACGCAGAACAAGCTGCTGGCGTTTCACCGCCTGATGCGTACTGACAAACCGATTGGCGCGCTGCTGCTGCTGTGGCCGACGCTATGGGCGCTGTGGGTGGCGACGCCGGGGATACCGCCGCTATGGATCCTCGCCGTTTTTGTCGCCGGCGTCTGGCTGATGCGCGCCGCAGGCTGCGTGGTCAACGACTATGCCGATCGCAAGTTTGACGGCCACGTCAAACGGACGGCCCGCCGCCCGTTGCCGAGCGGCGACGTTAGCGAAAAGGAGGCGCGGACGCTGTTTGTCGTGCTGGTGCTGCTTTCGTTCCTGCTGGTGTTGACCCTGAACACCATGACCATTCTGCTGTCGGTAGCGGCGCTGGCGCTGGCATGGGTATATCCGTTTATGAAGCGCTATACCCACCTGCCTCAGGTCGTGCTGGGCGCGGCGTTCGGCTGGTCGATCCCGATGGCCTTTTCGGCGGTCAGCGAATCGCTGCCGCTGAGCTGCTGGCTGATGTTCCTCGCCAATATCCTGTGGGCGGTGGCCTACGATACCCAGTATGCGATGGTCGATCGTGATGATGACGTCAAAATCGGTATCAAATCGACGGCGATTCTCTTTGGCGACAACGATCGCTTAATCATCGGTATTTTACAGGTGGCGGTACTGGGCCTGATGGCCGCGGTAGGCTGGCTGAGCGGGCTGGGCTGGGAGTATTACTGGTCGTTGTTTATCGCCGCGGCGCTGTTTGCCTGGCAGCAGAAGCTGATATTTAAACGCGAACGCGATGCCTGCTTTAAGGCGTTTATGAACAATAACTACGTGGGGCTGGTGCTGTTTCTCGGCCTGGCGATGGGATATATGCAGTAGCGCTGTGGGTTTCCCGGCTTGCGGCGTAAACGCCTTAGCCGGGCTACAAAACTGCAGGGTCCGGTAGCCCGGCGCAGGCCGGGACATCTCTTTAAACGTTACGCTTCATCCTGGGTAACGCTTTCAATCGTTAATCGCACATCCGAAGTAATCAGATCCGCCAGCATGCGGTAGATCTTCAACGTCTCTTCCGGCTCGGCGTCCCCGGTATCGCTGATATAGCCTTCGTCACGCAGGGTCAACACCAGCGTGCTGAACACCGCCTTATCGAAGAACTCCGGCGCGTTGATGCCGTGCAGAACGGACAGGCGCTGCGCCACGGTGCGGCTCTCTTTCTCCAGCGAACTGCGGTTGATTGACGGGTTGGCACTCAGCAGCCAGAAGGTAATGGCGTAGCGCTGCAGCGTTTCGCGCGCGCCTGCGGCCAACAGCTGCAGAGAACGGGCATGAGACGGATTGACGCTCACCTCATCGTCGTTCAGGGCGATGAGGCCCTGACGCTGCATCTCAGCGATCAGCGCATCGACGACGCCCGCCAGCTCCGCTTTTTCCCAGCGCAGGAACAGCTCGGCCTTCAGGAACGGATAGAACATCTCGACGTGACGCAGGATTTCGGCACGGGTAATACGACGATGCTGAGTGACGATGGCGGCTAACAGCGACGGCATCACCAGCATATGGGCGATGTTGTTGCGGTAGTAGGTCATCAGGACGGCCTGCTCGCGCGGCAGAATGATGATATCGCCAATGGTATCTTTCTCGACTTCGAACTTGTTCATCTGCAGCGCGTGGTCAATCAGCTCGCTGGCCGAAGCCGCAGGCGTGGTCGCATCCGCTGAATATGGCACGTTGCGCAGCAGGGCGAGATAGCACTCCAGCTGCTCGGTGAGCTGCTCGCGGGTCAGTGAACGCTGACGCGATGCCAGAAGCGCGGTACAGCACAGGTTCATGGCGTTAGCCGCGCCGGCATTATTGATGCGCACCATCAGATCCGAGGCGATATTATTCACCGTCGGGGTCAGCCAGGAAGGGCGAACCGCTTCGATAGGGTCGATAGACTCGCGCCAGTCCGGCACATGCTGGTTCAGATAGGCCATCAGCGGCAGGGGTTCGCCGAAGTTAACGTAGCCCTGGCCGAGATTTCGCAGCTTGCTCAAGCCGCGCAGCATCTGCGGCAGGCTCTCTTTCTCTTTCGTCGCACCGCGTAGCTCTTTGGCGTAGGTACCGACCTCCATCACGTGCTCGTAGCCGATGTAAATCGGCACCAGGGTGATGGGGCGATTACCGCCGCGCAGCATCGCCTGAATGGTCATCGACAGGGTGCCGGTTTTCGGATCCAGCAGACGTCCGGTACGCGAACGCCCGCCTTCAACGAAATACTCCACCGAATAGCCGCGGCTGAACAGCTCGCCGAGATATTCGCGGAATACGGTTGAGTAGAGCTTATTGCCCTTGAACGTACGGCGAATAAAGAACGCGCCGCCGCGACGGAAGATCGGACCGGCGGGCCAGAAGTTCAGGTTGATACCGGCGGCGATATGCGGCGGCACCAGGCCCTGATGATAAATGACGTAAGAGAGCAGCAGATAGTCCATATGGCTGCGGTGGCACGGGACATAAACGATCTCGTGGCCTTCATGCGCCAGCTGGCGCACGCGCTCGGCGTTATGCACGTTAATGCCCTGATACAGCCGGTTCCAGGTAAAGCCCAGCACGCGGTCGGTCAGGCGAATCATCTCATAGGAGAAGTTTGCGGCGATCTCTTCCATCAGGGCGATAGCGTTTTGCTGCGCCTTTTCATGAGAAATTTTCTTGCTGCGGGCTTCGTCTTCTACCGCACGGGCAATGGCTTTCGACGCCAGCAGTTTATTAAACAGATCCTGGCGCGCGGGCAGGCGCGGGCCGACCGCCGCCAGACGCTGACGGGCGAAGTGCATGCGCGCCACGCGGGCCAGCTTCTGGGCGATGGTTTTATCGGTACCGTGTTCGTCCGCCATCTTACGCAGCGAGACCGAAGGCGAGAAACGGACAAAGCTGTCGCGGCCCAGCCACAGAACGGCGAAGAATTTCTGAATGCCGTTGAGCATGCGCAGCGGCGGGTTCACCTCGCCTTTTTCACGCCCCGGCGCGCGACCGAACATCACCGAAACCGGCACCATCTGCACGTCAAGATCGGGATGGTTGCGGTGCAAATCCAGATAGTCGTGAAAGAGCTTGATAGACTCTTCTTTCGGCGTGTAATAGGTAAACACGCGCGGTCCGCCGTGGATAAATACGTAGCGCGGAAGCAGGCCGCCGTCGATTTCGAGCGGCTCCAGCGGGTCCGGTAACTCATGTTCCAGACATTGCGCGCGCAGCGTCAGCAGGTCCGCCTTCGAATTGTAGGGCAGGACATACATAATGGGACGCGAGGTATCCAGGCCTAATTCCTGAGCAGGTTGTGCCGGAATCGACTTGCTTTTTACCAGCGCCCTTAATGGTAAATTCAGTAATTTATAGTAAATTCGTTGCCAGCCAGACATAGACGATGTGAAGCCTCTGGTTAATCATGCAAATGCGCCGCAAGAATAACAGAAAGTGCGCAAAATTTCCGTTGTAACGCGGCAAACGCGTACACTCATTGACGTCATTTACATAAAAAGGTTTGTTTGATGGCCAATAATACCACTGGGTTAACCCGAATTATTAAAGCGGCAGGGTATTCCTGGAAAGGATTCCGGGCGGCGTGGGTCAACGAGGCCGCCTTTCGTCAGGAAGGCATCGCGGCCGTTGTTGCCGTGGCGATCGCCTGCTGGTTAGACGTCGATGCCATCACCCGGGTGCTGTTGATTAGCTCGGTCCTGCTAGTGATGATAGTTGAAATTATCAATAGCGCGATTGAGGCGGTTGTTGACCGTATTGGCCCTGAACATCACGAGCTGTCGGGGCGAGCGAAAGACATGGGATCGGCGGCGGTATTGCTGGCGATCATCATCGCGCTGATCGCGTGGGGAACGCTTTTATGGGCAAACTACCGCTAACGCCTGGCGTAGCGGCTCGCAAAACGGAAAGAAACTCCTGATTTTTGTGTGAAATGTGGTTCCAAAATCACCGTTAGCTGTATATACTCACAGCATAACTGTATATACACCCAGGGGGCGGAATGAAAGCGTTAACGACCAGGCAGCAAGAGGTGTTTGATCTCATTCGGGATCATATCAGCCAGACGGGCATGCCGCCGACGCGTGCGGAGATTGCTCAGCGCTTGGGGTTCCGTTCCCCAAACGCGGCGGAAGAACACCTGAAAGCGCTGGCGCGTAAAGGCGCAATCGAGATCGTTTCCGGCGCCTCCCGCGGTATTCGTCTGCTGACGGAAGAAGAAACGGGTCTGCCGCTTATTGGCCGCGTCGCGGCGGGTGAGCCGCTGCTGGCCCAGCAGCACATTGAAGGTCACTATCAGGTCGATCCGGCTATGTTTAAGCCGAATGCGGATTTTCTACTGCGCGTTAGCGGTATGTCGATGAAAGACATCGGTATTCTTGATGGCGACCTGCTGGCCGTCCATAAAACGCAGGATGTGCGCAATGGCCAGGTGGTTGTGGCGCGCATCGACGAAGAAGTTACCGTGAAGCGACTGAAAAAGCAGGGTAACGTCGTTGAACTGCTGCCGGAAAACAGCGAATTTTCGCCGATCGTGGTGGACCTTCGCGAGCAAAGCTTCACTATTGAAGGCCTGGCCGTTGGCGTTATCCGCAACGGCAACTGGCAGTAATCTCTTCACCTCGCGGCATCATCACCTGATGCATGATGCTGCGCCGTTTTTCCTCATTTGGGCTCTTTCTCCATGCTTTTTAACGCCGCCGACAAAGCCCTGTGGCGCTTAGCGCTGCCCATGATCTTCTCCAATATCACCGTTCCGCTGCTGGGGCTGGTGGATACCGCCGTTATTGGCCACCTCGACAGCCCGGTTTATCTGGGGGGCGTGGCGGTTGGCGCAACGGCGACCAGCTTCCTCTTTATGCTGCTGTTGTTCCTGCGAATGAGTACCACCGGGCTGACGGCGCAGGCGTTTGGCGCAAAAGATCCGCAGCGGCTGGCGCGTGCGCTGGTGCAGCCGCTGGTTCTGGCGCTGGCCGCCGGGGCGGCGATTGTGCTCTTACGGATGCCGTTAATCGACCTGGCGCTGCATATCGTCGGCGGTAGCGAAGCCGTGCTCGAACAGGCCAGACGCTTCCTGGAGCTCCGCTGGCTAAGCGCGCCGGCATCGCTGGCGAATCTGGTCCTGCTGGGCTGGCTGCTGGGCGTGCAGTACGCCAGAGCGCCGGTGATCCTGCTGGTGGTCGGCAACGTCCTCAACATCGTGCTCGATTTATGGCTGGTGATGGGCCTGCATATGAACGTGCAGGGGGCGGCGCTGGCGACGGTCACCGCAGAATACGTCACTTTCTTTATTGGCCTGCTGATGGCGAGACGCGTGCTGGCGCTGCGCGGCGTTTCCCTGTCGATGCTGAAAAACGCCTGGCGCGGCGATATACGCCGCCTGCTGGCGCTGAATCGCGACATCATGCTGCGCTCGCTGCTGCTACAGCTCTGCTTCGGGGCGGTGACGGTATTTGGCGCCCGCCTTGGCGCTGATATCGTCGCGGTCAATGCGGTCCTCATGACGATGCTGACCTTTACCGCCTATGCGCTGGACGGTTTTGCCTACGCCGTTGAGGCGCACTCCGGGCAGGCCTACGGCGCGCGCGACGACAGCCAACTGCTTGCCGTCTGGCACGCGGCCTGCCGCCAGTCAGGGATGGTAGCGCTGGCGTTTGCGCTGATTTACGGCCTTGCCGGTGAGCAGATTATCGCTTTGCTGACCTCGCTGCCTTCGCTGCAGCAGCTGGCCGACCGCTATCTGGTCTGGCAGATGATCCTGCCGGTCATTGGCGTCTGGTGCTACCTGCTGGACGGCATGTTTATCGGCGCGACGCGGGGGGCGGAGATGCGCAACAGCATGGCGGTAGCGGCGGCGGGGTTTGCCCTGACGCTGCTGACGGTACCGACGCTCGGCAACCACGGACTGTGGCTGGCGCTGACGGTCTTTCTCGCTCTGCGCGGCGTTTCTCTGGCGGTTATCTGGCGGCGCCACTGGCAGCGCGGAACCTGGTTTTCGTAATGCATTTGGTGTATCTGATGGTTAAAGATTCCGAATAATAAATCTTACTCAGAATACTCATCTATAGTTAAGTCATGTCCGGCACACAGCGGGCTGTTCATTCACCGAACGATAACCGAACGATGAGGAATGCATGATGAATAAAGACGAAATCGGCGGTAACTGGAAACAGTTCAAAGGTAAAGCGAAAGAAAAATGGGGCAAGCTGACCGACGATGACATGACCGTCATTGAAGGCAAACGCGACCAGCTGGTGGGCAGAATTCAGGAACGTTACGGTTACGCCAAAGACCAGGCAGAGAAAGAAGTGACCGATTGGGAAACCAAAAACGACTATCGCTGGTAGCGAAAACGGCGTGTTTTAACCCCTTACTATTGCCTGCTCTAACGATTTATACCCTAAATAATTCGAGTTGCAGGACAAGGCACTCGTGCTTTGAACAGCGCTTGCGCTGGCCCCGGAGGGGCGAGGCCGCAGGCCGAGTAACGCGGCAACGCAGAGAATCTCCAGGAGCTTACTCCAGTAAGTGACTGGGGTGAGCGACAAATCTGTCTGGAACAGATTTGAACGTCGTATCCCGGCGGCCCGAAGGGCGAGGCTCATGGATGAGCCGAGTAACAAAGCCAACGCACATGCAACTTGAAGTATGACGGGTATACACCCTTGATTCCCGCTGCGGCTAACGCCTCAGCGGGCTTTCTTTTTGATCTGGATGGTATGGTCGTGGTGGCAGTGGCCCGGCGTACTGCAGGATTCAACCTCGACGCAGGCGGCGCACAGGCCGTGAGCCTCAATGACGTTGTGGCGCAGGGCGAATCCCATTCTTGCCGCCAGCGTATGCATAATATCTTCGACGCCTTCCGCACACTCTTCTTTGACGCCGCCGCAGCGGTCGCAGATAAACATCGCCGAGCTGTGGGTCGGCTGATCGAAAAGGTGACACAGCACATAGCTATTGGTGGATTCCACCTTATGCACGAACCCTTGCTCGAGTAAAAACTCCAGCGCCCGGTACACCGTCGGCGGTTTCGCCTGAGGCTCTTTTTCTCGAAGGAGATCGAGCAGGTCGTAGGCGCTGATTGCCCCTTGCTGCAGGCTCATCAAACGCAATACTTCAAGGCGCTGCGGGGTCAGGCGCACGCCACGCTGCGCGCACAGCTTTTCAGCATGCGCTAACATTTGTTGCGAAGTGGTCTTATCCATGAGCGTCCTCTGGTTGCGTGAATCTGAAACTGTTACTTTATCACGATACCGGTAAAACGCCGAGACCCGGCGGGCTATACCCGTCACACTTCACGTTACCTGCGCGCTGGCTGCGCCAATTCGTCCCAGCCGCGCTCCTGGGGTCGCTCAACCTTGCCACCTTAGGCTATACCTGATGCATCTCATTTTCGGGAGAAAACGATGAAACGACCTGACTGCATTCGACACTGGCGTGAACTGGAAGGCGTGGATGATTCCACCTATCCCGACAGTACTGAGCTTTTCTCCATCGGCGCGCCGCTGGCGCGGGGCCTGCGGCTGAATCGCCTGGGGATCCACCATGAGCGTCTACCGCCCGGACGCCGAACCTCTTATCCGCATGCGGAGAGCGACGAAGAAGAGTTTATCTACGTGCTGGAAGGTTATCCGGAAGTGTGGATTAACGGCTATCTCTGGAAGCTGGAGCCGGGGGATAGCGTCGGCTTTCCTGCCGGAACCGGCATTTGCCACACCTTCCTCAATAACACCGAGCAGGAGGTTCGCCTGTTAGTCGTTGGCGAGGCAAATAAGAAATTTAATCGCATCTACTACCCGCTTAACCCCGGCTATGCCGCCACGCGACAGGATCGCTGGGTTGACCATCCGCCGCAGTTTTTTGGCCCTCACGACGGGAAGCCACGGAAAATATAGCGTTTATTGCGGGATAAAAAAGGTGAGCGCTGACGCTATGCGTCAGTGGTTTATCTTTGTGCTATAGTAGCGCCCCTTTTTACCCGGATGCTTATTTATTCGCCATGATGTCAGATTCAACGCCTACTGCTTTCGCCGCTCACCGTTTTTCCATCGCGCCGATGCTCGACTGGACCGACAGACACTGCCGTTATTTTCTGCGTCAGCTGTCGCGCCACACGCTGCTGTACACCGAAATGGTGACCACCGGTGCGATTATTCACGGCAAGGGCGACTATCTGGCCTACAGCGAAGAAGAGCATCCGGTCGCCCTGCAGCTCGGCGGCAGCGATCCGGCTGCGCTGGCACACTGCGCGAAGCTGGCGCAGGCGCGCGGCTACGATGAAATTAACCTGAACGTTGGCTGCCCGTCCGATCGCGTGCAGAACGGTATGTTCGGCGCCTGCCTGATGGGGAACGCGCAGCTGGTGGCAGACTGTATTAAAGCCATGCGCGACGTCGTGTCGATCCCGGTCACGGTGAAAACCCGTATCGGCATTGACGACCAGGACAGCTACGGGTTTCTGTGTGATTTTATCGAAACGGTATCCGGGAAAGGCGAGTGCGAGATGTTTATTATCCACGCGCGCAAAGCGTGGCTTTCGGGGCTGAGCCCTAAAGAGAACCGCGAGATCCCGCCGCTTGACTATCCGCGCGTTTACCAGCTGAAGCGTGATTTTCCGCATCTGACGATGGCGATTAACGGCGGCATTAAGTCGCTGGAAGAAGCAAAACAACATCTTGCGCATATGGACGGCGTGATGGTGGGCCGTGAGGCCTATCAGAATCCAGGCATTCTGGCGTCGGTGGATCGGGAAATTTTCGGCGTGGAAGGCGTCGATGCTGACCCGGTTTCCGTGGTCCGGGCGATGTATCCCTATATCGAACGCGAGCTTAGCAACGGTACTTATCTGGGGCACGTAACGCGCCATATGCTCGGGCTGTTTCAGGGGATCCCCGGGGCGCGCCAGTGGCGTCGCTATCTGAGCGAAAATGCGCATAAAGCCGGGGCGGACATCAACGTGCTGGAACAGGCGCTGAAACTGGTTGCCGACAAGCGTTAGTTTTTCACTAAAAACTGGTCAAATTCACCACGCCCTGCACGTATCGTGCCGGGCGTTTTTGTTATTATTCAATAGTTTATACTTGGCACGGTTTTTGTAATATCCGGTAAGGTAGATAAAATTTCTTTAGGGGAAAGACGATGCTGGAACTCTTATTCGTTATTGGCTTTTTTGTCATGTTATTGGTCACCGGCATTTCACTGCTGGGAATTATTGCCGCGATTGTGGTCGCGACCGCGCTGATGTTTGTCGGCGGTTTGTTTGCGTTAATGATTAAACTGCTGCCGTGGCTGCTGCTGGCCGTTGTTGTGGTTTGGGTGATTCGGGCGATAAAATCACCAACCGGCAACCGTTATCGCGCTAATAACCGCTGGCGCTACTAAGGTATTGAGCGGTATGTCACAACCTGAAGATTTTTGCATAAAACAGCGTAGGCTTTGCTTATTAAATCTGTCACTATTAGCGGGTTAACGAATTCATCGTGCTGTACCCTACATACAGCCGAACAAAAAAAGTAAGGGCTTCCCATGTGGAAGCCCTAAACTTTAGTGCTCCGGCCATTACGGCAAGAGCAAACTTGAACCCTGCGTCGCCCGGCTTTCCAGCACCTCATGCGCGCGTCTGGCGTCGGTTAACGCATATTTTTGGCTCTCCGCGACATCCACTTTTATCACGCCGCTGGCGATCAGCGAAAACAGCTCGTTGCTGGCTTCCGTCAGCTCTTCACGCGTGGTGATATAGCCCTGCAGAGAAGGGCGGGTGACGTACAGCGAACCTTTTTGATTGAGGATCCCGAGATTGACGCCGGTCACCGGGCCGGAGGAGTTGCCGAAGCTCACCATCAGCCCCCGACGCTGCAGGCAGTCAAGGGAGGCTTCCCAGGTATCTTTCCCGACGGAATCATAAACCACGTGGACTTTCTTACCGTCGGTGATCTCTTTCAGGCGCTCGACGATATTCTCTTCGCGATAGTTAATGATCTGCCAGGCGCCGGCCTGTTTGGCGCGTTCAGCTTTTTGCGCGCTGCCGACGGTACCGATCAGCTTCGCGCCCAGCGCTTTGGCCCACTGACAGGCGATGAGCCCGACGCCGCCGGCCGCCGCATGAAACAAGAACGGCTCGCCCGCTTTGATCTCGTAGGTTTTCCGCAGCAGGTAATAGACCGTGAGCCCTTTCAGGAATGAGGCCGCCGCCTGCTCGAAAGAGATCGCGTCCGGCAAAATGGCGGCCTTATCCGCGGGCACGTTGTGGACGGTGCTATAGGCTCCCAGCGCCGATTGCGCGTAGACCACCCGATCGCCGGCTTTGATATGTTTCACGCCGCTGCCGACTTTGCTTACTACGCCAGCGGCTTCGGTACCCAGACCGCTCGGCAATGACGGGGGCGGGTAGAGGCCGCTGCGGATATAGGTATCAATGTAGTTGATGCCGATGGCCTTATTCTCTACCTGAATTTCGTGCTCTGCGGGATCTTTCGGCGTGAACTCCAGCGCTTGCAGAACATCAGGCCCTCCGTGCTGGTGAAATTCAATTCGTGTTGCCATGCTTCCTCCAGAAATGTGGTAATCTTTCGACCCATTCACTATCTCGGTAACTCCATTCACTATGGCAGGAAATAAACCCTTCAACAAACCACAGACTGAACCCCGCGAGCGTGATTATCAGCTCGATGGGTTGAAGGTCCCGCCGCACTCGATTGAAGCGGAACAGTCGGTGTTGGGCGGTTTAATGCTGGATAACGAACGCTGGGACGACGTTGCCGAGCGGGTTGTTTCGGAAGATTTTTATACCCGTCCGCATCGCCATATTTTCACCGAAATGGCGCGCCTGCAGGAATCGGGCAGCCCGATTGACCTGATTACGCTCGCCGAATCGCTGGAGCGTCAGGGGCAGCTGGACAGCGTCGGCGGCTTCGCCTACCTGGCGGAATTATCGAAAAATACGCCAAGTGCGGCGAACATCAGCGCTTATGCCGATATCGTCCGCGAACGTGCGGTGGTGCGCGAAATGATCTCCGTGGCGAATGAAATCGCCGAGGCCGGTTTCGATCCCCAGGGCCGCACCAGCGAAGATCTGCTCGACCTCGCCGAATCCCGGGTGTTTAAAATTGCCGAAAGCCGCGCAAATAAAGACGAGGGGCCGAAGAATATCGCCGACGTGCTCGACGCTACCGTGGCGCGTATTGAACAGCTCTTCCAGCAGCCGCATGACGGCGTCACCGGGGTGAATACCGGCTATGACGATCTCAATAAAAAAACCGCCGGTCTTCAGCCGTCGGACCTGATTATTGTCGCCGCGCGTCCGTCAATGGGTAAGACGACTTTTGCGATGAACCTCGTGGAAAACGCGGCGATGCTGCAGGATAAGCCGGTACTCATCTTCAGTCTCGAGATGCCCTCGGAGCAGATTATGATGCGTTCTCTGGCCTCGCTGTCGCGCGTTGACCAGACCCGCATTCGTACCGGCCAGCTGGATGATGAAGACTGGGCGCGGATTTCCGGCACCATGGGAATTCTGCTGGAAAAACGTAACATCTATATTGATGACTCCTCCGGCCTGACGCCAACCGAAGTGCGCTCCCGCGCGCGGCGCATCGCCCGCGAGCACGGCGGCATCGGTCTTATTATGATCGACTACCTGCAGCTGATGCGCGTGCCGTCGCTCTCCGATAACCGTACGCTGGAAATCGCCGAAATTTCCCGCTCGCTCAAGGCGCTGGCGAAGGAGCTACAGGTGCCGGTGGTGGCGCTGTCGCAGCTTAACCGCTCGCTGGAACAGCGCGCGGATAAGCGCCCGGTCAACTCCGACCTGCGTGAGTCCGGCTCCATCGAGCAGGACGCCGACTTAATCATGTTTATCTACCGTGATGAGGTTTATCACGAAAACAGTGATTTAAAAGGCATCGCTGAAATTATTATTGGTAAACAGCGTAACGGCCCTATCGGGACGGTGCGCCTGACGTTTAACGGTCAGTGGTCGCGTTTTGATAATTATGCTGGGCCACAATACGACGACGAATAAATCTCCGTCATCCTTCATGCCGCAGATGCGTTGACTACGCCTGTTCACCCCGGTCACTTAGTTTACTAAGCTCCCGGGGATTCTCAGGCTTGTCGCCTTCCTGCAACACGAAGGATTTAGGAGATTCTTTTATTAAGGAATTCAAATGCAAGCGGCAACTGTTGTCATTAACCGCCGCGCTCTGCGACACAACCTGCAACGTCTGCGTGAACTGGCGCCCGCCAGCAAACTGGTTGCGGTGGTGAAAGCGAACGCCTACGGACACGGTCTTCTTGAGACCGCGCGAACGCTCCCGGACGCCGATGCTTTTGGCGTCGCCCGTCTTGAAGAAGCCCTGCGCCTGCGCGCGGGCGGTATCGTCCAGCCGATCCTGCTGCTGGAGGGATTCTTTGAGGCCGCCGACCTGCCGGTGATCTCCGCCCAGCGCCTGCACACGGCGGTACACAGCCCGGAGCAGCTGGCTGCGCTGGAGGAAGCGGATTTACCCGAGCCGGTAACCGTATGGATGAAGCTGGACACCGGGATGCATCGATTAGGCGTTCTGCCCGAACAGGCCGAAGCCTTTTATCAGCGCCTGAGCCAGTGTAAAAACGTCCGCCAGCCGGTCAATATCGTGAGCCATTTTGCCCGTGCGGATGAGCCTGAGTGCGGCGCGACCGAACGTCAGCTGGATATCTTTACCACCTTCACGGAAGGGAAACCGGGGCTGCGCTCAATCGCCGCATCCGGCGGTATATTGCTATGGCCGCAGTCGCACTTCGACTGGGCGCGTCCGGGGATTATTCTCTACGGCGTATCGCCGCTTGACGGTGGATCCACCGGCGCGGATTTTGGCTGCCAGCCGGTGATGTCTCTGACCTCCAGCCTGATCGCGGTCCGCGAGCATAAAGCCGGCGAGCCGGTGGGCTACGGCGGAACCTGGGTCAGCGAGCGTGATACGCGTTTAGGCGTTGTGGCGATGGGCTACGGTGACGGCTATCCGCGCGCCGCGCCGTCAGGCACGCCGGTACTGGTTAACGGCCGTGAAGTGCCGATTGTCGGACGCGTAGCGATGGATATGATTTGCGTCGATCTCGGGCCTGAAGCACAGGACCACGCTGGCGACGCGGTCGTGCTGTGGGGCGAAGGCCTCCCCGTCGAGCGGATTGCCGAAATTACAAAAGTAAGTGCTTACGAACTTATTACGCGCCTGACTTCACGGGTATCCATGAAGTACGTGGATTAATGTCAGCCAGCGCGCTTTCCCCCGGTGGCGGCTGACGCCTTACCGGGGCTACGGGGCCGCTACCGGCTACGGGCCGGTAGCCCGGATAAGGCGGTTTAAGCCGCCATCCGGGATGGGCGTTCACGTTGTTGCGTCAAATCCAGCCCGTTCTGTTTTATCCGCCAACATCCCCTCGACCTTCTTTCACATCCAGTTTATTGTGTTATAACGAGCCCATGTAAACCTGGAGAAACATCGCGTGTTTCAGAAAGTTGACGCCTACGCTGGCGACCCCATTCTCTCCCTGATGGAGCGTTTTAAAGACGATCCGCGTAGTGACAAAGTAAATCTCAGCATCGGTCTTTATTACAACGAAGACGGCATCATTCCGCAGCTGAAGGCGGTTGCCGAAGCGGAAGCACGTCTTAACGCCCAGCCGCACGGCGCCTCAATCTATTTACCGATGGAAGGACTGAACACCTATCGCCACGCGATTGCGTCGCTGCTGTTCGGGGCCGATCATTCGGTACTGGCGCAGCATCGCGTGGCCTCTATTCAGACGCTGGGCGGCTCCGGAGCCCTGAAAGTCGGCGCTGACTTCCTGAAACGCTACTTCCCGGGCTCGCGCGTATGGGTCAGCGACCCGACGTGGGAAAACCACATCGCTATATTTGAAGGGGCTGGATTCGAAGTAAGTACTTACCCTTGGTTTGATGATAAAACCAATGGCGTGCGTTTCGCTGCTTTCCTTGAAAAACTCAAAACGCTACCGAAACGCGATATCGTGCTGCTGCATCCCTGCTGCCATAACCCAACGGGAGCCGATCTTACCAACGCTCAGTGGGATCAAGTGGTTGAGGTGCTGAAAGCGCGTAATTTGATTCCTTTCCTCGACATCGCCTACCAGGGCTTCGGCGCTGGCATGGAAGAGGATGCCTACGCTATCCGCGCTATAGCGAACGCCGGGATGCCTATGCTGGTCAGCAACTCGTTCTCGAAAATCTTCTCCCTGTACGGTGAGCGCGTTGGCGGGCTGTCGATCGTCTGTGAAGATACTGAAACCGCGGGGCGCGTACTGGGGCAATTAAAAGCGACCGTACGTCGCAACTACTCCAGCCCGCCGAACTTTGGCGCGCAGGTGGTTGCGGCGGTGTTGGGCGACAGCGCGCTGAAAGCCTCATGGCTGGCGGAAGTGGAAGGGATGCGCACCCGTATTCTGGCCATGCGTCAGGAGCTGGTTGATGTGCTGAAAGAGACGGTTCCGGGCGGTGATTTTGACTATCTGCTCAAGCAGCGCGGCATGTTTAGCTATACCGGTTTCAGCGCGGCCCAGGTTGACCGCCTGCGCGATGAGTTTGGCGTCTATCTGATTGCCAGCGGCCGCATGTGCGTCGCGGGGCTGAATGCAGGAAACGTGCGCCGCGTAGCGCAGGCGTTTGCTGCGGTAATATAAGTTCTTCCTGACCTTTTGCCCGCGCCAAATCATGACGCGGGCAATTCGCTTCCCGAAGTGTGATCATTCTCTTTTTATATGACATCAGAGCAGAAAAACCTTCCTATCCGCCTTCGCGGGGGGTAAGGTCTGGGTGCATTAATAAGCGTACACATTATTGAAAATTATAACGATTCGATTATTTAGGGAAAAATATGCGCAAGATCACCCTGGCCTTTGGGGCCGTCTGCTTACTGTTCACGCTAAATAGCTCCGTCGTTGCTCGCGCCTCCACACCGCAGCCGCTGTGGACGGGCACCAATATGGCGAAACTCGCCGAACAGGCGCCGATCCATTGGGTTTCCGTCGCCCAGATTGAAAATAGCCTGCTGGGACGCCAGCCGATGGCCGTCGGTTTTGATATTGATGATACCGTCCTGTTCTCCAGCCCGGGCTTCTGGCGCGGGCAGAAAACCTATTCCCCCGGCAGCGATGATTACCTGAAAAATCCGGAGTTCTGGGAAAAAATGAACAACGGCTGGGATGAATTCAGCATGCCGAAAGAGGTGGCGCGCCAGTTGATTGCGATGCACGTAAAGCGCGGCGATAGCATCTATTTCGTTACCGGCCGTAGCCAGACCAAAACCGAAACGGTATCAAAAACCCTGCAGGATGATTTTCTCATCCCGGCGGCGAATATGAACCCGGTTATTTTTGCCGGCGATAAACCTGGCCAGAACACCAAAACGCAGTGGCTGCAGGAGAAAGGGATCAAAGTTTTCTACGGCGATTCGGATAACGATATCTCCGCTGCCCGCGAGGTGGGCGCGCGCGGGATCCGTATCTTGCGGGCCTCAAACTCTTCCTATAAGCCGCTGCCGATGGCGGGCGCTCAGGGTGAAGAGGTCATTGTGAATTCAGAATATTAAGCTGCCCGCCGGCTTAATCATCAATCGCTAAAACGGTAGCCGGCACGCTGCCGTTTTTTTGTGCAAAATAGCGTGCCAAAGGTTTTACCTTTTCGCTTATTGCTGCACACTTAGGAAGGTTCATTAGTAAAAGGAGTGGTTTATGTGGCATCAGCAAACCCTGACGTTAGGCCCGAAAGTACGGGGCTTCCATCTGGTCACTGATGAAATTCTCGGGCAAATCCGCGAAATATCGCGGGTGAAAACTGGCCTGCTGCATTTGCTGCTCCAGCATACATCTGCTTCCCTGACGCTAAACGAAAACTGCGATCCGACCGTTCGCTTCGATATGGAGCAGCATTTTCTGCACGCCGTACCGGAGAACGCACCGTATGAACACGATTATGAAGGTCCTGATGACATGCCCTCGCACATTAAGTCGTCGATGCTGGGCGTATCGCTGATGCTGCCCGTACGGGATGGCAGCGTCAGGCTGGGGACCTGGCAGGGGATCTGGCTCGGGGAGCATCGTATTCATGGCGGATCGCGCCATATCATCGCGACGCTGATGGGGGAATAAAAATGACAATTTCGGATTTATTGCAGTACTGCATGGCAAAGCCGGGCGCCGAACAAAGCGTACATAGCGACTGGAAAGCGACGCAGATCAAAGCGGTGGACGTCCTGTTTGCGATGGTAAAAGAGGTTGAGGACAACCGGCCTGCGGTATCGTTAAAGACCAGCCCTGAGCTTGCGGAACTGTTGAGGCAGCAGCATCGCGATGTTCGCCCCAGCAAACATCTCAATAAAGCCCACTGGAGTACGGTGTTTCTTGACGGCTCCCTGCCTGATTCACAAATTTATTATCTGGTGGATGCTTCCTACCAGCAGGCGCTTGATTCGCTTTCCGAGGCTAAGCGTAAGCTGTTGCCATAGCGCTAAATTCTGCCCAGCAGCGCCAGCAGGGTCACATCAAACAGACGAAGCAGCGTGGACTGCAGATGCGCCTGCATGGCGATCTGTTCGTTGTTGGCGCGAATGCTGGCAATATCGCGCTGCCCTTGCAGGAGCAGAATGAGGTCGTCCTGACTTAACCAGCCGCGCGCTTTCTCCTGTAATGCCTGAAGCGTGAGCATTCCGGCGTCGCGAATGTCGCTGTCTTCATCATTTACAATCGCGTGCATAAGCTGCAACCACTCTGCCGTATTCACGCCGGCGCCGGCCAGCTGGACGCTTAACTCTTCTATGGTGGACATGCTTATCTCCCTGAACGCTGTTGTTCGCCGTTGATGGCCTGCTGGTAAAGTTTTTCCGTCTGTTGCGCCAGAATTCCGGCCTCGAAAGGCGTCAGCGCTCTCTCCTGGGGGACGACGCGCCGGTACAGCCGCTGATAATTTTTCTCCAGCACGTGAAGATTACTCTGCCGTAGCGCATCGCTATCGCTTAACGCCAGGCTGAATAGCGGGCGAATCTGGCGATCCTCGTAACTGAGCAAGCGTTGGTCGAGTGGCGCTGCCGCCGCGTCGCTGATGAACTGCAGATGAAGCTGTTCCAGCATCAGCAGCTGCTGATGAGCCGTGCTGCTGTAGCCGTCTATCCAGCTGCAGGCGGTCAGCGCGAATAACGCCGCGACGAGCGTAAATCGATAAAGTCCGTGCTTTAAGTACATGATGCATCCTGCAATTTATGGCGGTGGTGCTATCTGATGACAGATGCCGTCCGGCCGCAAATCACAAAATATCAGCGGGAGAAAATGAGAGGAAATGAGGCCTCTTCCCGGGACGGGAAGAGGCAGATGAGATTACTTCAGCATGGGCTTGAGGAAGCGAGCCGTATAGGAGGCCTCGCACTCGGCGACCGTTTCCGGCGTACCGGAAACGAGAATCTCTCCGCCGCCGCTTCCGCCTTCCGGCCCAAGGTCAACGATCCAGTCAGCCGTCTTGATGACATCCAGGTTGTGCTCAATCACCACGATGGTATTCCCCTGGTCGCGCAGCTGGTGCAGAACCTCCAGCAACTGCTGAATATCGGCAAAGTGCAGACCGGTGGTCGGTTCATCAAGGATATACAGCGTTTGCCCGGTACCGCGTTTGGACAGCTCGCGCGCCAGCTTGACGCGCTGGGCCTCGCCGCCGGAAAGCGTGGTAGCCGACTGACCAAGGCGAATATAGGTCAGACCGACGTCCATCAGCGTTTGCAGCTTACGCGCCAGCGCCGGAACCGCATCGAAGAACTCACGCGCTTCTTCAATGGTCATATCCAGCACTTCATGAATCGTTTTGCCTTTGTACTTAATCTCCAGCGTTTCGCGGTTATAGCGTTTGCCTTTGCACTGGTCGCACGGTACGTAGATATCCGGCAGGAAGTGCATCTCGACTTTGATCACGCCATCGCCCTGGCAGGCTTCACAGCGGCCGCCGCGCACGTTAAAACTGAAGCGGCCGGGCGTGTAGCCACGCGAACGTGATTCAGGTACGCCGGCAAACAGTTCACGGACCGGCGTAAAGACGCCGGTGTAGGTTGCGGGGTTAGAACGCGGCGTACGGCCGATTGGGCTCTGGTCGATATCGATCACTTTGTCGAAATGTTCCAGCCCCTGCACGTCGCGGTAAGGTGCCGGTTCCGCGATGGTGGCGCCGTTGAGCTGACGCTGGGCAATCGGGAACAGCGTGTCGTTGATCAGCGTGGATTTACCCGACCCGGAAACGCCGGTGATACAGGTGAAGAGGCCCACCGGCAGCGTCAGCGTCACGTCTTTCAGGTTGTTGCCGCGCGCGCCGGACAGCTTCAGTACTTTCTCCGGATTGGCGGGTACGCGCTGTTTCGGCACTTCGATTTTACGCTTGCCGCTCATGAACTGGCCGGTCAGCGATTCCGGCACCGCCATAATATCTTCCAGCTTGCCTTCAGCCACGACCTGACCGCCGTGTACCCCAGCCCCTGGACCGATATCGATAACGTGGTCGGCGGCGCGAATGGCGTCTTCATCGTGCTCAACGACAATCACGGTGTTGCCGAGGTTTCGCAGGTGGATCAGCGTGCCCAGCAGGCGTTCGTTATCGCGCTGGTGCAGGCCGATAGAGGGCTCATCCAGTACGTACATGACGCCGACCAGGCCTGCGCCGATCTGGCTGGCGAGGCGGATACGCTGCGCTTCGCCGCCGGAGAGGGTTTCCGCCGAACGGGAGAGCGTCAGGTAGTTCAGACCGACGTTGACGAGGAATTTCAGGCGATCGCCAATCTCTTTCAGTACTTTTTCAGCAATTTGCGCACGCTGGCCGGAGAGCTTCAGGTTGTTGAAGAAGTCCATCGCGTGGCCGATGCTCATATCCGAGATGGTCGGCAGCGGGGTATTCTCCACAAACACGTGCCGCGCTTCGCGCTTCAGGCGGGTCCCTTCACAGCTGGTGCAGGGACGGTTGCTGATGAATTTCGCTAACTCTTCACGTACTGCGCTGGATTCCGTCTCTTTATAACGGCGCTCCATATTATGCAGCACGCCTTCGAACGGATGGCGGCGCACCGAGGTATCGCCGCGATCGTTCATATATTTGAATTCAATATTCTCTTTGCCTGAGCCGTACAGAACCACTTTTTGTACGCTGCTATTCAGCGTGCCCCAGGGCGCTTCCACATCGAATTCATAATGTTCCGCCAGCGACTTCAGCATCTGGAAGTAGTAAAAATTGCGCCGATCCCAGCCGCGAATCGCCCCGCCAGCCAGCGACAGCTCTGGGTTCTGAATGACGCGTTCCGGATCGAAATACTGCTGGACGCCGAGACCATCGCAGGTCGGGCAAGCGCCAGCCGGGTTGTTGAAGGAGAACAGGCGCGGTTCCAGTTCGCGCATGCTGTAGCCGCAAATCGGGCAGGCGAAGTTGGCGGAAAACAGCAGCTCTTCGGCTTTCGGATCGTCCATATTGGCGACGATGGCGGTGCCGCCCGACAGCTCCAGCGCGGTTTCAAAAGACTCGGCCAGGCGCGTGCTGAGATCGTCGCGCACCTTAAAGCGGTCAATCACCACTTCAATGGTGTGTTTCTTCTGCAGCTCCAGCTTCGGCGGATCGGAGAGATCGCAGACCTCGCCGTCGATCCTCGCGCGGATGTAGCCCTGCCCGGCGAGGTTTTCCAGCGTTTTGTTATGCTCGCCTTTGCGCTCTTTAATGATCGGCGCCAGCAGCATCAAGCGCTGGCCTTCTGGCTGGGAGAGCACGTTATCGACCATCTGGCTCACGGTTTGCGCCGCCAGCGGGACGTCGTGATCCGGGCAGCGCGGCTCGCCGACGCGCGCGTACAGCAGACGCAGGTAGTCGTGAATTTCGGTAATGGTGCCTACCGTTGAACGGGGGTTGTGGGACGTTGATTTCTGTTCAATGGAAATCGCCGGCGACAGCCCTTCAATATGGTCGACGTCGGGCTTCTCCATCAGCGACAGGAACTGCCGCGCGTAGGCGGAGAGCGACTCAACGTAGCGACGCTGCCCTTCGGCATACAACGTGTCGAAAGCCAGTGAGGATTTGCCTGAACCCGAAAGCCCGGTGACGACAATGAGTTTGTCGCGCGGGATGACGAGGTTGATATTTTTGAGATTGTGGGTGCGGGCGCCCCGAACTTCGATCTTATCCATTCACCTTTCCCGGTAGATACGCGGATTGCCTGGTTTGTTAGAAGGACAAACGGCAGAAACGGCTAATTATGACACAATTTAACCTGTTTGAATATACAGTATTGGAATGCATTTTCCGGTGGGATGTGTAAAAATGTCGCACCGCGAGAGTTATCTGGAACCTACTTCCCAGCTATCAACATAGCACCTGGAAATGGTACACTCGCGCGTTTACACTATTAAGAAACGCATTCAGGAGACACAAATATGGCCAGCAGAGGCGTAAACAAGGTGATTCTCGTCGGTAATCTGGGCCAGGACCCGGAAGTACGCTACATGCCGAGTGGTGGCGCAGTTGCCAACATTACGCTGGCTACTTCCGAATCCTGGCGTGATAAAGCGACCGGTGAGATGAAAGAGCAGACCGAATGGCACCGCGTTGTGCTGTTCGGCAAACTGGCGGAAGTGGCCGGCGAGTATCTGCGTAAAGGTTCTCAGGTCTATATTGAAGGCCAGCTGCGTACCCGTAAATGGACTGACCAATCCGGTCAGGAAAAATACACCACCGAGGTTGTCGTTAACGTTGGCGGCACGATGCAAATGCTCGGCGGTCGTCAGCAGGGCGCGGGCGCCCCGGCAGGCGGTGGTCAGCAGCAGGGCGGTTGGGGCCAGCCTCAGCAGCCGCAGGGCGGAAACCAGTTCAGCGGCGGCGCGCAGTCTCGTCCGCAGCAGCAGGCGCCGGCAGCCCCTTCCAATGAGCCGCCGATGGACTTTGATGACGATATTCCGTTCTAACGAAGCGTTAGCGTCGTAAAGTCATCTCTGAAAAAGCCCCTGTTCGGGGCTTTTTCTATTTTGTCACCCAGGCCATCTGCGCTATTTCACTGTGCGGCAGGTGTGGCAGGTGTGGCAGGTGTGGCAGGTGCGGCAGGTGTGGCAGGTGTGGCAGGTGTGGCAGGTGTGGCAGGTGTGGCAGGTGCGGCAGGCATCCCCACTGTCGGCACGACCTGATTTTTGGAGGCCGTCGTCGCCTGCTGTTTACGCGCTATTTCATCCACGATCAGCCGGTAAGCGATGTAATACTTATAGATATTGCTGACATAGCTTACGGTCTCGGAGCCGATCTTCTCGGCGGCCAGATACTCCACGTTGCCAAACCAGACGTTCGGATCAAAACCGCGCTTTTTGGTATCCGCCCGCAGCCGGGCGATGCGCGCGGGGCCCGCGTTATAAGAAGCGAATGAGAACAGCGCCTTATCAAGCTGGGTCATCGGTTCATCGCCATAGTAGCGGTCTATCATCCAGCGCATATATTTCACCCCGGCATGAATGTTGGGGTCGAGCTGCTTAATATCGCCGACCTTCAGCTCCTTGCCGGTGCTCGGCATTACCTGCATAACGCCAATTGCGCCGACGTGGCTACGCACCGACTGATTTAGCCGCGACTCCTGATAGCCCTGCGCGGCCATCAGCAGCCAGTCAACATCGTAGCGATCGCCATATTTGCGGAAGATCTCCACCATGGTCAGAAATTTACGCCGCTCTTTTTGCGCCGCCGCGTTTTTAACGTACCTGGCATCCTTCAGGTAGCGCAGCAGAATCGTATTACCCAGCTTGCTGCCCTGACGATTCTTGTTGATGAATTCATTAAGCAAGGCCAGCAGCTGCGGGCTATTGTTGCGTACCGCCCAGCCGATATTGCCTTCCTTGCGCAGAATGATGTTCTGATGAACCTGAATGTTGGGGAAAACCTGTTTCCAGAACAGAGCCTTGTGGCGGTCGACGACGGTCAATGGAATCAGGCCCGCGTTAAGCATCTCTATCAGATCTTCATCCTCCAGCGCTTCGGGCGCCGGTTCGATGGTGATGGGGGGCAGCGATTGCTGGGCAAAGCGCGCGTTGAGCGCGACCAGGCTCTCGTAATAGCTCGATGAGGTACGCACAAAGACCGTTTTACCGGAAAGCTGCTGCAGATTTTCCACTTTGGGCGAGCCGGGGCCGGAAAGAAGCAGCTCCTGAACGTGAGAGTAGATTGGCGCGGTAAAGGTCATCTCCTGCTGGCGAGCGGGGGTAATCGTCAGGTTTGCGGCGATAATATCCCCCTTACCAGCGTTAAGCGCGCTGATGAGCTGGTCGCGGGCAACCGGAACAAAGATGATACGGACCTTAAGATGACGATGTTTGAGCTTTTTCTCCTTCGTCAGGCTTTGATTGAGGCTTCGCTCAAACTCCATAAAAATATCGTGAGTGGCGCCGCGCTGCGTCCCTTTGTTAATAAAGAAAAAGGTTTTGCTGAAGGTGGTTAATACGCGAATGGTTCGCCGGTCGAGCATACCCGGTAAATCTCCCTTCCATGGCTGCAGCATATCGTCAACGTTGACTTCCAGGGCCTCGCGCTCCTCGGGCTCTGACAGTTTATTCTCTGTGGCGGCGTAAACGGATGTGAAGCATAGCAGGGCGGCAAGGCATGCAAGTCCGCCGACAAGGTATCGATAGAACGACGACGTATTCATGGCGCGGTGCTCCGCAGGAGGATTTCTTTATTTTAGTCAATTTCTGGCCGTTAGCATGCCCGGCGATCGAGAATGTCGGTCGGTTAATCAGCTATTTTATTAATTAACAGGCTCAGTATTTATAGTGAAATAATAAAGAAATAAATATCGGTAATTATGGAGAGAATATGCTCAGATTGTGTTTTTTTAGTGTGGATATATTTTGATTATTTAAAGTGCAAATAAGGAGTAAACGTAAGTAATTATTTCATCTTTTTGTTTTTATTGAATTATTTAAAATTATTGCTGTGATGCATAATTATCCACTTGATAATAAATCTCATTTTTAATAACGTTGTGTGGCACAATACTCCTATTACTGCTGTTCGGCGAATGCTATCAAAGAATAGCGCGGTGCGTTTATTTCTTCATTTTTGCCAGAGTAATAAATCTATTTTGGTCGCTCATTATTTATTGCTATCCCTATTTAAACGGGAGGGCCTGACTACGCCAAAAAAAGAGATGTTACGCCAGGCATGGAAGACATGACCGGTGTTTATCTGGCGGATGAAGAAGGCGTGCCCCGACGGCTAAAAAGAAAAACAGGGCATATTCCATGAAATACGATTCACACTACTCGCTGGCCGTGCTGATCCCGATGGCCATCTGGGGAGGGATGCTGCCGGCGCAGGCCGCTGACAGCAACACGCCAGACGATACGAAGAAATCAGAAACGGCTACGGCAAATGATGACGAAACCATGGTGGTCACCGCGGCGGCGCAGACGCTGCAAGCGCCCGGCGTATCGACCATCACCGCTGAGGAGATCCGTAAACATCCGCCCGCACGCGATGTCTCTGAGCTGATTCGTACCCAGCCCGGCGTCAACCTCACCGGCAACTCCACCAGCGGCCAGCGCGGTAATAACCGTCAGGTCGATATTCGCGGCATGGGGCCGGAGAACACCCTGATTCTGGTGGATGGTAAACCGGTGACCAGCCGTAATTCCGTGCGCTATGGCTGGCGCGGCGATCGAGATACGCGAGGTGATACCAGCTGGGTACCGGCGGAAATGATCGACCATATCGACGTGATTCGCGGCCCTGCGGCGGCCCGCTACGGTAATGGCGCGATGGGCGGGGTGGTAAATATCGTCACCAAACCGGCCACCAGCGAATGGCATGGATCATGGAATACCTATATGAACGCACCTCAGCACCGTAAAGAGGGCGCGACGAAGCGGACAAACTTCAGCCTCAATGGCCCGCTATCGGATGAGGTCAGCTTTAATTTATGGGGAAATCTGAGCAAAACGCAGGCCGATGCCCAGGATATTAATTCCGGTCACGAAGCGGCGCGAACCGGTAGCTATGCGGGATCGTATCCGGCTGGACGCGAAGGCGTAGTGAATAAAGATATCCACGGTAAGCTGCGCTGGGAATTTGCGCCGATGCAGGCGCTGGAGTTTGAAACCGGCTACAGCCGCCAGGGCAACCTGTATGCAGGCGATACCCAGAATACCAATACCAGCACGCTGGTGAAAAGTATGTACGGTAAAGAGACCAACCGCCTCTATCGTCAGACTTATGGCGTCACGTGGACCGGCGGCTGGGATAACGGCGTGACCAGCAATACTTACGCGCAGTATGAGCACACCCGTAACTCGCGTATGAACGAGGGTCTGGCGGGGGGAACGGAGGGGATCTTCTCCAGCAGCGAATTCTCCGATATCGACCTGTCGGATGTGCTGCTGCACAGCGAGGTGAATATTCCGTTTACCCTGGGATTCGAGCAGAATCTGACGCTGGGTACCGAGTGGAACCAGCAGCGGATGAAAGATGGCGTATCGACCACCCAGTCGCTCTCTTATGGCTCCATTGACGGTATCTCGGCAACCGGGCGTAGCCCCTATTCCAGCGCCGAGATTTTCTCGCTGTTTACCGAAGATAATATCGCGCTGACCGAGAGCACTATGCTGACGCCGGCTCTGCGCTTCGACCATCACAGCATCGTTGGCAATAACTGGAGCCCATCGCTGAACCTCTCGCAGGGGCTGTCGGATGACTGGACGCTGAAGCTGGGCATCGCCCGCGCCTATAAAGCGCCAAACCTTTATCAGCTCAACCCGAACTATATTCTCTACAGCAACGGCCAGGGCTGCTATGCCAGCAGCTCTGCCTGTTACCTGATGGGGAACAGCGATCTGAAGGCGGAAACCAGCGTTAATAAAGAGATTGGCCTTGAGTATAAGCACAACGGCTATCAGGCGGGGCTGACCTGGTTCCGTAACGACTATCATAACAAGATTGAATCGGGCTACTCGGCGGTGGGAACGGCCAGCAACGGCACGACCAATATTTATCAATGGGAAAACGTACCGAAGGCGCTGGTTGAAGGGCTGGAAGGCTCATTAAACCTGCCGGTAAGCGAAACGGTCAACTGGAGCAACAACCTGACGTGGATGCTGCAGAGTAAGAACAAGACCACCGGCGATCGCCTGTCGGTGATCCCGCAGTTCACCCTTAATTCGACCGTCAGCTGGCAGGTACGCGACGATCTTTCGCTGCAGAGTACTTTCACCTGGTATGGCCGACAAAAACCTAAGCGCTTCAACTATAAGGGCGAGGCGGTATCCGGCAGCGAGCTGAATGAAGTGAGTCCTTACAGTATCGTCGGGCTCAGCGCGACCTGGGATGTGAATAAAAACCTGAGCCTGACCAGCGGCGTGGATAACCTGTTCGATATTCGCCACTACCGCGCCGGTAACGCGCAGACCACGGGGAATTCGACGACCGGCGCCTATCTGTATGGCGCGGGCGCGGAGACCTACAATGAATCGGGTCGGACGTTTTATGTCAGCGTGAATACGCACTTCTGATTATCTACTCAAACACCCGCCGGGATAGTGAACTATTCCGGCTTTTTATTTTTTATGTCGGGGAAAAAGGCCGGAGATATAAATGATGACAAAATCTCCACGGCTTCTACACAATTAACTCAACTTAGCAGCTTACACTGTTTCCTGTTGATCGGGTCTGCTTGATCCCGGAAACGATTAACGGTGGCAACCTGCCATTTCCATTCTAACGTTGTGTTCCTCTTCCCCCTTCCATTCCCAACCGCAGCAATGCGGAGGAGGGGGATCCCCTATCCGGAGATACACAGGATTTTGCGAAACTGGCCAGGCGTAATCGCATAGTATCTTTTAAAGGTACGGTTAAAGGCGCTGATATCTTCATAGCCCGCCATAATACAAATGTCAACGATGCGAAAAGCCGGTTTAACCTTTAATAAATCAAGGGCTAATTGCATCCGCTGTTGGCGAATATAGGCCATTGGCGACATATTAAAATAGTGACGAAACAGGCGAAAAAGATGCCATTCAGAATAGCCGGAAAAGAGGCTCAACGCCCGCATGGTGAGCCTCTTTTCAAGATTGTTTTTTATCCATTGCACCAGCTCGCTAAGCACTGAACGCTGAATTTTATTTCGTGGCATGATATCTACTCATTTCATTATAATGGCAATCTGGCTGCATAATTTATTCACTATCTCTTCATTTTATCTACGGGGTTATAGGTTAGTTTGTGGCTGTTCCTGGTTTATCCCAGAGAGCATCATTCCTAACAAGATCTTTTTCCCCCTTTCAACCAATGAGAAAGGGGGCTTTTTGTTTTTTTAATTAAAAAACAAAAGATGTTGAATTTTAATGTTGTCAGGAAATGCTTATCTGACTGGGTGGGAGAAGGAAAGTTCCATTAGAAAATAATTTTTTCACCATTCTCATATATCCATTTTTTCTCCATTTTCTCGTCATAATTGCGTGCAATTCTGCGCCTCGTTCAGGTTATTTAAAACGGCGTCAGAATCTGTCTGGCGCAATGAACTGCATTATTCCCAGCAGGTATCTGCTATTGCCAAATATCTTTTAGACGACACCTCCATGCTAAAAAAAACGAGTCTCATCGCCGGTCTATTGATTTCCCCTTTAACGCTTTACGCATCAACCGCCTATACGGTAGATGACATTCGTTTCGAAGGGCTACAGCGCGTTACCGTTGGCGCTGCGCTACTGAGCATGCCTGTTCATACGGGAGAAGAGGTTTCTAACGAGGATATCAGTGATTCGGTCCGCGCCCTGTACGCCAGCGGCAACTTTGAGAACGTGCAGATCCTGCGCGATGGCAGCACGCTGGTGGTGCAGGTCACAGAGCGGCCAACCATCGCTAAAATCAGCTTTTCCGGGAATAAATCCGTTAAGGATGATGCTCTCAAAGAGAATCTGGCCGCCAGCGGTATTGAAGAAGGCAGCGCGCTGGATCGCAATGCGCTCACGAAAATAGAAAAGGGGCTCCAGGATTTCTATTACAGCGTCGGGAAATATAGCGCTCAGGTCCATGCTGTCGTCACGCCGCTACCGCGTAATCGCGTTGATTTAACCTTTGTCTTTCAGGAGGGGGTATCGGCAAAAATTGCGCAAATTAATATTATTGGCAACCAGGCCTTTAGCGCAGAAACATTGCTGGACCAGCTGCAGCTTCGCGACAGCGTTCCGTGGTGGAACGTGATTGGCGATAAGAAATACCAAAAGCAAAAAATGGCGGCGGATCTTGAGACCATCCGTAGCTATTATCTCGATCGCGGCTACGCGCGTTTTACCATTAACTCCAGTCAGGTCAGTATTACTCCGGATAAAAAATCGCTGTATATCACGATCAATCTTACCGAAGGCGATCGTTATAACGTGGCCAGTACGGTCGTGACCGGCGATATGGCGCAGCATAACCAGGAAATTGAAGCGCTGGTGAAGCCTTTAGCGGGGAAATGGTACAGCGGCGCGGAAATCACGGCGGCTGAGAACAGCATTAAGACGCTGCTGGGAAAATACGGCTATGCCTGGCCGCAGGTTAATACCGCGCCGGATATTGATGAGACGAAAAAAAGCGTCGTTTTGCATATTAACGTCAATGCCGGACGCCGTTATTCGGTTCGTCAGATTCGCTTTGAGGGTAACGATACTTCCCGCGATGCGGTGCTGCGTCGCGAAATGCGCCAGATGGAAGGCGCGTGGCTGAATGACGAGAAAGTCGAGCAGGGGAAAACGCGGCTGGATCGTACCGGATTTTTTGAAACCGTCGACAAGCAGATCGTTCCGGTAAGCGGTAGCCAGGATCGGGTGGACGTGGTCTATAAGGTGAAGGAGCGCAATACCGGCTCCTTTAACGTTGGTCTGGGCTTTGGTACCGACAGCGGCGTGAGCTACCAGCTCGGCGTCACTCAGGATAACTGGCTGGGGACCGGCAATAGCGTCAGCTTCAACGGCACGCGCAACAGCTACCAGTCCTATATTGAGCTGGGAGCGACGAACCCTTACTTCACCGTGGATGGCGTCAGCCTCGGCGGCAAAATTTTCTACAACAGCTACGACGCCTCGGATGCCGATTCCGGAAGCTACAACCAGCAAAGCTACGGCGTTGGCAGTACGCTGGGATTCCCGATTAGCGAGAATAACGCCCTCAACCTTGGCCTGGACTATGTCCATAACCGCCTGACCAATATGGAGCCGGAGCTCACCACCTGGAGCTATCTTAACTCACGGGGCATCTATCCTGACGTCGTCACCAAAGACGGCGACAGCGGTGCGACCTATAGCGCCAATGACTATTTTGCCAGCGTTGGCTGGAGCTATAACAACCTCGATCGCGGTTTCTTCCCGCGGGCTGGGAATAAAAGTAGCCTGACCGCCAAGGTCACCGTACCCGGTTCGGATAACAGCTATTACAAAGTGACTTTCGATACCACCCAATATATGCCGCTGGCCGAGAGCAAAAGCTGGGTATGGATGGAGCACCTGCGCGCGGGCTATGCCGATGGGCTGAACGGCAAATCGGTGCCGTTTTACGATAACTTTTATGCCGGCGGATCGTCGTCGGTTCGCGGTTTTTCGTCGAATACGATTGGCCCAAAAGCGGCTTATTATCGTTGTAATGGTTCTGAAAGCAGCTACAGCACCTGTCCGCTGGACTCATCATCCGATGCGGTTGGCGGTAACGCGATGGCGGTGCTGAACAGCGAGTTTATTGTGCCGACGCCGTTTGTGAATGACAAATATGCCGACAGCCTGCGAACGTCGCTATTCCTCGACGCCGGTACGGTATGGAGCACCTCCTGGCAAAATACCGGCCAGACGCTGGCGGCCGGGATCCCGGACTATGGCGATCCGTCGCATATCCGGATGTCTGCCGGGATTGCGGTGCAGTGGATGTCGCCACTGGGCCCGCTGGTGTTCTCCTGGGCCGAACCCTTTAAAAAATACGATGGTGATAAAGCCGAGCAGTTCCAGTTTAATATTGGTAAAACCTGGTAATCCTGCTGCTTATTATTTGAAGGAGAGCTCGGTTATTTGTGGTAAATGCTAAAAATAGTACCGCAGGCTACCGCTATGGGTAGCCTGTAATTAATTGTCAGTATATTCTTATTTATGTATATTCCTGCGGGGAACGCTTCTGGCTATTATGGTTAACCATTCATTATTAGAATGCTATATTTAAGGTAAGCCTTATTGAGTACGGGTGGTATTGAGTATTGTCTGATATCACATTATTAATCGATAACCTTGCGGTTAGCTATCATGGATGCTATCACTATATAGAGTCATTTATCAGCAATGCCAGCAAGGATAAAAAATGAAATGGACTATTCATAATACGCTTGTCTGCCCGTATTCCGGCGTGGCTTTTTCTTCGATTTCCAGCCTGCGGTTTTTAAAGTTTATTCTTTGGTATGAAGCCGACATTTTATTACTGCCGGGAGAGTCGATGAAGCTCTACTCGTCCAGCGTGTTAATTAACGAGCAATATCATGCGGTAAAGGTTTATAACATCACGCGATACGATGAAGCCCAGTGGGAGAAACTGCGGGAGCGGCCTTCTTGTCCGTATCAATCTACCGCCACGACGGCAAACGCCTGTTCTTACCAGGCGCACTGCGCAATAAAACGCTGCCCGAACAACTTTCCACGCGGGCTATTGGGCAGTCGTCCGTCGGCCAACGGAAGCGTTATAACCAGACCATAATGGTGTCATCGCTGCGGTGTATATCGGTGATGGGTTTAGGCTGTCGCAGAGGGGGAAATCGCGGGTGGCGGTGCTGTGCACCTGTCCGGGCAACCGGTTCACCGCCGTCTGGTGGTCCGGTTAGCGACATCGGCGCCCGGATAAGGCGGGCCGACATCAGGTCATCATCATCGGCCATTCGGGCGGAGTCTGGCTCATGACTTCAATCATCACGTCCTTGATATTGCCCCAGATTTTCGCCACGTCCAGCAGCGTAATGCCTAACAGACCGGTGGCGAACCAGCAGGCTGCGGCCAGGCCCATACAGCTACAAATCACCGCTAAACCGGCATAATCGCTTTTACGTAGCTGAATGTTCAACGAGCTGGCCAGAAACATCAGCACTGCGCTCACGAGTGGCCAGCGCAAAAGCACGACACTGGTAGTAATGGAAGCCATCAACCTATCCTCAACGAAATTTGGGAGCCTTTGACAACCGGATGAGACTGACGATGGAACGGCGCTCTGGCTATCTTCAGGCAAACAAGATCGTAATGAAACAACGTTTTTGTTTCATCAGCTAATGTGAACTATATCACACTTGTTCTTTTATTCACCAGCCAAAAATGGTGTTTTCTTGCGCTTATTAGCCATGTAAATAGCAGGGTTAATAAGGAGGGCGCGGGGCTTTCTTGCAATGTGAAGGCTGATTATAAGGGATTATCGGCGGTTTTGGTTTTTTAATAAGGTTTATGTTCTGCGGATTTTATTACTTATTCTGGCTAATTATACGGATAAACCGAATGACATAGTGGAGCTAATCTCATTATGTTGAGAATGTTTCTCCAGTGGTCCTATAAGCCAGTATTATTCATAATTCATCGTCATGAGGTTTTTACGTCAAAGCGTGGGTTGCTGAGATGCTCCGTTCATATCACAGTAAGCAGAGTCATCGGGGCTGTTCACCTTGATTAAGGCGTATCGCATGGATAAAAAGCGGAAATGAATCATAGCGCGCCGCATAAGGCGTTGAGAATATTTGGCATCGTGCTGGTCATTCTGCTGCCGGTGCTGCTGGCGTTGTGGTTTGCGCAAATTCGCGCCAAAGCGGAAACCGCCGATCAGCTGAGGCTGTTTTCTCGACTGGCGCTGCAAAAAACGGAGATGGTGATTCGTGAAGCCGACGAAGCGCGCGATAAAGCCCGCTTGTATCAGGGAGCGATATGTTCACCACAGCATCAGCAATATTTGCTCGGTATTGTTCGCGGCCTGCTCTATATCGACGATTTAATCTACGCCAACGGCACCCATTTCTTCTGCTCCACTTCGGTTCGCCGCCAGACGGGGTGGCAAATTCCGGCCGCAACCTATACCAAAAAGCCGGATGTCGCGATTTACTACTACCGCGAGACCCCTTTCTACCCTGGCTATGCGATGAACTATATGCAGCGCGGCAACTATGTGGTGGTGGTTAATCCGCTCTCATACAGCGCGTTGATCACCAGCGATCGCGATCTCGCCTGGGGCGTTTTTGATACCAAAACCCACCAGTTTTTTTCCGTCAGCAAGAATGCCGACCCCGATGAGCTGCATCGCCTGATTCGCGCTGAAGCGTCTTTATTTCACCAGGATGGCCGCGTTTATACCATCGCCCATTCCACCGTTCGCCCGATAGCCGTCATTATGTCCACTTCGCGCGTCAGCTATTATCAGAATTTTTATAATCAGGTGACCCTGACGCTACCGCTGGGGCTGATTTGCAGCGTATTGCTCCTGCTGGTGTGGTCGCGCACCCGTCAGCAGTACCATTCTCCGCGGAAGATGCTGCAGCGGGCGTTAAACCGTCGTCAGCTGTGCCTTCACTATCAACCGGTTATCGATATTAAAAATAACCGCTGCGTCGGTACCGAAGCATTATTGCGCTGGCCAGGCTTTGATGGGCCGGTGATGAGTCCGGCGGAGTTCATTCCGATGGCGGAAAATGAAGGGATGATCGCCCAGGTCACCGACTATGTCATCGATAAGGTATTTTCCGACCTGGGCGAGTTTCTGGCGCGGCAGCCGCATCTGTACGTGGCGATTAACCTCTCCGCTTCCGATTTCCATTCCGCACGCTTGATTGAGCACATCAACGAGAAGATCCAGCGCTACGCGGTCAAGGCGGAACAAATCAAAATCGAAGTGACCGAACGCGGGTTTATCGACGTGGCGAAAACGACGCCGGTGATCCAGGCGTTCCGCGATGCGGGATATGAAATCGCCATCGATGATTTCGGCACCGGCTACTCCAACCTGCACAATCTTCATGCGCTCAACGTCGACGTTCTGAAGATTGATAAATCTTTTGTCGACATGCTGACGAGCAATACCACCAGCCACCTGATTGCCGAGCATATTATCCAGATGGCAAACAGCCTGCATTTAAAAATCGTGGCTGAAGGCGTCGAAACGGCAGAGCAGGTAGCCTGGCTCCAGCAACGCGGCGTGCAGTACTGTCAGGGGTGGCACTTTGCGAAAGCGATGCCGCCGCAGGAGTTCATGCTGTGGCTGGCGAATGAGCGCACCTGCCTCAGCCCCTATCAGCCGCACTATCAGGCAGAAATTTGATGGCGATAGGCGGTCGGCGTTCGGTCAAATTCGCGACGGAACACCCGCGAGAAGGTTTGCTGCGACACGTAGCCGAGATCCATCGCGATATCAAAAATAGGGCGCTGGGTGGTTCTTAGCGCTTCCGCGGCGAGCAGCAGGCGGCGCTGGCGAATGTAATCGCCCAGCGTTTGATGCATCACGGCGCGGAACATCCGCTGCAGATACCATTTCGAGTATCCCGATTTTCTGGCGACTATATCAATGTTAAGTGGTTGATCGATATGTTCATCAATCCATTCAATAAGCGTTTGGATAATATCCTGATGGGACATAAAGCGGCCTCTCTCAATTCTCGATTCGTCGTTTTGTCTGCGGGCGAGTATAATTCCTCAAGTTAACTTGAGGTAAAGCGCTTTATGGAAAAGAAATCACCCCGCATCAAAATGCTGCTGACGCCCGGCGAAGTGGCAAAACGAACCGGCGTGGCCGTCTCCGCGCTGCACTTTTATGAAAGTAAAGGGCTGATCCACAGCCAGCGCAACGCGGGCAATCAGCGGCGCTACCGGCGCGGCGTCCTGCGCGCGGTGGCGATCATTAAGATTGCGCAACGCATTGGTATTCCGCTGGCGACCATCGGCGACGCGTTCGGCGTACTGCCGGAAGGGCATAACCTCAGCGCCAAAGAGTGGAAGATGCTGTCGTCCCAGTGGCGGGAGGAGCTGGACCGGCGTATTCATACCCTGACCGCGCTGCGCGATCAGCTCGATGGCTGTATCGGCTGCGGCTGTCTGTCGCGTCGCGACTGCCCGTTACGCAACCCGGGCGATAAGCTGGGTGAAGAGGGGACCGGCGCGCGATTGCTGGAGGATGACTAAAAAACTAAAGCGCCACAACAGGGCGCTTTAGTTGTTTTCCGGTCTTGGTCTTTCGCACTATCCCGCTGGTACGCAGGAGGGTTTCCCCCGACGTCGGCTCACCTCAGTATTGCGCAATCTTTGATGGAGGTTCCGGTTTGCGCCGACAATTTAAGTGTGGCTCTTTTCTCTGAATTTGCCTCTTCAGTTTGCCGAAAAATTCCCGGCATCCGCCGCCTGTTCCTATAGTTAATTTGAACAAACAGCGGGAGAGGCCCATGTTAACGGTACATCATCTCAATCAGTCACGATCGCAGCGCGTGTTATGGGCGCTGGAAGAGCTGCAGCTGCCTTATCAGGTTGTCTCTTATCAGCGTGGCAAGGATATGCTCGCACCGGCGGAATTAAAAAGCGTTCATCCGCTGGGTAAATCGCCGGTGGTTGAGGATAACGGCCACATTCTGGCGGAGTCCGGCGCCATTCTGGAATATTTACAGGAAACCTATGATAGCGCCCGGCGCTTAAAACCTGAGTCGGTGGAAGATAAGCTGCAATATCGCTTTTGGCTGCACTACGCCGAGGGGTCGCTGATGCCCCTGCTGCTGATGAAGCTGGTGTTTGCCAGCCTGGGCAAACCGCCGGTGCCGTTTGGTATGCGCACGCTGGGTAATGCGTTGGGCAAGGGGGTACAGAAGGCCTGGCTTAACCGCCAGGTGGACACCCATGCCCGCTTTATTGAAGCGCACCTTTCCCGCCAGCGCTGGTTTGCCGGCGCTGAGCTGAGTATGGCCGATATTCAGATGAGCTTTCCCGCGATGGCGCTGCTGGCGCGCGGCGGCGTGGAGAATTTACCCCATCTGACGCAGTGGGTTCAGCGCGTGGAGCAGCGCCCGGCCTGGCAAAAAGCGGTTGAGCGCGGGGGGCCGTTCACCTTACCCGGCGAATAAACTATTACTAAAGCCGATGACCGGGGAAAATTGCTATCAGCGCAATACAAAAATGTTACCGGATTGCGCATGGACGATAACGTTTGCGCATCGGCTGGTTATTTCCTGAACGTCATAAGCGAAATTTAGCGAAATACGACAAACTTCAGTTGAAAAGGCCCGTCTAAAGGCTGGATAATCGTTTGCCTTTTTATTTTGCTCATCATTTCCTCTGCTGACAGAGGGGAGCAAAGTCATTCTTCACACCGTACTGTATGCGCGGAGTTAAACGTTTGCTTTTTCGCGGCCCCTGGCGCTGCGATGTAGCACAAGGAGATCGCGTTTAGCTGGCAGTGGATGGTCCACCACGCATTCGGACGAACGATAAAAATTCTCAGGGGAAGTTTTCTATGTCTACGCCTTCAGCGCGTACCGGCGGTTCATTGGACGCCTGGTTTAAAATTTCTGCTCGCGGCAGCACCGTGCGTCAGGAAATCGTTGCCGGTCTTACCACCTTCCTGGCGATGGTTTACTCCGTCATCGTGGTGCCGGGTATGCTCGGCAAAGCGGGTTTTCCACCGGCTGCGGTATTTGTTTCCACCTGTCTGGTTGCCGGCGTCGGCTCGCTGGTGATGGGGCTGTGGGCGAACCTGCCGCTGGCGATTGGCTGCGCCATCTCCCTGACCGCGTTTACCGCCTTTAGCCTGGTACTGGGTCAACAGATCAGCATTCCGGTCGCGCTGGGCGCGGTGTTCCTGATGGGTGTCCTGTTCACCGTGATCTCCGCGACCGGCATTCGTAGCTGGATCCTGCGTAACCTGCCGCAGGGCGTGGCGCACGGTACGGGGATTGGTATCGGTCTGTTCCTGCTGCTGATTGCCGCCAACGGCGTGGGCCTGGTTATCAAAAATCCGCTGGATGGTCTGCCGGTGGCGCTGGGTAATTTTGATAGCTTCCCGGTGATTATGTCGCTGGTCGGGCTGGCGGTGATTATCGGCCTCGAAAAACTGAAAGTGCCGGGCGGTATCCTGCTGACGATTATCGGCGTCTCGATAATCGGCCTGATCTTCGATCCTAACGTTCACTTCTCCGGTATCTTCGCCATGCCGTCGCTGAGCGACGATAAAGGCAACTCGCTGATCGGTAGCCTGGATATCGTGGGCGCGCTGAACCCGGTGGTGCTGCCAAGCGTGCTTGCGCTGGTGATGACCGCGGTGTTTGACGCCACCGGAACCATCCGCGCGGTGGCCGGCCAGGCGAACCTGCTGGATAAAGACGGGCAGATTATTAACGGCGGCAAAGCGCTGACCACCGACTCCCTGAGCAGCGTCTTCTCCGGCCTGGTCGGGGCGGCGCCGGCGGCGGTGTATATCGAATCCGCTGCCGGTACTGCGGCGGGCGGCAAAACGGGCCTGACGGCAGTGACCGTCGGCGTGCTGTTCCTGCTGATCCTGTTCCTCTCTCCGCTCTCGTATCTGGTGCCGGCTTATGCCACCGCGCCGGCGCTGATGTACGTCGGCCTGCTGATGCTGAGCAACGTGGCGAAAATCGATTTCAACGATTTCGTCGACGCGATGGCGGGCCTGATTACAGCGGTCTTTATCGTGCTGACCTGCAACATCGTGACCGGCATCATGATCGGCTTTGCGTCGCTGGTGATCGGTCGTCTGGTGTCCGGCGAATGGCGTAAGCTAAACCTGGGTACGGTGATCATCGCCGCGGCGCTGGTTATCTTCTACGCCGGCGGTTGGGCGATTTAACTTTTCCTGCTAACAACGGGCGGCTTTGGCCGCCCGTTTAATTTTTAAGCCACATCCTGTTTCCTTTTGCGTTAATCTGAGTAGCGTATTATGCCGAGACATGACGCCTCAGATGTAAAAAAAAAGACACGCAGCAAACAGGGAACACATGGAAATATTCTTTACCATACTCATCATGACCCTCGTGGTCTCTCTCTCCGGGGTGGTTACACGCGTACTGCCCTTTCAGGTTCCACTCCCCTTAATCCAAATTGCCATCGGCGCGCTGTTGGCCTGGCCTACCTTCGGATTGCACGTTGAATTCGACCCCGAACTCTTTCTGGTTCTGTTCATTCCGCCGCTGCTTTTTGCCGATGGCTGGAAGACGCCAACCCGTGAGTTCATAGAGCATGGACGGGAAATTTTCGGTCTGGCGCTGGCGCTGGTGGTGGTAACGGTGGTCGGTATTGGCTACCTCATCTACTGGATCGTGCCGGGTATTCCGCTGATTCCGGCTTTTGCTCTGGCGGCGGTTCTGTCGCCAACGGATGCCGTGGCGCTGTCGGGAATTGTCGGCGAAGGGCGCATTCCGAAAAAAATAATGGGCATTTTGCAGGGCGAAGCGCTGATGAACGATGCCTCCGGCCTGGTCTCCCTGAAGTTTGCCGTTGCGGTGGCGATGGGCACCATGGTCTTTACCGTCGGCGGCGCGACGGTGGAGTTCTTCAAGGTGGCGGTCGGCGGTATTCTCGCGGGCTTTGTGGTCAGCTGGCTGTACGGGCGCTCGATGCGCTTCCTCAGCCGCTGGGGCGGCGATGAACCGGCAACGCAAATTGTGCTGCTGTTCCTGCTGCCGTTCGCCTCTTATCTGATCGCGGAGCATATCGGCTTTTCCGGGATCCTGGCGGCGGTCGCCGCGGGGATGACCATTACGCGTTCCGGGGTGATGCGCAGCGCGCCGCTGGCGATGCGCCTGCGCGCCAACAGCACCTGGGCGATGCTGGAGTTCGTGTTTAACGGCATGGTCTTCCTGCTGTTGGGCCTGCAGCTGCCGGACATTCTTTCCAGCTCGCTGGTGGCCGCAGAAGCGGATCCCAACGTCGAAACCTGGATGCTGTTTACCGATATCATTCTGATTTATGCCGCCCTGATGCTGGTGCGTTTTGGCTGGCTGTGGACGATGCGCAAACTGAGCCAGCGTTTCCTGAAAAAGAAACCGATGGAGTTCGGCTCCTGGACCACGCGCGAGCTGCTGATCTCCTCCGTCGCCGGCGTTCGCGGGGCGATTACCCTTGCCGGCGTACTGTCGATTCCTCTGCTGCTACCGGACGGCAACGTCTTCCCGGCGCGCTATGAGCTGGTGTTCCTCGCCGCCGGGGTGATTCTGTTCTCACTGTTCGTCGGCGTGATTGTGCTGCCGATTCTGCTGCGCCATATCGAGTCGACCGACCATGTCCAGCAGCGCAAAGAGGAGCGTCTGGCGCGGGCCGCTACGGCGGATGTGGCGATTGTCGCGATTCAGAAAATGGAAGAGCGTCTGGCTGCGGATACCAAAGAGAATATTGATAATCAGCTGCTGACCGAGGTCAGTTCGCGGGTGATTGGTAACCTGCGTCGTCGCGTCGATGGCCGCAACGATGTTGAAACGTCGATGCTGGAGGAGAGCCTCGAACGCCGGTTCCGCCTGGCGGCGCTGCGTTCCGAACGCGGTGAGCTGTACCACCTGCGCGCCACCCGGCAGATCAGCAACGAGACGCTGCAGAAGCTGCTGCACGACCTCGATCTGCTGGAAGCGCTGCTTATCGAAGATCAGTAACACCGTACCTGTTCCCCGGGTCAGGCGTTGACGCCGCGACCCGGGGACTTACTTCAGCCAGAACGCCTTACTGCACTCCAGCCACGCTCGTGCGCTGTGCGACAGATAAACGCCTTCCCGCCAAATCATCCCCAGCTCCCAGCGCAGATCGCTCTGCAACGGCATCCAGCAAAAGCTCTGCGGGTCGAGGCGCTGGCAAATCGGCTCCGGCAAAATCGCGATGCCAATCCCCGCCTGGACCATGGCGGCCAGAAAATCCCACTGTCCGCTGCGCACGGCGATGCGCGGCTTAACATCATGCTGAGCAAACAGCCGCATCAGCTGCTGGCTGAGGGCGAAATCCTCGTTGTAAATCACCAGCGGATGCCCGGCGAGCGCCTGCGGCGACAATGACCTGAGGCCCTCCCATTGTGCCGTTCTCGGCGTCAGTACGCAGAGCGGATGGCTGAACAGAGATAGCGTCGTCAGACCGCTGGCCTCATCAACCGGAAGCGCCGTCATGGCTAAATCCAGTTCGCCGTTGCTGACCGCCTGCTGCACGGTCAATCCGCCAAACTCGGAGATTTTCAACTCGATACCCGCATAGCGCTGGCGAAAGCGGCTAATAGGCTCGGCCATCAGCATGCCGACCATCGGCGGGATCCCGAGACGCAGTACGCCTTTGTGCAGATGATTAATATCGCTCAGCTCCGACTCCAGCTGGTGAAATTCGCCAAGGATGGCCTGCCCGCGCTCGAAAACCACGCGTCCGGTATCGGTCAGCAGCAGCCGGCGACCGTCGCGGATCAGCAGCGTGCAGTTCAGCTCATCTTCAAGGTTTTTAAGCATCTTGCTGATGGTGGGCTGCGTGACGAACAGTTTCTCCGCCGCGCGGGTAAAGCTTTGCTGGCGAACCACTTCGACAAAATAACGCAGCGTTCGGATATCCATAATTATTCCCTGAGACTATACCTGTGATGATTTTAATTCATTTCTGCCGCGCCGGGCGGCTCTCTATACTGCACGCCTGTCTTCTTTTTCAGGAATACCGCTCATGGCCTTTGCGCCAGCTCGCGTGACGCCCTTCGTTATGCAACGTCTTCAGGTACCGGTTCAGGTCCTGATCTACGCCGGACTGTTCGTCTGCGCTGAATATTTAGTTAACTGGCTGCACCTGCCGCTTCCGGCGAATCTGGTGGGCATGCTGATGATGCTGGCGCTGATCGTCTGCCGGGTCATTCCTTTAAACTGGGTACGCGCCGGAGCCCGCTGGCTGCTGGCGGAGATGCTGCTGTTTTTCGTACCGGCGGTGGTGGCGGTCGTCAACTACGCGCAGCTGCTGATGGTTGATGGCTGGCGTATCTTTCTGGTGATTGGCTTGAGCACTACGATGGTGTTGGGCGCCACGGCATGGGTGGTTGATAAAGTGTATCGCTATGAAGTCAGCAGGATGAAACATGAGTGATTTTCAGCTGAGCCTCCTGTGCCTTCTTGTCACGCTGGGACTCTATTTTGCCAACAAGCGGCTTTATCGCCGCTTCCATAAACTGCCGCTGATGCCGCTGGTTTTCACCCCGATCCTGTTGGTCATGATGCTGGTATTCGGCCATATCTCTTATCAACGCTATATGGGGGAGACGCACTGGCTGCTGTGGCTGCTGGGCCCGGCGTCGATCGCCTTTGCCGTGCCGGTATACGACAACCTGGCGATTATTAAGCGCCACTGGATGTCGCTGACGGCTGGCGTCACTACCGCCTCGGTTGTCGCGGTGACCAGTTCGGTGTGGCTGGCGCGATTATTTACCTTGCCTGATGAGATCCAGCGCAGCCTGGCGGTACGCTCCGTTACCACCCCCTTTGCGCTGGCGGCAGCCAAACCGCTGGGCGGCCAGCCAGATTTAGTCGCTCTGTTTGTCGTGGTCACCGGGGTATTCGGGATGGCGGTAGGGGATGTACTGTTTCTGCGTCTTTCTATTCGCGAAGGTATGGCAAAAGGGGCCGGATTGGGTGCCGCATCGCACGGCGCCGGTACCGCACGATCCTACGAGCTTGGCCCTCAGGAGGGCGTGGTCGCCAGCCTGGTGATGATGCTATCCGGAGTGGTGATGGTGCTGGCCGCGCCGCTGGTGAGATGGGCCATGTTCTGAACCCCTTTTTAATTAATCAACGCATACTCGCTAAGGTACTTTTCCATATCTCACGACTATTTATACTCATATGAATAGTCATTTCATCTTATCGAGATGAATGGTTAATTAAATGTTCGTATTTGTAAGATAATCCGATGGTATCATAGGTTTTATCCTTGTTTGCCCCCCTCTTAAATTGTAATTAAATGTTTCAATTTGAGGTTTTTTTGATATTAATGAAGAATGTGAATATGTGAAATGATATTTTTTATGAATAAGTTTAATGTTTAACGCTATGATTTTATTTGGTTATTTATAATATATATTTTGTATTGATTGGTTCAAAGTTATTATTCATTTGAGATGATTCACATATGGTTATTGAGAATAGTCTCGATTTTAGATACCTTATTGACGTGAGCTTTTATTATTGAATGGATTCATGTGGAACTAAAGCTCTTGTATTTATAGGTTAGTAATATTAAATGCAGGTTACTCACTCCCCATGCACATTATCGGCTTATAGTTTTAGCTGATGTCTGGCTTCATTCTCTAATAGACGCCATAAAACAATTGATGGATTGATTGTTAATCTTAATAAAAAGGGGAATACCAATGAACTTCAGTACCAAAACTCTTGCCAAAATATTAGCCTTATCTGCCGGCTGCTCTCTGGTTAATCTGTCTCAGGCCGCGAATACCATTACTTTTAAGGGTAAGGTCTCCGACACTACCTGTACAGCCACTATCGATAATGGCGTTTCGTCCATTGATATGGGGACCTCATCGGTAGCCGATCTGGATGCGAATATCTACGGTGCGGCGAAGAGTTTTTCTTTCACTTTAACCGGATGCCCTAAGACTACAGACGGCGGTACCAGTGTGGCCAAAGTGACGTTTGGTGGCGAAGCGGACACGACGAATAGCGATTACTTCAGGAACCAGGCGACAGACTCACCCGCTACCGGGGTTGCTGTGGCGATTTTTGACAACAAGGGTGCCCTGCTGAAGAACAATACGGAAGGTGCTGACGTCGATATTACCTCCGGCACCGCGACCATTCCTTTTACCGTCAAACTGGCTAAATCTGGCGCGGATGCTCCCACCAAAGGGGCGGTGCAGACAACCGTGACTTACAACGTTACCTACTATTAATTTAGCGTCATATAAACCGACAAAAGGGAAAGCTCGCCGCTTTCCCTTCCTGGACTCTACCATGAAAAAATTAGCTTACTTAATCTGTTTTTTTTCCTGCATGTCTGTCGCACAGGCCAGCGTGGTGGTGGGGGGCACGCGAGTCATATTCGATGGTACCCAAAAGGCGGCGACGGTCTCTGTGCAAAATAAGGATAACGTGACAAATATCGTACAGTCCTGGATCGCGGTTGTGGATGAGGCATCACCAGCAAAAGATTCCTTTATTACCACCCCTCCGCTGTTTCGCCTGAAGGCCGGCGAACAAGGGTTTGTCCGAATCCTCCGCTCAGGTAAACCGCTGCCCGAAGAGCGAGAGTCGATGTTTTGGCTGAATATTAAAGGTATTCCCGCTATGGATAGCGCGCCGGACAAAAACATGGTGCAGTTTGCCATTAACTCGCGGATTAAACTTATTTTTCGACCAGCGGCATTAAAAAATGCCATACCGGAAAAGTTTGCCGAAAAACTGCAGTGGTCTGCTGAAGGCAGAGATATTAAAGTTAAAAACCCCTCGCCATTATATATGAACTTTTCTGATATTACGGTTAATGGTAAGTCAGTTCCTGAAGCATGGTTTGTTGCGCCTTTTTCAACCATAAAAATACCGGTAGCAAACACATCTTCACCAGGGAAAAAGAAAATCACATGGAGCGTGATCAATGACTATGGAATGCCGGGACCAAAATATACCGCCATCATTCAATAACGTTGGACAGAATTTTACATTCCTGTTGAAACGTGGCTACGTTGCCATTATTTCCTGCTTTATCACTATTCCGTTACCCGCTATCGCAGGTGAGTATTTCAATCCTCACCTGCTGGAGGTCAATGAAACCGGTACAACGGCCGTCGACCTGAGCTATATTTCCCAGGAAACCGTCCCGCCGGGCGAATATAACCTTGATGTTTATATTAACGACGAATTTATTGCTTCCGAATCAATCAGCTTCACGCAACAGAGTGAAGATCGTGACGCTTCTTCACCCTGTATCAGCGTCGCGCATCTGAAAGCGTGGTCAATCAAAACGGAAAATTATCCCGAGCTCACGGTCGCGGGTTCCCGCTGTGCCCGACTATCCGCAATCCCTGGATGGGGAACCACGGTATTACTTTCACAACAGCGCGTTGATTTTAACGTGCCTCAGGTCGCGGTGATGCATCATCCGCGGGGATATGTCCCTGAAAGCCGGTGGCAACAGGGTATTACCGCGGGGCTACTTAACTATAATCTCTCCGGGCAAAAGACCGATCCGCGGCACGGCGGCGAAGCGACGTCCAGCCAGTTTGTGAGCCTGCAGCCGGGTTTAAACGTCGGGCCGTGGCGTTTACGGAACTACAGTACTCTCAACCATAATGATGACGGCAACCAGTGGGACTCGGTCTACAGCTATATTTCACGTGATATCCAGGCCCTGAAAGGCCAGCTGATCCTGGGCCAGACCTATACGTCATCAAGCGTGTTCGACAGTATTAGCTTCACCGGGCTACAGCTGAACTCAGATAAAGAGATGCTGCCGGATAGCATGAATGGTTTTGCGCCGGTCATTAAAGGCATCGCCCGCACCACCGCCGACGTGACGGTCTATCAGAACGGATACAGCATTTATAAAACAACGGTTCCCCCTGGCGCGTTTGAAATAAACGATCTTTACCCAACCGGGAGCGCGGGCGATCTGAATGTGACGGTAAAAGAGTCCGATGGCAGTGAACAGAGCTTTGTGGTGCCTTTTGCTTCGCTGGCGATTTTGCAGCGCGAGGGCCAGATAGATTACGCCCTGAGCAGCGGTAAAACGCGTTCGGGGAGTTCCGGCGGAAAAGAATATAGCTTCCTGCAATCTAACATTGCCTGGGGAGCATCGAGCAACGTCACGCTGTATAGCGGTTTTCAGCAGCTGGAGAACAAATACAGTAATGTTATCCTGGGCGCCGGGCTTAACCTGGGCACGATCGGCGCGCTCTCCCTCGATGCGTCCCAGTCCCGGGCGGATATAAAAGAGACGCCAACGTCGAATCACACGTCATCCAGCGAAGGGCAATCTTATCGCGTGCGCTTTAGCAAAGATATTCCGCAGACGGGAACCAACTTCTCCGTTGCCGGGTATCGTTATTCAACCCATGGCTATTATTCTCTGCAAAATTTTATTGATAGGTCGAATGCGCATAGCGGGTGCTGTTCATCAACGGGGCGGACTAAAGATCGTTTTGACGCTTCAGCCTCTCAGACTCTCTCAGGGTATGGTTCACTCTCCTTCTCTTTGGTCAGTGAATCTTATTGGGATAATTCACGCATGGAGTCGTTGGGCGTGAGCTACAGCAATACCATTGGCCGCATTTCCTATTTCATTAACTATTCCTATAGTCGAAATGTCCAGAGTTCAGGCCAGAATAGCGATAGTTCTCAGATCAGCGATAACCTTATTTCACTCACGGTGAGCGTGCCTTTTGGTGCGGATATCTCGGCCAGCTACAATATGAACAGCAGCCGGATGGGCGACACGACCCATAGCCTGGGTTTAAGCGGTTCGGCTTTTGCGGACCGTTCTCTGAACTGGAATATGCAGGAGGGTTACAATGCCAGCGCTAAAAGGACTTCCGGCAACGTCAATCTCAACTATCAGGGTTCAAAAGGTGAAGTCACCGCGGGATACGGGTATGACAGCTATAGCGCCCACTATAATTACTCGCTACGCGGTGGGATGCTGGCCCATTCCAGTGGAATAACGCTGTCACGCTATCTGGGCGAAAGCGTTGCGCTGGTTGAAGCGCCTGGCGTCAGCAATATTGCGGTGCGCGGGCAGACTAACGTGATGACCGACTCTGCCGGATACGCCGTTGTACCCTTCGTACGGCCCTACCATGAAAATAATCTCTCTCTTGATGAACAGCAGGTCTCGGGAGCGGAAATCGATAATATTGCCAAAACGGTGGTCCCGACGCGCAATGCGATTGTAAAAGTTAAATATAATACCTGGATTGGCTATAAAGCGATGATGACTTTGCGTTTTAATAATAAAGAGGTCCCTTTTGGCGCCGTTATTACATTAGATGATGCAAGCCAGCAACCTCAAGAAAAACGCAGCACTATCGTAGGGGATTCCGGACAGGCCTATCTGACCGGGCTATCTGAAAAAGGCCGGTTATTTGTGAAGTGGGGTGATAGCAAAAATAGCCAATGCTATGTTAACTATGATTTATCCACCAATAAATCGGTTGATGATATCGTTTTTTATGCAGCGGATTGCCGATGATGAATAACTGGATGATTGCCTTGATACATAAATTAAGAATGGAATTAATGAGGGTAAATAATGGCGGGCGATTAATGAAATCGTTCGAGGTGTTTATTATCACTATCGGACTTGCGTTGATGTTTGTAAGGCCAGCCTGGGCTTATGACGCCAATAGTACTGTTAATTTCAATATCACCGGTAAGATTGAAGAGCCCGTATGTGAGGTATCGGTAAAACCCTCCAGCGCTATCGATTTAGGAACGGTTTCCTATCAAAGTTTGAGCGGTAAACCGGGCGCGAGTAGCGCGGCTAAGATAGTTTCAATCGCCTTTGATAATTGCTCAAAGGGTACGGCGTCAGTGACGCTAATGTTTAGCGGTATTGTATTTGTTGGCAACGATATCAATGTATATATGAATGAGCTTTTTTCTGGTGCTCAGGACGTGTGGCTACAGTTGCAAAGCGCGGTGGACCAGAAAAATCTGGGACCAGGTGATAGCTATACCTATTTTTTCACTGATGGCGCTGAACATGTTTTTAATATGATCGCAAGAATGTATACGCCGAATGGTCGGGTGACGGCGGGCAGTGTCTCCTATACGGTCACGTTCAATGTTGCCTATAAATGATCTATTTTCGCCAGGGAAGAACTATGAAGACGTTAATTTTATTGCTGCTGACCTGCTTATTACCGGCTTACAGTTGGGCATGCCAAACGGGTGCAAACTCGGGCGATATCGCTTTAACTAATTTACCTCCACAGATACTGGTTAATGCCGGTAGCTACTCGGCGGGGACCATCCTTTATGATTCAGGGCAGATAACGCATCCAACCACCTCCATTACGGATTGTCGGGGTTGGTTATATGCACTGTTCGGATGGAGCTCGGGGAATGCGGGCACCTTAGTGGGGGATAACATCTACTCGACCTCCGTGCAGGGTATCGGTATTCGCGTCAAATTCTGGCTCAATATCACGGGTGAATATGGTGGTGATAACGATGATTTTAATGCTGACTACAGCGTTCATCATATCGGTGATGCAGACTTGTATCTGGGAAAACCTAATGGATCTTTTGATGACAAGGCAAGCACATATTATGCGCCAACGTACCAGGTCCAGCTTGTGGCAACGGGGGGAGCTATTGCCAGTAACAGCACGCTGACGCTGGCCGATCCGATTTCCACGGTTTCTATTCTGGATCTTGACGGAACGATGGCTATTTCCCAGCTGCACGTGACGGGCTCGACAAAAATCCAGCTGACCCCGATGGGGTGCTCGGTTGATTCGACCGCGCTGAATTTCCAAATGGGCTCAGTGAAAACAAGTGAGTTTAATCTTTCTAACAAAGCTGGCTCAGCTCAGCAAACGCTGACCCTAACCTGTGAGCCGGGAACATTCGTGGCGATGCGCGTTACGGCGCCAGAAGCGGAAGGTGATAATTCCGATCATACCGTTATTGCGTTAACGTCCGGCGAAAACGTAGCGACCGGCGTTGGAGTACAGCTGAATCTTTATAACACACCATTAATCGTGAATAATGCAATCTACAGGGTATTTTCAGAATCGAAAAGAACGACTGTGACCAACCCCGGCTCGGAGGCCAGCTATACAATATTCACCGATCCTGATAATCCCGGCGGGGCGGCGGCATCGAACGTCCTGACGTTTACCGCGAACTATTACAAAACCGGATCTAACGTGACGCCAGGCACCGCGAATGCGAGCGGAACGATAACCTTTATCTACCAATAAAATATTCCCCGACCGGCAGGCCGGGGAACGGGCAATGATTAATGCGCCTGGCCTTTCTCGATGCCGATACCGGTCTGCGAACGGATAAACTGAGCGCGGAACAGCTCGCGCTCGCGCGCGCCTTCCGCTGAGCTATCGGTGGCGGAGAAGAACCAGATACCGATAAAGGCCACGGCGATAGAGAACAGCGCCGGATATTCATACGGGAATATCGCCTTTTCGTGACCGAGGATCTGCACCCAGATGGTCGGGCCGAGGATCATCAGAATCACCGCGGTCAGCAGACCCAGCCAGCCGCCAATCATCGCCCCGCGGGTGGTCAGCTTCGACCAGTACATCGACAGCAGGATAATCGGGAAGTTACAGCTGGCGGCGATGGAGAACGCGAGGCCGACCATAAAGGCGATGTTCTGATTCTCGAACAGGATGCCCAGCAGAATCGCCACCACGCCGAGGATCAGCACGGTAATCTTCGACACCTTCAGCTCCTGACGCTCGGTCGCCCCTTTACGGAACACGTTCGCATACAGGTCGTGAGAGACCGCCGACGCGCCAGCCAGCGTCAAGCCAGCGACCACCGCCAGAATAGTGGCGAAGGCCACGGCGGAGATAAAGCCGAGGAACAGGTTACCGCCGACCGCGTCCGCCAGATGCACCGCCGCCATATTGTTACCGCCGATAAGCTGACCGGCCGCGTCTTTGAACGCCGGATTCGCCCCCACCAGCATGATGGCGCCGAAGCCGATGATAAAGGTCAGAATATAGAAGTAGCCCATAAAGCCGGTGGCGTAGAACACGCTCTTACGCGCTTCTTTGGCGTCGCTCACGGTGAAGAAGCGCATCAGAATATGCGGCAGACCCGCGGTGCCGAACATCAGCCCGAGGCCTAGCGATAGCGCCGATATCGGGTCTTTCACCAGTCCGCCGGGGCTCATAATCGCCGAGCCTTTCGGGTGGACCGCCATCGCTTCGGTGAACAGATTATTGAAGCTGAAGCCGACGTGCTTCATCACCATAAAGGCCATAAAGCTGGCGCCGAACAGCAGCAGGACGGCTTTGATAATCTGCACCCATGTGGTGGCGAGCATGCCGCCAAAGAGGACGTAAAGCACCATCAGCACGCCGACCAGCACCACCGCAATGTGGTAGTTGAGGCCGAACAGCAGCTGGATAAGCTTACCCGCGCCGACCATCTGGGCTATCAAATAGAGCGCCACCACTACCAGCGAACCGCAGGCGGAGAGGGTGCGGATCGGCCCCTGCTTAAGACGATAGGACGCTACGTCGGCAAACGTGTAGCGGCCGAGGTTACGCAGGCGTTCGGCGATAAGAAACAGAATAATCGGCCAGCCGACGAGGAAACCGAGCGAGTAGATCAGCCCATCGTAGCCGGAGGTGTAAACCAGCGCGGAAATGCCGAGGAACGAGGCCGCCGACATAAAATCGCCGGCAATCGCCAGCCCGTTCTGGAAACCGGTGATATTGCCGCCCGCGGTGTAGTAATCGCTGCGCGAACGTACGCGTTTTGAGGCCCACCAGGTGATATAGAGCGTCAGGGCGACGAAAATCAGGAACATGATAATCGCCTGCCAGTTGGTCGGCTGGCGCTGTACCGCGCCGGTGAGAGCATCCGCGGCATTGACGGTCAACGGGAGCGTGGCGGCGAGCGCCGTCAGGACTTTCTTCATGATGCTTTTACCTCGCTGAGAACGCTTTTCGTCAGCCGATCAAATTCACCATTTGCCCGCCAGACGTATATTCCGGTTAAGACGAAAGAGATAACGATCACGCCGATACCAATCGGAATACCCCGGGTGACGCTGGTTCCCGCATGCAGCGGCGTGCCCAGCCAGCCGGGGGCGAAGGCGATAAGCAGAATAAAGCCCACATAAATCACCAGCATAATCAGTGACAGGATGGCGGCAAACCTTTGCCGGGCTGCAACAAGCTCCTTAAAATGCGCACTATTTTCTATCCGCTGACAAATCTGTTCGTTCATCGTAGCGTCTCCAGAGGTTCCCTTTCGTCATTCACGCGCCGGTCGTCGGCAACACTCATCCGCCCGGCAGTTAACTGTCGGGAATCAGCCTGTTTACCGCTTTCCTGCTACCTGAAATCCTTGGGGAGTCGTAATTATATCCTCTCCCCTGGTGGGGAGAGGGTGTAGGGGATCGTTGGTTTACGATGGCATAGCGATGGCCTGCTTCTCTTCGAGCAGTTTTTCCACCACGCCAGGATCGGCAAGCGTTGAGGTATCGCCGAGGTTACTGGTATCGCCCGCGGCAATTTTGCGCAGAATGCGGCGCATGATTTTGCCCGAACGGGTTTTCGGTAACGAATCGGTCCAGTGCAGCACGTCCGGCGTCGCCAGCGGGCCAATCTCTTTACGTACCCAGTTGCGCACCTCGGCGTACAGCTCCGGCGTCGGCTCTTCGCCATGGTTGAGGGTCACGTAGGCGTAGATGGCCTGGCCTTTGATGTTATGCGGAATGCCGACCACCGCCGCTTCGGCGATTTTCGGATGCGACACCAGCGCCGATTCAATTTCGGCGGTACCCAGACGGTGGCCGGAAACGTTCAGCACGTCATCGACGCGGCCGGTGATCCAGTAGTAGCCATCTTCGTCACGGCGCGCGCCGTCGCCGCTGAAGTACATATTTTTAAAGGTGGAGAAGTAGGTTTGTTCGAAGCGTTCGTGGTCGCCAAACAGCGTGCGCGCCTGGCCCGGCCAGGAATCGGCGATCGCCAGGTTCCCCTCGGTCGCGCCTTCCAGCGGCGCGCCTTCGTTATCCACCAGCACCGGCTGGACGCCGAAGAAGGGACGCGTGGCGGAACCGGCCTTCAGCTCGATAGCGCCGGGCAGCGGGGTGATCATAAAGCCGCCGGTTTCGGTCTGCCACCAGGTGTCCATCACCGGGCACTTCTCGTTGCCGATCTTCTTCCAGTACCACTCCCAGGCTTCCGGGTTAATCGGTTCGCCGACGGAGCCGAGAATGCGCAGGGAAGAGCGGTCGGTGCCTTCGATGGCCTTATCTCCCTCCGCCATCAGCGCGCGGATCGCCGTAGGGGCGGTATAAAGAATGTTGACCTGATGCTTATCGACCACCTGGCACATACGCGCCGGGGTCGGCCAGTTCGGTACGCCTTCGAACATCAGCGTCGTCGCGCCGCAGGCCAGCGGGCCGTAGAGCAGGTAGCTATGGCCGGTGACCCAACCGACGTCGGCGGTGCACCAGTAGATGTCGCCCGGATGATAGTCGAACACGTATTTAAAGGTTGACGCCGCATAGACCAGGTAGCCGCCGGTGGTGTGCAGCACGCCTTTTGGCTTACCGGTCGAACCGGAGGTATAAAGGATAAACAGCGGATCTTCGGCGTTCATCTCTTCGGGCTGGTGTTCCGCGCTGGCTTTCTCGATCAGATCGCTCCACCACAGGTCGCGGCCTTCCTGCCAGTCGATTTTGCCGCCGGTACGTTTGAACACCACCACGTTTTCGATGCTCTTCACGTTCGGATTTTTTAGCGCGTCGTCGACGTTCTTTTTCAGCGGGATAGCGCGGCCGGCGCGCAGCCCTTCATCCGAGGTGATCACCAGGCGAGAGTTGGAATCGATGATACGGCCGGCGACCGCCTCCGGCGAGAAGCCGCCGAAAATGACCGAATGGATAGCGCCGATGCGCGCGCAGGCCAGCATGGCCACCGCCGCTTCCGGCACCATCGGCATATAGATAGCCACGACATCGCCCTTTTTAATGCCCAGATCGAGCAGGACGTTGGCAAAGCGGCAGACATCGCGATGTAGCTCGCGATAAGTGATGTTTTTGCTCTGGCTGGCATCGTCGCCTTCCCAGATGATGGCCGTCTGGTCGCCGCGCTCCGCCAGATGGCGATCGAGGCAGTTAGCGGCGAGGTTCAGCGTACCGTCTTCATACCACTTAATGGAAATATTGCCCGGCGCGAACGAGGTGTTTTTCACGCGCGTATAGGGTTTTATCCAGTCAAGGATTTTGCCCTGCTCGCCCCAGAAGGCGTCAGGTTCGGTGACGGACTGCTGATACTGCGCCTGGTACTGTTCCGGGTTAATCAGGCAACGTTCCGCAATATTAGCGGGAATAGAGTGTTTATGTATTTGGCTCATGGCTTTTTTTCTCCTGTAGGTTGTTAAATATATGTCAAATAAACGTTAATAGTAGGGGCTTTGGCGGCTTTGTTTGCTATTTGGGGGGCAGATCACGCAATAATTAAATTGAATGAAAAGCAATCAAATGAAACTTTGATATGAAATAATTTCTGAAGTGAATTTATAGAAAATGAATATATTAAATATTTTTTATAACAAATACTTATGCAACATAAGGTGGGGATATTAGCGGGTTTATGCATAAAACCAGAGTAAACCGCTGTTCTTAAAGACTTGCGCAGCATGCCGTGCAAATGATACTGATACTGCGCGTTAAATAACCCTATAAAGCAACGCAACACAATTCATACCCCTTTCAGTGGGTGCCATTACCTCCCGGAATGGCGCTTTTCATCGAGGAAGTCTGTAGTGAAGAAAAAAACAAAAGTCAGCCTGGCCTGGCAAATTTTGCTGGCTCTGGTGCTGGGCATACTTCTGGGCAGTTACCTGCATTACCATGCCGAAAGCCGTGACTGGTTAATCTCAAACCTGCTGACTCCGGCAGGCGATATCTTTATCCATCTGATTAAAATGATCGTCGTACCGATCGTCATCTCGACCCTGGTGGTCGGTATTGCGGGCGTGGGCGATGCGAAGCAGCTGGGCCGTATCGGCGCGAAGACCATTATCTATTTTGAAGTGATCACCACGGTGGCGATCGTGCTGGGGATTACCCTGGCTAATGTCTTCCAGCCGGGGAGCGGAATCGATATGTCGCAGCTGGCGGCGGTGGATATTTCGAAATATCAAAACACCACGGCGGAAGTGCAGAGCCACGCGCATGGCCTGATGGGCACGATCCTCTCGCTGGTCCCGACCAATATCGTGGCCTCGATGGCGAAAGGCGACATGCTGCCGATCATCTTCTTCTCGGTGCTGTTTGGTCTGGGCCTCTCCTCGCTGCCCGCCACCCATCGCGAACCGCTGGTAACGGTGTTCCGTTCTATTTCTGAAACCATGTTCAAAGTGACGCACATGGTCATGCGCTATGCGCCGGTGGGCGTGTTCGCGCTGATTTCGGTGACCGTGGCGACCTTCGGCTTCGCCTCGCTGTGGCCGCTGGCGAAGCTGGTGATTCTGGTTTATTTCGCCATTCTGTTCTTTGCGCTGGTGGTATTAGGCATCGTGGCGCGGGTGTGCGGACTGAGCATCTGGACCCTGATCCGCATTCTGAAGGATGAGCTGATTCTGGCCTACTCTACCGCCAGCTCCGAGAGCGTGCTGCCGCGGATTATTGAGAAGATGGAAGCCTATGGCGCGCCGGCGTCAATCACCAGCTTCGTGGTGCCGACCGGCTACTCCTTTAACCTCGATGGTTCAACGCTGTATCAGAGCATTGCGGCGATCTTTATTGCCCAGCTGTACGGTATCGACCTCTCCATCTGGCAGGAAATTACCCTTGTGCTGACGCTGATGGTGACGTCGAAAGGGATTGCCGGCGTACCGGGCGTCTCCTTCGTGGTGCTGCTGGCGACGCTGGGCAGCGTGGGCATTCCGCTGGAAGGTCTGGCGTTTATCGCTGGCGTTGACCGTATCCTCGATATGGCGCGTACCGCGCTGAACGTGGTGGGCAACGCGCTGGCGGTGCTGGTGATCGCCAAATGGGAACACAAGTTTGACCGCAAAAAAGCGCTGGCGTACGAGCGTGAAGTGCTGGGAAAATTTGATAAAACGGCGCAATAAAACAGAAAGCCCGGTGACATCGTACCGGGCTTTTTCTTATCTTTTACTGATCCTGTCGAACTCTTCACAGCCGGTATCAAACCCCTCCTGACAGCTGACGTTGAGCCAGTGCAGCGCTTTCTGCTTGTTGGGTTCGATAAAGCCTTTTTCTCCCTGCTGGAAAAGCATCCCGGCCCAGCGTAGCCGGTGCGGGAGAGGGCAGAGCTCTCTTTAAAATACTGCGTCGCCTTTACGTCATCTTCCGGGGGATGAACGCCGCTGGCGTAGATCAGCCCCAGCAGCATCTGGGCGTCGACGGCTGAATCGCTTTCCGGATCCTGGGCGGCATGCTGTAACAGGGAGATGGCGTGCGGATAGTTCGGCGTACCGGCCTGCTGGTTCACCAGCACCCGGGCGAGGACAATTTCTCCCGCCCTACTGCCGGTCTGCACCGACTTTTCCGCCAGCGCTTTCGCCTGGCGGTAGTCGGCCTGCTGCGGATTGCGGATTTTGAGCTGAGCCAGCAGCGCCAGCGCATCGCCGTCGCCCTTGTCTGCCGCTTTCTGCGCCCAGTATTCAGCCTGCGGAAAATCGCCGAAGCTGACGTAAGTGTCGGCCAGGTAGTACTGCGCGCGCGGGTCGCCCGCTTCGGCCAGCGGTTTGTACTGGCTGCCGGGTTCCATGGCGCCTGCGGCGACGCTTGCCATCACCAGCAGTAAATAGAGGTATTTCATTTTTTATTATCGGTAGAGGACATAGCGAGCAGTATAAAGGCAGGTGAAGGAGAAGAAAACGACGGGAACGAGTGGGGGATATGAACGTTTTACTCGAACCATCGTGCCGTCTGTTTCCCCGGGGTCGGCGCTGACGCGCCTTGCCCGGGCTACCGATTGTGTAGCCCGGACAGGTGCGAAGCACCGCCTCCGGGGAGGCGGCCTGATTAGCCCATCGCGCTTTCGCGCAGGCGGGTTTTCAGCTTATTGTACTCGTCAATCACGTACTGCTCGGCGGCCCGCTGGTCGGCAATCGGCTCAACGTTGACGGCGCAGTACTTGTACTCCGGCGTTTTGGTTATCGGGCTCAGGTTCTCGGAAACCAGCTCGTTACAGGCGCCAATCCACCACTGGTAGGTCATATAGACCGCCCCTTTATTCGGACGATCGCTGACCTGCGCGCGGGTGATAATACGGCCCTTACGCGAGTTCACCCATACCAGCGCCTCATCCTCAATGCCCAGACGTTCGGCATCGGCGGTATTGATCTGCGCATAGCCCGGTTCATCCGCCAGCGCGGCCAGCGCCGCACAGTTGCCGGTCATCGAACGGCACGAGTAGTGGCCGACTTCGCGCACCGTCGACAGCACCATCGGGTATTCGTCGGTGAGCTTATCAATCGGCGCGACCCAGTCGCAGGTGAAGAACTGCGCCAGACCGTTCGGGGTATCGAACTTCTCTTTAAACAGATAAGAGGTCCCCTGGTCGGCGTCGGACTCATCGCGGCACGGCCACATGACGTAGCCCAGCTCGCCCATTTTCTCGTAGGTGGCGCCGTAGAAATCCGGGCACAGATGACGCAACTCGTCCCAGATTTCCTGAGTGTTGTTGTAGTGCATCTTGTAACCCATCCGGGTGGCGATTTCGCTGATGATCTGCCAGTCGGTTTTCAGGTCCCACTTCGGCTCTACCGCTTTAAAGAAGCGCTGGAAGCCGCGGTCCGCTGCGGTATAAACGCCTTCGTGCTCGCCCCACGAGGTGGAGGGCAGGATAACGTCGGCCGCTGAGGCGGTTTTGGTCATGAAAATATCCTGGACGATAACCAGTTCCAGATCGTCGAAAGCCTTACGCACGGCGGACAGCTCGGCGTCGGTCTGGAGCGGATCTTCCCCCATGATGTACGCCGCCCGCACTTCGCCATGCGCCGCGCGGTGCGGCAGCTCGCTGATGCGGTAGCCGGTATGCGCCGGCAGGCTGTCGACGCCCCAGGCTTTGGCGAACTTCTCGCGGTTTTCCGGGAATTTAACGTACTGATAGCCCGGATAGGTATCCGGCAGCGCGCCCATGTCGCAGGCGCCCTGAACGTTGTTCTGGCCGCGCACCGGGTTGACGCCGACGCTCGGCTTGCCGAGGTTGCCGGTGAGGATCGCCAGGCTGGTCAGCGAACGTACGGTCTCCACGCCCTGGTAGAACTGGGTGACGCCCATGCCCCACAGGATGGCGGCGGATTTCGCGCTGGCGTACATGCGGGCGCAGGCGCGGATCTCCTGGGCACTCACGCCGGTAATCTCTTCCACCGACTCCGGCGTATAGCCTTCGACGATTTTGCGATACTCTTCGAAGCCTTCGGAACGGCTGGCGACGAAGGATTTATCGTAGAGATCCTCTTCGATGATCACGTGCCCGATAGCGTTGAGCAGCGCGATATTCGAGCCGTTCTTCAGCGCAATGTGCATATCGGCGATGCGCGCGGTTTCGATTTTACGCGGATCGCAGACGATGATTTTCGCCCCATTGCGTTTGGCGTTAATCACGTGATTCGCCACAATAGGGTGTGAATCTGCCGGGTTATACCCGAAGATAAACACGAGATCGGTGTTGTCGATCTCGGTGATGGCATTACTCATAGCGCCGTTACCGACCGATTGGTGCAGACCTGCAACCGATGGGCCGTGTCAGACGCGAGCGCAGCAGTCGACGTTATTGGTACCAATAACGGCGCGCGCGAATTTTTGCATCACATAGTTGGTTTCGTTACCCGTCCCGCGGGACGAACCGGTAGTCTGAATCGCGTCCGGGCCATACTTCTCTTTAATGGCGCTGAGGCGAGTGGCGACGTAATCGAGCGCCTCATCCCAGGAGACGGATTCCAGCTTGCCGCCGCGCTGGCGACGGATCATCGGGGTTTTCAGGCGCGGGGTAAGGATCTGGGTATCGTTAATGAAGTCCCAGCCATAATAGCCTTTCAGACACAGGGTTCCCTGGTTGGTTTTCCCCTGTGCCGCCTCCGCCCGAACGATTTTGCCGTTATCGACCACCAGGTTGATTTTGCAACCTGATGCGCAATACGGGCAAACCGTGACGACTTTTTTCATCGGTCTTGCTCCAGTTAATCAATTGGCGCATACGCGCTATCGCGCCGTCACTATGCATCTTCTATGCCATGTTTTCACTGTGGGTATTGACTGATGATACGTCGTTTTTTTGGGCGAAATGCTGACGAAAAACAGGCTATCGTCAGTTTTGACGTGTCGACGCGGGCGCCTGTGACGCGGCCGGGTAGCCCGGCCAGGCGCGCAGCACCGCCGCCGGGGATGTGGGAAGAGGCAGGTCCGGGCTTATGGGCGTTACCCCGGTCAGGTTAAATACCGGCTTCTCGCCAGCGCCGCCGCGCCCTGAGCGCCGTTAAACGCGGAAGAGGAGGCGGCGATAAAGCGTACGGCCTGATACGGCAGCGGACGGCGGACGTAGGTTTTGACCATGGCGATGACGGCGTCACGCGGGAAGGCGGGCATATCCATCACGCCGCCGCCGAGGATCACCGCATCGGGGTCGAACAGGTTGATGCTGGTGGCGATGGCGCGGGCGGCGTGGTTTAGCAGCTGCTGCACAAACGGCTCCTGTGCGGCGTGAACGAACAGCTCGCTCAGTTCATAGGCGCGCGGCTGCTGTTCATACCAGCGCTTTAGCGCAATCCCGGAGCAGACGGTTTCCAGACAGGCGGGGTTGCCGCAGGCGCAGGTGAGGGCGTCATCGCCCTGCGGAATATGCCCCAGCTCGCCCGCCACGCCGTGGGCGCCGGTCCACGGTCCGCCGTTCAGCCAGACCGCGAAGCCCATACCGGTGCCAAGATAGGCCGCCAGCACCTCCTGCTCCTGCAGGCCGTTCTGCTGCACATCAAAAGAGAGCTGCAGATTCACATCGCGGGAAAACTCCACCGGGCAGCCCAGCGCCGCTTCCAGCCGGTCGGCCAGGTTATACAGGTCGTCAGCGGCCAGCGGCAGATTGGGCGTTGAGATAATCGTCCGCTTGTCTTTTGCCACCAGCGCCGGAAACCCCATCACCAGCCCGCAGCAGTGGGCGTCGTGCTGGGTCAGTTGCTGCTGCAGCAGGTTTTTAATACCGTTGACCAGGCCGTCGGCGCTAATCACGTCGGCGGTGCGCCGCTTTTCGCAGTGCAGCGCTTCGCCCTGCGCCGTTTGCAGGCAAAGCCGGATATGGGTCGCGCCCATATCTACGCCCGCGACGACGTTACGCTGTTTTTGCATGAGGCAGTACCTCGCGTTTTGCCGTCAGGATCTGCTCTGCCATGATCTGCCACGCGTCTTCTATCTTATCGGCGTGATTGAAGAGGCCTGAGGTGCCGACGATAAAGACGTCCGCGCCCGCCGCCATCAGTTTTTGATAGGTGGCTTTATTGCAGGAGCCGTCGATCTCGATCTCGTAGCTCAGCCCCTCGCGCTCGCGCCAGGCTTTCAGTTCGGCGATTTTTTCCAGCATCTCCGGGATAAACGGCTGCCCGGCGAAGCCAGGATCGACGGTCATCACCGTGATTTTGTCGGCTTTATGAATGTAGTACTTCATGGTCTCAACCGGGGTTTCCGGGTTAAGGATCAGTCCGACCTTCATGCCTTGGCGACGGATCTCTTCGATCAGGCGGAAGGCCTGGCCATTAATCGTTTCCGGATGCAGGGTGATAAAATCCGCCCCCGCCTGCGCCAGCTGGCTAATGTAGTCCTGCGGGCGGGTGACCATCAGATGGCAGTCCAGCGGTTTGCTGGCCAGCTTTTTGACCTGGCTGACGAAAAACGGCGACAGGGTCAGGTTTGGTACAAAATGACCGTCCATAATGTCGATGTGAAAATAGTCTGCGTGCTGGTCGATAAACTCGATCTGTTCTTTGAATTTCAGCAGATCCATACACATTAAAGAGGGAGCAATTTTCATGATAAATTCCTTACTTACTGATAAGACGGTCGAGGGCGACAGCCGCGATGATTAATCCGCCCATTACCACCAGCTGGTAGTAGGTTTGTACTTGCAGGATGTTCAGTCCGTTGTTGATAGTGCCGATAATCAGGCCGCCGATGACCACCGAGAAGATGCGTCCTTTACCGCCGAAGAAGCTGGTGCCGCCAATGATGGCGCTGGCGATGGCGTAGGTTTCAAAGCCCATGCCGGCCAGCGGTTCCGCCGCCCCGAGGCGGGCGGTGGAGACCACGCCCGCCAGCCCGGCGCAAACGCCGGAAATGATGAACACCAGCAGCATGTGGAACTTGACGTCGATGCCGGAGTAGAAAGCGGAGTGCTTGTTACCGCCCAGCGCGTAGATGTTGCGGCCCACGCGCATACGGGTGGTCAGGAACCACAGGATCACCGCCACAATCAGCGAGAAGATCACCGGAACCGGAATGCCCAGCGGCGTGGCGGCGAAAAAGTTAACGAAATCAAAAGAAAACCCGTACACCGAGTTGGCATCAGAGATCACCAGCGTAATACCGCGGAAGATGGCGTTGGTGCCGAGGGTAATAATGAACGGATGCAGGCCGGTCCAGTTGACCAGGCAGCCGTTGATGGCCCCCAGCGCGCCGCCGACCAGCACGCCGCCAATCAGCGCCGCGAGGAACGGGTCGACGCCCGCCAGCATCAGCTTCGCGGTGACCATCCCGGAGAGCGCGAGGATCGCCCCGACCGACAGGTCGATCCCGGCGACGAGGATCGCGAAGAACTCGCCCATGCCGATCAGGACGGTGACCGAGCTCTGGACGAAGATCTGCGTAATATTGTTGGTCGTCAGGAAGTACTCTGACGACAGGGTGCCGAAGATGGCGACGATGATGGCGAGAATAAAAAAGGTGCCGTATTTATCCCAGAACAGCGCGAAGTTAAACGGTTTTTTCTCGCCCATCTCGCCTTTCACTCTTGTGGTAGTGCCCATGCCATAATCTCCTCTTCGCTCATGTCGTCGCGATTGGTCAGGATTTGCGTCAGTCGCCCTTCGCAGAACACGGCAATGCGGTCGCAGACGGCGATAATTTCAGGTAGTTCGGACGACACCATCAGGATGACTTTTCCGTCATCGGCCAGCTGGCGCATCACTTTATAAATTTCGGCTTTTGCGCCCACGTCGATACCGCGCGTCGGCTCGTCAAAAATGATCACTTCGGGGCTGCAGCATAGCCATTTGGAAATCAGCACCTTCTGCTGGTTGCCGCCGGAGAGCTCGGTGATGTTCTGATCGACCGAATGGCACTTCAGCGCCAGCAGCTTGCGCTGCTCCTCCGCCGTTCTGCGTTCGTCGCCTTCGCGGAACAGCCCCATGGCCCCTTTGTAGCCGCCGCGCTTCAGGCTCTGGCTGACCGCCATATTCTGGGCGATGGAAAAATTGGGGAAAAAGCCGTTTTCCCGGCGGCTTTCGGTGATATACCCCATGCCTTTCTTTAAGGCGTCGAGCGGCGAGCGGGGCGAGATCGCGTTGCCGTTGAGGTATATTTCACCGCTGCTACGCTTATCGACTCCAAACAGGCAGTCCATCAGCTCGGTGCGCCCGGAGCCGACCAGCCCGGCAAAACCGAGAATTTCGCCGCGATTCACGCTAAATGAGATATCGCGTACCTTTTTCTTGTCATGGCTGGTGACGTTTTTCACTTCGAACACCGTCTCGCGGGCGATGTTGCCGGTGCTCTCTTTCATGGCGTTGAAGCGGTTTTGCAGCTCGCGGCCGACCATCAGGCGTACGATGTCGTCGTTATTCACTTCGCTGACCTTCCCGCTGCAGACGCTGCTGCCGTCTTTCATCACCGTGTAGCGGTCGCAGATGCGGCGTATTTCCGCCAGCTTGTGGGAGATATAAACAATGGCGGTGCCCTCTTTACGCAGCTGGTTCATGATCAGGAACAGATAGTCCACCTCTTTATTGGTCAGCGAGGAGGTCGGTTCATCCATGATCAGCACTTTAGCGTCGAGCATCAGCGTCTTGGCGATCTCCAGCATCTGCTTGTGGCTGATGGAGAGATTCGCCACCTTTTCGTCTAAATCGATCTTCAGCCCGACGCGCAGCAGCATCATCGCCGCCCGTACGCGCATTTCCTTCCAGTCGATAACGTTGACGCCGCAGACTTTTTTCGTCAGATGGCGGCCAATATATAAATTCTCCAGCACCGTTAATTCATCAATGACGCTGAGCTCCTGGTAAATAATACCAATGCCGAGCTGGGCTGCTAATTTATGGTCAAGCTTGTGGTAGTTAACGTTATTAATCGTAATGGTGCCTTTGGTCGGTTCATGTATTCCCGACAATACTTTCATCAGCGTTGATTTACCGGCACCGTTTTCCCCTAGTAACGCATGTATTTCATGGGGGTAAATAGTTAAATCAACCGATTTTAATGCGTGAACCGGGCCAAAGGATTTGCCGATCCCCGCCATTGAAATATATGGCGTGAGCATAGAAAATTTCCTTTATTACCGCTGCGTGATTTCCCCTCTTCCAAAGAAAGAGGGGATGCACAGACCTATTTCGTCACCAGAATGGAATCCACCAGCGTAAACTGCGGGGCTTTATCCAGCGGGATGACTTTGCCGCTCTTCTCGGCGTCGACCATCAGCTTAAGACCCGTAGCGCCAATATCCGCCGGGTTCTGCGCGATAGTGGCGGTCATTTGCCCGGCTTCGACCATTTTGCGCGCTTCCGGAATACCGTCGGTACCCACCACTAGCACCTTGCCGGTTTTGCCGGCGTTCGCGACGGCCTGGGCGACGCCCATTGCCATGGTGTCGTTGGCGCAGTAAATCGCTTTAACGTTCGGGTTACGCTGCAGCACGTTCGTGGCGACGTCCAGCGCTTTGATGCGGTCCCAGTCGGCAGGCTGGCTGGCCACCAGCTTGATCTGGCTCGCTTTTTTGAAGGCTTCGGTTGCGCCGCTGCGGCGAGCTTCGCCGGAGGCGTTACCGGCTTTGCCTTCGATAATAGCGACTTCGCCGCCTTCCGCGCCGAGCTTGTCGATGATAAATTCCGCGCCTTTTGCCCCCACCGCCACGTTATCGGTGGTGACGAAACCTTCGACGTTGCCGCCGGCTTTCTTCAGGTTATCCATATCGATTTTTTCATCGAGGTTGACCAGAAAGATGCCCTTTTTCCACGCTTTGGCTACCGGCATGACCAGGTTTACCGAGGAGAGCGGCGCAAAGGCGATACCTTTGTAGTTTTTGTTGCTCAGGTCTTCAAACAGCTGCAGCTGCGACTGAAAATCCCCTTCGGAAGGCGAGGCAAAAATATCGACGCTTACGCCCAGCGTTTTGGCTTCGTCCTCAATACCCTTTTTCATATCCACCCAAAATGGATTGGATAAGGTTTTTAATACCACAGCATAATCGGCGGCGGCAAAGGCGCTGGTGGATAACATTACGCCCATGAGCGTGCCGCTGAAAAGTTTCAGATATTTATTCATGGCAGTATTCTCAGTGTAGGATACAGTTATATTGATCCCACCAGTGTGGGATCGGTTGTTTATTTAAGCGCGCCGGGTGAAAAGAAATTAACAATCGCGCCAGTTTTTTGCATATTTAAATTCGCTTGCTCAATGTTGAGCTGTGCAACGGAAACAAAAAACGCATCTAATAATGTGAGTTGTAATATACGCGCTGAGGCGTTACGCCCTAATAAAGGCGTCTCTGGTGCTGGCGAACAAATAATAAAATCAGCTAACTTGGCAATCGGCGAATGGTAGCTATGGGTGATACAGATAATTTTCGCCCCGTTCTTTTTCGCCAGCTCCACCGCTGATTTGATATCGCTGGTGCGCCCGGAGTGCGAGACCACCAGCACGACATCGCCTTCCTTCAGCAGCGAGGCGGACATCATCATGATATGCGCGTCCGGGTAGGCCTGGCAGCGCACGCCGATGCGTAAAAACTTATGCTGCACGTCGGCGCAGATGGCGTTGGAGCCGCCCGCGCCGTACAGGTCGCGCTGGTTGGCCTGGGCAAAAAAGCGCGCCGCGCGGTGAATTTCGTCAACGTTCACGATCGACTGGCCTTCCATAATGGTGCGCAGGGTGATGTTGAACACCTTATTCACCACATCCTGCGGCGCATCATCAAAGGAGAGTTCGGTCGGTAACACCTGTTCAGACTGCGAAAAGTAGGCCTCCAGCGCGCTGCGCAGGTTACGAAAACCGCTAAACCCCAGCAGCTTAGAAACCTTAACGATCATGGCTTCTGATACCGACAGCGCTTCCGCGACGTCCTTGATTGCCGGCGCATCGCTGAGATTGCCGGGGGTAAGCAACCATTCGACGATACGGCTCTCGTTTTCGGTCATTCCTTCCTGCTTCATGCGAAGCCAGGGGGCAAGGCCGATGCCGTTAGGGAGCGAACTGGATTCTGTCTGACTCATCGCTTTCTCATTGTCCATAAAATGAAGACGACACTATATCACCACAGGCGAAACAAAAAAGATACTACCAACTTCACAAAATTATAATTTTTATAAAGTTATGTTTATCGTGAAGTTTTGTTAATGTTGATTTCATCTTAATTTCTTAAAAATTAATTATAAATCAATGCATTGTTGTTTTATTTTAGTTCTTTCTTTGCAAGGTGAAAATCAGGTTAAATAACGATTTCGTATTGATTTGTAAAATTTGCCCGTGTAGAAAGGAGCCTGACGATGCTGTTTTCAGCGTTTCCTGGGGCATTTTTAGGCGTTTAAATCACAACGCTAACCATCCTTGTAAAGTTAACAACAGGCGAGGCTAAGTATGAAAATGATTGCATTTGGCTGCGATCACGTCGGGATTATCCTGAAAGACGATATTCTTGCGCATCTGCGCCAGCGCGGTATTGACGTCGTAGATAAAGGCGCATGGTCCACGGAACGTACCGACTATCCGCGCTATGCCAGCGCCGTCGCTCAGGCCGTTGCCGCCGGCGAGGTCGACGGCGGGATCCTAATCTGTGGCACCGGCGTCGGCATCTCTATCGCCGCCAATAAGCACCCGGGTATTCGTGCGGTGGTGTGCAGCGAGCCCTACTCGGCGCAGCTTTCACGACAGCATAACAACACCAATATTCTGGCCTTTGGCGCGCGGGTGATCGGCCTTGAACTGGCGAAAATGATCGTCGATGCCTGGCTGGCTGCCGAATTTGAGGGCGGGCGACATCAGGGGCGAGTGGACGCCATCGGCGCGATTGAACAGCAGCGGATTTGAGATTCCTCCGCTACTCCCGGCGATAGCCCTTGATTAACGTAGAGCCAGCCCCCCGATGAGACTGGCTTTATGAAACGTTACTCTACCGCTTTGCTTATCTGCACCTTGTCCCTCGCCGGCCAGCTGGCGCACGCCGATATGATTGACGACGCGATCGGCAATATTCAGCAGGCCATTAATGATGCTTACCATCCGGGCGATAGCCGGTCTGACGATGATGACTATGATGATGGGCGCTATCAGGACAGCCGCCAGCAGAGCGCCGATCGCCAGCGGCAGTATGACGACCGGCGGCGACAGCTTGAGGATCGCCGACGCGAACTTGACGAGCGCCAGCGCCAGCTTGATCGGGACCGCCGTCAGTTGGAAAGCGACCAGCGCAGGCTGGATGATGATTATTGATGCGGCACGACCCGCGGCTTTCGCCGCGCCCGCTTAATCCAGCGCTATCTCCATGCCGTCAAATCCCGCTTCAAATCCCGCCGGTAGAGCATTTTCCATCATCCACGTATCGAAGCGGTGGCTGATATGGGTGAGGATCACCCGCGGGCAGCCGATGATCTGGTTAATGGCCCGCACGGTGTTCAGGTCGCAGTGGTTGCGCGGCGGCTGCGGGCGCGGCTCGTGGCTACAGTCGATAATGATAAGCTGCGGCTGGTTATTCAGCAGGAACTTCAGCGTTTTCTCCGGCAGCGCGGCGGTGTCGGATAGCCAGGCGACCCGGCTGTGGGCCGACTCCAGCAGATAGCCAAACGTGAGCCTTGAGTGGTTCAGCGGCAGCGGCGTAACGCGCAATCCCTGAAGTTCAAATCTTACAAAGGGTTCGACGGTATGGCTGAAATCCAGCAGGCCAGGATGCTTAAACAGATCATCGCAGCCCTGTTCATCCGGGGGGCCGTATACCGCAATAGGTTCGCCCACGCCCCAGCGCAGCGGGAACAGGCCTTGAACGTGATCCATATGATAATGGGTGAGCAGAAACTGCTGAAAGCTGCCGGCGGGCCACTGGGTCATCAGGTCCGGTAGCCCGGCATCGAGCAGGGTCACCGCGTTGTTGAATTTGACGACCGCGCTACAGGGACGGCGACGATGCGCTTCGTCGACGCGGGCGCGGCGACAGGCGGGGCAATCGCAGCCGAAAACCGGTACCAGCTGCGCGCCGCCGGTGCCGGTTAAGCGGATAGTCAGGCTCATCTCTTCTCCTCGCGTTCAGGCAGTCTGCTGTTCGCGACGGTTGCCGTGAATACGAATCAGCGAAACCAGGGCATCCACCGACTGGCTAAGTCGGCCATCGTTATTCAGCGTCAGACACTCGTTCGGCGTATAGCGCGCCGCGCGCGCCAGGCGCTGGGCGATTTCCGTCTCGTTCTCCCGTCCGCGCTGCTCCAGGCGCTGTCGCAGCACCGCCGGAGAAACCTGCAGACAGATGGGCAGCAGCGCGTCGGCATAGCGCGCCTGCGCCTGCGGCAGATGGGCGCGTGAACCGTTAGCGACCACGTCGAACCCGGCGTGCAGCCACAGGTCAATCTCGATGCCAATGCCATAGTAATTGTTGTTAGCATGCCAGCTAAGAGCAAACAGATGCTGTTCGGCGCGGGTAAAAAACTCATGCTCGCTGAGGGCGATATGGTTTTCACAGCCCGCGTTGTGTGGACGGGTTATGTAGCGGTGCGCCACCAGCAGCTGCGGATGCTCCCGCTGGCGCAGCGCCGCCAGCAGGCTGTCTTTGCCGGAGCCGGAGGGGCCGACCAGCCAAATCAGTTTCCCTGTCATCAGAAGACCCTCTTACCTTGCCGCCAGACGTGATCAATATGGATATGCTCGCCGTGACGGCGCGCCAGCACCAGGTCCGCCCGCTTACCTTCGGCAATCGCCCCGCGGTCGTGCAGCCCCAGCGCCTGGGCCGGGTTTTTGCTCACCAGACGAATGGCCTGCGCGAGGGTAAAGGCGTTGCCCTCGTTGTCGGCGATGCGAAAAGCGGCATCCAGCAGGCTGGCGGGATAATAGTCGGAGGAGAGAATGTCCAGCAGGCCGCTGGCCGCCAGATGGTGGGCGGCGACGTTCCCCGAGTGCGAGCCGCCGCGTACGATATTCGGCGCGCCCATCAGAACGTTCATCCCGTGCTGGCGCGACGCCTGCGCTGCGGCGATCGTGGTAGGAAATTCGGCGATGACGCTGCCAAGCTGGCGCGATTCGAGCACATGTTCGCAGGTGGCGTCATCGTGGCTGGCCAGCGCGATATTCCGTTCGCGACAGATGGCGGCGATGCGCTGCCGGTTAGGCTGAGACCAGGCCGCCGCCAGCGCCATCTGCTCCTCTTCGAATTTGTCCATCTCTTCGTTGGTCAGGTGATATTTGCCCTGATAGTAGTCGCGGTATTTGCTGCGGTCGGCATACTGGCGCTGGCCAGGGGAGTGATCCATCAGGGAGACCATGCTCACCGGCTCGCGGCCAACCAGCTTCTCAAACAGCGGCAGGGTGGTGTGATGCGGCAGTTCGCAGCGCAGATGCAGCCGATGTTCAGCGCGGTTGAGGCCGCGCTTCTGCGTCTCTTCCACGGCGTTGATCATTTTTTCGAGATTTTCCAGGCGATCGCCGCCGTCGCGCACATCGCCAATAGCCACGGCGTCCAGCACGGTGGTGATGCCGCTGGCGACCATCAGCGCGTCGTGGCTGCTCATCGCCGAGTGGGCGGGCCAGTCCACTTTCGGTCGCGGGGTGAAAAACTTGTCCAGGTTGTCGGTATGCAGCTCGATAAGCCCCGGCAGCAGCCAGCCGCCCTCTCCATCGATGGCCTCCGCCAGTCGGCTCTGGCTTTCAGCAAAGGCCGAAATTCTGCCGTCCTGCACTTCCAGCGAGCCGTTAATCACCTCGTCTTCGAGGACCAGCTTTACGTTATTGATAATCATGCTGAAATTCCCATCGGGTGCAGACGGTCGGCGACCTGGTTGCGCGTGGCCTCGTCGTGAAAAATACCGACGATCGCCGCGCCGCGGGCTTTGGCTTCATGGATCAGTTGCACCACCGCGGCGCTATTTTTGCCGTCCAGCGAGGCGGTGGGTTCGTCGAGAAGCAAAATCGGGTAGTCGACCGCGAAGCCGCGGGCGATGTTAACCCGCTGCTGTTCGCCGCCGGAAAAGGTCGAGGGGGCGAGGTGCCACAGGCGTTCGGGTACGTTCAGCCGCGTTAGCAGGCGGGCGGCTTTCGCGGCGCTCTCTTCGCGCGGGATGCCCAGTTCGAGCAGCGGCTGCATCACCACGTCGAGGGCGGAAATGCGCGGGATCACCCGCAGAAACTGGCTGACCCAGCCAATGGTGGTTTTGCGCACTTCCAGCACTTTACGCGGCGTGGCGGTGACCAGGTCCACCCATTCATCGCCGTGGCGAATATGAATGTGGCCGCTATCGGGGAGATAGTTGGCGTACAGCGAACGCAGCAGGGTCGATTTTCCGCTACCGGAATGGCCGTGCAGCACCACGCATTCACCGGCATTCACGGTCAGCGAGGCGTCGGCGAGTACCGGCAGACGGACGCCGTGCTGCTGGTGCAGAACAAAGGTTTTATGGATGTTTTCAACGCGGATGGCGTTCATTTTTAGCCTCATCGTGCCTGAATTTCCCCGGATCGCGGCGTGAACGCCTTATCCGGGCTACCTGATGCATTAACTCACGAAGCGCGACCGGGGAGTCCCGGAGGCGGCGCGTTGCGCCTGTCCGGGCTACCGGCTCGCAGACGGCCCGGGATCCGTAGCACCGGTAAGCGCAGCGCCACCGGGGAGTGGACATTCACTCAGTTCTGCAACACCGACGACACCAGCAGCTGGGTGTAGGGGTGATGGGGATCGTCGAGCACCCGGTCGGTTAAGCCGCTTTCGACTACCTGGCCCTGCTTCATCACCAGCAGACGGTTAGCCAGCAGGCGGGCGACGCCGAGGTCGTGGGTCACAATCACCACCGCCAGGTTCAGCTCCACGACCAGGCCGCGCAGCAGATCGAGCAGGCGCGCCTGCACCGATACGTCCAGCCCGCCGGTGGGCTCATCCATAAACACCAGCCTCGGCTGCGTCACCAGATTGCGGGCGATTTGCAGGCGCTGCTGCATCCCGCCGGAAAAGGTGGTGGGCAGGTCGTCAATGCGCGAAGGCGGGATCTCCACCTCCTGCAGCCACTGTCCGGCGGTGGCGCGAATATTGCCGTAGTGACGGGACCCGGTGGCCATCAGGCGTTCGCCGATATTGCCGCCGGCCGAGACCTGGCGGCGCAGGCCGTCCATCGGATGCTGATGCACCACGCCCCATTCGGTGCGCAGCAGACGTCGGCGCTCCGCTTCGCTCATGGCGTATAGCGAGCGCTGTTGATACAGCACTTCTCCCTGCTGCGGGGCCAGGCGGGCGGAGATCGCTTTCAGCAGCGTGGTTTTTCCGGAGCCGGATTCGCCGACGATACCCAGCACTTCCCCCGGCCACAGCTCAAACGAGACGTCGCTGAAGCCTTTGCCCGGCGCGTAGAGGTGGGTCAGGTTGTTCACCGCCAGTAACGGATGACTCATTTTTTCTGCTCCTCGCTCTGTTGGCGGCAATAGTCGGTATCGGAGCAGACAAACATCCGTTTGCCGCTGTCGTCGAGCACCACTTCATCAAGATAGCTATGGCGAGATCCGCAGATGGCGCAGGGTTCATCCCACTCCTGAACGGTAAACGGATGATCGTCGAAATCGAGGCTCTCAACCGGGGTATACGGCGGTACCGCGTAGATGCGTTTTTCGCGTCCGGCGCCGAACAGCTGTAGCGCAGGCATCATATGCATCTTCGGATTATCGAATTTTGGAATCGGCGACGGATCCATCACGTAGCGGCCGTTGACCTTCACCGGGTAGGCGTAGGTGGTGGCGATATGGCCGAAGCGGGCAATATCTTCGTACAGCTTCACCTGCATCACGCCGTACTCCTCCAGCGCGTGCATGGTGCGGGTTTCGGTTTCGCGCGGCTCGATAAAGCGCAGCGGCTCCGGGGTCGGCACCTGGAAGATCAGGATCTGATCGTCAGTCAGCGGCGTTTCCGGGATCCGGTGGCGGGTCTGGATCAGCGTGGCGTCTTCGGTGCGCTCGGTGGTCGCGACGCCGGTCACGCGTTTGAAAAACTGACGAATCGATACCGCGTTGGTGGTGTCGTCGGCGCCCTGGTCAATCACCTTCAGCACGTCATTTTCCCCGATGACGCTGGCGGTAAGCTGGATACCGCCGGTTCCCCAGCCGTAGGGCATCGGCATCTCGCGACCGCCGAAGGGCACCTGGTAGCCGGGGATGGCCACCGCTTTCAGGATGGCGCGGCGGATCATGCGTTTGGTTTGCTCGTCGAGATAAGCAAAGTTATAGCCGGTCAGTGCGTTAGCCACGTTGATTCTCCCGTTGCAGGCGTTTAAGCAGCGCCAGTTCGGCCTGGAAATCGACATAGTGGGGAAGTTTAAGGTGCGAAACGAAACCGGCGGCCTCGACGTTATCGGCATGGGCCAGCACAAACTCTTCATCCTGGGCAGGGCCCGCCACCTCTTCGCCGTACTCCGGCGCCTGGAGCGCGCGGTCAACCAGCGCCATCGCCATCGCTTTGCGCTCGCTCATGCCGAACGTCAGGCCGTAGCCGCGGGTAAAGTGCGGCGGTTCATCCTGAGGGTCGACAAAGCCGTTGACCATCTCGCATTCGGTCATCAGCAGTTCGCCGATAGTGACGGTGAAGCCCAGCTCTTCGGGAGCGATCTCCACCGCGACGTAGCCGCTGCGAATTTCACCGGCAAACGGATGGTTGCGTCCGTAGCCGCGCTGGGTGGAGTAGGCCAGCGCCAGCAGGTAGCCCTCGTCGCCGCGCACCAGCTGCTGCAGGCGCGAAGAGCGCGAACAGGGATAAACCGGCGGATGGCGGGTGATATCGTCGGGCTGCGCGTCGGTATCCCGCTCCGCCTTCGCCAGTCCCTGCTGGACGAGCAGATTAAAGACGTGCGGCGTCGCTTCCTGCGGTGCGCTATCGGTCGCCAGCGGCGGCGTTTCGCCGTTGGCCAGCAGGGTAAAATCGAGCAGACGGTGGGTGTAATCGTAGGTCGGGCCGAGCATCTGGCCGCCGGGGATATCTTTATAGACCGCCGAGATACGGCGCTCAAGGCGCATACCGGCGGTGTCGACAGGCTCGCTGACCGCCAGCCTTTGCAGGGTGGTGCGATAAGCGCGCAGCAGAAAAATCGCTTCGACGCTGTCGCCGCTGGCCTGCTTCAGCGCCAGCGCCGCCAGCTCCCGGTCGGCGATGCCGCCTTCGGTCATGACCCGGTCCACCGCCAGATTAAGCTGTTGGCTAATCTGATCAACGCTGATTTCAGGAAGCCGTCCCTCGCCTCGGCGTTTCTGTTCCTGTAGGGCGTGAGCGGCGACGATCGCCTTCTCGCCGCCTTTGACGGCTACGTACATTAGCAGACCTCGACGTGAGTGGTGCGCGGAATCGCCAGCAGGCGTTCGCCGCAGGTGAGGATCAGATCGATTCCCAGCGGGAACGGATGCGGACGCTCGGTCAATTCTTCAATAATGCATTCCGGCAGCTGCGGGGCGATCATCCGCTCTTCGGCGATCCCCGCGCCGGTCAGCCGCAGCATCCGGCCGCCGCTCAGGCTGGCAAGCTGAACCACCAGCGTGACGCCGGTTTCCGGGGCGACGACGGTACCGGCGGAAAGCACGTTCAGCTGCTCGGCGCTGATGCTGTCGCTGGCGACGGCGAAGGTCGCCTGCTGCGGCTGCTCAACCAGCGGCGCGCCGGTATGGAAGCGCAGATTCTGGCCGACAAGATCGTTATGCAGCGCGGGAGCGAGCCAGACCGGCGTATCGTGATCCACCAGCGTCAGCAGCAGGCTGGTGGAGGCGACGTTCAGCGGCTGCCAGCCGTGCTGAAGCTGCTGCAGGGAGACAATCACTCCCGGCTCGCTCATCGCCTTCAGCAGGCGGCGGAAACTGTGCTGGGCATCCTGCACAGCCAGGGTAAAGGCGGGTTGTAATGTCATGCGTTATCTCCGCGAACCAGAGTAAAGAAGTCGACCCGGCTGGCGTTGACTTCGGCGCGTCGGGCTTCAATGCGCGCGCTGCGTTGTTCTTCCAGCGGGGTTATCAGGGTTTCCATCAGGGTGTGAAAATGGTGTGGCGACTGCATCAGGGCATCAATGGCCGCGCAGCGTTCAGCGTGCGGGCGGTCGCGGCCCAGAATCCAGCTATAGCCGAGGGTGCCGTCGGCCAGGCGAATAGCGGCGCGGGTTAAGGTGGCGTCTCCGGCGAAGAATCGGTCGCCGATGCCGCCCATACGCGCCTGCAGCTGCACCAGCCCGGTCTCCGGGGCGCGAATCAGCTCATACTGCGGCGCGAGCTGCAGCGTCTGCATCCGCGCCGCCAGTTCTTGTGGTTCACTGTGGGCCAGCACGGACATCCAGCGCTGGCGGGTTGCGGTATCAAAGTGCATTCAGTGCTCCATGGTGAATTCAATCATGTCGGCGCGGGTCAGGCTGACGGAGTACTCCGTCGCGCTCTGCTCGTCCTGGCGATGATTCAGGGTGCGCACGCACAGCAGCGGCGCCATGTTGGGAATGCCGAGAATATTGCTCTCTTTGGCCTGCGCGCGGCGGGCGCTGATTTTGGTGCGCACGCGGGTCAGTTCGATATCCAGCCGATCGCGCAGCAGGTCATGGAGAGAGCCGTGGGTAAAGGTTTGCAGAACTGGCCACAGCTGCAGGTCGGTAAAGTAGTGGTCGATCAGACACAGGGCGACGCCGTTCACGCGGCGCAGGGTGCGCAGGTGAATGACGTTATCGCCTTCACTGATAGCAAACGCCTCGGCAACGTGGCTGCTGGCCGGACGCACCACCGACAGCAGCTTCTCGCTGGTCGGGTGGCTGCCCTGTTCGAGAAGATTCTGGCTAAAGCGCGCCTGGGCGTTGAGCGGATAATCTATCGGGCGCATCAGCACCAGCACGCCGACGCCCTGACGGCGCTGGACCCAGCCGCGTTCGACGAGCTGATCGATGGCCCGGCGCAGGGTGTGGCGGTTAACCTCAAAGCGGGACGCCAGCTGCTGCTCGGCGGGCAGATAGTCGCCGCAGTGGTAATGGCGAAGCTCTTGCTCCAGTTTGGCGGCAATTTCCTGATATCGCGTTGGATAACTGGTCGGATGTCTGGATAAGTACATGTCAATCGAGCCTCACTAAGGACAAGGAAGTATTTCCCTCTGAGCGTGGGCCGATCCTGACGGTTTTTTGTTACATTTCGGTTAACTCATGATGACCGGGGGATGAAGAGTTGATGCCGGTGGAATGACAGGGTAAGGGGGAGTGAATGCACAGATGCCCTCACTCCGCCCTCTCTCCCTTTCGGGGGGAGCACAGGGTGAGGGGAAAAGGCCAGCGTTAAGGCTCTTTCACCACGTTGACCATCCACGGAACGCCAAAGCGGTCGATAACTTTACCGAAGCCGTGCGCCCAGAAGGTTTCCTGCCAGGCCATCTCAATCTGCCCGCCGTCGGCGAGGCCGTCAAACCAGCGTTTACCCTCAATAACATCCTGCGAGTCCAGCACGACGGTAAATCCGGCGTAGCGCTCCATGTTGCTGGAGGGGCTGTCGCTGAGCATCAGGATACTATCGGCAATGCGCAGGCTGGCGTGCGCGATACCGTCGGCAGCCAGATGCTGGCCGGAAGGGCAGCCATCTTCGGCGTCCTGCGTATTCTGCGGCATTTCACCCCAGGTGATTTTGTGGATGAGCTCCGCGCCCAGCGCCTGCTGGTAGAAAGCGATGGCGGCAGCGCAGTTGCCGCTAAAAGCGATATAGGGACTTAAGGGCATAACCATTACCTCAGGTAACGAATATTCCATTAAGCGTAGAAGGGGATTGCAGAATTAAGCCAGGCGGCAGCGAGGGATTCCGGGAGGCCACGGGAAAATATATTTCCCCCCGACAACGGGCGTCGGGGGAATAAAATCAGTTCTTTTTAACAAATTCGGATTTTAGCTTCATCGGGCCAAAACCATCTATTTTACAGTCAATATTATGATCGCCTTCAACCAGGCGGATATTCTTCACTTTAGTGCCGATTTTTAGCATCGAAGAGCTGCCTTTAACCTTCAGATCTTTTACCACGGTGACGCTGTCGCCGTCGGCGAGTAAATTACCGTTGGCGTCTTTGACCACCAGCGCGTCGTTATCGTCCGCAGGCTCGGCATTGTTCCATTCGTGGGCGCATTCCGGGCAGATAAACATGCCGCCGTCTTCATAAGTGTATTCAGAATGGCATTTTGGGCAGTGTGGCAGTTGCATGACGTTCCTCGCGATTACTGGGTAAAACAGGACGTTGGTCCTTTAAATGGCGGCTGATAGCCGAAAGTAATGCTGATTATAGCGCAATCCCGCACTTTTGTCGGGCCTTTTTTATGACTTATCGCAGCGGAGAAAGAGGATATATATCGTGAGGCCTGGCGGGCTTATTTTCATAAAAAGCGCAGGATATTTCCGGAAATGTATCGCTAAGTTCCAATATTCATTGAACTTATTGCTTTTGGATGACTCTGTTTAAGGGTAGGTAAATTTTTGTGAAGTTGATCCCAAATTTAAACGCTGTTAGGGTAAAAAGGCGAGAACGCAAATTCACTACACTTATTAGCGGTACCGCTTATTTGATTATGGCCAGAGCAGGCGTCAACAGGTTCGGTTGTACGGACTGTCAGCAGACAGTGCAGGCAAACCTGCTACGCTTGAAATGTGGAGCACAGCAATTCGCCGCTCCCAACGCATGACGCGAATGACCTTGTCATTCGGCGGAGATTCGTGCGCTCAAGGCGAGAGCAAAAGAGGATAATTATGCTTAAAAGGAAAAAAGTAAAACCCATCACGCTTCGGGATGTGACCATCATTGATGATAGCAAACTGAAGAAAGCGATTACCGCGGCGTCGCTGGGTAACGCGATGGAGTGGTTCGATTTTGGGGTATATGGTTTTGTTGCATATGCGCTTGGTAAGGTCTTTTTCCCCGATGCCAACCCCAGCGTGCAGATGATTGCCGCGCTCGGTACTTTCTCGGTTCCCTTCTTAATTCGTCCATTAGGCGGCCTGTTCTTCGGGATGCTGGGCGATAAATACGGTCGACAAAAGATTCTGGCGATAACCATCGTTATCATGTCGATAAGTACATTCTGTATCGGCCTTATTCCGTCGTATGCCACGATTGGTATCTGGGCGCCGATCCTGCTGCTGCTGTGTAAAATGGCGCAGGGCTTCTCGGTGGGCGGCGAATATACCGGTGCCTCTATCTTTGTTGCAGAGTACTCGCCTGACCGTAAACGCGGCTTTATGGGCAGCTGGCTGGACTTCGGTTCGATAGCCGGTTTTGTCATGGGCGCGGGCGTAGTCGTGCTGATTTCCAGCGTGGTGGGCGAAGAGAACTTCCTCGACTGGGGCTGGCGTATTCCGTTCTTCCTGGCGCTGCCGTTAGGGATTATCGGTCTTTATCTGCGTCATGCGCTGGAAGAGACGCCGGCGTTCCAGCAGCACGTTGATAAAATGGAGCAGGGCGACCGCGAGGGCCTGCAGGATGGGCCGAAAGTCTCTTTCAAAGAGATTGCGACCAAACACTGGCGTAGCCTGCTGACCTGTATCGGTCTGGTGATTTCCACCAACGTGACCTACTACATGTTGCTGACCTACATGCCGAGCTACCTGTCGCATAACCTGCACTATTCTGAAGACCACGGGGTGCTGATCATCATCGCCATCATGGTCGGGATGCTGTTCGTTCAGCCGGTTATCGGTATGCTCAGCGACCGTTTTGGCCGTCGTCCGTTCATCCTGATTGGTAGCGTGGCGCTGTTCGCGCTGTCGATTCCGGCCTTTATCATGATTAACAGTAACGTCCTTGGCCTGATTTTCGCCGGTCTGCTGGTGCTGGCGGTGGTGCTGAACTGCTTTATCGGGGTAATGGCCTCGTCGCTGCCGGCGATGTTCCCGACTCACATCCGCTTTAGCGCCCTGGCCAGCGCCTTTAACATCTCGGTGCTGATTGCCGGTCTGACGCCGACTCTGGCGGCGTGGCTGGTGGAAAGCACGCAGAACCTGATGATGCCGGCTTACTATCTGATGGTGGTGGCGTTGATTGGTCTGATTACCGGCCTGTCGATGAAAGAGACCGCCAATCGTCCGCTGAAAGGGGCGACGCCAGCGGCTTCGGATATTCAGGAAGCGAAAGAAATTCTCGGCGAGCACTACGATAACATCGAACATAAAATCGAAGATATCGATCAGGAAATCGCCGACCTGCAGGAAAAACGTTCACGTCTGGTGCAGCAGCATCCGCGCATCAACGACTAAATCGTTTTGCCAGTAATTCATGCCGCCGCGGGCTTCCCCCGGCGGCATTTTTTATGTCCTGAGCGGCTACGGGCTTGAGGTCATTCGCGGACCGCCCGGGCCCGGTAAGGACCGGGCGGTGCCGCAGGAAGAGAGCGGGCTACGGCTTAGCTATGGGTCAGAAAGCGCGCCAGCCGCTGCTGCAGAATTTGATTTTCGCGGCTCAGGCGCGCGTTCTCGTCCAGCAGCGTTAAGGCCACAGCGATACCCGGCCAGTCCAGCTCCAGCTCTTTGCGCAGGCGTACGGCGCGGTGAACGATGGTCACCGCGCTATCGTCAAACAGCCAGTTTTCCCGCTGCGGCTGGCGCGGCTCGATCATGCCGAGGCCGACAATCTCGTTAAGCTCCTCTTCGGAAAGGCCGGTGTGGAGACAAAACTCGGTAATCGTGAACGTCACTGTTATCTTAGCCATCAGGCTTTCCCCCATGTCTTACGCGGCTCGAAGCTGGATTGTGCATCAGCCAGCTGCTGCCAGAGCTCACGGCTCTTCTCATCTGGTTTTGGCGGCATGACGATTTTGATCACCGCATACAGGTCGCCGGTGGTGGTTTTGCTGGTCAGCCCTTTGCCCTTCACCCGCAGCCGCTGACCGGCCTGGCTGCCCGGCGGAATGGTCAGCAGGATGCTCTCTTTCAGCGTCGGGATAGTGACCCTGGTGCCTAGCGCTGCTTCCCACGGCGCCAGCGGCAGGACGATTTCAAGGTTGTGTCCGACGATATCAAACAGCGGATGCGGGGCGATATGAATCACCAGCCACAGGTCGCCGTTAGGGCCGCCATTTTCGCCAGGGGTGCCCTGGCCTTTCAGGCGGATCCGCTGGCCGTCGACGACGCCCGCGGGAATTTTCACGTTAAGGGTTTTCGGCGTTTCGCTTTCGACCATGCCAAAGACGTTATAAACCGGCAGCTTATAGCTGATGGTGCGCGTCTGCTCGGCCAGGGTCTCCTCAAGGAATACCGCGACTTCTATCTCTAAGTCATGACCGCGGACGCCGTGCTGGCGGCGGCTATGGTGCGCCTGCTGGCCAAACATGGAGGAGAAGATGTCGTCGAAGTCCTGCTGGCTATAGCTCTGCTCGTGGGAATGCTGCTGCTGACGGCCAAACTGCGGATCGTTACGGTGCTGCCAGAGCTGGTCGTATTCGGCGCGGCGCTGGTCATCTTTAAGCACTTCCCAGGCTTCGGCGAGATCTTTGAATTTGGCTTCGGCATCGTTTTCTTTGCTGACATCGGGGTGGTATTTACGTGCCAGACGGCGATAGGCGGTCTTAATGGTTTTCAGATCGTCCGTTGGCTGAACCCCTAAAATGGCATAATAATCCTTTAATTCCATGGTTTTATCTCATTTATGCGCAATATTATGGTTACAGATCCCTGGATCAGGTGTCTTTACTAAGCGTAGGGCAAATGAGGGCGGATGTGGGGGAAAAATGGCGCAAACTTGACGCCGTCGGGATTGACGGCGGCCAAGCGTGAACGCCAGCTATTCGCTGGAGCGCCTGCGGTTTCTGCGCAACCCTTCCAGCAGCACAAGGGCGGCGCCAATGGCTCCGCCCATCACGGGGAGCGCGGCGGGCGCGTTGGGGAACAGATGAACGATGGTCACATCGGTCACCATCATGGAACCGGCTATCCAGCCGATGAGCGCCCCGCCCAGCATCACCACGGACGGGAAGCGGTTGAGGATAGCCAGCACCAGCTTGCTGCCGAGGACGATAATCGGAATGCTGATCAATACGCCCAGCGCGACCAGCAGCAGATGGCCTTTTCCTGCGGCGGCCACCGCCAGCACGTTATCCAGCGACATAATGACATCGGCAACGGTAATGGTGACCGCGGTACGCCACAGGCTGCTGGAGCTGCTGACATCATTCTCTTCTTCCTGATTGGTCACCAGCTTGATGCCAATCCACAGTAGCATCAGCGCGCCGACCACTTTAAGCCACGGCAATGAGAGTAAATAGATCGCGATGGCCAGCAGCAGCACGCGCGCCGCTATTGCGCCGACGGTGCCGATGATAATCGCTTTGGTACGCTGCTGAGGCGGCAGTTTACGGCAGGCCATCGCGATCACCACCGCGTTGTCGCCACCCAATAACAGATCGATAGCAATAATTTGCAGCAGAATAACCGCCACGTCCCACTGACTGAAAAACGCATTCATACCCAACTCATCGAACCAAAAAAGAGAAACCTACGGAAAAACGCAGGGGCGAAGCGTACTCTCGTTAGGGCACTCTGGCCACCTTACAGAGAGACCGCGCGCAGCGAGTGATTGAAAAATATCGTTACCAATCATTGCATGGTCCGGCAATGATTCGCAGGCAAAGGATGATATTTTGTTCGTAGAAATACATCTGCCGTTCACCTATCGCAAGGACTAACTACATGCCCGGCCATAAGAATTTACTCACATTTGCCTTTATCGGCGCTACCCTGTTTCCGCTTATGGCGACCGCTGCTGATGCGCCGACTTTTACGCCTGAACAAGAGGCCCGTATTGGCAAAATCGCCGCGGATTACTTAGTCGCGCATCCGGAAGTGCTGCTGCAGGCCAGCCAGAAGCTACAGCAAATTCAGCAACAGCAGCAGGCCAGCGCCGCGACCCAGGCGGTACTGAAGAATGCGGCTGCGCTGACCCAGGATAAAAATACGCCAACCTACGGCCCGAAAGAGGGCAAAGTCACGGTCATTGAATTCTTTGATTATCAGTGCGTTTATTGCAGTCGTCTGGCGCCGGTAATGGAGCAGGTGATTAAAGAGAACCCGCAGACCCGCTTTGCCTTTAAAGAGTGGCCGATCTTTGGCAGCCGTTGGGAAACCTCGCTTGAAGCGGCCAAAACCGGCCTGCAGATTTATCAGCAGAAGGGCGCAGAGGCTTATCTGACCTACCATAACGGGATCTATTCCACCGGACATAACGAAGGCAAGCTGACGGCTGCCGACATCCAGCAGCAGGCGAAGAAAGTGAATTTCGACGCGAAGAAAGCGGCGGACGTTGAGCCGGTACTGGAAAGCACCAATCAGCTGGCGCAGGAAATTGGCCTGAGCGGGACGCCGGGCGTTATCGTGATGCCGACTACCGGCGCCACGGAAGCGACGATCACCGTATTCCCGGGGCTGGCGGATAAAGCCTCGCTGGATGCGGCGATCAAGAAAGCGGGCGGCTGATAATCAACGCGTCCGCCGGACGGCAGGCGCGATTTAGCGATGACAGCAGCGCTGCAGCATCGACATAATGACCTGAAAGAGTTCATCTTTAGCCTGCTGCTCCGTGATGACGCCGTTCACTACCGCGGCCGATAGCCCGTCGGCGGAGCCGAGCATGGCGAGAATGGCCGCCTCGCTGAGATTCTCACTCTCGCAAAGCGGCGAAAAATAGTCCCGACATTTTCCGGTAAAGGTGGCGATGCACTCTTGTTTGATCTTCTCCAGCTCTGGCGTCCCGGCCAGCGCGGCCATGACGCTGGGCATCTCGCGCCCCTGAAGCAGCACGCACTCGATATAGGCGTTGGCGATCGCCGAGGCCAGCTTCTCCGCATTCGGTTCGGTATTGCGCAGTATCTCATCCATTCGCGCCGTCTGGCGTTGGTCGTATTCGCGATAAAGCGTCGCGAAAAGCCCTGAACGGCTGTCAAAGTGATCGTAAACCACGGGTTTAGTCACGCCCGCCTGCGTCGCCAGATAACCCAACGTCAGAGCATCGGTCCCTTCTTGCCGAATAATATGCCAGGCGACATCAATCAGCTGCTTGCGCCGCTCTTCTCGCGTTAAACGCTGACGTACGAGTGGTTCAGACATGGAAACATTCTCCCGTTGACATATTAATATACTAAAGGTAACTTACTGATGGTAGGTTACTGTTGGTATATAAGACTACGTCCAATATCGTTATAGCGCAACTGGGGTATCCGTCATGCATGCATTAATCGTGGTTTCTCATCCTCTCAAGACGTCGCTGACTCACAGCGTAGCGACGGCGATTGCGCAAGGAATTGCCGAATCCGGCCCGCAGCATACGGCTGACATAGCGGATTTAACGCAGGAAGGCTTTAACCCGGTATTTGCCGAGCCGGATATCGCCGCATTTCTGCAAACCGGCGACACGCCGCCCGACGTGATGGCCGAGCAGGCCAGAATTGATAACGCCGACGCGCTGGTGCTGGTTTTTCCCGTTTACTGGTGGTCGATGCCTGGGCTGTTAAAGGGTTGGGTTGACCGCGTGTTTTCAAACGGCTGGGCCTATGAGGAGACCGCCGACGGCGATGTCGTGAAGAAGCTGGGCCGCCTGCGGGTGCATCTGGTGGCATTAGGCGCAGCGAGTCAACAAACGTATGACAAGCACGGATTTACCGATGCTTTTAATGCGCAGATTGTCCACGGGATTTTTGATTACTGCGGGGCGACGGTAGCCAGTTCGCAGATGCTGCTGTTGCCGGACCTGAAAACGGCGGAGGCGCATCTGGAGGCGGGGCGCCAGCTGGGAAGAAAGATGTTTGCCTGAGGCTCGCTTCGCTCCCGAGCCTGGGTTTCCGCCGGGCGGCTTTATCCGGGCCCGGCCTGAAAAAATATATTATCTATGAAAATCTCACACCATCCTGGCAGGGTATGGTGCTTGATCAACAGTATGATGTTTGTTTTCATACTGAAATGTATAGCGATAATAAAAATGATAGCTGGGTCTGGCGTTATTCTGAACAGGAAAATGATCTTATTTATAAAAAAGAAGTAGAGAAGATTAATTACCTGATAAGCAAATTTAAGAAAAGTCTTGTTGATGACAATAAAATTTTTGTCGTAAAAAGCAATGGCAATAATCTTGATGATATAGTATTCGCTTTAGCAAAAGAGTTTAAGAAGCACGGTAACAGTAAAATACTTTACGTGAAAAGTAACGTGGAAAGTTCAGCTCCAGGTGAAATCAAGAAAGTGACTGATAATCTTTTTATTGGCGCAATCGATAGATTTGCCGACTATAGCCGGGCAAATGAATACTCGCGTGAAGGCTGGCAGGCAATAATTGATAATGCTGTAAAGGTTATGTGAATTTTTTTGCAGCGTATTAATATACGCTGCATTTTTTAGCTGGTAGTAATAAAGCACGTTTTTGGGTAATGATTTAACAGCGAGTAATTATAAACGGCTTCATTCTTGTAGTATGAGTTAGGGTAGAAATTGACTTCTTTTCCCAGCAGGGAGGCTAAAATTGCCACGTGAAGTCTATCGGTATTTACAACTTTATACTCTTCAAGAAAGTTGATCATGCAGCGGGTAGAGTTTCGTGCCAGAAATTCATTATCCCAATAGTCGCCATTCCACGTGAGCGAAATATCATGATTGTTTTCTTTATGTTCTCCTGTCAGAGACTCTGAATCTGTTCTGAAACAGTTTGCCTGTTGTTTATAGGCAGGTTTAAGAGACAGGTACTGGCTAAGATCGAGATAAAATGCCATGTCATCAGCAATGAATACGTTCTTATTTGGTTCATAGCTGAGAGATTTTATATAATCGAAAGTGGTATTTTCTCGGCAAAAGACAACTAACTTATCTATATTATTAGTGAATAAATCGCTATACCCTCTGATGGTCGAAGGCATAATGATCGTTTTGTGAAATTTGTGAATATTACTTTGAATAAAATCGCGGCCCTCAGCGTACAGTCCTTCTATGAGGTTTCCTCCGCCACCAAAAATTAAAATATCAGTATCAGCGCTGTAGCGCTCATCGGCCCTGTAAGGAACATAGGTAAGCGCATTTCGTTCGAAAAAGTCGTACGTTGCCGATGCAATCACGCCATCACCCGCGTTACCGGGGTTTGCCTTATAGACAAATCGATGAGATGGATGATAGGATTTTAGAAATAAATCAAATTTTAACTCTGCACTGGTCATTTTTTATCCTGTTTAACAGAAGCTATTGATTGCTATCTTAATATTACTTCAACTCACTCATTATTATAGAAAAGTCTAGGTTACTAAGGAAAGATCACAATGAAAAAAGTTCTTATAATGACGCCGGACATAGAGGGGCCTGTCCGTAACGGCGGCATTGGTACTGCTTTCACTGCCCTTGCCACTACTTTGGCAAAAAAGGGTTATGATGTCGATGTATTGTATACATGTGGTGACTATTCGGAGTCTTCTGCATCAACTTTTAGCGATTGGTCACGTATTTATAGCACCTTTGGTATTAATCTGCTAAGTACCGGTCTGGTAAAAGAGATTAATATTGATGCGCCTTATTTTAGAAGAAAAAGTTACTCAATTCTGCTCTGGCTGAAAGAAAATAATGTCTACGACACTATTATTTCTTGTGAATGGCAGGCAGATCTGTATTACGCTTTATTAAGTAAAAAGAATGGCACTGATTTTGAGAATACAAAATTCATTGTCAATACTCATAGCTCAACATTATGGGCTGATGAAGGTAATTACCAGCTCCCATATGATCAGAATCATCTTGAACTCTATTATATGGAGAAAATGGTTGTTGAGATGGCTGATGAAGTCGTTAGTCCTTCTCAGTATTTAATTGACTGGATGTTGGGTAAACACTGGAATGTTCCTGAAGAACGCCACGTTATTTTAAATTGTGAGCCATTTCAAGGGTTTGAGACGAGAAGTGATGTTGTCGTAAAAACAAATGAAACACCCGCTTCAGGCGTTGAGCTTGTATTTTTCGGCCGGCTTGAAACCCGTAAAGGGCTCGATATCTTCCTGCGCGCATTAAGAAAACTCTCTGACGAAGACAAAGAGACGATCTCTGGTGTGACCTTCCTCGGGAAGAATGTCACGCTGGGTAAAATTGATTCCTTTACCCATATCATGAACCAGACCAAAAATCTGGGTCTGGCAGTCAATATCATTAGCGATTACGATCGTACTAATGCTAATGAATATATAAAAAGAAAAAATGTATTAGTCATCATCCCATCGCTCGTTGAAAACTCCCCGTATACAGTTTATGAGTGTCTGGTTAATAACGTTAACTTCCTCGCCTCAAACGTTGGAGGAATTCCAGAACTGATTCCGCAAGAGCATCATGCTGAGGTTCTGTTTACCCCAACGCCGGTTGATTTGTACGGTAAAATCCACTATCGCTTAAAAAATATAAATATCAAGCCTGGGCTGGTTGAGTCACAGGAAAATATCCAGGCAGCGTGGTTTGCCGCTATTGAGCGAAAAGATAACAGCGTCTTCAAGAAAATAGATGAATCGAATCGCCCGTTAGTTAGCGTGTGTATCACTCATTTCGATCGCCACCATTTGCTCCAGCAGGCACTTGCCTCAATTAAAACGCAGACGTATCAAAATATTGAAGTCATTTTAGTTGATGATGGAAGTACAAAAGAAGAATCTCATCGATATTTGAACCTTATCGAGAACGATTTTAACGCTCGAGGCTGGAAAATCATTCGTAGTTCAAATAACTACCTGGGCGCGGCGCGAAATTTGGCTGCGCGACACGCCTCCGGTGAATATCTGATGTTTATGGACGATGATAATGTCGCTAAACCTTTTGAGGTTGAGACATTTGTCACGGCAGCATTAAACTCCGGGGCCGATGTGTTAACCACCCCAAGCGATCTCATTTTTGGTGAAGAGTTCCCTTCTCCGTTCCGTAAAATGACGCACTGCTGGCTGCCGTTAGGCCCGGATTTAAATATCGCCAGCTTTAGTAACTGTTTTGGCGATGCGAATGCCCTTATCCGCAAAGACGCTTTCGACAATATCGGTGGCTTTACTGAAGATTATGGTTTAGGCCATGAAGATTGGGAGTTTTTTGCGAAAGTCTCCTTACAAGGCTATAAATTGCAGCTCGTTCCTGAACCGCTATTTTGGTACAGAGTAGCAAACTCCGGAATGTTGTTAAGCGGAAATAAGAGCAAAAATAACTATCGTAGTTTCCGTCCATTTATGGATGAAAATGTGAAATATAACTATGCGATGGGGTTGTTTCCTGCTTACCTCGAAAAAATTCATGAACTTGAGAGCGAGGTGAGCCGACTGCGTAGCATCAATGGCGGCCACTCTGTCAGCAATGAACTGCAGCTTTTAAATCATAAGATTGATGGTCTTATTTCCCAGCAAAGAGATGGCTGGGCCCATGACCGCTTTAATGCCCTTTATGAAGCCATTCATGTTCAGGGCGCCAACAGAGGCAGAAGTCTGGTTCGTCGGGTGGGCAGAAAAGTTAAATCCCTGTTGAAATAGCAGCGTCCGCGGAGCTCGAAAGGGCTCCGCAAAAAAGAGTTTTAATGAAGTTTAATTGTTCGACGCACTCAGCTCTCCCCGCAGGCGTTGAACAGCGCGCTTGTCGCGCTGGCCCCGAAGGGGTGAGCCGCCGTACGGCGAATAATCGAACGGAGTTCGATGGAGAGTCCGGCCGCAGGAAAGCAAAAACCCAGCCATAGGCTGGGTTCTCTGAATAGTGGTGCCCGGACTCGGAATCGAACCAAGGACACGGGGATTTTCAATCCCCTGCTCTACCGACTGAGCTATCCGGGCAACGGGGCGCATTAAACCGTAATCCGTACGCGGCGTCAATCAAATTTCTCGATTTATCTACCGGTTGCTTAAGTTTGCGGCAATTCTGCGCCTGAATACGCTTTTTTGCTGAAAATTACATCATCCCGTTGTCGCCTTCACGGATTTTCCAGCCGCTGGTCACCGAGATAGCGCGGCGTAATCCAGAAATCGCGTAGTCGCCAACAATGTCTTCGTCATCGCGCGGCGAGCTGATCGTGATTTCCGCATCGACGCCGTGACGATAGGCGCCGTGGTGGCTAAAGATGGTGCCGATAAAACATTTATCGTTCAGCCAGACCGGGATATATGCCACGGTTTCATAGATATAGTTCGACGCTACCCCGCTATAGTAGTTTTCCGCGTCGTCGGATGATGTGCCCGGAGGAATAGGGCAAATTGGCGCGTCATTGTCGCTCTGTGGCTTATCCTTGAGCAGGTTGCTCTGCATCACTTCCAGCGACTTCAGCAGGTCTGACTTTTCCCGCTCATTCAGCGCGGGCGTCAGAGGCTGGTCTTTTTCCGGCGAGCGAATGTCGTTAAGGGTGTAGCGATAGCGGATTGTCACTGCCGGCGTACTGCCTGAGGGGCCAAACGGGCGCAACAGATAGAGATTGTCTTCGCCAAACTGGCCGTTGTACCAGAGCGCATAAACCTGGCCGTTAATGCGCACCCAGTGACTCCACTGGTTGGCGCCGCGGCCGTTGAGAGAATAGAGCGCGCCCGGAACGCCTGCGTCAAAATCATCGCCATTGCCGCTATCATCGCTGTTAACCGCAGCAAAAGCGTCGTCGCTGCGTTTTAGTATCCCGGTATAGCTAAAGAGTCCGGTGCCGCCAACGTAGCTGTCGATAATTAAATCGCGTTTACCGTCTCCGTCGAGGTCGACCAGCGTAAAGCTCACTTTACCGTTTTCGGAGTCGGCGCTGATATCGGACTGGAGAAACGCCTGCCACTCATCATCGCTGATATCGGCGGACGGCTTCGTCGTTGATACCAGAGAGTCGTCCGCGTAGGTCAGCGTAAAATGGCTGACGTTCCCGCTGAGGGGGAACTGCTCGGCGATATTATTCAGATCCAGTTCAGGATTGGCCTTCTGCTCCTTTAATACGGCGTTATACAGCGCTTTCAGCGCGTTGTTATCGGCATCTTTCTGCTGCTTTGGGATAACCTGGCTCACAAAGGTGGGCAGCATCCACGCGCCGCCGGGGGCGATCTCCCGGCAGTCGCCGGTGGAGTATTTCAGGCTCTGGACAAACGTTTTGCCATCCCAGACGCGCTCTTCACCGCTGATGCAGTCGGCGATACCGCGGCCTTTATTGAAAAAGGTGAGCACGCCGTCGGCATAGCTGGAGGCGTCGGTGGTGACCAGCTGAGGCTGGGTCATAAACGCCTTGTCGACCACCCACGTTGCATAGCCGTCGTTGTAGGCAGCGCGCCAGCACAGCGCCTGAATCAGCGTGTGGCTTTTATCCAACGGCGTTGCGGTGATCTGGCGCTCAGATGCCGGGATATCCGCGTTTTGCCAGTCGTCGCAATGGCTATTTAGCAGAGGGACGAGCTGGGGACGGAGTTTCTGCCGCTGCTTTGCCGTCAGCGCTACGGTGGCGGCATTGTGGATGACCGGTGCGGCGATAATTTCCGGTGCGGGCGCGGCTGATAAAATATTGTCATCACCGGCGTCGCCCTGGCGTAACAGCGCATCGGCAGTGCCCAGACGCTGCTGAAACTCATCCATTTTCAGGAATACGGCGCTGCTGCCCGCGTCGGAGAGCGTCTTACGCTCGCCGTTAAGGGCAAGCTCAATTTTGCCGTTGTGCTCCAGGGCCTGAATCAGGGCCGCCGTTTGAGTGTCATCAAAGCGAAAGTGGCTCTCGTCGGCGGCCTCAAGTGGGCCGTTATCCCGATCGTCAATGAACAGATTTACCGTTGCGTCAGGGGGGATATCGCGTTCGGTTTGCGCGAAAGTCGCCACAGCGATGACGTGCTGCGCCGCGCCCGCATTGCGGGTCAGCAGAACGCTGACTTCGCCCATGGTGGCGCCATAGCCGGCGGCTCGGCAGGTCCCGGTGTTGTCGCAGGCGAGCTCCCAGTCTTTGTGCGCGAAAGAAAAGCCTTGCGGAGAAGCTGCCAGGAGCGGTGTCGAACACAGCCCCATGATGGCAACCCAAAGAAGAGAGCGCATATCAAACCCTGTCAGCATATCGATGAGGAGGGGATTATATGCGCGATGAATTGGTTAAGATATCGGAATCAGGTCAGGGCGCCGCCCATACGGCACTGGGCAAAACGCAAAATGTCTTCTGCCAGGCGACGCGCGGTATCGACATCCGTCTGGCTGCGCTTGATCAGCAGTCGGCTCAGGCAGCCTTCAACGATCAGCTCCATCTGCTTTGCGACCATTGCCGGATCGTCAACTTCGAGCTGGCTAAGCAGTTCATGGGTATAGGCCAGCGAAGCCTGCTTTTGCTGCTCGGCCAGCTGATGGATCGGATGCTGAGGGTCCGGATAAAAAGTACAGGCGGCAATAAACAGGCAGCCGGGATAACGATGGTTGCTTACGCAGGTGGTCAGCGCGGCGTAGCGGGCCAGCAGCTTCTGCTCCGCGCTGAGCGACTCGTCCAGTAAAAGCTGGCGGCGCCAGGCATCGACCTGATGGCTGAGATAGCGAAGCGCGTCGTACAGCAGCGCTTCCTGGTCAGGCCAGAAACGTTTGAGGTCATTGAGCGGGTAAGCCACGCGCTCGGCGACCATTTCCAGCGTGGTGTTAGCGATACCCTCGATTTCGAGGATTTGGATGGCTTCACCCAGGACATCTTCACGTTGCACGGTCTTTTCCTCCATTATTCCTCCTACAGTGTCGCTCACGGTTGTCGATCGCGCAAATGGGCGCTGAATGCCGCGGCATCCATAAAGCCGGTGACGCGCTGCGCGGGCTGCTCCTCGCCCTGTTCATTGAAAAACAGAATGGTGGGCAAGCCGAGCACCTGGAGGTGCTTCAGCAGCGCCGCGTCCCGCGCGCTATTTTTGGTGACATCAACCTGCAGCAGAACGGTCTCTTTCAGGGCCTGTTGAACCTCAGGTGAGGTAAAGGTGTATTTCTCGAACTCTTTGCAGGCCACGCACCAGTCGGCGTACAGGTCGAGCATCACCGGTTTACCTTTCGCCTGCGCCAGCGCCTGGTTGAGCTCATCGACGCTATGGATACGGGTAAACTGGAGAGGGGACTGCCGTTGCGCGACCGGCGCATCGAAAGCCCAGTCCTGCAGCGGACGGGCGCTGACCAGCGCGGCGCCGAGCATCGCTATTTGCACAATACGCAGCCAGGGGCGCGTGCCGCCCAGCGAGGTAATAAACGCCCAGCTAAAAAAGGCGACGCCAAGCAGCGACCAAAGCCGCAGGCCCCACGGTTCGCCCACGATACGCTCGAGTAAAAATACCGGCAGCGCCAGGATTACAAAGCCAAAGGCGGTTTTGACGTGGGCCATCCACGGGCCGCTTTTCGGCAGCAGACGGTTACCGAATACGGTCACCAGGATCAGCGGCAGCCCCATACCGAGCGCGTAGAGGTACAGGGTACCGCCGCCCAGCCACAGATTACCGCTCTGGGCGATATAGAGTAGAATGGCGCTCAGCGGCGCGGTGGTACAGGGCGAGCAGATTAATCCGGCAATCGCCCCCATGGCGAATACGCCGCCAGGTGAACCGCCCTGGCGTTTATTGCTCATCAGCGTCAGGCGCGTTTGCAGCGACGAAGGCAGCTGGAGCGTAAACAGACCAAACATCGACAGCGCCAGCAGGATAAACAGCACCGACAGGCCGATCAGCACATAAGGGTGCTGTAGCGCCGCCTGGAACTGCAGGCCCGCAGCGGCAACGACCAGCCCCAGGGCGGTGTAGGTTAGGGCCATGCCCTGGACGTAGATAAAGGCCAGCAGCAGCGCGCGGGCGGTGGAGAGGCGTTTTTGCCCGCCCAGCACGATGCCGGAAATCAGCGGATACATCGGCAGCACGCATGGGGTAAACGCGATGCCGATACCAATCAAGAGCGCCCACAGCGCGCTAAAGGGGAGAGCGGCATCTTTATTGTCCACAGCGGGGGGCGGAAGGTCGGACGGCGACTCTACCGGCAGCGCCGGGCGCGTTTCCAGCGGCAGAGGCGGGGTCAGCCCGGGTTGCCCGACGGCGGTATCGCTGCTGGAGCGCGCGAGCGCGTTGCCGAGCGGCACGATTTTGGTTTCCGGCGGATAGCAGAAACCGGCATCCGCGCATCCCTGATAAGTCACGGTAAGAGTCGCGCCGGCGGCGGCGTGAGTCAGAGTGACCGGCACGGTCAGGCGCTGGCGGTAAATTTCGCTTTTACCGTAAAACTCGTCCTCATGCCATTCGCCTGCAGGCAGCGAGGGGTCGGTAAACGCCGCATCTGCGGACGTCAGCTTTATCTGTTTACGGTAAAGATAGTAACCATCCTTGATTTGCCAGGTCAGATTAAGATCGTGTTGATTCTGCTGAAAATCGAAGGCAAAAGCCTGGTCAGCAGGAACAAAGTTCGAGCGGCCAGGGGCGTCGAACAGGCCGGCAATGGCCGATGTGCTGCAAAGCAGCAGGATCAGCGTAATGATGCGTTGAGCCATGAGAGGTAATCGTTGTCTCCGTGAATAACGGGCAGAACCAGAAGTTCAGGGGTTTGATACGGGTGATGGGACCTCAGGCAGTCCAGCAGCGCCTGCTGATGGGCAAGGTCGGTTTTCAGCAGCATTTGCACTTCATACTCCTGCTCCAGTTTTCCTTCCCAGTAGTAGAGCGATGTCGCTCCCGGCAGGAGAGTGGCGCAGGCGGCGAGTTTTTCCGCCAGCGCTTTGGCCGCCAGGTCCTGGGCGGTCGCTTCATCCGGCGCGGTACAGAGTACAACAACAGCATCAGGCATCGTCATCGTGAACCTCGTATCAGCGAAAAGAGGCACTATAGCATGCAAGATAGGGAGGATTAACGAAACGGGCCAGGATCTGGCCCGAATTTGAAGAGATTTACAGCATGATGCCGCCGAAAATAAACCCGAGGATCACGCATAGCGTAATGGCGATGACGCCGGGGATCAGGAAGGCATGGTTAAAGACATATTTGCCGATGCGGGTGGAGCCGGTGTCATCCATTTCGACCGCCGCCAGCAGGGTGGGGTAGGTCGGCAGAACGAAAAGGGCGGAGACGGCGGCAAATGAGGCGATGGCGGTAAGTGGGCTCACGCCCAGCATCAGCGCGGCGGGCATCAGCGCCTTAGTGGTCGCGGCCTGGGAATATAGCAGGGTCGCGGCGAAGAACAGCACCACCGCCAGCAGCCACGGGTAGTTGTGCAGCAGGTCGCCCGCCACGGTCTGGATATCGCTGATGTGGGCTTTGACGAAAGTATCCCCCAGCCATGCGACGCCGAGAACGCAGACGCAGGCGCTCATGCCGGATTTAAAGGTGCTGGCGTTGAGCACTTCACCGGTGTCGATTTTGCAGGTGATGCTTATCAGCGTCGCGATAGTCAGCATAAACACCACAATCGCTTCGTTACGCGGCAGGACCGGATCCTGGATCAGCCCTACGGTATCGCTGATGGCGGTGGCGTAGAACATCACCGCGACGATACCGATCAGAAACAGTAATACCGAGCGTCTGGCGTGCGGCTTCAGTTCAAAAACCTGGCTGCCGCGCAGTTTGACTTCCCCTTTTGCCAGCCGCTCCTGATAAATCGGGTCGTCTTTCAGCTCACAGCCGAGGAAGTTACAGACGATGGCGGTAAGCATGACGGCAATCAGGGTAACCGGAATACAGATCGCCAGTAGCGTCAGGTAGCTGACGCCCAGGGGCTCGAGAATACCGGCAAAGAAGACCACCGCTGCGGAAATCGGCGAGGCGGTAATGGCAATCTGCGAAGCGACCACCGCAATGGAGAGCGGGCGTGAGGGGCGGATGCCCTGTTCTTTTGCCACTTCGGTGATAACCGGTAAGGTTGAGAACGCCGTATGCCCGGTTCCGGCAAGCACGGTCATAAACCAGGTGACCAGCGGCGCGAGAAAGGTGATGTATTTGGGATGACGCCGGAGCATTCGTTCGGCAAGGCTGACCAGGTAATCCATCCCTCCGGCGACCTGCATGGCGGCGATAGCGGCGATAACCGCCATAATGATTTCAATGACGTCGAAGGGGATCGCGCCAGGTTTAATTTGAAACACGAGGGTCAGGACGAGGACGCCCAGGCCACCGGCGAAACCGATGCCGATTCCCCCGAGCCTGGCTCCCAGATAAATCGCCAGCAGGACAATAACGAGTTCTGCACCAAACATATTTGCCTTCCTTGTTTTATTAACAAGTTGATATTGGGTTGTTGTAATTTAGTAAATCAATAAGAACAAAAAGGGCATGTCATTGCTGACATGCCCGTGGTTAGTTTAATCGGAAAACCTACTGTTCGCTTTCATCGGTATAACGCTTCGCTTTATAGGCCGGATGCATCAGGTTTTGCGCAGAGAAGATATCGTCCAGCTCCGCCGCGGTCAGCAGGCCGCGTTCAAGCACCACATCCCGCACGCTTTTGCCCGTTTCAGCGCAGATTTTGCCGACGATATCGCCATTGTGGTGGCCGATATACGGGTTGAGGTAGGTGACGATGCCAATAGAGTTGTAGACGTAGCTTTCACATACCGCTTTGTTGGCGGTGATGCCGCTGACGCATTTTTCCAGCAGGTTGTAGCAGGCGTTGGTCAGAATATGGATAGATTCAAACATCGCCTGGCCAATCACCGGTTCCATCACGTTCAGCTGCAGCTGGCCCGCTTCGGAAGCCATGGTGACGGTGGTGTCGTTACCGATTACTTTGAAGCATACCTGGTTGACTACTTCCGGGACCACCGGATTAACCTTGGCGGGCATGATGGAAGAGCCCGCCTGCAGTTCAGGCAGGTTGATTTCGTTCAGGCCAGCGCGCGGGCCGGAAGAGAGCAGGCGCAGGTCGTTACAGATTTTGGACAGTTTTACCGCCAGACGCTTCAGAGAGCTGTGGACCATCACGTAGGCGCCGCAGTCGGAGGTCGCTTCGATCAGATCTTCCGCGGGGACAACCGGCAGGTTGCTGACTTCCGCCAGTTTTTGTACCGCCAGCTGCTGATAACCATCCGGGGTGTTCAGACGGGTGCCGATAGCGGTCGCGCCAAGGTTCACTTCCAGCAGCAGTTCCGCGGTGCGCAGAATGCATTTGGTCTCTTCGTTAAGCAGAACATTAAACGCGTGGAACTCCTGACCGAGGGTCATCGGTACCGCATCCTGTAGCTGAGTCCGGCCCATTTTCAGAATGTCCTGGAACTCTACGGCCTTCTGCTGGAAGCCTTCGCCCAGCTGATTAATCGCATCGATCAGTTTGAGGATGGAGGCGTAGACCGCGATGCGGAAACCGGTCGGGTAGGCATCGTTGGTGGACTGGCATTTGTTAACGTGGTCGTTCGGGTTGAGATACTGATATTCGCCTTTCTGGTGGCCCATCAGCTCAAGGCCGATGTTCGCCAGTACTTCGTTGGTGTTCATGTTAACGGAAGTGCCCGCGCCGCCCTGGAACACATCGACCGGGAACTGGTCCATGCATTTGCCGTTATTCAGGACCTCATCGCAGGCGGCGATAATGGCATTGGCGACGCTTTTGGGGATAGTTTGCAGCTCTTTGTTAGCCTGCGCAGCGGCCTTCTTCACCATCACCATTCCGCGGACAAATTCAGGGATATCGCTGATTTTGTTGTTGCTGATGTAGAAGTTTTCAATCGCTCTCAGAGTATGGACGCCGTAGTAAGCGTCAGCTGGAACTTCCCTGGTACCCAACAGGTCTTCTTCGATACGAATGTTGTTTAACATGTGAACCTTCTCTTTCAAGCTGCCTATGAATTCACCAAATACGCAGAATTAATGGGATCTAGCGCATTTTCTGGCCGCAGATTATTTCCTTAATCGGCCCGGTGCCCACGATCATATGCTGATGATAGCGAATATCAGCCGCCCTGATCACTTATTATGTAGTGAATCTTATAAGAATTATTAATCTGTGAAATGAGTCACCGGTTTTCTAATTTTGAAAAAAATAAGCTTTTTTTACGATTGAAAAGTGACGTTTTGGCCCAACATCTTGCTGATGCGAATAGCACATCTATGACTACGGGCGCCGATGCTGGCGTCTGTTAATGAAGGAGACGCCGGTGCGTTGGATTCCGTTAATTGCCGTTTTTTTATACGTTTACATTGAAATCTCGATCTTTATCCAGGTCGCTCATGTGCTTGGCGTTCTGCTGACGCTGATTCTGGTGATCTTCAGCTCGGTGGTGGGGATATCGCTGGTGAAAAACCAGGGCTTTAAAAACCTCATGCTGATGCAGCAGAAGATGGCGGCGGGGGAGAGCCCGGCCGCAGAGATGATCAAAAGCGTGTCGCTGATTATCGCCGGTTTGCTGTTGCTTCTGCCGGGGTTCTTTACCGATTTCCTGGGGCTGCTGCTGCTGTTACCTCCGGTACAGAAGCATCTGACCTTAAAACTGATGCCGCATCTGCGCTTTAGCCGAATGCCGGGCGGCGGGTTTAGCGCCGGAACGGGCGGCGGCGATACCTTTGAAGGCGAATACCAGCGTAAAGACGACGAACGCGACCGTCTCGATCATAAAGACGATCGCCGCGACTAACATGCATTGCCCGGGCCGGTTACTCCGGCCTGGAATACCCCTCCGCCAGCCTGCGCTTCGGTAAAAACAGCCACAGTACCGCCAGCATGATAAACGCGTAAAGGCTCTTCCAGCCCACCATCGCCAGCAGCAGCAGGCACAGCAGGCTGCCAAACGCCGCTAACGCGCGATAACGTCCCTCAAGCAAACGGCAGCCCGCCAGCATGCACAGCAGATAGATCATAATAAAAATGCCGTTGGCGTAGACGATCAGCGCATCAAGATTGATATTGAGCGCATAAATGCATAACGCGCTAATGACGCAGCAGCCGAGCACCGCGTTCAGCGCGTTGCGCGGAATCTGTCGCGGCGACAGCCGGGCCAGATAGCTCTCGGGTTTGTACTGCGCCTGCGACCAGACCAGGCGAGCAAAACTCTGAATATAGATATTGAGGCTGGCGAAGCAGGCGAGATAGCCGATAACGCAGGCAATCCACAGCGCCTGCACGCCAAACAGGCGCACCACGATATTGGGCAGCGACGCGGCGGCGGCCATCTCCTCGCCAAAGGCATGAAAATGCAGGACCAGCACGGTACAGGCCCAGTAGACGGAACCCGCCAGTAATAAGCCAATCATCAGCGCGCGGGGGAAATCGCGTTCCGGCTGCTTAAACTCAGAGGCCAGGTGTGCAAAAGCCTCCAGCCCGACAAAGCACCAGAACATCACGGAAAGCGCGGAGAAAAGCTGCGAACTATCGATTTCAGCGGGCGCCGGGAAGGGGATCTGCGCGGGATTGATCGCGCCGCGCCACCAGATGGCGACGATCAGGGCGACAATCAGCACGGCAACCAACGTCTGTAGATTGGCGCTGGAGCTGGCTCCGCGGGAACCGACCCACCAGATAATCGCCAGCGTTCCCAGCTCGGCCAGCAGCAGCTGGCTGTCGTGCCAGCCAAAAAGCGCCTGACCAAAGCCGGTGGCGATGTGCAGGGCCGCGGGTAATCCCACCGGGATCACCGATAAAAAGAGCCAGCCGGTGACGCGCGCCAGACGCGGGCCAAAGGCCATATTCACAAAATGCGCCACGCCGCCGGCGCTGGGAAAGTGGCGGCCCAGCGTCGCAAAGACGATAGCGATGGGAAACACCAGTAAAATCAGCGCCGGCCAGGCCCAGAGGCTGTTATCGCCGGCGACCAGCGCGGCCAGTGCCGGAACGGCGAAGACCCCGGTTCCCAGTAATGACGTGGAGAGTAATCCCACGCCTTGAGCCAGCCCTAACTCCTGTTTTAAACCACTCATGATTCAACCTTGCGCCCGGCAAAAAAAGGATGGTATCACAATCGCTTTTGCTTATGACGTCGGGCGAGGACGGCAAATTTATGTGCGTCCGAGCACGAGGACAAATTTTTTTTTACTTTTCCCCTTGAAGCGGTAAAACCCCATCCCCATCTCTCAGGGCACTAGCCGGAAAACCGTGTGCGGACCGGCGTCATCCATAACTGATAATGACTTTCTCAAAGGAGAGCTATCAAAATGAGTATTCGTCCGTTACATGATCGTGTGATCGTCAAACGTAAAGAAGTTGAAACGAAGTCTGCTGGCGGCATCGTTCTGACCGGTTCTGCGGCAGCAAAATCAACTCGTGGCGAAATCATCGCTGTCGGTAAGGGCCGCATCCTGGAAAACGGAACCGTGCAGCCTCTGGACGTTAAAGTTGGTGACATCGTCATTTTCAACGATGGCTATGGCGTGAAGTCCGAGAAGATCGACAATGAAGAAGTGTTGATCATGTCCGAAAGCGACATTCTGGCAATTGTTGAAGCGTAATCCGCGAACGACACTGAACATACGAATTTAAGGGAAAGATAAAATGGCAGCTAAAGACGTAAAATTCGGTAACGACGCTCGTGTGAAAATGCTGCGCGGCGTAAACGTACTGGCAGACGCAGTTAAAGTAACCCTGGGCCCGAAAGGCCGTAATGTGGTTCTGGACAAATCCTTCGGTGCGCCAACCATCACTAAAGACGGCGTTTCCGTAGCGCGTGAAATCGAGCTGGAAGACAAGTTCGAAAACATGGGCGCGCAGATGGTGAAAGAAGTTGCCTCTAAAGCGAACGACGCTGCAGGCGACGGTACCACCACCGCAACCGTACTGGCTCAGGCTATCATCGCTGAAGGCCTGAAAGCCGTTGCTGCGGGTATGAACCCGATGGATCTGAAACGTGGTATCGACAAAGCTGTCGTTGCCGCCGTTGAAGAACTGAAAACGCTGTCCGTACCGTGCTCTGACTCTAAAGCCATTGCTCAGGTAGGTACCATCTCCGCTAACTCCGACGAAACCGTAGGTAAACTGATCGCGGAAGCGATGGACAAAGTCGGTAAAGAAGGCGTTATCACCGTTGAGGACGGTACCGGTCTGGAAGACGAACTGGACGTGGTGGAAGGTATGCAGTTTGACCGCGGCTACCTGTCCCCGTACTTCATCAACAAGCCGGAAACCGGTGCTGTTGAGCTGGAAAGCCCGTTCATCCTGCTGGCTGACAAAAAAATCTCCAACATCCGCGAAATGCTGCCGGTTCTGGAAGCCGTAGCGAAAGCTGGCAAACCGCTGGTTATCATCGCTGAAGACGTAGAAGGCGAAGCGCTGGCGACCCTGGTGGTGAACACCATGCGCGGCATCGTCAAAGTGGCTGCGGTTAAAGCTCCGGGCTTCGGCGACCGTCGTAAAGCTATGCTGCAGGACATCGCAACCCTGACCGGCGGTACCGTTATCTCTGAAGAGATCGGTATGGAGCTGGAAAAAGCGACTCTGGAAGACCTGGGTCAGGCGAAACGCGTTGTTATCAACAAAGACACCACCACCATCATCGATGGCGTGGGTGAAGAAGCTGCGATTCAGGGCCGCGTTACTCAGATCCGTAAGCAGATCGAAGAAGCGACTTCTGACTACGACCGTGAAAAACTGCAGGAGCGCGTTGCGAAACTGGCAGGCGGCGTTGCGGTAATCAAAGTTGGCGCAGCGACCGAAGTTGAAATGAAAGAGAAGAAAGCCCGCGTTGACGATGCCCTGCACGCGACCCGTGCTGCGGTTGAAGAAGGCGTGGTTGCCGGTGGTGGCGTAGCGCTGGTTCGCGTTGCGGCTAAACTGGCTGGCCTGACCGCTCAGAACGAAGATCAGAACGTCGGTATCAAAGTTGCGCTGCGCGCAATGGAAGCTCCGCTGCGTCAGATCGTATCCAACGCCGGTGAAGAGCCGTCAGTTGTTGCTAACAACGTGAAAGCCGGTGAAGGTAACTACGGTTACAACGCCGCAACTGAAGAATACGGCAACATGATCGACTTCGGTATCCTGGACCCAACCAAAGTGACGCGTTCTGCTCTGCAGTACGCAGCATCCGTTGCTGGTCTGATGATCACCACCGAGTGCATGGTTACTGACCTGCCGAAAAGCGACGCGCCTGACTTAGGTGCTGCTGGCGGTATGGGTGGCATGGGTGGCATGGGCGGTATGGGCGGCATGATGTAATCGTGCGCTATACCCCTTAGAAATAAAGAACCCTCGGGCAGAAATGCTCGGGGGTTTTTCTTTTTGTCGTCTTTTTAGTATAAGGTTGTACATCCGGGCCAGTGCGTCCAGCTCATTGATCGTGGGGAATAACATGCAGGTAAAATATTTAGCAGGGATTGTCGGCGCAGCATTGTTGTTAGCAGGTTGCAGCTCCAGCAACGAATTGACCTCTGGTGGCCAGAACGTACGCTTTGTTGAGGATAAACCGGGTTCCGAATGCCAGCTGTTAGGCACTGCGACCGGTACGCAGAGCAACTGGCTGTCCGGGCAGAATGGTGATGAAGGCGGCTCTATGCGCGGTGCGGCAAACGCTCTGCGTAACCATGCGGCAGAAATGGGAGGCAACGTGATTTACGGCGTCAGCAGCCCGACGCAGAATCTGTTGTCCAGCTTTGTCCCGACAGATAGCCAAATGAACGGCCAGGTTTATAAGTGCCCGAATTGATTTAACAGGTGCCTCTCTTGAGCCAATAGAGGCACTTGGCATATTTTTTAGCGCGCGTTGATTTTGGCCTGTGTCGCCATGTAGAACGCATGTAAAGGCCGCAGGCACTCCTCCAGCGACAGCATTCTTCCCGGCTGAGAAGGAATAATTTGGCTAAAAATCTGGCAGGGCTGATGCTTTGCGTGCACTTCTTTCAGTTTTGGGCTCTTCTCAATTAAGCGCATCACTACGCTATTCTCCTGTTCTGACGGATGGGCGGCGTTGGTTTTAATCACCGCGCCGGAGATGATTTTTCGGCCTGCTTCCGTATCACAGCAGTACAGCACGCCCAGATAATGGGAAAACAGATTGAGCTTCCACTCATCCTGGATGTACTGTTGATAATCAACATTCTTGTTATTCGTTAAATCCAGGGCATATAGCATCAGGCTTTCCAGTGATGACGTTAAATTTTTAATCAGTTCGTTATCACCGGCGTTTTTAAGAGATTGCTGAACTCCAACCAGCAGCGCTTCAACCTGCATATCATCAATGCGCAGCGTAGCAATTTGCTCGTTTTGCAGCACAAGAATGAGCGTTGACCAGGTATCTCCTGGTTTTAACGTAATCGATATGACTCGCCTTTCCGAATTGGGCTGCTGGACTTCCGGCATATCTATAACCGGGGTGTTTTCTATGAGCTGCTCATTAAAAGCGACCAGTTCACTCTTATAACTTTCACCTTCAGCGTTTAAGCGCTGTAATACGATGGCCATCCTGTGTTGTAAAACTAACAGGAGGTCGGTAAGCGCCTGGGCCTGAAGATAGTAAGACTGGCAAAGTTGATTACTCAGCTTTACTTTGAGCATTAAAGCTAAAAATTTGTCTTCATATTTAATTGATGCGGTATTAAAACCAATAAACGTGCCTTGCATTCGGATCTCCTTTTCCTGAGGGTTACGCTGGTGCCAGCGTGCGTAGCTGTGATAAATCAATGATGCGATCGGCCGAGGCAATGGTGGATGGCCGATGGGCGACGATGATTCGGGTAATGCTTAGCCCAGAGATAGACTGGTTAATCACCGACTCGTTTTTAAGATCGAGATGACTGGTGGCTTCATCCATAAACAGAATGCTGGGTTTTCGATAGAGGGCGCGAGCGATTAAGAGCCGCTGTTTTTGCCCGCCAGAGATGCCTAAACCGAGCTCGCCGACAATGGTTTCGTACCCCATCGGCATTTTCATGATTTCATCATGGATATTACATCTGCGTGCGCATTCAACGATAAAGTCCATATCGGCGTTATCTTCAAAGCCGCTGATATTATCGATCAGGGAACCCGAAAAGAGTCTGTCTTCCTGCAGAACGCAGGCCGTTCCATGACGGAAGTTGTTAATGCCGATTTTCTGAATATCGAGGTTATCCGCTATCACATCGCCGCTGGTTGGGGACAGCAGGCCGCACATGACTTTCAGTAGCGTGGTTTTACCGACGCCGGAAGGGCCGACCAGCGCGATGGATTCGCCCGGTTCAACGGTAATATTTAAATTAGAAAAAATAGGCTGCGAGAACGGATCGTACTGGTAGCTGAGATTCTTCACTTCCAGTTTAACGCCCGTGTTTTCTGCAAAAACGCGTCGTGAAGGCAGTTCTTTTTCCGGCTCGCTAAAGACGATCTCTGAAAGACGCTCATTATGTAACGACAGCATACGCAGCTGCATAATCAGATCGATCAAACTTGAGGCGCGCTGCGAGAACTGACCGCGATAGGCATTAAAGGCCATAAACATGCCAAGGGTCATATTGTTATCAATAACCATAATTGCCCCCAGCCAGAGAACCGCAACCTGGTCGATAGAAGTAATAAAGGTATTAATACCGCCAAACATCATATCGAACCGAGTCTGTTTGATGCCGGCATTACAGGCGTCGATGTTGATATTTAACCAGTGCTGCGAACGGCGTTCTTTTAAGTTCAACGCCTTAATGGTTGAAATACCGTAGAGCGACTCCATAAAGTGCGAGCTGGAACGGGCGCCCTTGATAACCTGCTCTTCGGCAACGCGGCGGTAGAAGCTGTAGGTCGCAAAACGCATGATGACGTAGCATAAAGTAAAGCCCACCACGACCCAAACCAGCCAGCCGCCATAAAGCGTTAGCATAATCAGCAGGCCAACGGTCATAATCGAATCGATAATGCCGGTAACAATACTATTGGTGAAGGTTGAGCGGATAGTATCCAGCGAGGAGAAACGAGACTGAATATCGCCCAGATGGCGCTTCTCAAAAAAGGATAACGGCAGGCTCGCCAGATGATCGAACAGCGTTGTCTTCCACTGAATATTGGTCAGCGTATTTAACGTTAATGAGATCCAGGCCCGCAGCATACTAATAAATGTACGGAAGAGCGTGAAGAAAACCAGGCCAATACAGATAACCGAAAGCAGGCTCTGATCGTGCGCCATGATAACGTGGTCGGTTACCAGCTGCGTGCCGATGGGTAACAACAGACCGATAGCCTCAACCACTACCGAAAAAGCAAAGATCTTGAGCAGAACGGATTTCAGCCCAACAATATTACGCATCAGGTCCAGCAGGCGTAGACGAGATTTCGCCTGTTCCTGCTGAAAGTTTTGGTCCGGCCATAGCTCCAGCGCAACGCCGGTAAAGTTATTGGACATTTCCTGGATGCCAATAACCCGTTTACCCAGCGCCGGGTCGTGAACAATAAAGCTGCTTTTACGCACTTTAGTGAGCACCACGTAATGATTCAAACCCCAGTGGATGACGCAGGGCAGCTTTAGCTGCTTGATTTCATCCAGGTCGAGGGATAGCGCGCGGCTTTTCAACCCGGCATGTTCCGCCGTTTTGCTCAACGACATGAGCGTAACGCCCTGAGAAGGACTGCCGTAGCGATGGCGGAAGTTGAACAGGTCGATATTGAGCCCGTAGAAGCCGCAAACCATCGCCAGACAGGCGATACCGCATTCGGCAGCCTCCGACTGTAATATCACCGGCGTTTTATGGCGGAGCGAAAAATTTAGCTTATCGGTAATCGTTTTAAACAGTTCTTTATGCATCGATCGGGCCACTCACGCTTTGCGTCATCTTATAGAAAGGGGTAAACATCCACATATAAAGCGGACGTTCTTCAAGAAAAACTACCGCCTGAGCCTTCAGACCGTTAGAGAGCGTGAGCGTTTTTCCGTTGTAGTTAAAAGTCTTGTCTTTAATTTTTATAATGGCTTTATAGAGCGCCAACTCCTGCTGGCTAGTGCCGTTATTAACGTTGGTATATTCAGCCATCTCCTGGCGTGATGCTGGAACCGAGGAGATAGAAATAACCTTTCCTGGAAATTGTCCAAATTTATCCGCAGGAAAAGCATCATAGCGAATATTAATCGTGTCGCCTGGCTTCACATAAGGGATAGTATTATTGGGTAACCATAGGATGAGATAATACTCAATATCCCCTGTGGGTTTGATCTGTGCGAGGCTGCTGCCGTTCTCAACCATCTGCCCCTTTGTCACGGCCAGCGACTCAATCTTTCCATTAGTCGTTGCTTTAATAATGAGATTACCATTCGCGTTGGATTCTACCAGCTGATTTTTGTAATCATTGATTTGATTGTGCTGGCTGGAGATCTGATTATCAAAGTCTGCTGCTTTGGTTATTTTATCGCTATTGGTTTGCGTGAGCTGAGATTCCAGCTGCATTTTTTGGGTAACCAGAGATTGATAGGCACTTTGCTGTTGAAAATATAAAGAATGCTGATAGTTATACTGGTCTTTAGTGATCAGACCATCCTTGAGGTATTTATCATAGCTGGATAAGTTGGTATGCATTTTGTTTAAGCCTACCTGAGTCGTTGCCAGCATGCGATTAGTTTCAGCCAATGAGGCGCTGGTAGTTTTAATCTGTTTATCAAGGGCGGTTAATGTTTCAGCTTTATTGCGCGTCAGTTTGCTTATAATATCTTCCGCATTGGCGATTTTTTCATTAATCACTTCAATTTGGGCTGCGCTCACATTCCCATTGATGGTATTACGCGAAACGTCAAGCTCATAAAGCGGTTGGCCTTTATTTACGATATCACCCACTTTTACGTGCTGATTAACAACAAAACCTTGCTGTGGCGCGAAGACGTTCACAGAGTGGGGGAGCGTAATGACTTCGCCACGCACATCAATGCGCTGAGTGAAGGTACAAAATATGAGAGACAATACAAGGGCAAGAAGAAAAAGTGATGCTAACAAGGTGACCAACCACGCCGGGATGCCTGCTAACAATAATGCTTTCCCTTTCCAGTGAATTTTTTTGTACTCAATCGCTTCCTTGCGATAGATATTTTTTAACATTGTTATCAGCTTTGAGATAGAGAATTAAGATAAAAGAAGGCTCGTCAGAGCCTTCATAAAGTTATGGTCTGAAAACTTTCTTACCAGTAGGCTAGCGTACCATCAACAAATCCATCAAACATCTCGATACATTTATCGAGAGTGATATCCCAGCCAACCATGGCACCAGCAATAGCGCCACCAACGCCGCCAACGCACAGACCGTAAATCATCCCCACCGCCTGGCCAATTGACCCGATACCCAAAATGCCGCCACCGTTGCCGCCAAAGATGCCGCCCATAGCAGAACCGGCAAGTGCGCCTGCAGTGGCACCTAAAATGGATGCCCCGATAGCTTCTGCGCTATTAAAAACAATGCTGGTTAAGGCGCCAGTAATCGATGAGAAGTCCCAGCAGTAGCCACCAGAAATCTCTTCCATTTCAAATACAGTGAGTTGTTTCATTATATATTCCTTTAATATATGAGTGCTTTAAGAAAACAACAACAAGTCAAAATCTATTTTGACATGTTTTAGAAAACGAAATACACGAATGTGCAAGGTGGTATTTCGAGGCTGATTCTAATATGTGTCTGTTATTTTTCAATGTCTGTGTTAATGATTGATTAGTGAATTTTTAGCGGTTCATGTATCAGCTTTAGTGAATTAATATTGATGGCGTGATTGTGTGTGAGAGAACGGATTGATAACGATAGGTATTTATAACCGCCATGCTTCAGGCTGCATGAGCGTTGGCTGAGTGCGCTCATCCCAGCCACTTAATGCAGTAAACTGCCAGGTATTCTCGCACTCACCACTCGAATAATTTTGGATTTATAACGTTTTTGCTTTTATTCATCATTAAGTCTATGTAAAACTTGATGGTATATGCTTATATCCTTGCTTATCGGAAAATTATTCCTCCTGGAGGATGACCTCTAAATCTGTTTTTATCTCCCCAGTGATGCCTGTAGAGACATTTTTAGCGATTTTAAAATAGTCAGCAGTGAGCGTTAGATCCTGACTCTTAGCACTGACGAAGGGGTAAGCACTCAGATCGTTAAATTTTATCGCAGAACCATTTTTCTTAAGAATAATACCTATGTTTTGAGCGCCGTCTGGTAATGAATTTAGTAATAGTCCATTTACGCTCGTCGATGCTACAGATATAGGGCTAAACCAGTAAATATATTTTTTATTGATTTCTGAATCCGGGCAGTTAATATCGAGGGTGATATTTTTGGACTTGCCTGCGGCACTGCCGACTGCTACGGAATTTAAATCCGAAATATCAATGGTTGATAGTTTTACGATACTCCCATTGCGAGGCGAGATTTCGCAGGTACTTTCCTTAAAAGTTATGTTAGTCAAATCCACATTGATTCTGAATAATTCAGCGGTATTCGATGCACCCGTGTTGGTCTGATTTGGCGGGCCAGCCATAAAATAAACCGCCGTTTTGTTTCCCTTTTGTTTCGTTATGGGGCCGGTTTTCACTAACCAGACCATGACCTGTCCAGACGCTTTAGAAAAATAATGATTGCTGGCTATTTCTGGCTGATCTATTTCTGCAGGGGAAAAATAGTTAACTGATGGTAAGGTAATATCAGAAATCTGAAACCCAATACCGGGGATACCTGTCTCATAAACTATTTTTCCACCAATTTTAGTAATATTAGATGGGCTTACGACAGGTACGGTTCTGACGACATAAACATCGCTGGAACTACACGATGAAAATGTTTTGGGATTTACACTTCCACGTCTTGCCGACGCTAATATGCTACCGTTAGGTAATGTGGAATCCGCGATGACAGAACCGTTAAAACTAACGGTAATCGCACCGCCACCCGTTTTACTATATGAGCAGGTAGCCACCGCCTGTAAGCTTATGCTGAGTAAACTAATAATAAAAAAAAGACATTTCATAGTATTACTTTCCCTGTTGGTGGCAAACCGCAGTCGTCTGCGCGATGCCTTCGATTTCCGTAGCCAGACTATAAGCCGCTTTACACCGCTGGCCAGTCTTTGAACCCCACTGGGCATAGACTTCACCGTTATCTTTTAGACCGGACATGTAGACCATCCCGCCATCAGACACGATACTGGCCTGGGCATTTTTATCGGTAGTTGACGTTACTGTTGCGCCATACGGCACGTTTTCGCCTGATGCTCTCTTAAGGATAAGGAATGCGCGGCGGCCAATATTACCCGCGAAGTTCGCCCGTACCACGGCTGCACGGGTAGGCACGACTTTTTGCGTCGTATTTGGCAATTCCATATTATTCCCCAGAGTCGTGCTATCTAAGGTTACGTTGGTCCGATGGTATGGCGTAACGTACGGAATAATCGCGTAGCCGCGGGAGTCCGTTTCGATAGTCGCGTCGTTTTCCAGGCGTACATTTTTCAGCCCGGGTGCTTTAACCAATACGGCGGTTTCAGACATTTCCTGACCCAGGGTAATACCGTCGGCATGCATTAATATGCCGCCGCTCAGACCATAGTTAATCAACTGGCTATGTTTGGCATAACTGTAGCCGGCGTTAACTGAACCCGTTGAACCACGATAGTTGCCGTAGACGCCGCCGCTGGCATCCTCCCGATTGCTGTAGCCCTGCTGTACGTTCCAGTCGAGGTTATGATTTTCCAGCGCCACCCCGCTCAGAGAAACATACTGATCGGTCGAGCCCGGGCTGCTGTTGGTGACGTTGTAGGTCGCATAAGCATTAGGCAACCACTCGCTTAAAGGAATAGAGATATTAAATGAAACGACATGGTCATCCTCTACATAACGGCCGGAGCCACTATTTCCCCAGCTGTAGCGGCTATAGCTATAGCCGGCATAATAGTTAAAGCGACGGAACCCGCCGTTGTAACCAATATTCAGCGACTTATTGTGGCGCTTGCTGTCCCAGTAATCCTCGAATATACCGGAGACAGAAAGGCTACCTAACCCGGCCCCCAGGCTTTGGCTGACGGTAATATTGGTTCTGTTACGCAGAGAGCGTGGAGTATAGCCGCCGTATCTGTTGCTATAGGTGTTCATCACATCGCTTAGCGTATTGTACCCGGAGGTCGAATAGCGGTAGCCGGCTACGGTAATATTGGTGCCGGTCTCAAGAATATTTTTACCATAGCGGATACGCCAGGATTGGCCGGACGTTTTATCTTCATCTTTCTTGTGGGACCAGGCTGTCGTGACGTCTGCGGAAACCGCGCCAATATCGCCAAGGTTTTGCCCGGCCCCGAAAGCGAGCGCCTGATAGTTGGATGCCGCCTGCAAACCGGTATAGAAAGTGGTGTTGCTTAAGACACCGTAGCCGATCGTAGCCTGCGTAAACGGCTTTTCATCTATATTGCCGTCATATGGGCGATATTTACCGCTCGTGATCTCATACTCCATCTGGCCTTCTCTGAGCATTAATGGCAGAGAGGCGTAAGGCACGACGAAGTTCTGTTGGGAACCATCGGACTCCTCGACGGTGACGTAAAGGTCACCGTTGCCGCCGGTCGAGTAGAGATCGGTGATTTCGAAAGCGCCCGGAGCGACAAAGGCCTGGTAGATTTGATAGCCATTCTGTTTAATGACGATGCGAGCGTTGGTCCTGGCAATACCACGAACAACAGGTGCGAAGCCGCGCAGGCTTTCAGGAATCATGTCCGTATCGGTTGCCAGCTGAATCCCCGTGAAGGGCACGCTGTCAAAAATGCTGGAGAGAGAGGTGCTTTCACCCATGACTAAGGTGCTTTTCAACGACACAATGCTTCGCTGCGCATAGAGATAGACGGAATCCCAGTCACTCTTCGTGCCTGCTGATTTATTCCAGGTACTAAGGTTGCGCAGGCGCCACGGCCCAATGTTCAGGCCGGATTGTAGGTTAAGATTGTAATACTCATTGTCCGCTTCATAGTCTTTGCCCGAACTAAACTGATAGTTGGTCAGCAAGGCGTTAATACCGTCATCAAACTCATCGGGAGAAACAAATCCCTGAGCTATCGTCGACAGGGCTGCCTGCGGTATGGATATCAGCAGCTGTTGAGTATTAAAGTTAAAATCGGTGGTGAAATCCGGGATGACGCTCGTATCAGCACAGCCGTTAGCATCCTCTTTTAATGTTGGAAATGCTTCGGAACGTAAACCATAGGTGGTTAATTTAGCAATGCTTAAACATGGCGCGAGTTTTAAGGCATCAGTCGCCGGATCTTTTTTGTCAACAAAGCGAATATCGGCCGTTTCTTGCAGACTATTATTTAAAATAACGTCAATGCGGTACACCCCTGGTGCCTGTGCATCCCTGGTTGAATACAGGGACAGGTCCGGTATTGAGGATGGATCGCCCTGATTTACTGATTTTATAAAAGCGGGATCAAAAAAATCACGTGCCAGGGCATTAGCGCTTAAACCGAGAGCGAGCGCCGGAACGAGAACGAAAAATGTGTGGTAGGTTCCGGATAGCGCCCCTCCCATCTTTTTTATTGAAATAGACATACTTTTCACCCTGGCCAATGAAAAAGAATTTAAATCGATGCGGTGTTAGCTGGGCCCGAGCCCCCATTATCCGTAGCCACCTTCCATACGATCTCTGAACCATTTATACCTGCAGGCAAAGTAAATTCTTTGCTGGAAAAAGCATCAATGTTATTAACTGAACTAGTAATATCCCTGCCGTTTATTGTTATTGTTTTAAAATAAATAAAGAATGGGGTCGGATTTTTTAACGTTATTTTATTACCGGACTTACGCCACTGCAGATTTTTGGCCTCAGTAGTAATATTCATATCCTGAATAGCGCGTGGACGATAGATGAGGCGCATTCTGTGGCGAACGGCGAGCTGCAGCTTGTTTTTATCGGCTTCGCTATCGCTGGTTGGCGGGATAGACATAACGTTAAAGAAGTAGACGGTTTCACGATCCTTTGGTGCTTTGGATATATACGCATTAGGAAAAACACGCACCGTATTCGTTTGCTTTCCCTCCAGACGGAAAAGTGGAGGCGTCACCATAAAAAAGCTGTCTTTCGTTCCTTCAGGTGCTTCTACCCAGGATTTAATAAGATATGGCGTATCATCTTTATTTTCAATGTTTGCGCTGATTTCTCGCGCGCCTTCTTTATAAAGATGACGGGTTGAATCCACCACGACTCCGCTGTGGGCTACGAAGCTGATGGTAATAAAATAAAGTGTAGTTAGCCTTAATAATGACTTCAGCATAATTCATTCCCTGAATATAAGAATGGGGTTTACCTCAGGTAAACCCCGGCATGCTTATTAGTAGCTAATAGTAAAGGTTGCTACACCCTTAACTGCACCATCGGTAACGCCATTTGCGGTTTTAACGTATGCGGCTTTATAACGCAGATAAGAAGGCGTACCCGCAGTATATGCAATAACCTTAGGCGTAGTGCCGGTGAAGCTTACGCGAGTTCCATCGGTATTAACCACGGTAACCGCAGCGTTAGTCGCCGGGCTGGCCGCGGAGTTGGTCAGCACGTCATCCTGGCCGCTGATATAGTCGCCTGTTACGGTGACGTTGATATTGCCACTAAAGTCTTTAGCGCCTTTCTGGCAGTCTTCGATTTTGTACTCAATATCTTTTGCTGTAGACATATACGGTGCGTTGACAGCCAGGGCCTCCAGCACGGATGCTTTTACATCATCCAGCGTTAAAGATCCGCCTGAAATCATCGCGGACGGCGTTACGTTACAGGATTCGCCGGTGTCGGTTACGTTGCCCAGAATAGTCAGGTTAGAACTGTTCCCTGCCGCAAAAGCCTGGGCACTCAGAACTGCTGAAGCAGCGACCATTACAGCTACAATTGTTTTTTTCATTTATTTAATCCATATAGAGATACTAAAGTCCTGAATAGCGTCATGGCGTGGATGTTAATTAGTATGAATAGTAATAACTAGCATTCCGCTATGCTGCCTGAGCGCTATCGTTATCTTTCTCCTGCCGCCACTATTGTACAAATCAGCGCGTATTGTGCCGGAGCGGTAACAAATCTAAGTGCAGGGTAGATAAAATGCATGTGAATTCTGCTTGAATTTAAAGCTTGTTTATTGAAGGTTGCAAATTCACAAGTAGACTTCGTAGATAATAACGAGCGTATCTGGAACGTATAGTTGTAAATCAGTCTTCCATTTGGTTCAAATATCATGATAATATTATCTTTGCTCTGGGAGGAGCGGGAATTTATCCTTGAAATTATCTAATCTGGCAGGCTAAAAGGGATGTGTTGTGTTTGCTAAAGGTGAATTTGAATTTAATTCATCTTTGTTTCATATGGAATGGTGAGAGAGGATTGGGATTATGATATTCAATGAATATATCATTAATAATGAAGTTATTTTTAATGTAAATATGAATGAGCTACAGCCTGTAGGAGAGAATGGGGACAGCGTGACCCTCAATGTGCCAACGGCACGCTGCCTGCAACTTTTGCTCGAAAGCAACGGGAAGATTATATCCAGGGAGGAGTTTCTGGATATAGTGTGGAAAAATAGAGGGATTGTTGTTTCTCAGAATACGTTCTATCAGAACATTTCCTTGCTAAGAAAATCATTACTGAAAGCAGGATTATCGCAAGATATTATTGTCACAGTAAGGCAGCGGGGATTTGTTCTCGCCGCAGGATCAAATATCGCGTCATTCTTCCGAACGGACGAAAAAGAGCCAGAAAACCCTGAAAATGTGCAGATCACCGCGAGCACATCTTCGCCTCCGGTTGAGAACAATGTGACTCATAATTTAGCCATTCAGGAAGATGCGCAAAAAAATTTCAATGACAATAAAGCAACAGAGTTCAAATTACCCAAGTGGATTTTACCCCTGCTATTGGTTATGACCGCAGCAAACATTCTTTCTCTTTTCTTGTAGCTTTAATGAATGGGTTTACAGCTTGCTTTTATATTTGCTTTTACTTTCTTTCAGAAAGGATAACGACTGGTTTTACGAAAATGATTAAGCAGTAGTAGTTATATACCAGTGAGTAATAGCAAATAGGCAGTCTGCCTGGCCATGCCCGGCAGACGGATTGACTATTGCTGCTTTAACCCCAAGTCGAGGGGCGTCTTGCTGGGTTCCCCGCCGATTTCCCGCGCAAGTTTTGGTACTAAATAGCCGGACACCTGCGTCAGCAATTCGCGCACGATCGCTCTGGCCTCTTCGTCACTGACCATAAAATGCGCCGCTCCCTGCACTTTGTCTAACACGTGCAGATAATAAGGCATGACGCCGGCGTCGAATAGCGCGTTGCTCAGGTCGGCAAGCGTGTTGGCGTTATCATTTACGCCGCGCAGCAGCACGCTTTGATTCAATAAGGTCACGCCAGCCATACGCAGTTTTTTCATGGACGCACGAAACGCCGCATCAATCTCGTTGGCGTGGTTAACGTGGTTTACCAGCAGTACCTGTAACGATGATGCAGCAATACGGGCAACCAGCGTATCAGTTATACGCGCAGGAATCACAATGGGCAGCCGGCTGTGAATACGCAGGCGCTTGATGTGCGGAATAGATTCCAGCTGCGTCAATAGCCAGTCGAGTTCATGATCCTTGGCCATAAGCGGATCGCCGCCGGAAAAAATGATCTCATCCAGCTGTGGATGTGCCGAAATGTACTCCAGGGCCTGCTGCCAGTTACGCTTATTGCCCTGGTTTTCAGCATAGGGGAAGTGACGACGGAAGCAATAACGACAATTTACCGCGCAGCCGCCTTTCACCAGCAGTAGCGCACGGTTGCTGTATTTATGCAGCAGACCGGGTACCACGCTATGCTGTTCTTCCAGCGGATCGGTAGAGAATCCTGGGGCATTAATAAACTCTTCCTGGGAGGTAAGCACCTGACGTAGAAGAGGATCGTTGGGATTGCCTGGCTCCATACGGGCAATAAACGCCCGCGGAACACGCAGTGCGAACAGGCGCTTAGCATCACGTCCTGCCAATAGATTCGCATCTGCGTCTACATTTAAAAGATGCAGCAGTTCATCAGGACTGGTCACAACATCGGCAAGTTGCGTTAACCAATCTTCTCTGGATGGGGTATTTAGGGTTACAATATGCGCCATTTTGTGGCTTAGCTACCAATTAACAAAATTTCAGAGGGCCTTATGGCGACTTACTATAGCAACGATTTTCGTGCCGGTCTTAAAATCATGATGGACGGCGAACCTTATGCCGTTGAAGCCAGTGAATTCGTTAAACCCGGCAAAGGCCAGGCTTTCGCGCGCGTTAAGCTGCGCCGCCTGTTGACCGGTACTCGCGTTGAGAAAACCTTCAAGTCTACCGATTCTGCTGAAGGTGCGGACGTTGTCGATATGAACCTGACTTACCTGTATAACGACGGTGAGTTCTGGCACTTTATGAACAACTCTACCTTCGAACAGCTGGCCGCTGATGCTAAAGCCGTTGGCGATAACGCTAAGTGGCTGCTGGATCAGGCTGAATGCATCGTGACCCTGTGGAACGGTCAGCCTATTTCCGTCACCCCGCCAAACTTTGTTGAGCTGGAAATCGTTGAAACCGATCCAGGCCTGAAAGGCGATACCGCGGGTACCGGCGGCAAGCCTGCAACGCTGTCCACTGGCGCAGTGGTTAAAGTTCCTCTGTTCGTACAGATTGGCGAAGTCATCAAAGTCGATACTCGCTCTGGCGAATACGTCTCCCGCGTGAAGTAATTCAGGCGGCGAAAGAGTTGGCGCAGCGCCATGCTGCGCCTCTACAGGTTGAAACCGCAGGCAAGGAAGATGAGTCCTACACTGAAACTGTTGCTACTGTTATTGCTGAGCGGTTCTCTGCTTGCCGGGTGCAATACGGCTCGCGGCGTGGGCGAGGATATCCAGAGCCTGGGTCATGCTATTTCTCACGCGGTCAGCTAATCTTATTTCATCAGGCAATTCTTATTCATATACTCACCCTCTATCTGATTCACTTTCTTCACTTCTTTTTCTCTTAAAAATCGTCTCGCTTCCCTCATCCTGGACCAGTTTGTCTATGCTTATAGAGCACGATAACTAAAACTGGTTAATAAGGATGACATTATGGTAAAAAAAGCGATTGCAGCGTTCTTTACGGTTTTGGCACTTTCCTCTGTACTGACCGCATGTAACACCACGCGCGGTGTAGGTCAGGATATTTCAGAAGGCGGTAGCGCGATTTCGGGCGCCGCGACCAAAGCTCAGCAATAGACCATGGCGGTACGGCCGTTGGTCGTACCGTTCTTCCTCACCGTTGCCACGTCGTGTATAATTCCTGCGGAATATCATCTACCTTACGGGACGGCCTGTAAGCGTTTCACATCTGGGGACGGCCCCATCAAAGGAGCCATATGTCCTGGTTTATTCTGTTTATCGCGGGTCTGCTGGAAGTCGTCTGGGCTGTCGGCCTGAAATATACCCATGGGTTTAGCCGCCTGGTGCCAAGCGTGATAACGATTGCCGCCATGGTCATCAGCATGGCGCTGTTGTCGTGGGCGATGAAAACGCTACCCGTGGGGACGGCTTACGCCGTTTGGACCGGAATTGGCGCGGTCGGCGCAGCCGTGACGGGGATTATCCTGCTAGGCGAATCCGCCAGCCCGATGCGCATTGCCAGCCTGGCGTGTATTGTGATTGGTATCATTGGCCTGAAAATGAGCGCGCATTAATACTGCTGATTGACCCACAGCAGTTTGCTGACGTCGAATCCCTGCCGGGTAGCGATATCCAGCATCTGCTGCTTCACTTCTGGCGGGATTTTCGGCGCTCGCGCCAGTAGCCAGAGATAATCCCGGTCAGGTCCGCAAACCAGCGCGTAGCGATAATCCTTGTCCAGCGCAATCACGTTATAGCCGCCATAGAAGGGGCCGAAAAACGACACTTTCAGCGCGGCTCGCGTGGGCTCCCCGGTAAAGTAAGCCACGCCGTCGGTTTTCTGCCACATCCCCCGGTCGGGGTTGTATCCCTTATTGACCACGTCCAGCCCACCATCGTCGCGCAGGCTATAGGTTGCGGTAACTTTTTCTAAACCGCTCTCAAAATGGTGATCGAAGCGGGCAATCTCATACCAGGTGCCAAGATAGCGTTGAGGGTTGAACGGACTGACCACGGTTACGCCAGAAGGTGGCGTCGGCGCGCTGCAGGCTACAAGCAGAAATGAAGCGGCAACAACCGCAATAACGGGTAGCAGACGCATAATGTTTTCCTTGCCAGTTTTAAGCTAAGTGTAGATTCAGGCAGGAAAAATGCGGCGGAATTTTCTTGAGAAGCGAGCCCGGTAACATAATGCTACCGGGCTTATCGCCGAGGAGGTAAAAGCGGCCTCCGGCGAGCGCTTTAGATGAACAATATGCCGACCAGAGTGACGACGGTCAGAATTGCCGCTAGGCCGTAGAAGACCCACTTACCGTTGGGTACGTGAATTTTCAAATCATGCATCGCATGGTGAATACGGTGAAGTCCACACCATAGCGGCAGCACAATCATCAGGAAAATGAATGCGCGGCCAATAAAGCTATGGGCGAAAGCCAGCACGCGTTCGTAGCTGAAGGCGTCCGCGGGCGCCAGTCCGAGCGGCAGCATAATACCCACCAGCAGCACGATAACGGGGGCGACAATCGCTCCCCACATGCCGCCAGCGCCAAACAGCCCCCAGAATACCGGTTCATCAGAACGTTTTGGTTTGGGATTAATCATTCCAGCCTCCTTACCAGAACAGCGCGACAAACAGGATCACCGCGGTGACGACCGCAGTGACGACCCAAAGCCCCTTAATAACCGGCTCTGGCCCCATTTTCTCGCCTTTAAGGATAATATTGGCAGCTTTCGGTGCCAGCTCAAACCAGGTTTTGGTATGCAGCAGCGCGGCTGCAAGCGTGATCAGGTTCAGGATCACGACAATCGGATTTTGCAGAAAACCGATATACCCGGCCCAGCTCTCCGCGCCGTGCTTCAGTGCGAACAATCCGTAAATCAGCACGATGCTGAACCAGACCGTGGGTACCGCTGTTCCCTCACGCAGCATATAGAAGCGATAAAACGGCAGCTTTTTCCACCAGGTGGACGGCATCGGCCGCACGTAGGGTTTGCGTTTAGTCGTCATACTGCACTCCTTAGCGTGGTTTCAGGGTGGCGATAAGAAAGTCTTTCGAGCTTTCTACCTTGCCCTGCTGGATCGCGGCCGCCGGGTCGACGTGTTTCGGGCAGACTTCGGAGCAGTAGCCCACGAAAGTACATGTCCAGACGCCATTCTGGCCGTTAAGCTGCGCCATACGTTCCTTTTTACCGTGGTCGCGGCTGTCTTCGTTATAGCGATGGGCGAGGGTGATCGCCGCCGGGCCGATAAACTCCGGATTAAGACCAAACTGCGGGCAGGCCGCGTAGCACAGGCCGCAGTTAATGCAGCCGGAGAACTGGTGGTACTTGGCCATTTGCGCCGGGGTCTGGGTGTTAGGCCCCTGATCGGGCGTGCGCGGGTTACCAATGATGTACGGCTTAATCGCTTCCAGGCTTTCAATAAAGTGGGTCATATCGACCACCAGATCGCGCTCAATCGGGAAGTTAGCCAGCGCCTCGACTTTAATGCCTTTGGTGTATTCGCGCAGGAAGGTTTTGCAGGCCAGTTTTGGCACCTTGTTCACCATCATGCCGCAGGAACCGCAAATCGCCATGCGGCAGGACCAGCGGTAGCTGAGGTCCGGCGCGAGGTTGTCTTTGATATAGCCCAGCGCATCAAGCAGCGAGGTTTGCTCATCATAGGGAACTTCATAGAAAGCGCTGTGCGGTGCGATGTCCACTTCCGGGTTGTAGCGCACCACTTCGACTTTCATGTTTTTCATCTCAGCCATTCGTCGTCTCCTTCTTCTCGGCTGCTTCCGCTTCCGCACCGTACACGCGTTTTGCCGGCGGCAGAGTGGTGATTTTCACATCACTGTACTCCAGACTGGTGTGACCATCGGCATCGCGGAAGGCGAGGGTATGCTTGAGGAAGTTGACGTCGTCGCGCTCGGTGCAGCCTTCATCCAGGCGCTGATGCGCGCCGCGGGACTCTTTACGCGCGAGGGCGGAATGCGCCATACATTCGGCGACGTTCAGACCATGGCCCAGTTCGATGGTGTACAGCAGGTCGGTATTGAACACGCTGGACGTGTCGGTGATCCGCACGCGCTTGAAGCGCTCCTGCAGCTCGGCGAGCTTATCGACCGTTTTCTGCATGAGCTCCGGCGTACGGTAGATGCCGCAGCCTTCTTCCATCGACAGACCCATTTCGTCGCGAATCTTCGCCCAGTTCTCGTTACCTTCCTGATTAACCAGATCTTTCAGGCGCTTCTCGATATCGACGACCTGCGCGTCCAGCGCGGCGCTATTGGCTTCGCCCGCTTCGGTTGCGCGCTGCATGGCCTGCTCACCGGCCAGACGACCAAAGACCACCAGCTCCGCCAGGGAGTTGGAGCCAAGGCGGTTGGCGCCGTGCAGACCCACAGAAGAACACTCGCCAACGGCAAACAGCCCTTTGATACGGGTTTCACACTGCTGGTCGGTTTCGATCCCGCCCATGGTGTAGTGTGCGGTTGGACGCACCGGGATCGGCTCTTTTACCGGATCGACGCCAACGTAGGCTTTCGAGAGTTCACAGATAAACGGCAGACGTTCAAGCAGCTTTTTCTCACCCAAATGGCGCAGATCGAGATAGACCACATCGCCTCGCGGCGTAGGGATCGTGTTGCCCTTGCGCCATTCGTGCCAGAAAGCCTGGGAGACTTTATCGCGCGGACCCAGCTCCATATATTTATTTTTCGGTTCGCCCAGCGGGGTTTCCGGACCCATGCCGTAATCCTGCAGGTAGCGGTAGCCGTTCTTGTTGACCAGAATACCGCCTTCGCCGCGGCAGCCTTCCGTCATCAGAATACCGGAGCCCGGCAGGCCGGTGGGGTGATACTGCACGAACTCCATATCGCGCAGCGGTACGCCGTGGCTGAGCGCCATACCCATCCCGTCGCCGGTGACGATACCGCCGTTGGTATTGTAGCGATACACGCGTCCAGCGCCGCCGGTAGCCAGGACTACCGCGTTGGCGCGGATCTGCACCAGCGTACCTTCCATCATATTCATCGCGACCAGACCGCGAGCCTGCCCATCATCGACCAGAATATCCAGAACAAAATGTTCGTCGAAGCGTTGGATTTGCGGGAATTGAAGCGAGGTCTGGAACAGGGTGTGCAGCATATGAAAGCCGGTTTTATCGGCAGCGAACCAGGTTCGTTCGATCTTCATACCGCCGAATCGCCGGACGTTGACGCTGCCGTCCGGGCGGCGGCTCCACGGGCATCCCCACTGTTCGAGCTGGGTCATTTCCGTCGGGCAGTGATGAACGAAGTAGTCAACGACGTCCTGCTCACATAGCCAGTCGCCGCCGGCAACGGTGTCGTGAAAATGGTACTCGAAGCTATCATGATCCTGCGCGACGGCAGCGGAACCCCCTTCAGCAGCAACGGTATGGCTGCGCATAGGATAGACTTTTGAAATTAGAGCGATTTTTGCATTTGGATTAGCTTGCGCGGCGGCTATTGCGGCGCGAAGACCTGCTCCGCCTGCGCCTATTACGGCAAGATCGGCTTGAAAAGTTTGCACGACATTCCTCCAGTTTTTGTTTATTTCGCCGCCGGGCTGGCGAAAACGTATCACTGCTCCTTTATAGGTAAGGAGTATAGCCGTAGGGTTATGAGGGAAAATTGACGTGTTCGATTTTTTTATCGTTCTGTGCGGTCGTTTATCTCATTGCTTTATGTTTTTGGGTTATCAATAAATTAAGTGTATGTAACGCGTTTACGTATTCGCACAAAATTTGTTTCATCCGCCAGTTACGAGTAGACTTCGTGCCCTTGTTTCAAATCGGAGAACGTACCATGAGCGAAACGGCAACCTGGCAGCCGAGCGCATCCATTCCAAATCTATTAAAACGTGCAGCGGTCATGGCGGAAATTCGCCGTTTCTTTACCGACCGCGGCGTGCTGGAGGTGGAGACGCCCTGCATGAGTCAGGCGACGGTGACGGATATTCATATGGTCCCGTTTGAGACGCGTTTCGTCGGTCCTGGTCATTCTCAGGGGCTGAATCTGTACCTGATGACCAGCCCGGAGTATCACATGAAGCGCCTGCTGGCAGCCGGCTGCGGCCCGGTGTTTCAGCTGTGCCGTAGCTTCCGCAATGAAGAGATGGGGCGCCACCATAACCCGGAATTCACCATGCTGGAGTGGTATCGTCCGTGCTATGACATGTACCGGCTGATCAATGAAGTGGACGATCTGCTCCAGCAGGTCCTCGACTGCCAGCCAGCCGAAAGCCTCTCCTATCAGCAAGCCTTCCAGCGTCATCTGGAAATCGATCCGCTGTCGGCGGATAAAACGCAGCTGCGCGAAGCGGCGGCGAAGCTGGATCTGAGCAATATCGCCGATACGGAAGAGGACCGGGATACGCTGCTTCAGCTACTTTTTACCATGGGCGTCGAGCCGCACATCGGTAAAGATCGTCCGACTTTTATTTATCACTTCCCGGCAAGCCAGGCGTCGCTGGCGCAAATCAGCACCGAAGATCACCGCGTGGCGGAACGTTTTGAGGTCTATTACAAAGGCATTGAGCTGGCGAACGGTTTTCATGAGCTGACCGACGCGCGCGAACAGCAGCAGCGTTTTGAGCAGGATAACCGCAAGCGCGCCGCTCGCGGCCTGCCGCAGCAGCCAATCGATCGTCATCTGCTGGCCGCTCTCGAAGCCGGGCTGCCGGATTGTTCCGGCGTGGCGCTGGGCGTTGACCGCGTCGTGATGCTGGCCCTGGGGGCAGAAAGCATCGGTGAGGTTCTCTCTTTCACCGTCGACCGCGCCTGATCCTCTCTCAGCTTCCCTTTCGATGATGGAAGGGAAGCCCGCCTTTTAGCCCTAATACCCACAAGAACCGTTTGGGTTTTTGCTACTATCCGCGCTCATTTTTTTTGGCTATCCGGCATCCTCTGCCGCGATACCGCGTTTGGATAGATTTATGCACCAGCAAATAAAGAAGATGAGCCTGATTGGGCTGATATTAATGATCTTCACCTCGGTATTTGGTTTTGCAAACAGCCCCTCAGCGTTCTACCTGATGGGCTACAGCGCGATGCCGTTTTATCTCTTCTCCGCTCTGTTTTTCTTTATCCCTTTTGCGCTAATGATGGCGGAGATGGGAGCGGCCTATCGTAAGGAGGAGGGCGGGATCTATTCATGGATGAATCATAGCGTCGGCCCGCGCTTTGCGTTTATGGGGGCCTTTATGTGGTTTTCATCCTATGTGGTCTGGATGGTCAGCACGGCGGCTAAAATTTGGGTGCCGTTTTCCACATTCTTATTCGGCGCGGATAAAACGCAATCCTGGGCGCTGGCCGGACTGACCTCCACGCAAACGGTCGGTATTCTTGCCGCGTGCTGGATGCTGCTGGTGACCTTTGTCGCGGTAAAAGGCATGCACAAAATCGCCAAAATTACCGCCGTCGGCGGGATCGCGGTCATGGGCCTTAATCTGGTCCTGCTGCTGGTGAGCCTGGTGATTTTACTGCTCAACGGCGGCCATTTTGCCCAACCATTGGATTTCACGGCCTCGCCTAATCCAGACTATCAGTCCGGTCTGGCGATGCTATCGTTCGTGGTTTTTGCCATCTTTGCCTACGGCGGAATCGAAGCGGTTGGCGGTCTGGTGGATAAAACCGAGCAGCCGGAAAAGAATTTTGCCAAAGGCATTGTTATCGCGGCGGTCGTCATTTCTGTTGGCTATTCGCTGGCGATTGTTCTGTGGGGCGTGAGCGCCAACTGGCAGCAGGTATTGAGCAACCCTTCCACGAACCTCGGTAATATCACCTACGTGCTGATGACCCACCTTGGCGCCACCCTGGCTAATGCGATGCATCTGCCGCCCGCCGTCGCCGCCCTGAGCGGATTATGGTTTGCCAGAATCACCGGACTCGCCATGTTCCTCGCTTATACCGGCGCTTTCTTTACCCTGAGCTACTCGCCGTTAAAGGCGATTATTCAGGGCACGCCAAAAGCGCTCTGGCCTTCAGCAATGACGCGAATTAACGCTAACGGTATGCCGGCGAACGCCATGTGGTGGCAGTGCCTGCTGGTGAGCGTGTTTATTCTGCTGGTTTCCTTTGGGGGCGATACCGCGTCGGCGTTTTATAACAAACTGACGCTGATGGCGAATGTCTCTATGACGCTGCCGTATCTGTTTTTAACGCTGGCATTTCCTTTTTTTAAGGCGAAGCAGGATCTCGATCGCCCCTTTGTGATTTTTAAACACCGCGGCTCGACGCTGCTGGCGACCGCCGTTGTGGTACTGGTGGTGGCATTTGCCAATATCTTTACCGTGATTGTGCCGGTGATGGAAGCGGGTGACTGGAGCAGCGCGCTGTGGATGGTCGGCGGACCGGCTTTCTTTTCGCTGCTGGCGCTGGGGATCTATGAGAATTACCGCCGGCGTACGGCGGTGCAGCTGATGGTCCAGGAGAGCTAAAACGCTGGCCTTGCCTGCGTTCAGGCAAGGCCGTTCTTACAGGCTGCCGGGGGCGCGGCTGGTTTTCCCTGCCGAAGTCAGCGCTCTGCTGCTTTTTCTGCCATCAATGCTCTCCAGGCGCATCTGGAACGGCGGGAACGGCATATCGATCCCGTGCTCGCGGAATCCGGCCAGAATCAGCTGATGCATCTCGTGGCGCAGCGGCATACGGTGACCCATTTCGGCGGCGTAGATACGCAGCTCGAAAATCTGGATCCCCTGCTGCAGGTCAACGAGGAACGCTTCCGGTGCCGGGGTATCGATAACTAACGAACAGCGGTGCGCGGCATTTAACAGGATCTGCGCAACCTCTTCGGTATTGGCATCCACCGGCGCAGGCACCGTCAACACTACGCGGGTCACGGAATCCGACAACGACCAGTTGATGAACTGTTCGGTGATGAACGCCTTGTTCGGCACGATAATCTCTTTACGGTCCCAGTCGCTGATGGTCGTGGCGCGGGTATTAATACGCGTCACGCTGCCGGTGAGATCGCGAATGGTGACCGTATCGCCAATGCGGATCGGTTTCTCAAACAGGATAATCAGGCCCGAGATAAAGTTGGCGAAGATCTCCTGCAGGCCAAAACCGAGACCCACACCGAGCGCGGCAATAAGCCACTGCAGCTTGGACCACTCAATCCCAATCATCGAGAAGCCGACCAGACCGCCGATCAGCATCAGCAGATACTTAGTGATGGTGGTGATGGCGTAGCCGGTGCCCGGCGTCAGTTCCAGATGCTGGAGGATAGCCAGCTCCAGCAGCGCGGGCAGGTTGCGCACCAGCTGGGTAGTAATAATCAGCACCAGGATGGCTATCAGCACCGCGCCGAGGGTAATCGGCTCCAGGCTCTCAACGCCCTGTACCGTGGAGGTGACGTCCCACAGCGAGATATTCTCCAGGAAGCCAAACGCGGAGTGGATTTCTGACCACAGCACGATAACCGACACCAGCGCGATCAGCATCAGTAGGGAGCGCACCAGACGCAACGACTGGGTACTGATGGCATCAAGATCGACCTCGCTGACCTCAGCTTCCATCGAACCTTCCGGGCTGCTGGTATGCTGGACTTCCTCTTCGCCGCGGGCGCGCTGGGCGAGGATCTCCGCCCGACGGTGCTTCGCGCGATCGAACGCCAGGCGGCGCCGCTGGATCAGCATCCAGCGGCGTATGATGTGATAAACCACCAGCAGCAGGAACCAGATGGCGACCGAGGTTTCAAGCCTGGCGAGCAGCGCCTGCGACGTGGCGAGATAGCCGATCGCCGCCGCCAGCATCGCTATCAGCGGCGCGCCGAGCAGCATATTCCACAGCAGCCGGTTCAGCATATTGTCGCCGCTGCCTTCTTTGTCGAGATACAGCGGAATGCCGGCGCGTTTCAGGCTCAGGGTCACCATCGCCAGCGCGCCGCAAATCAGCATAAAGCAGAGGCGGCCCAGCGAGGCGGAGAACTCGCGATCGTTGAGGTTATCGAAAGTAATCAGCGCCATAATCAGCGGCACGATCAGCCCGATGCTCATCAGGTAGTAGCGCATCGCTTTGCTGACGCGGCTGCGCGGCCAGCCAAAGTGGGCGATAAACAGGCCGTTAGGGCGGGCGAACGTGGCGCAAATCATCACGACCCACAGCAGCGGTACCGTGGCGGTGACGCTATCGCCAATCGCCACGGCCAGCGGGAAAGGCCAGGCGGCCTGCAGCCCGTAGCCCAGCGTCATCCACAGCACCGGCAGCGGCGAGGCCACCAGTATGGACCAGAACACCGTGCGCAGGGTGAGCCAGAAGTGATCCTGCGTAACCTTACCGACGCGCGCGCTGGAGCGCTCAAGGAAGCTGGTGAAATGGCGGCGTGAGCTAATACTGAACCCCACCAGAATGAGCGCGACGAAGAGCGGCAGCAGGGTCTCTTTGCTGGTCAGCATCATCATGCTGGCCTTACCGAGCTGGCTCATGGTATCGAGCGAGATCAGGCGGCGGAGATCCTGAACGATCTCCAGCGGCCATGAGAAGCCGATTGGGCTGACGTCCGAGGTCCAGAACAGATAGCGGTGGGTCGCTTCGTTGATCTCTTTAAGCGCATCCTCTAGCTGACCGTTGGCGACCTTCAGCTTGGTCAGTTCGAGCATAAGCGTATCGCCGCCGCGCAGCAGGGAGTTGAGCAGCTCGGTCTGCGTGCGCATCTGGGCCTGCAGAATACGGGTCTGTTCCGCGGTGAGCGGTTCACCGCTGGCCTGACGAATTTGTCTTAGCTGCGGCTGTTTGCCGAGCTGATCTTCATAGCGTAAACGCTGCACGCGCAGCTGCGCCATTTCGGTATCCAGCTGCTGCGGCCGCGGGATTTCCGGCAGCCGCGCCACCTGCGCGCGCAGGGCTTCGCCAAGCAGATTGGAAGAGCCCAGCCACTGGGACTGCTCGCGCAGGGTGTTTAACGCCTGACGCACCTGGAGGGTCTGATTGGTCGCCTGGCGCTGCTGCGAGGCGATCAAATCCATCCGCTGCGCCTGCTGGTTAAGCGCCTGCGACAGCTCGCGGTTAACTTTAAACTGCGCCACGATATCCGGCGGCAGATTTTCGCTGTTTTCCGCCAGCAGTTCGGTGCTTTCCAGCGCTTTCTCCGCCTCGCGCTGCCGTTGGTTATTGAGCTGATTTCTCAGCGCCTGTAGCCAGGCGTCGAGCTGCTCGCTCTCTTTCTGCGCCAGCTCGGATCGCAACCGTGAGAGCTCCTGGCGGTTATTGGCGGAAAGCTGCGCCAGATCCAGCTCATCGACCAGCGCTTTCAGCCGCGCGGACTCCGCCTGCAGACCAAGATTTTGCGCCTGTGCCAGCGGGGTATTGCTGCTTTGCGCGCCGACCCGGCGTTCAACGTCATTCAGCTGGCGGCGGGCATCGCTCTGCTGCTGCGGCAGCTGGTTGAGGGAGTCGGCGATGTCGCGGGCGCGATCCTGCTCCTGCTGAGCTTTACGACTGGCTTCCAGCAGCTGGCTGCTGACCTGGAGAATCTCCTGGTTCAGGGCATCGGAGGAGAGGGTAGTGGAGACCTGGCGCGGCTCATCGCTGAGATTATTGAGCTGCGCGCGCAGGTTTTGCGACAGTTTGGGGAAGTTATCGATAACGTCCTGGTACTGACGGGCGCGCTCAAGGGAAGCATTTCGCTCCTCAAGGGCGTTCAGGGCAGATTGCAGGACTTCAACGGTTTCAGGCTGGGCGGGCTTTGCCGCCTTCGCCTGTTCCAGCTCCTGGGCTATCTGTTTAGCATCCGGGGCTGTCGCTGCGTACGCCCCAAAACTGAGGCACCAGGCCAACAGGAAAGTGTATATCAGGCGCACGGCGTAACCTTTTTTCAGGAATTAACCTTCGTCTTGTTTATCGTCAACCAGCGGGCTGGCTGCGTGTTCAGCGCGGACTTCTTCTTCCGCCAGCGGCGCGGGCTCTACCGGCGCTGTGGCTTCAGGCGCGATCGCCAGTGGCTGGCCTATTTTGGTCACCGACAGGCTTTGTAACTGCTCAACCAGCTTCACCTGGCCCGGAGCAAACAGGTTAATCACCGTGGAGCCCAGCTTAAAGCGGCCCATCTCCTGGCCTTTCAGCAGGGCGACGGAGCCTTCGCTATCGCCAGCAGGCCAGGTCCAGCGCTTAATGATGCCTTCGCGCGGCGGCGTGACGGTACCGGACCACACGGTTTCGATGCTGCCGACGATGGTGGCGCCGACGAGGATTTGCACCATAGGGCCAAACTCAGTATCGAACAGGCAGATGACGCGCTCGTTGCGGGCAAAAAGATTCGGCACGTTTTGCGCGGTCAGATGGTTTACGGAAAACAGATCCCCCGGCACGTAGATCATTTCGCGCAGAATACCGTTGCACGGCATATGCACGCGGTGGTAATCGCGCGGCGAAAGATAGGTGGTAACGAAGCTACCGTTACGGAACAGGTCAGCCATCTGGTAGTTACCGGCCAGCAGCGCTTCCAGGCTGTAGTTATGGCCTTTAGCCTGCAAAATTTTGTCGTCTTCAATGGCGCCCAGTTGGCTGATGACGCCGTCGGCGGGCATTACCAGCACGCTCGGGTCTGTGTTTAGCGGACGGACGTCGTCGCGCAGCGGGCGAACGAAGAAGTCGTTAAAGGTACGGTAGCTGGCGGTGTCAGGCTTTTGCGCCTCTTTCATATCGACCTTGTAATATTTCACGAACAGATCGATGACCAGTTTTGTCAGCCAGCCTGCTCGTTTGCGTGCACCCCAGCCTGCGAGGCGGGTGAGCCACAGTTTAGGCAGAATGTATTGCAGTGAAAGTTTAAGATCGTTTAACAAGGTAGCCTCCAGGCCATTATTTGTCGTTCCTGGCCCCGCGTAGCAGCGGAGCCTGAAAAAAGGGGGACGATTCTAACGATGCTCAGCTTAAATGTCAGTCATCGGTTGATGAAAAGCTTTTACGCGTTTTTACCTGTACCTGCGCCATGCTTTCCAGAATGCGATGGTAGTTTTCAAACCGGCTTTCGGCGATTTCGCCTTTCTCCACCGCTTCGCGAATGGCGCAGCCCGGGTCATTGTCGTGTTTGCAGTCGCGGTATTTGCAGCGGCCTAAATAATCATGGAATTCGACAAAGCCGTGGGTGATTTGTTCCGCGTCGAGATGCCACAGGCCGAACTCGCGTACGCCCGGCGAGTCAATCACATCGCCGCCGTGCGGGAAGTGGTACAGGCGCGCGGCCGTGGTGGTGTGCTGCCCCAGTCCGGAGACATCCGAAACGTCATTGGTGAGGATTTGGTCATCATGCAGGCCCAGCAGCGCGTTCAGCAGGCTGGATTTGCCTACCCCTGACTGCCCGGCAAAGATACTGATACGATCGGTGAGCGCCTCTTCAAGCGGCTTCAGGCCATCCTGCGTGCGGCTGGAGACCATCAGTACGCGGTAACCAATATGGCGATAAATGTCCATTTGCTCGTTGACGAAGTCCATGCTCGCCTGGTCCAGCAGGTCGATCTTATTGAGCACGATCAGCGGCTCAACGTTCAGCGTTTCGCAGGCTACGAGGTAGCGGTCGATAATATTCGGAGAAAGCTCAGGCAAGATCGCGGAAACAATAACAATCTGATTGATATTTGCGGCGATGGGTTTGACGCCGTCGTAGAAATCCGGACGCGTCAATACGGAGGTCCGTTCATGGACGGCCTCGACGATGCCCTTGACGTTGACGCCGTCAGCTTCGCTTTTGCCAGGCCGCCAGACCACGCGATCGCCGGTGACCAGCGAACGGATAGTGCGGCGTATGTTGCAACGGTGGACGCTACCGTCGGCGGATTCGACATCGGCATGCATGCCAAAGCGGCTAATGACGGTCCCTTCGGATTTCTCACCGAACAGGTTGTCATCAAAATCGGCCTTCTCCGAAGTCGTTTTCAGGCGGCGCTGGTGGTTGGCCTTCACGCGGCGCTGTTGGCCTTTGGAGAGTTTATTTTTACTCAATCGAACTGGCTCCTGGTCGCCCTGTACGGGCAAAACCTCTATGATACACGCTATTTTAGATGAATATAGTGACGTAAGAAGGGTGGAAAATAACATGAGTGCAGATGAAAACAACCTGATTTGGATCGATCTTGAAATGACGGGGCTGGATCCGGAGCGCGATCGCATCATCGAAATCGCCACCCTGGTGACCGACGCGAATCTGAACATTCTGGCGGAAGGGCCGACCATTGCGGTGCACCAGTCAGACGCGCAGCTGGCGCTGATGGACGAGTGGAACGTGCGTACCCATACCGGCAGCGGGCTGGTGGAGCGGGTGAAGGCGAGTACCCAGGGCGATCGTGAAGCCGAACTGGCGACTATCGAATTCCTCAAAAAGTGGGTACCGGCGGGTAAGTCGCCGATCTGCGGCAATAGCATCGGCCAGGATCGCCGCTTCTTGTTTAAATATATGCCTGAGCTGGAAGCGTATTTCCACTACCGTTATCTGGACGTCAGCACGCTGAAAGAGCTGGCTCGTCGCTGGAAGCCGGAAATTCTCGACGGCTTTAAGAAACAAGGAACCCATCAGGCGATGGACGATATTCGCGAATCGGTCGCGGAACTGGCCTACTATCGCGAACACTTTATTAAGCTTTAACGCCCGTGCCGGGGCCAACACGCCCCGGTCATACCATCGACTATTTAAACCACTTCTGTTCCATGGCCTGGAACTCCGGCGAGGCTTTTACGACATCCAGAGCGGCATTGATGTTATTCAGCAGCTCAGGATCGTCTTTACGTACCGCAATGGCGTACTGCTTACCGTAGTAGCCGGGATCCGTGGCGCGTTCGTCCATCATGGCGTAGTCGGGGTTATCCTGGAGCCATTTCGTTAACGTCTCCTGATCGCCCATCACGCCGCTAATCACGCCTTCTTTCAGCGCGCTCAGGGCGCTTTCGTCGCTGTCGTAAGGCACCGCATGCACGGCTTTTTGTTTGTCCCGCAGATAGTGCTGATGAAGGGTGCCTTTCACGACGCCGATTTTTTTATCCTTCAGATCGGCAAAGGTGTGGGCGGCGTCTTTCGCTGTGACAACTACGCCGGACAGCGCCTGACGATAGGGATGGCTGAACGCAACCTGCTTTTCTCGCATCGGAATCACTTCGATACCGGCAATCACGGCGTCGAATTTCTTAAAGCGCAGCGCCGGGATGAGGGTATCGAACCCCTGGGGAGTGAATTTGCATTCGACCTGCATCTGCCTGCACAGCGCGTTGGCCAGGTCGATATCAAAACCTGTGGGCTGATTTTTACCATTGACGGTTTCATACGGCGGATTGGCCGTCGTTGTCCCAAAATGTAGCGTTGTTGCCGATGCTGTTCCTGTGGCAAGCGTGGCCAGCAGCAGGACGGTAAGCGCTTTTTTCATTTTATTTCCCTGGTTGTCATCGTTGTTGACCGTCAGCGGGCGATATCCGCCTATAAACTTGAGCGATTTTGCGCCTTTAGCGGGCCCGGAAAAAGTGATTTTGCCGCATTTGCTGGTTATTTAGACAATTCAGGCCGGTGTGTGGTGATAAAGTGGTCACTTAAACCAAAAACGAAAAAAATTGCGCTCAGGGGGGTTGCAGGTAAATCGAATTCTCGTATAATGCGCCTCCCGTGACGAAGCAGAAATGCAAATCACGACGCCATAGAAATATGGCCAGAAGTATGCGGGAATAGCTCAGTTGGTAGAGCACGACCTTGCCAAGGTCGGGGTCGCGAGTTCGAGTCTCGTTTCCCGCTCCAAATTTCTTCTCATACCCAGTTTATCCACAGCGCAAGCACGCGCCGGTGATGATTTTCGCGCGGTCCTGAAAATACTGTGAACAGAGTTATCCACAGGTTAACCTTTCGTCCTCTCTCAGAAAATTACTTCACTATGTAAATAGTATTCTTATATCTAATTGAAATGTAACAGTTAAATTTCATTTCAAAGTGTTAATCCGATCACTTGACGAACGTCTGCCCCTTGAAACGCAATGTGTTTTTATTTTTATTCACACCCTGTGAATGAATCAGGCGTCGCGCGGTAGCCCTTTTTCAACCACCCTGACCAGACGCAGCTTTTTGGGTAACTGCACCTCAACCACATTGGCATTTCTCTTTTCAATTTGCTGCGCCATCGCCCACTCGATATGTTCGTCGAGAAGCGGGTGCTCACCCCTGCGGCTTTCCAGCGCCTTCAGGTTCGCTTCATCCCAGGGCGCGTTGCCCAACGCGACGGCGATATTACGCAGCCAGCGCAGATGACCAATACGGCGAATGGCCGAACCTTCCGTCACTTTTAAAAACCAGGGTTCGCTCCAGGCGAACAGCTCAATAAGCGCCGGGGCGTGTAGCGCCTTGCGCGGGCTGAAATCCTCTTCATCGGTGAGCTGCGCGAAGCGGTTCCACGGGCAAATCAGCTGGCAGTCATCGCAGCCGTATATGCGGTTGCCGATCAGCGGACGAAACTCTTCCGGAATAGCGCCTTCCAGTTCGATAGTCAGATAGGAAATACAGCGCCGGGCATCGACGGTATAGGGCTCGACGATGGCGCCGGTTGGGCAGATGGTCATACAGGCAACGCAGCGGCCGCACTCTTCCTTGACGGGCTGGTCAATGGGAAGAGGGAGATCGATAAGCAGTTCACCGAGGAAAAAGAACGAGCCGGCATCGCGACTAAGGATGAGCGAGTGCTTACCTGTCCATCCCAGCCCCGCTTTTTCGGCTAAAGGGCGTTCAAGAATCGGCGCGGAATCGACAAAAGGTCTAAAATTGAGCGAAGCACACTGTCCCTGAATCATCTCACCTAATTTTTTCAGGCGATGACGTAATAGCTTGTGATAGTCCCGTCCGAGGGCGTAACGGCTAACGTAACCCACCGCGGGGTCTTTCAGGGTACGGGCGAAAGCGGCATTAGCGGGCAGGTAGTTCATTCTCACGCTAATCACGCGCAGGGTACCGGGCTGGAGCTCATGGGGGCGCGCGCGCATCATGCCATGACGCGCCATCCACGCCATTTCGCCGTGGTATTGTTTATCCAGCCACGCCTGCAGTTTAGGTTCGCTGGCGCTGAGATCGGTATCGGTAATACCGACCTGCTGGAACCCCAACTCTGTGCCCCATTGTTTGATTTGCTGCGCTAACTGATTGAGATCGAGGGGCTGTGACATGATGGACCATACGATGACGAGAAACACCGGGAGTATACCACATATCATCTGGTCGGCGGAGGCGCTACGGCGGGCGGAAAAAGAGGCGGCGGATGCCCTTGGGCTGACGTTGTATGAATTGATGCGTCGTGCGGGCGAAGCGGCTTTTGAGCTTGCGCGCGTCCAGTATCCTGAAAGCCAGCACTGGCTGATTCTCTGCGGCCACGGTAATAACGGCGGCGACGGCTACGTGGTGGCTCGCCTGGCACAGTCGCGAGGCATTCAGGTCACGCTGCTGGCGCTGGAGAGCGAGAAGCCGCTGCCGGAAGAGGCCAGCCTCGCGCGTGAGGAGTGGCTCAACGCCGGCGGCACGATTCATGCCGCCAGCATCCCCTGGCCGGAAGATATCACGCTGATTGTTGACGGCCTGCTCGGTACCGGGTTACAGAGCGCGCCCCGGGAAAACGTTGCGGCGCTGATCGCGCGGGCAAACGCCCATCCGGCTGAGGTTGTGGCGCTGGATATCCCCTCCGGCCTGAATGCGCAGACGGGGACGACGCCGGGCGCGGTTATCCATGCCGCTCATACCATCACCTTTATCGCGCTTAAGCCGGGGCTGCTGACCGGCAAGGCCCGCGATGTCGTTTGCCGTTTGCATCACCACGCCCTGGGGCTTGAGGGGTGGCTGGCAGGCCAAACGACGGCGCTCAGTCGCTTCGATGCCTCGCAGCTCCCCGGCTGGCTGCCGCCGCGGCGTCCAACCTCGCACAAAGGCGACCACGGTAAGCTGGTGATTATTGGCGGCGAACCGGGGACGGCGGGCGCCATACGAATGAGCGGTGAAGCGGCGCTGCGCGCGGGCGCCGGGCTGGTGCGAGTACTGACTCACCGGGACAACATTGCGCCCATTCTGACCGCCAGACCGGAGCTGATGGTCCATGAGCTGACGTCCCGTTCTCTCGAAGAGAGTCTGCACTGGGCGGATGTCATTGCGATTGGGCCGGGTCTGGGGCAGGGCGAGTGGGGTAAAAATGCGCTACGCCAGGCGGAGAATTTTCGCAAACCGATGGTCTGGGATGCGGATGCGCTGAACCTGCTGGCAATCAATCCCGATAAACGTCACAATCGCGTGCTGACGCCGCATCCCGGCGAAGCCGCCCGCCTGCTGAACGTGAGTGTGGCAGAAATTGAAAGCGATCGCTTACATTCTGCACAACGTCTGGTAAAACGTTATGGTGGCATCGTGGTGCTGAAAGGTGCAGGTACGATCGTGGCGAGCGAAACGGGCGAAATGGCTATTATCGACGCCGGTAACGCTGGGATGGCCAGCGGCGGGATGGGCGATGTGCTGACCGGTATTATCGCTGCGTTGTTAGGCCAGCGCCTGACGCCGTATGATGCTGCCTGCGCCGGATGCGTTGCTCATGGCGAAGCCGCCGATCGGCTGGCGGCGAGACACGGCACCCGCGGAATGCTGGCGACCGATCTTTTTTTCACGCTCAGGCGTGTTGTTAACCCGGATGTGATTGACGTAGACCATGATTAACCGAGTGATTCCTTTACCCGATGAGCAGGCGACTTTAAGCCTTGGCAACCGCGTCGCGCAGGCATGCGCTGGCGCGACGGTCATCTATTTGTATGGCGATTTAGGGGCGGGTAAGACCACCTTTAGCCGCGGTTTCCTTCAGGCTCTCGGTCACCGTGGCAACGTTAAAAGCCCAACCTACACCCTCGTCGAGCCATACAGTCTCGATAATTTGATGGTCTATCACTTCGATCTTTATCGCCTGGCGGATCCTGAGGAACTCGAGTTTATGGGGATCCGCGATTATTTTACTGACGATGCTATCTGCCTGGTGGAATGGCCTCAGCAGGGCACGGGAGTACTGCCGGACCCGGATGTTGAAATTCACCTTGAGTATCAGGCACAAGGGCGTGAGGCGCGCGTAACCGCGGTCTCCTCATTGGGTGAGTGTTTATTGGCGCGTTTGGCTAATTAGCCTGAAGGACGACGGGATGATGTATCGCTTAACCAGTTGGCTGGCCGCCGCACTGATGCTGTTCAGCATTCAGGCCACTGCGGCAAGTTTATCCGATATCCAGGTCTCAAATGGCGATCGGCAGGCCCGCATTACCATTAGCTTTATCGGCGAACCTGAATATTCGTTTAGCCCCCAGGGCAAACGCATCGTGGCGCTGGATATTAAACAGACTGGCGTACTCCAGGGGCTACCGCTGCAGTTTAGCGGCAATAATCTGGTAAAAAGCATTCGTTCCGGGACGCCGCAGGATACGCAGTCGCTGCGCCTGCTGGTGGATCTCACCGCCGATGGCAAAACCCGCGCGGTGAAACAGCAGAACGGCTCTAACTACACCGTGGTGTTTACGATTAACGCCGACGCTCCGCCTCCGCCTCCACCTCAGCCAGTGGTGGTTAGACAGGCGGAAAGGCCCGTGGCGCAGCCCGTGCGTCCGAGCGAACCCGCGCGCAACCCGTTTAAAGCCGATAACGACCGGCTTACCGCGGTGACCAGCACCAGTAGCGTAACGCGTCCTGCGGCGCGTACCGTTTCCGGCGACGATAAAGTGATTATCGCCATTGACGCCGGCCACGGCGGCCAGGATCCGGGAGCCATTGGTCCGAACGGCACGAAAGAAAAGAATGTGACCATAGCGATTGCGCGTAAGCTCCGCGCGCTGCTGAATGCCGATCCGCAGTTCAGGCCCGTGCTAACGCGCGACGGCGATTATTTCATTTCCGTCATGGGGCGTTCTGACGTCGCACGTAAGCAAAACGCCAATTTCCTTGTCTCGATTCACGCCGACGCTGCGCCGAATCGCGATGCTACCGGGGCTTCGGTTTGGGTGCTTTCCAACCGTCGGGCGAACAGCGAAATGGCCGGCTGGCTCGAGCAGCATGAGAAACAGTCAGAACTGCTGGGCGGCGCGGGCGATGTACTGGCCAACAGCCAGTCGGACCCTTACCTGAGCCAGGCGGTGCTGGATTTACAGTTCGGCCATTCCCAGCGCGTCGGGTATGATGTGGCGACCAATGTGCTGAGCCAGCTGCAGCGGATCGGCGATTTACATAAGCGTCGCCCTGAGCATGCCAGCCTCGGCGTGCTGCGTTCGCCGGATATCCCGTCGATCCTGGTGGAAACGGGTTTTATCAGTAATACCGGCGAAGAGCGGCTGCTGGGTAGCGATGCTTATCAGCAGCAGGTCGCAGAGGCGATTTATAACGGCCTGCGTAACTACTTTATGCAGCATCCTCTGCAATCCGCGCCGCGCGGGGCAGCCGCGCAGACTGCCAGCGCAGGTTCGTCAGACGGGACGTTGTTAAATTAAGGAGACGGCCATGCCGATTCAGGTTCTACCGCCGCAGCTCGCCAACCAGATTGCCGCAGGTGAAGTGGTGGAACGTCCGGCGTCGGTGGTCAAAGAGCTGGTGGAAAATAGCCTCGATGCCGGGGCGACGCGTATCGACATTGATATTGAGCGCGGCGGGGCGAAGTTAATCCGCATTCGCGATAACGGCTGCGGCATCAAAAAAGACGAGCTGGCGCTGGCGCTGGCTCGTCACGCCACCAGTAAAATTGCTTCGCTGGATGACCTTGAGGCGATCATTAGCCTCGGCTTTCGCGGCGAAGCTCTGGCCAGTATTAGCTCAGTGGCGCGCCTGACGTTGACCTCGCGTACCGAAGATCAGCAGGAGGCCTGGCAGGCCTATGCCGAAGGGCGCGATCAGGCGGTCACCGTGAAGCCGGCGGCGCACCCGGTGGGAACAACGCTGGAAGTGCTGGATCTGTTTTATAACACCCCCGCCCGGCGCAAATTTATGCGCACCGAGAAAACCGAGTTTGGCCATATCGACGAGATCGTGCGGCGCATTGCGCTGGCGCGCTTCGACGTGACCATCAACCTCAGCCACAACGGCAAGGCCGTGTGCCAGTACCGGGCGGTATCGCAGGACGGCCAGCGTGAGCGGCGTCTGGGCGCGATCTGCGGTTTGCCATTTCTCGAACACGCGCTGGCGATTGAGTGGCAGCACGGCGACCTGACCCTCAGCGGCTGGGTGGCCGATCCGCTACATACCAATCCGACGCTGGCGGAGATTCAGTATTGCTACGTCAATGGGCGGATGATGCGCGATCGCCTGATTAATCACGCGATTCGCCAGGCCTGTGAAGACAAACTGGGCGCCGACCAGCAGCCTGCCTTTGTGCTGTATCTGAAGATAGATCCGCATCAGGTGGATGTGAACGTCCATCCGGCCAAACATGAAGTGCGTTTTCATCAGTCGCGCCTGGTGCATGACTTTATCTATCAGGGCGTGCTGAGCGTCCTGCAGCAGCAGCTGGAGGTGCCGTTGGCGGAAGAGGGCGATGAGCCCGCGCCGCGGCAGGTGCCGGAAAACCGCATTGCGGCGGGCGGCAATCATTTTGCCCAGCCAGCGGTCGCGCGTGAAAGCGCCGCTCCCCGTTACCGGGATGAGCCCGCCGCGCCGCGTTTTAATCCCGGAGGTTCGCGAGAGTCCGCCGCCTCGGGTTCATCTGGCGGAGCCGCCTGGCCGCACGCGCAGCCAGGCTATCAAAAACAGCAGGGTGCGCTTTATCGCCAACTGCTGGATACGCCGGCCACGGAGCGCAAACCCCTGGCTCCCGCACCGGCAGCGGAAGGCCTGTCGGGCCATAGCCAAAGCTTTGGCCGCGTACTGACGATTATCGATAGCGACTGCGCGCTGCTGGAGCGCGGCGGTAAGTTATCACTGCTGGCTCTGCCGGTTGCTGAGCGCTGGCTGCGCCAGGCGCAGCTAACGCCGGGCGCAGAGGCGGTTTGCGCCCAACCGCTGCTTATCCCTCTGCGGATAAAAGTGTCCGACGAGGAAAAAGACGCGCTCAAGCAGGCGCAGTCGGCGCTGGCTGAGGTCGGGATTGAACTCCAGTCCGATGCGCACCACGTGACGGTCCGCGCAGTGCCTTTACCCTTAAGACAACAAAATTTACAAATCTTGATTCCTGAACTGATAGGCTACCTGGCGCAGCAAAAAACCGTCGACGTCGGCAATATTGCTCAGTGGATGGCGCGTAATCTGGCGAGCGAACATGCGCAGTGGAACATGGCGCAGGCGATTGCCGTCCTGGCGGATATAGAACGCTTATGTCCGCAGCTGGTTAAAGCGCCGCCGGGTGGTCTGTTACAACCTGTTGATTTACATTCGGCGATGAATGCCCTGAAAGATGAGTGATGTAACTGAGGCAAGCCTGCCTAAGGCAATATTTTTAATGGGCCCGACGGCCTCTGGTAAAACCGCATTGGCTATCGCCTTACGTAAAGTTTTGCCAGTAGAGTTGATTAGCGTTGATTCAGCCCTCATCTATCGAGGAATGGACATAGGCACGGCCAAGCCCGATGCCGCGGAGCTGAGCGCTGCGCCGCATCGTCTGCTGGATATTCTTGACCCGGCCGAGGCTTATTCCGCGGCGGATTTCCGCCGCGATGCGCTGGCAGAGATGGCCGATATCGTCGCTGCCGGGCGAATTCCGCTACTGGTTGGCGGAACGATGTTGTATTTCAAGGCGTTGTTGGAAGGATTGTCGCCTCTACCCTCGGCTGACCCTGAGGTCAGAGCCAGGATCGAGCAACAGGCCGCAGAGCAGGGATGGAACGCGTTACACCAGCAGCTACAGGAAATTGATCCGGTTGCCGCCGCGCGTATTCATCCAAATGATCCGCAAAGACTTTCCCGAGCACTGGAAGTTTTTTTCATTTCGGGTAAAACTTTAACGGAGCTGACGCAAACGTCAGGTGATGCTCTGCCGTATAAGGTGCACCAGTTCGCCATCGCCCCGGCGAGCCGTGAACTGCTCCATCAGCGCATAGAACAGCGTTTTCATCAGATGTTGGCTTCAGGTTTTGAAGCAGAAGTGCGGGCGCTTTTTGCCCGGGGAGATTTGCATACGGATATGCCTTCCATTCGTTGTGTCGGATATCGCCAGATGTGGTCTTACCTTAATGGCGAGATCCCGTATGATGAAATGGTTTATCGAGGTGTTTGCGCCACGAGACAGTTAGCTAAACGTCAGGTGACCTGGCTGCGCGGTTGGGAAGGTATCCACTGGTTAGACAGTGAACAACCTGAACAAGCGTTCAACAAAGTATTACAGGTTGTTGGTGCTAGCCTGGACTGAACGTGTACAATTGAACGGGTATCGTGCGTAATTTTTTTAAGAATCGTAAGGTTCTGAGTACAAAACAAGCATACATATAAGGAAAAGAGAGAATGGCTAAGGGGCAATCTTTACAAGATCCGTTCCTGAACGCTTTGCGTCGGGAACGTGTTCCGGTTTCTATTTATTTGGTGAATGGTATTAAGCTGCAAGGGCAAATTGAGTCTTTCGATCAGTTCGTGATCCTGTTGAAAAACACGGTCAGCCAGATGGTCTATAAGCACGCAATTTCTACTGTTGTCCCGTCTCGCCCGGTGTCACACCACAGCAACAATGCTGGCGGCGGTACAAACAACTATCACCACGGTGGTGGTGCGCAGGGTTCTTCTGCGCCGCAGCAAGACAGCGAAGACGCCGAATAAGGCAGATGCTGTTTTTCCACGTCGGGGAGCCAGGTTTTCTGCGTTCCCCGCTGGTATTTTATAAGGGGTTTACGCTTGTTTGACCGTTATGATGCCGGTGAGCAGGCGGTACTGGTACACATCTATTTTTCGCAAGACAAAGATATGGAAGATCTCCAGGAGTTTGAAACTCTGGCCTCTTCCGCCGGTGTCGAAGCAATGCAGGTGATTACCGGTAGCCGTAAAGCACCGCACCCGAAGTATTTTGTTGGTGAAGGTAAAGCAGTCGAAATTGCGGAAGCCGTAAAAGCGACCGGTGCATCGGTCGTGCTCTTCGATCATGCCCTGAGTCCGGCACAGGAACGAAACCTGGAGCGCTTATGCGAATGTCGGGTTATCGATCGTACCGGCTTGATTTTAGATATTTTTGCCCAGCGAGCGCGTACCCACGAAGGGAAACTGCAGGTCGAGCTGGCGCAGCTGCGCCACATGGCGACTCGCCTCGTTCGCGGCTGGACCCACCTTGAAAGACAGAAAGGCGGGATTGGTTTGCGCGGCCCGGGGGAAACCCAGCTCGAAACTGACCGCCGCTTGCTGCGTAACCGTATTATGCAGATCCTGGCGCGACTGGAAAAAGTTGAAAAACAGCGTGAGCAGGGACGGCGGTCACGCGCCAAAGCCGATATTCCAACCGTGTCGCTGGTCGGTTATACCAACGCCGGTAAATCCACGTTGTTCAACCAGATAACCGAAGCCGAGGTCTATGCTGCGAACCAGCTGTTCGCCACTCTGGACCCAACGCTGCGCCGGATTGATGTCCCTGATGTCGGCGAAACCGTCCTGGCGGATACCGTAGGCTTTATTCGCCACCTGCCGCACGATCTGGTGGCCGCGTTTAAAGCGACGCTCCAGGAGACGCGCCAGGCGACGCTGTTGCTGCATATCATTGATGCTGCCGATGTGCGCGTGCAGGAAAATATTGACGCAGTGAATACGGTGCTCGCGGAAATCGAAGCTGATGAGATCCCGGCGCTGCTGGTCATGAATAAAATCGACATGCTGGATGATTTTGAGCCGCGTATCGATCGGGATGAAGAAAATAAACCGATTCGGGTCTGGCTTTCCGCCCAGACCGGGGTTGGCGTACCGCTGCTTTTTCAGGCTTTGACGGAACGGCTTTCTGGTGAAGTGGCCCAGCACACGCTGCGCCTGCCGCCGCAGGAAGGTCGGTTGAGAAGCCGGTTCTATCAGCTTCAGGCGATAGAGAAAGAGTGGATGGAGGATGACGGTAGCGTTGGTCTGCAGGTGCGCATGCCGATCGTTGACTGGCGTCGCCTCTGTAAACAAGAGCCAGCGCTGGTTGAATACGTGATTTGACCTTGCAGCTTGCCTGAAGATATTGACCCCTGTGGGGATATCAAAAACAAATATGGAGCATATACATGGCGTGGAATCAGCCCGGTAATAACGGACAGGACCGCGACCCGTGGGGAAGCAGCAATAACCAAGGCGGCAACTCTGGGGGAAATGGCAACAAAGGCGGTCGCGAGCAGGGACCTCCCGATCTGGATGATATCTTCCGTAAGCTAAGTAAAAAACTTGGCGGCCTGGGTGGTGGAAAAGGTGGACTGGGCGGCGGTAGCGGCTCTCAGGGACCTCGCGGGCCAATGGGCGGACGTATCGTCGGCATCGTTGCCGCCGCTGCGGTTATTATCTGGGCAGCCAGCGGTTTCTATACCATTAAAGAAGCTGAACGTGGCGTCGTCACTCGCTTTGGTAAATTTAGCCATCTGGTTGAGCCTGGCCTTAACTGGAAACCTACTTTCATTGATAACGTTCAGGCGGTTAACGTTGAGTCGGTTCGCGAACTGGCGGCTTCCGGCGTCATGCTGACGTCTGACGAAAACGTCGTGCGCGTTGAGATGAACGTGCAGTACCGCGTGACCGATCCGGAACGCTATCTGTTTAGCGTCACCAGCGCGGACGACAGCCTGCGTCAGGCCACCGACAGCGCCCTGCGTGGCGTGATCGGTAAATACACCATGGACCGTATCCTGACCGAAGGACGTACCGTCATTCGTAGCGATACCCAGCGCGAGCTGGAAGAGACCATTCGTCCGTACAACATGGGTATCACCCTGCTCGACGTCAACTTCCAGACGGCGCGTCCGCCGGAGGAAGTAAAAGCCGCGTTTGATGATGCGATTGCCGCGCGTGAAAACGAACAGCAGTACATTCGTGAAGCGGAAGCTTACACCAACGAAGTCCAGCCGCGGGCTAACGGTCAGGCGCAGCGTATCCTTGAAGAGGCTCGCGCCTATAAGACCCAGACCGTTCTTGAAGCGCAGGGTGAAGTGGCTCGTTTTGCAAAAATTCTGCCTGAGTATAAAGCGGCTCCGGAAATTACCCGCGAGCGTCTGTATATCGAAACCATGGAAAAAGTGCTGAGCCATACGCGCAAAGTGCTGGTTAACGATAAGGGGAGCAACCTGATGGTTCTGCCTCTGGATCAGATGCTGAAAGGCGCCGGCGCGCCGGCGGCAAAGAGCGATAGCAGTGGCGCAAGCGATCTGCTGCGTCTGCCGCCTGCATCCAGCTCAAACAGCGCCAGTAACGCTTCTACCTCTACGGGAGGCACCATTATGGACCAACGCCGCGCCAACGCGCAGCGTAACGACTACCAGCGTCAGGGGGAATAACGATGCGTAAATCTGTTATCGCGATAATTGTCATCGTGCTGGTGGTGCTCTACATGTCCATCTTTGTGGTCAAAGAGGGCGAGCGCGGCATCACGCTGCGTTTTGGTAAAGTTCTGCGCGACGATGAAAACAAACCGCTGGTGTACGCGCCTGGCCTTCACTTCAAGATTCCTTTTATTGAATCCGTGAAGATGCTTGATGCGCGTATCCAGACGATGGACAACCAGGCCGACCGCTTTGTTACCAAAGAGAAGAAGGACCTGATTGTTGACTCTTACATCAAGTGGCGCATCAGCGACTTTAGCCGTTACTACCTGGCAACCGGCGGCGGTGACGTCTCCCAGGCCGAGGTGCTGCTGAAGCGTAAATTCTCTGACCGTCTGCGTTCTGAAATTGGCCGTCTGGATGTGAAAGACATCGTGACCGACTCCCGCGGCCGTCTGACCCTGGAAGTCCGCGATGCGCTGAACTCAGGTTCTGCGGGCACAGAAGATGAAGTCAGTACGCCGGCTGCCGATGACGCGATTGCCAAAGCGGCGGAGCGTGTTGAAGCAGAAACAAACGGTAAGGTTCAGGTGATCAACCCGAACAGTATGGCGGCGCTGGGTATTGAAGTCGTCGACGTGCGTATTAAACAGATCAACCTGCCTGCCGAAGTGTCTGAAGCGATCTACAACCGTATGCGCGCCGAGCGTGAAGCGGTAGCGCGTCGTCACCGTTCACAGGGTCAGGAAGAAGCTGAAAAACTGCGCGCGACCGCGGATTATGAAGTGACCAAAACGCTGGCGGAAGCCGAGCGTCAGGGTCGTATTCTGCGCGGTGAAGGCGATGCTGAATCGGCGAAACTGTTTGCTGATGCATTCAGCCAGGATCCAGGCTTCTATGCCTTTATCCGTAGCCTGCGTGCGTATGAGAACAGCTTCCAGAGCAATCAGGATGTGATGGTTCTCAGCCCGGACAGCGATTTCTTCCGCTATATGAAATCACCCGCGTCAGCGACCCGCTGATAAGCAATGAGTAAGCAAAAAGGCGCCCGTTGAGGCGCCTTTTTTACAATGTTCGCAGCGGATTTGGGTTCGCCAATGGGTTATGTATTTTGTTTCATAAAGCCGGTTCATAACAATGATGAAATACCGGAGAATATGAATTGAGCAACGACTCACAGGGGTGAGCGACGGTGGCTGTACTTAAATAAAGGTGAATAATGAACTCAACAATCTGGCTGGCACTGGCGCTGGTTTTAGTACTTGAAGGGCTTGGGCCGCTGCTTTATCCGCGCGCGTGGCGTCGAATGGTCGCCACGATGAGCCAATTACCGGATAATTTATTACGCCGGTTTGGCGGAGGTCTTGTGGTTGCCGGTATCGTCATCTACTACATGTTGAGGAAAACGATTGGCTGAGCGTAAAGTAGACTAATTTCCCGCCTTTTGAGTGCAAAAAGTGCTGTAACTCTGAAAAAGCGATGGTAGAATCCATTTTTAAGCAAACGGTGATTTTGAAAAATGGGTAACAACGTCGTCGTACTGGGCACCCAATGGGGTGACGAAGGTAAAGGGAAGATCGTCGATCTCCTGACTGAACGGGCTAAATATGTTGTGCGCTATCAGGGCGGTCACAACGCCGGCCATACTCTCGTAATCAACGGTGAAAAAACCGTCCTCCATCTCATTCCATCAGGTATTCTTCGCGAGAATGTCACCAGCATCATCGGTAACGGTGTCGTGCTTTCTCCGGCTGCGCTGATGAAAGAGATGAAAGGTCTGGAAGACCGTGGTATCCCTGTCCGCGAGCGTCTGCTGCTTTCTGAAGCGTGCCCGCTTATCCTCGAATATCACGTTGCGCTGGATGTCGCGCGTGAAAAAGCGCGCGGCGCGAAAGCTATCGGTACGACCGGTCGCGGTATCGGCCCGGCTTACGAAGATAAAGTGGCTCGCCGCGGTCTGCGCGTTGGCGATCTGTTTGATAAAGCCACCTTCGCTGATAAACTGAAAGAAGTGATGGAATATCACAACTTCCAGCTGGTGAATTTCTACAAAGCTGAAGCGGTTGATTACCAGAAAGTTCTCGATGACGTCATGGCGATTGCCGACATCCTGACCGCGATGGTTGTTGACGTTTCCGATCTGCTTGACCAGGCGCGCAAGCGTGGCGATTTCGTCATGTTTGAAGGCGCACAGGGTACGCTGCTCGATATCGACCACGGTACCTATCCGTACGTAACCTCTTCCAACACCACCGCAGGTGGCGTGGCGACCGGCTCCGGTCTGGGTCCGCGTTATGTAGACTACGTTCTGGGTATCATCAAAGCCTACTCCACTCGCGTAGGTGCGGGTCCGTTCCCGACTGAGCTGTTTGATGAAACCGGCGAGTTCCTGTGCAAGCAGGGTAACGAGTTTGGCGCTACCACCGGCCGTCGTCGTCGTACCGGCTGGCTGGATGCCGTAGCGGTGCGCCGCGCGGTGCAGATTAACTCCCTGTCCGGTTTCTGCCTGACTAAGCTGGACGTCCTGGACGGCCTGAAAGAAGTTAAAATCTGCGTAGCCTACCGGATGCCGGATGGCCGCGAAGTGACGACCACTCCGCTGGCTGCTGACAACTGGGAAGGCATCGAGCCGATTTACGAAACCATGCCGGGCTGGTCTGAAACCACCTTTGGCGTGAAAGAGCGCAGCGGTCTGCCGCAGGCAGCGCTGAACTACATCGCACGCATTGAAGAGCTGACCGGCGTACCGGTTGATATTATCTCTACCGGTCCTGACCGTACCGAGACGATGATTTTGCGCGATCCGTTCGACGCATAACGATCTCCAGGGGCGCCGTTAAGGCGCCTCTTGTTTTTGCTGTTCGCCCGCCCCATTTAAATAAATTAGCGGCCTGAGCGCTGGCTGGTTTATCATCAATAGTAATTGTCTACCGACGCACTCTGTTTTTCTTTTCCCTGAGGTTGATTGTGCAGTTAACGAGTTTCACTGATTACGGATTACGCGCGCTGATTTATATGGCGTCGCTACCGGATGGAAGAATGACCAGCATCTCCGAAGTGACGGAGGTTTACGGCGTTTCCCGTAATCATATGGTTAAAATAATCAATCAGCTAAGTCGCGTGGGGTACGTGACGGCGGTACGGGGAAAAAACGGGGGAATTCGTCTGGGGAAACCGGCAAATATGATTCGCGTGGGTGATGTTGTTCGCGATCTGGAGCCGCTCTCGTTGGTCAACTGCAGCAGCGAATTTTGCCATATTACGCCCGCCTGTCGTCTGAAACAGGCGCTTGCTGAAGCCGCGCAAAGTTTTCTCAAGGAACTGGATAACTACACGCTGGCCGATTTGGTTGAAAAGAATCAACCGCTTTATAAATTATTGCTGGTGGAGTGACGTAAACTTCACTGGAGATGACAACGGAGGAACCGACATGTCACAAGATCCTTTCCTGGACCGCGAATCTGAAAAATACGCTAATCCAATCCCGAGCCGGGAATTTATCCTCGATCATTTAGCAAAACGCGAAAAACCGGCTAGCCGAGATGAGCTGGCAATAGAGCTGAATATTGAAGGCGAAGAACAACAAGAAGCATTGCGCCGCAGACTGCGCGCAATGGAACGCGATGGTCAGCTGGTCTTTACGCGTCGTCAGTGCTATGCGCTGCCGGAACGTCTTGACCTGCTGAAAGGGACCGTTATCGGTCATCGCGATGGTTATGGCTTCCTGCGCGTTGAAGGCCGTAAAGATGACCTGTATCTGTCGTCCGAGCAGATGAAAACCTGTATTCACGGCGATCAGGTGCTGGCGCAGCCGCTGGGCGCCGACCGTAAAGGCCGTCGCGAAGCGCGTATTGTCCGCGTACTGGTGCCAAAAACGGGCCAGATTGTGGGCCGCTACTTTACCGATGCGGGCGTTGGCTTCGTGGTGCCGGATGACAGCCGCCTGAGCTTCGATATCCTGATCCCCCCGGAACAGATCATGGGCGCGCGGATGGGGTTTGTGGTGGTGGTTGAGCTGACCCAGCGCCCAACCCGCCGCACCAAAGCGGTCGGCAAGATCGTTGAGGTCCTCGGCGACAATATGGGTACCGGCATGGCGGTCGATATGGCCCTGCGCACCCATGAAATTCCCTACGTCTGGCCGCCAGCGGTCGAAAAACAGGTCGCCGGCCTGAAAGAACAGGTACCGGAAGAGGCGAAACAAGGGCGCGTTGATTTACGCAGCCTGCCGCTGGTCACCATTGATGGCGAAGACGCCCGTGACTTTGATGATGCCGTGTACTGCGAGAAGAAACGCGGCGGTGGCTGGCGTCTGTGGGTGGCGATCGCCGATGTGAGCTACTACGTGCGCCCGGGTACGCCGCTGGATGGCGAAGCGCGCAGCCGCGGCACGTCGGTCTACTTCCCGTCTCAGGTGGTTCCGATGCTGCCTGAAGTGCTCTCTAACGGCCTGTGTTCACTGAATCCTCAGGTCGACAGGCTCTGTATGGTTTGTGAAATGACGATTTCGGCCAAGGGGCGTCTGACCGGCTTCAAATTCTACGAAGCGGTGATGAGCTCCCATGCCCGTCTGACCTATACCAAAGTCTGGCATATGCTGCAGGGCGACCAGGATCTGCGTGAGCAGTACGCGCCGCTGGTTAAGCATATTGAAGAGCTGCATAACCTCTACAAAGTGCTGGACGGCGCGCGTGAAGAGCGCGGCGGTATCTCATTTGAGAGTGAAGAAGCTAAATTCATCTTTAATGCTGAACGCCGCATTGAACGTATTGAGCAGACTCAGCGTAACGACGCGCACAAGCTGATTGAAGAGTGCATGATCCTGGCGAACATCTCCGCTGCGCGCTTCGTTGAGAAGGCCGAGGAACCGGCGCTGTTCCGTATCCATGACAAACCGAGTACGGAAGCGATTACCGCATTCCGTTCGGTGCTCGCGGAGCTGGGGCTTGAGCTGCCTGGCGGCAACAAGCCGGAGCCGCGCGACTATGCGGAATTACTGACCTCTATCGCCGATCGTCCGGATGCAGAGATGCTGCAAACCATGCTGCTGCGGTCGATGAAACAGGCGATATACGACCCGGAAAACCGCGGCCACTTTGGTCTGGCGCTGCAATCCTATGCCCACTTCACCTCGCCGATTCGCCGCTATCCTGACCTTTCTCTGCATCGCGCGATCAAGTATTTACTGGCGAAAGAGCAGGGACATAAAGGCAATAGCACCGAGACCGGCGGCTGGCACTACAGCATGGACGAGATGCTGCAGCTGGGGGCGCACTGTTCAATGACCGAGCGTCGTGCTGATGAAGCGACGCGCGATGTTTCGGACTGGCTGAAGTGTGATTTCATGCTGGATCAGGTGGGTAACGTCTTTAAGGGCGTGATTGCCAGCGTGACCGGCTTTGGTTTCTTCGTCCGTCTGGATGAGCTGTTTATTGATGGTCTGGTGCACGTCTCTTCCCTCGATAACGACTACTACCGCTTCGATCAGGTCGGACAGCGTCTGATTGGTGAATCCGGCGGCCAGACCTATCGACTGGGCGATCGCGTGGAAGTGCGCGTTGAAGCGGTCAACATGGACGAGCGTAAAATTGACTTCTCGCTTATCTCCAGCGAGCGCGCGCCGCGCAACGTCGGTAAGACCGAGCGTGAAAAAGCGAAGAAAGGCGGCGCAGGTAAATCTTCCGGACGTCGCCGTCAGGCGGGCAAGCAAGTAAACTTCGAGCCGGATAGCGCATTCCGCAAACAGAAAGGTCAGTCTCAGCCGAAAGCCGCTCAGCCAAAAGGCGAGAAGAAAGCGAAAAAGCCGTCGGAGAAAACCCAGAAGATAGCCGCAGCGACCAAAGCCAAGCGCGCGGCGAAGAAAAAGAAAATCGCTGAGTAGTGCGATTCCCTTTACCCCCGCGCCTCCCGACATCGTGGCGGGGCGGGGGGAAGGGAACGAATAACAGAACCTAAACGAGTAGATAAATGAGTGAAATGATTTACGGCATCCACGCGGTGCAGGCACTGCTGGAGCGCGCTCCTGAACGTTTTCAGGAAGTCTTTATTCTGAAAGGCCGTGAGGATAAGCGCCTTATGCCGCTGATCCATGCCCTGGAAGCGCAGGGCGTGGTGATTCAGGTCGCCAGCCGCCAGTTTCTGGATGAGAAAAGCGAAGGCGCCGTTCATCAGGGAATTATTGCCCGCGTGAAGCCCGGACGTCAGTATCAGGAGAACGATCTGCCGGATCTGATCGCCTCTCTCGATCAGCCGTTCTTTTTGATCCTTGACGGCGTGACCGATCCGCACAACCTCGGCGCCTGTTTACGTAGCGCTGACGCCGCTGGCGTGCATGCGGTGATTGTCCCCAAAGACCGTTCTGCGCAGCTGAATGCCACGGCGAAAAAAGTGGCCTGCGGCGCGGCGGAAAACGTCCCGCTGATCCGCGTCACCAACCTGGCGCGTACCATGCGTCTGCTGCAGGAAGAGAACGTCTGGATCGTCGGTACCGCCGGCGAGGCCGATCATACGCTGTTCCAGAGCAAAATGACCGGATCGCTGGCGCTGGTCATGGGGGCGGAAGGCGAAGGCATGCGCCGCCTGACCCGGGAGCACTGCGACGAGTTGATCAGCATCCCGATGGCCGGTAGCGTGTCGTCGCTGAACGTATCGGTCGCCACCGGTATTTGCCTGTTTGAAGCGGTACGCCAGCGCAGCTAATCTCTTCTTTCCAAATAAGCCATTCTCTGGAATGGCTTATCTTCTTCAGTTCTGACCGCCTTCTCGCTCTATCCGACGGGCAATGTCGAGACCTCTTTCTACATAGTTCAGGACCTGGCTCAAGGGTAATTCATCTCCCGGTTCATCTCCCGTTTGCTCGAGGAATTTAAGCTGCGCGCCTCGATTCTTTAATACTTTGATGAGATTAAGAAAATTTCCAATAGGATTCTGCTCTTCCAGAATGTCATCGCAGATTTTGTTTTCATCAAATGAGGTGACGTAACCGGAAGCGTTCAGGTTCTGTTTGATAGCGCTCATCGCGAGATGAGGAAGATGGCGGTGGATAAGCGGAATATAGTTCGGCGCATTTTGCCGATCTTCAATAATTAAATGAATCATGAAATTCCCTTTCTGATTGTGAGAGAACTTTATAACAGAGTTCTCTGACGGAAAGTGCGCCGTTGTCCATACTTATGGATAGAGCCATTGAAGGAGGGAAACATAATGCACTGGCAAACTCATACCGTATTTAATCAACCCTCGCCGCTATGTAACAGTAACTTATTCCTGTCCGATACCGCCCTGCGTGAAGCCGTCGTCCGCGAAGGCGCGGGCTGGGATAGCGATCTGCTGGCGAGCATTGGCCAACAGCTGGGGACGGCCGAATCGCTGGAGCTGGGGCGCCTGGCCAACAGCAATCCGCCGGAACTGCTGCGCTATGACGCAACGGGATCGCGTCTTGACGATGTTCGTTTCCATCCCGCCTGGCATTTACTGATGCAGGGGCTGTGCGCTAACCGGGTACATAATCTTGCCTGGCAGGAAGAGGCTCGTGAAGGCGCCTTCGTTGCCCGCGCTGCCCGCTTTATGCTGCATGCGCAGGTCGAGGCGGGCACCCTGTGTCCCACCACCATGACCTTTGCCGCTATTCCATTGCTGCAGCGCTCCTTACCCGAGACTTTTAGCGACTGGCTATCGCCGCTATTAAGCGATCGCTACGATCCGCACCTTGTGCCGGGTAATCAGAAACGCGGGCTGCTTATCGGGATGGGGATGACGGAAAAGCAGGGCGGGTCCGATGTCCTGAGCAACACGACGCGAGCGGAGAAAAGCGCAGAAGGCTTTTATCATCTGATCGGACATAAATGGTTTTTCTCGGTACCGCAGAGCGATGCTCATCTGGTGCTGGCTCAGGCGCCGGCGGGCCTCTCCTGCTTTTTTGTTCCGCGCCTGTTGCCGGATGGCCAGCGTAACGGTGTACATCTGGAAAGGCTGAAAGATAAATTAGGTAACCGCGCGAACGCCAGCAGCGAAGTCGAGTTTTTCAATGCCTGCGGCTGGCTGGTCGGGGAAGAGGGCGATGGCGTCCGGCAAATTCTCAAAATGGGCGGCCTGACCCGTTTTGACTGCGCGCTGGGTAGCCATGCGCTGATGCGCCGGGCCTATTCGGTAGCGCTATACCATGCTCTGCAGCGTCAGGCATTTGGTAAAAATCTGGTCGATCAGCCGATAATGCGTCAGGTTCTGGGGCAGATGGCGCTGCGGCTGGAAGGGCAAACCGCCTTTCTGTTCCGCCTGGCGAGGGCCTGGGACAGGCGCGACGATGTGCAGGAAGCGCTATGGGCAAGGCTGTTCACGCCCGCCGCGAAATTTGCTGTCTGCAAATCCGGGATCGCGTTCGTCGCCGAGGCGATGGAGGTACTGGGCGGTTCAGGCTATTGTGAAGAGAGTGAATTACCGCGTTTGTACCGTGAAATGCCGGTAAACAGCATCTGGGAAGGTTCCGGTAATATTATGTGTCTGGACGTGATGCGGGTTCTGATGAAGCAGCCGGCGGCGCTCGAACTTCTGGCGGCGGAGTGCGCGGAAGTGAAAGGGCAAAATCGTCATTTCGATCGGACGTGGCGGCAGCTGCAGCAGTGGCTACGGCGGCCTCTGGAAGAGCAGGGGCGGGAGATTACCCGGCTGGTCTATATGCTGGGCGTTGGAGCGCAGCTATTACGCTTCGCGTCACCGCCGCTGGCCGAGGCCTGGTGCCGTATGATGCTCGACGCGCGCGGCGGCATGCGGCTGGATGAGCAGACGCTGGATGACTTACTGTTACGGGCAACGGGGCGTGGACGACAGGCGCCTCAGGCATAAAGAATGGCCTGTACCCGCCAGTTGTCCGGCTGCTGCTCCTCGTACATCTGGACGATGCGATACCAGGAGGCGCCCTGCTCATCGGCCTGCACGGCGATAGCGTGTTCAACATCCTGCTGGCTGCCCGAGATGTTGTTAACGCAAATCAGGCCAATTTCGTTCAGGCCCGTTACGCAGTCAGCGCTGGCAAACTCCGCTGACTGCGCGGAAGTATTGGCCGTGACGGTGGTCAACATCAGGCTGGGTAGGGTAAAAGTTCGTTTCATCGTCAGCTCCATTTCACATAGTCCTGAGGGCAGTCCGTTGCTAACGTTCTGCCAGGTTACAGCTGGCCGAACGTTATTATGCATAGGAGAACGTGAATGGATGCAAAGCAGTGTAAAGCTGGCTTAAAGGTTGACCGCTATTTACGGTACAAAATTGCCTGCGAATACCACTGGCCCGGAACCATGGTGTCATCAATCATTATGATGACGTAGTAATCCGCTTTAGCCGCCTCAGCTTTGACCTTTAGCGCAGCCTCGACATCCATCGGTGAGCCGTACATTAATACGCTCACCGTCCCCATCTTCTGCAGACCCGCCGTCTGATTACGCTGGATCTCTTGTGGATGGTCGGTTGCCGGCGGCGGCGCCTTTGGCGTCCCCTGTAGGGCGCTACAGCCGGTTAAAGCGATTGCCATTAACCACGGTGCAAACCTACGCATAACCATATCTCGTTTCCTGTTAGTCATAGTGTAGTGGTAGCCTGAATGTCATTTCCGGGGAATGTTCCCAAATTGTTATCCCGTACGCGATTTTCGAATGAAAATATCGTGAAAGCGTAATCTGGTTCTCAAGATTATGAATCATGTGCGAACGAGCGACTTGAGTAATAACATAACATCACTTGAGAGAAAGGAGACGGTAAATGATTGCACTAGAAATGCGTAACCTTGCGGGTGGGGAGGTTCTCCATGCGTACCTGCAGGGCGCCGTGGATACGGCGCTGCCTTGCATTGTCTTTTATCATGGTTTTACCTCTTCTAAGCTGGTCTACAGCTATTTTGCCGTTGCGCTTGCAGAGGCGGGGTTTCGGGTGATTATGCCTGATGCAGCGGAACACGGCGCGCGCTACCGGGGAGACGAGCAGGGGCGGATGCAGCGCTTCTGGCCGATTCTGATGAACAATTTTATTGAATTTCCGGCACTACAGGAGGCGATTCGGGATCGGGGATGGCTTGCTGACGACAGGCTGGCGGTGGCAGGCGCATCGATGGGCGGAATGACGGCATTAGGGATTATGACCCACCACCCGGAGCTGAAAAGCGTAGCCTGCCTGATGGGGTCAGGCTATTTCAGTTCGCTCTCGCAGGCGCTTTTCCCTTCGCCTTCGTTCGATGCAGAACAGCTGGTGGCGTGGGACGTCAGCCAGCAGCTGGCGACCCTGGCCAGCCGTCCGCTGCTCCTCTGGCACGGCGATGAAGATGATGTCGTGCCGCCGGGGGAAACCTTCCGCCTGCAGCAGGCGCTGCAGCAAAACGCGCTGGCCGACAATTTAACCTGCCTCTGGCAGAAAGGCGTCCGCCACCGCATTACGCCGGAAGCGTTAGCCGCGACGGTGGGCTTTTTTCAACGTCACCTTTAAACGCGAATCACCTGCACGCCCTGATCCTCAAGCTGCTTGAGGATCGCCTCATCCGCCTGTTTACCGGTAATCACCAGGTCGATTTGCCCGGCCTGGCTAAAGAGCATTCCGGCGCGTTCGCCGACTTTGCTGCTGTCGACCAGGACCGCGAGTTTGCCGACGACGTTAAGCATTTTTTGCTCCGCCATCGCCGTCAGCATATCGGTTTTATACAGCCCTTCGGCGGTCAACCCTTTGCCGCTGGTGAACATCCAGTGCCCGGCATACAGGCTGTTTTCGCTGCCCTGCGGGCTCAGGGTGATAGAATGGCTGCGGTTATACTGCCCGCCCATAATGATGACGCTGTCGTGTTCCTGATCGATCAGATAGTTGGCCAGCGGCAAATAGTTGGTGATGATCTGTACCGGTTTGCCGCACAGCTCCTGCCCAAGCAGGAATGCGGTAGAGCCGCAGTTAATGACGATGCTTTCGCCAGGGTTGACCAGCTGCGAAGCCGCACGCGCAATCCGTACCTTCTCATCGTGGTTTTGCGCCTGGTGAATATTCATTGGCGACCAGCGCGGGCGCTGCTCGCTGATGGCTTCCGCGCCGTTGCGGACTTTTTTCAGCCTGCCGCTTTCGTCGAGTTTGTTGATATCGCGTCGTGCCGTCGCCGGAGAAATTCCCAGCCGGGAAATCACCTGCTCCACGGTGACAAATCCCGTTTGTGCCAGCAAATCCAGTAAAATTTGATGTCTTTGCGCTTCCGTCATGAGCAAATCCGATTAAAAGTGATAAGCAAAGATGATATTTGAAATCAGGTGAAAATACTAATGCTGACGGGGATAATTTCCGGCGGGCGGTCCCGCCGGAGAAGCCTTACAGGAACGACTTAAAGGGCAGGTCCGGTTCCATCGTGAAGCAATCGTCGAATCCGCGCGGATAATGGTATTCGAAGTTGTCTTTATCCAGCGGCCAGGTGAATTTTCCGCCCACCTGCCAGATGAAAGGCTTAAAGCCATACTGCAGACGATCTTTTTTCATCTCCCACAAAACGCGGATTTCCTGCGGATCGGCCTGGAAGTTTGACCAGATATCGTGATGGAACGGGATTACCACTTTAGCATTCAGCGACTCGGCCATGCGCAGGATATCGGCGCTGGTCATTTTGTCGGTGATACCGCGCGGGTTCTCGCCATAGGAGCCCAGCGCCACGTCGATCTGGTGTTCGTTACCGTGCTTCGCGTAGTAGTTGGAGTAGTGGGAATCGCCGCTGTGATACAGGTTGCCGCCCGGCGTTTTGAACAAATAGTTCACCGCGCGCTGATCCATTCCGTCCGGCAGGACGCCTGCGGCTTTTTGATCCGCGGGTAAGGTGATCAGGGCCGTACGGTCAAAAGCGTCAAGCGCGTGGATTTCAACATCCTTTATTTTAACCACATCCCCTGGTTTCATCACGATACAGCGCTCTTTTGGAACGCCCCAGCCTATCCACAGGTCGACGCAGGTTTGCGGGCCGATGAACGGCACGTCCTCGGCGCAGTTCTGCATGACCGCGGCGGCCACGTTCACATCAATATGATCGTTATGATCGTGAGTGGACAGTACGGCGTCGATCTGGCGAATAGCGAACGGATCGAGAACAAACGGAGTGGTGCGCAGGTTTGGCTGGAGCTTCTTCACGCCGGCCATACGCTGCATCTGGTGGCCCGTTTTCATCAGCGGATTCCCGTGGCTTTGCTTGCCGGTACCGCACCAGAAATCGACGCAGATATTGGCTCCGCCTTCGGATTTCAGCCAGATGCCCGTACAACCCAACCACCACATGGCAAAGGTGCCCGGCGCAACCTGCTCTTGTTCAATTTCTTCGTTCAGCCAGCTACCCCACTCCGGAAAAGTGTTCAGGATCCATGATTCGCGGGTGATGGTTTGTACTTTACTCATTTGTTTTTCCCTCACATATTATCAAAAGTAATCACAATGTGATTTGTTTTGACGAATACTGGCACCGTTTGTTCAGGATTGCAATCCTGAAATTTGCCCTTCATGAGGGGAATCGTGGAGAGTAAAAAGAGGGGCAGGCTGACGTTATGACATGAGTTAGGTTTTATTTCATTGATTTAAATATACTATTTTACATTTTGTAGAAATGAGAATTAATACGATGGCGGATTGTGTGATTATTTGCGGCGTGCGTCACATTTAATCAAATATAATCTTGTTGTGATTATTTTTGATTATTAGAGTGATCGCAACAACCAACCTGGGCGTAGCGTGCGTTCAGAGCGTCCACCTTCTGGAGTGTGTTATGGAGATTCTCTACCACATCTTTACCGTGTTCTTTAACCAGGTTATGACCAACGCCCCGCTGCTGCTGGGTATTGTGACCTGCCTGGGCTATATCCTGCTGCGCAAAAGCGCCAGCGTTATTGTTAAAGGGACGATTAAAACCATTATCGGTTTTATGCTGCTGCAGGCCGGCTCCGGCATTCTGACCAGCACGTTTAAGCCGGTCGTGGCGAAAATGTCTGAGGTTTACGGCATTAACGGCGCTATCTCCGATACCTACGCGTCAATGATGGCCACGATCGAACGCATGGGCGACGCCTACAGCTGGGTGGGCTATGCCGTACTGTTAGCCCTGGCGCTGAATATCTGTTATGTCCTGCTGCGGCGTATTACCGGTATTCGCACCATCATGCTGACCGGGCACATCATGTTCCAGCAGGCGGGGCTGATTGCCGTCTCTTTTTACATCTTCGGCTACCCGATGTGGACGACCATCATCTGTACGGCGGTACTGGTGTCGCTCTATTGGGGCATTACCTCGAACATGATGTATAAGCCGACTCAGGAAGTGACCGACGGCTGCGGCTTCTCCATCGGACACCAGCAGCAGTTCGCTTCATGGATTGCTTACAAGGTCGCCCCGTATCTGGGCAAAAAAGAGGAGAGCGTTGAGGATCTTAAGCTGCCGGGCTGGCTGAACATCTTTCACGACAACATCGTCTCCACGGCCATCGTGATGACCATTTTCTTCGGCGCGATTCTGCTCTCCTTCGGCATCGACACCGTACAGGCGATGGCGGGTAACACCCACTGGACGGTCTATATCCTGCAAACGGGCTTCTCGTTCGCCGTCGCGATTTTCATTATCACCCAGGGCGTGCGCATGTTCGTCGCCGAACTTTCCGAGGCGTTCAACGGTATCTCCCAGCGCCTGATTCCCGGCGCCGTACTGGCCATTGACTGTGCGGCGATCTATAGCTTTGCGCCAAACGCCGTCGTCTGGGGCTTTATGTGGGGCACCATCGGCCAGCTGATCGCCGTCGGTATTCTGGTCGGCTTCGGCTCTTCCATTCTGATTATTCCGGGTTTTATCCCGATGTTTTTCTCGAACGCCACCATCGGCGTCTTTGCTAACCACTTTGGCGGCTGGCGCGCGGCGCTCAAGATTTGTCTGGTGATGGGCATGATCGAAATCTTTGGCTGCGTCTGGGCGGTGAAGCTGACCGGCATGAGCGCCTGGATGGGCATGGCGGACTGGTCAATTCTGGCGCCGCCGATGATGCAGGGCTTCGCCTCCATCGGTATCGCGTTTATGGCAGTCATTATCATTATCGCACTGGCTTATATGTTCTTCGCAGGGCGCACGCTGCGCGCTGAAGAGGACGCGGAAAAACAACTGGCAGATGCTTCTGCTCAATAAGGAGTTTTGACTATGACCGTACGTATTCTGGCTGTATGTGGCAACGGGCAAGGCAGTTCCATGATCATGAAGATGAAGGTGGACCAGTTTTTGACCCAGTCAAATATCGATCACACGGTAAACAGCTGCGCGGTGGGGGAATACAAAAGTGAACTCAACGGCGCGGACATCATCATCGCCTCCACCCATATCGCCGGTGAGATTAGCGTCTCCGGCAATAAATACGTGGTTGGCGTGCGCAACATGCTCTCGCCTGCGGATTTTGGCCCAAAACTGCTGGAGGTGATCAAAGCGCACTTCCCGCAGGATGTGAAGTAAGGATGCCAAATGAAATTACGTGATTCGCTGGTGGAGAACAACTCCATCCTTTTACAGGCCGACGCCAGCACCTGGCAGGAAGCCGTCAAGCTGAGCGTTGATTTACTGGTGAAGGCGGATGTCGTGGAGCCGCGCTACTACCAGGCCATTCTGGATGGCGTTGCTCAGCACGGCCCTTATTTTGTGATTGCTCCCGGTCTGGCGATGCCGCACGGTCGGCCGGAAGAGGGGGTGAAGAAAACGGGCTTTGCGCTGGTTACGCTGAAAACGCCGCTGGTTTTCAATCATGAGGATAACGACCCGGTCGACATCCTGATCACCATGGCGGCCGTGGATGCCAATACCCATCAGGAAGTCGGCATCATGCAGATCGTCAACCTGTTTGAAGATGAAGCCAATTTTGACCGTTTACGCGCCTGCCGCTCCGCGCAGGAAGTCCTGGAATTAATTGATAACGCTACGGCAGCGGCCGTTTAAAAGGTACACCAAAATGTCATTACCTATGTTGCAGGTTGCGCTCGATAACCAATCTATGTCTTCCGCGTATGAAACGACGCGCCTGATTGCCGATGAAGTGGACATTATTGAAGTCGGTACGATTCTCTGCGTGGCTGAGGGCGTACGCGCCGTTCGCGACCTGAAGGCGCTCTATCCCAACAAAATCGTGCTGGCGGATGCCAAAATCGCCGATGCCGGTAAAATTCTCTCCCGCATGTGCTTTGAAGCCAACGCCGACTGGGTCACCGTGATCTGCTGCGCGGACATCAACACCACCAAAGGCGCGCTGGACGTAGCGAAAGAGTTCAACGGCGACGTCCAGATCGAACTGACCGGCTACTGGACCTGGGAGCAGGCGCAGGAGTGGCGTGAAGCTGGCGTTCAGCAGGTGGTTTATCACCGCAGCCGCGATGCCCAGGCCGCCGGCGTAGCGTGGGGCGAGGCGGATATCAGCGCGATCAAACGCCTGTCCGGGATGGGCTTTAAAGTCACCGTCACCGGCGGCCTGGCGCTGGAGGATTTGCCGCTGTTCCAGGGGATTCCGATCCACGTCTTTATCGCCGGCCGCAGCATTCGCGACGCCGCTTCCCCGGTGGAAGCCGCGCGGCAGTTCAAACGTTCGATCGCCCAGCTGTGGGGCTAAGGAGCGGTCATGCTGTCAAAACAAATTCCGCTCGGTATCTATGAAAAAGCGCTCCCCGCGGGGGAGTGCTGGCAAGAACGCCTGCGGCTGGCGAAAGAACTCGGCTTTGATTTCGTCGAAATGTCGGTAGATGAAACGGACGCCCGTCTGGCGCGACTAGACTGGAGCCGGGAGCAGCGCCTTGCGCTGGTCAACGCGATTGCTGAAACCGGGGTGCGGGTACCCTCTATGTGCCTGAGCGCCCATCGCCGCTTTCCGCTCGGTAGTGAAGACGACGCGGTTCGTGCGCAGGGCCTGGAGATTATGCGCAAAGCGATTCGGCTGGCGCAGGATGTGGGGATTCGCGTTATCCAACTGGCGGGTTACGACGTGTACTACCAGGAAGCCAATAACGAGACGCGCCGTCGTTTCCGCGACGGGCTAAAAGAGAGCGTCGAAATGGCCAGCCGCGCGCAGGTAACGCTGGCGATGGAAATTATGGACTACCCGCTGATGAACTCGATCAGCAAGGCGCTGGGCTACGCCCACTACCTGAATAATCCGTGGTTCCAGCTCTATCCGGACATCGGCAACCTTTCCGCCTGGGATAACGACGTACAGATGGAGCTTCAGGCCGGGATGGGGCATATCGTGGCGGTGCATATAAAAGACACGAAACCCGGCGTATTTAAAAACGTGCCGTTCGGCGAAGCCGTCGTCGATTTTGAACGTTGTTTCGAAACGCTCAAGCAGACGGGCTACTGCGGCCCGTATCTAATTGAAATGTGGAGCGAAACGACCGACGATCCGGCCGCCGAGGTCGCGAAAGCGCGCGATTGGGTGAAGGCGCGGATGGCCAGCGCCGGTCTGCTGGAGGTGGCATAATGCAAACGCTGAAACGGCAGGTTTTCGACGCCAATATGGATTTACCGCGCTACGGCCTGGTCACTTTTACCTGGGGTAACGTCAGCGCTATCGACCGCGAACGGGGGCTGGTGGCGATTAAGCCCAGCGGCGTCGCCTACGAGACCATGAAAGCGGACGATATGGTGGTCGTGGATCTCGAGGGGAACGTGGTGGAAGGTCGCTATCGTCCTTCTTCCGATACCGCCACGCATCTGGCGCTGTATCGCCGCTATCCGAGCCTTGGCGGCGTGGTGCATACCCACTCGACGCACGCGACGGCCTGGGCGCAGGCGGGTCTGGCTATTCCCGCTCTGGGGACGACCCACGCGGACTACTTCTTTGGCGACATTCCCTGCACCCGGGCGTTAAGCGCGCAGGAAGTGGCGGAGGCTTATGAGCTGAACACGGGCCACGTGATTATCGAAACGCTGGGTGACGTTGAGCCGCTGCATACGCCGGGCATCGTGGTCTACCAGCACGGGCCTTTTGCCTGGGGCAAGGATGCGCACGATGCGGTGCATAACGCGGTGGTGATGGAAGAGGTGGCGCGGATGGCGTGGATTGCTCGCGCGATCAACCCGCAGCTGAAGCCCATCGATAGCTGGCTGATGGACAAGCATTTTATGCGCAAGCACGGGCCAGATGCCTATTACGGGCAAAAGTGAAACAGGTGCTCCGGAGCATTTCATCTTTATGATGAATCAACCGGTCTGCTCCGGAGCCATTTTTAGTTTTGCTGATAAGCCGACGGCATGCAGCGCATGCCAACCAGCGTCACGACGCAGATTATCGCGCCGGCGTAAAACGTCGAGGCGGCGCCCAGAACTTCCCACAGCACGCCCGCACCGGCGCTGGCCAGCAGCAGGGCGATGCCGCTCATCAGGTTGAACATCCCGAACGCTGTTCCGCGCAGTTCAGGCGGGGCGGTGTGCGCCACCATCGCCGCCAGCAGACCCTGCGTCATGCCCATATGAATACCCCACAGCGCGACGCCGGCTAAAAGCGTGCTCCAGTGGCTGCTGAGCGCCAGCACGATATCGGCGGCGATCAGCACCAGCAGGCCCCACTGCAGCATTTTGCTGTGGCTCATGCTGTCCGATAGTTTCCCGAATGGATAGGCGGTCAGGCTGTAAACCAGATTCATGGCGACCATCACCAGCGGAATAGCGAACAGCGGGATCGCCATCTGCTGGGCGCGCAGGACCAGAAAGGCTTCGCTGAAGCGGGCAAGGGTAAAAATCGAGCCGATAGCCACCACCCACCAGTAGGCGGCGGAAAGCTTCTTGAGATTCTCGCGGCGCAGGGGGTTAGTGCGTTTCTGGACGACCGCCGTCCTGGGCTCTTTTAATCCAAAGCCCAGTAAAGCGATAGAGAGAACGGCGGGGATCGCCGCGACCCAAAAAATAGACTGGAAATCGTTATCCCAGACAAACATCAGCGCGACGGCAAGCAGCGGCCCCAGAAAAGCGCCGATGGTATCCAGCGACTGGCGCAGCCCGTAGGCGGCTCCGCGAATTTCCGGCGGGGTGACGTCGGCGACCAGCGCATCCCGCGGCGCGCCGCGTATCCCTTTGCCCACGCGGTCGATCATCCGGGCGCTAAACACCACGCCTGAGGTGGGCGCGATGGCGAAAAGAGGCTTGCTCAGCGCACCCAGGCCATAGCCGAGCAGCGCCAGCCCTTTACGCTTGCCGACATAATCGCTGATGACGCCGGAAAACACCTTCAGTATCAGCGCGGTGGCTTCCGCGACGCCTTCGATAATGCCGATAATAATGACGCTGGCTCCCAGCGTGGTGGCCATAAATAGAGGGAGCAGGCTGTGGATCATTTCCGAGGAAACATCCATCAGCAGGCTAACGCCGCCAAGAACCCAAACCCCTTTTGGGATACGGCTTAGCGTGGCAAAACGCGGAACCATGAAGCACTCCGGATAATCATGCGGTTAAAGAGTGATTAAATCAGGTTACGCTGGCGCTGATAAGTCACGAGAAAAAATAATTCTCAATTGCATTAAGGCGCGATTGTGCGGGTATGACCGCCGGGCAATGCCATCGTTGGCTTCCCCCTGCAACGGGAAGAAGCCAACGATCCGGGAAAACTAGCGGTAAATGGCGGCACTGGCGTGAATGGCGCCGTCGCTTCCCGGTTCATGAATGAGGATCGGCTGGAAGTACTTCGCTCCCTGAGCATCGCTCTGCTGGCTAAGCGCCTGGTCGGCTTCCTGCTCGGTGGCGATGTTGTGGTTGATATAGATAACGCCGAGGCTCTGCACATCGTCCATGTTGCGGGCCTGGCGGGCATCGATTTTAATAGCAGCCAGCGCGTTGGCGCTCAACAAAAGCGCTGCCATCATGGTTATGAGGATGTATTTCATCACCTACCTCCTTATGACGCTCCTGACGTTCACCCGCTTCCCTGGGGTATGGATTGCTTCTGATCTAAGTGTAATCTCTGCCTGTCTGGCGTATCGCGACCATTTCTGATGCAGTTGTTCAAAAAATTGTCGCTTCCGTCGTTGATTAATTTTAAATCACTGGCTTAAGGCCACTTCGCGCTTAGTGCGAATTATTTGCACAATTCACTTGTCTTAAACCCCGCTCGCCCGTATTATGACGCGTCAATTTTTCAGCCGCCCTTTAACACGTTCCTTGCCTCCATGGGCCGCGGCTGACCCAGACAGGAGGCTGAATAATCCGTAAGGAGCAATTCGATGCGTCATTACGAAATCGTTTTTATGGTCCATCCTGACCAGAGCGAACAGGTTCCGGGCATGATCGAACGTTACACTGGTGCAATCACTGCAGCAGAAGGTACGATCCACCGTCTGGAAGACTGGGGCCGCCGTCAGCTGGCTTATCCGATCAACAAACTGCACAAAGCTCACTACGTTCTGCTGAACGTTGAAGCGCCGCAGGAAGCGATCGATGAGCTGGAAACTAACTTCCGCTTCAACGACGCCGTTATCCGCAGCATGGTAATGCGTACTAAGCACGCTGTTACCGAAGCATCTCCGATGGTTAAAGCGAAAGACGAGCGCCGTGAGCGTCGCGAAGATTTCGCCAACGAAACCGCAGATGATTCTGAAGCTGGGGATTCTGAAGAGTAATCCTGATGACCAACCGTCTGGAGCTGTCCGGCATTGTATGCAGGACTCCACTTCGTAAGGTCAGCCCGTCAGGAATTCCACACTGCCAGTTCGTGCTTGAGCATCGTTCAGTGCAGGAGGAAGCCGGTTTTCACCGGCAGGCATGGTGCCAGATGCCCGTGATAATCAGCGGACACCAGAACCAGGCCATTACTCACAGTATAACGGTCGGTAGCGCAGTAATCGTTCGAGGGTTCATCTCTTGCCACAAGGCAAAGAACGGCTTGAGCAAAATGGTTCTGCATGCCGAGCAGATTGAATTGATAGATTCTGGAGACTAGCCATATGGCACGTTATTTCCGTCGTCGCAAGTTCTGCCGTTTCACCGCGGAAGGCGTTCAAGAGATCGACTATAAAGATATCGCTACGCTGAAAAACTACATCACCGAAAGCGGTAAGATTGTCCCGAGCCGTATCACCGGTACCCGTGCAAAATATCAGCGTCAGCTGGCACGCGCTATCAAACGCGCTCGCTACCTGTCCCTGCTGCCGTACACTGATCGTCATCAGTAATCGGTCACGGTCCATTAATACGACTTTGAGAGGATAAGGTAATGCAAGTTATTCTGCTTGATAAAGTAGCAAACCTGGGTAGCCTGGGTGATCAGGTTAACGTTAAAGCGGGCTATGCTCGTAACTTCCTGGTACCACAGGGTAAAGCTGTTCCTGCTACCAAGAAAAACGTTGAATTCTTCGAAGCACGCCGTGCTGAACTGGAAGCCAAACTGGCCGAAGTTCTGGGCGCTGCTAACGCACGTGCTGAAGCAATCAACGCACTGGGCACCGTTACCATCGCGTCTAAATCTGGCGACGAAGGTAAACTGTTCGGTTCCATCGGTACTCGCGACATCGCTGACGCTGTAACTGCAGCTGGCGTTGCCGTTGCTAAGAGCGAAGTTCGTCTGCCGAACGGCGTTCTGCGCACCACCGGTGAGCACGAAGTGGACTTCCAGGTTCACAGCGAAGTTTTCGCTAAACTGGTTGTTAACGTTGTAGCTGAGTAATTTTTTACTCAACTCACGTCGAGACGCCGGCCTTGTGCCGGCGTTTTGCTTTTCTGTCTTTGTCGAATCTTTTCCTGGTATGGTGGCTATTCTTAGCAACTTTCTGGATAATAAAATAAAACACTATTTTATTTCTGGTGAAGTGAATGGACGCACCCTCGATTTTTTCCCGCAAGAAAGTGGCTTATGCCTGCGCAACCCTCTGCTGTCTGCTGTGGGGAAGCTCCTATCCGGCGATTAAAAGCGGCTATGAACTGTTTCAGATTGCCACTGATGATGTGCCGTCTAAAATCGTCTTTGCTGGCTATCGCTTTCTGTTTGCCGGCGCGCTGCTGCTGCTCTTCGCGCTGGCGCAGCGTAAGCCGATTGCCCGCTTGAATCCCCGTCAGTGCGGGCAGCTGGCGATACTTGGCGTCACGCAAACCTCTATCCAGTACGTTTTCTTCTACGTTGGCCTGGCGTTTACCACCGGCGTGAAGGGATCGATTATGAACGCCACCGGTACCTTCTTCAGCGTTCTGCTGGCGCACTTTATCTATCAGAATGACAGGCTGAGCTACAACAAAGCCATCGGCTGTATTGTCGGCTTTGCCGGCGTAATGCTGGTGAACGTTAATCGTTCATTGAGCGATTTTAGCTTTGTCTGGCAGGGTGACGGCTTTGTGGTGCTGGCGGCGTTTATCCTGTCGGCGGCGACGCTGTACGGGAAGCGCATTTCGCAGACGGTTGACCCGACGGTGATGACCGGCTGGCAGCTGGCGTTTGGCGGCCTGGTACTGGTCGGCGGCGGCTATCTGACCGGCGGCACCCTTGAGGTTCACAGCGCCGCTGCTGCGCTGGTTCTGGCTTATTTGACGCTGCTCTCTTCCATTGCTTTTGCTCTATGGAGCGTGCTGCTCAAGCATAACCGGGTGAGTACGATCGCGCCGTTCAACTTTGTGGTTCCGGTAGCCGGCACCGTGCTGTCGGCCATCTTCCTCGGCGAGAATATTCTCGAGCTGAAATATGCGGTTGCGCTGGCGCTGGTGTGCGCCGGGATCTGGTGGGTGAATAAGCCCGGCAAAGCTTCACCGCAGGCCGGGTCAATTACCCGGCCGTGAGACCTTATCGGACGCGAATAAAGCTACCGTTCGACTGGCGGGTAAATAGCACCTGCTGCCCGCCGCCGGTATCGATAGTCAGCCCGGTGACTACGCCATTGGCGTTCTGACGGATCTGTACCGTCTGCCCGGTTTGCAGTGAGCTTAGCGGTTTTCCTGCGCCTTCCACCTGGGCCATGGCGTAAACGTCGGTCGGCGGCAGGTTGTGGTCGCGGAACAGCTGTGCGAGGGTTTTGCCGGATTCAATGCGGTAGGTCCGCCACTGCTGCTCAATGCCGGGAGTCGACTGCGGCTCCTGATAAGGCTGGGAAGCGGTCTGCTGCTGCGGCTGGTCCGGCTGCTCATCCTGAATCGGCTCCGGCGCGACCGGCGCCACCTGATCGGCATCGTTTACGGGCGGCGTATTGGTGATGGGCGGCAGCGGGACAGCCTGATTGCCGGAAGAGGGCTGTGACTGGGATTGCAGGTTGAGGTTCGCCTCGCGGCTGGCCTGAACCTCGCTGCTGTTATCCTCGGAAGGGAGCAGAACGCCGATAATCACCAGCAGCGCTCCGGCAATGATGCCCCGGCGGTGCATCGGCGGTAGCGGATCCATGAGGCGAAAATGATCCGGGGCGTGCCAGATCTTCGCCAGGGTAGATGTCAGTTCAAAGCGCCCGGGCATGGCTTTCCTCCTGCTCCGCATATTTTTATCCTGCTCTCTCTAGAGTATAGATGGCTAACTTCCTGAAGGACGAGACAAAGCTATGTTTCGTGAGGTTAACCTTATCTCTCTATTGTTTCTGTTTCCCTTAGATTTGTCATCATCCAGGCGACAAAGTTTTACCCGTCGTGCTATGGCTGATATGCTTCCCACCTCTTTTCTCTGCTCATCGTCTTTTGCATTTTGGAAGCCAGAGAGCATGAGAGCTCCCACGAAAAAAGGAACAAAGATGGCAACCCCAACTTTTGACACGATCGAAGCACAGGCAAGTTACGGTATCGGCTTGCAGGTTGGACAACAGCTGAGCGAATCTGGCCTGCAGGGGCTGCTGCCGGAAGCGTTGGTCGCCGGTATTGCTGACGCGCTGGAAGGTAAACAGCCGCAGGTGCCGGTGGAAGCCGTTCACCGCGCGCTGCGTGAAATCCACGAACGCGCTGACGCCGTGCGTCGCGAGCGTTTCCAGGAAATGGCCGCGGATGGCGAGAAATACCTGGAAGAGAACCGCGAGCGCGAAGGCGTGAACAGCACCGAATCTGGTCTGCAGTTCCGCGTTCTGACCCAGGGCGAAGGCCCGATCCCGGCGCGTACTGACCGCGTTCGCGTCCACTACACCGGCAAACTGATCGACGGTACCGTCTTCGATAGCTCCGTCGCGCGCGGCGAACCGGCTGAATTCCCGGTGACCGGGGTGATCGGCGGCTGGATTGAAGCGCTGACTCTGATGCCGGTGGGTTCCAAATGGGAACTGACGATTCCGCACAGCCTGGCCTACGGCGAGCGCGGCGCGGGCGCATCCATTCCTCCGTTCAGCACCCTGATTTTTGAAGTTGAACTGCTGGATATTATCTAAACAGCAGGTGCTTCCTCTCCCGTACGGGGGAGGGAGCCGCTTTAAATAGTGTAAAACCCTTAAGTTGAGCGTTTGGTGGAGCTTTATATTGCATATCTGCTTAATGGGTGTATTTTTGTGAGCTGTTTCGCGTAACCGGAGTGATATAACACTCACTTTAAACATAAAATTAACATTATATCTAAATCATAGTATTCATCCCTCCGATTCTTACCTAATATCGATAAACCCTCGTTCCGGGGTTAATACGAATGAAGGGCCAGTAGAGCCCGAACAACACAGACAGGTACAACAGGAAAAAATCACATGGTAGATCAGGTCAAAGTCGCTGCCGACGAACAGGCTCCGACTGAACAATCGCTGCGGCGAAATCTCACTAACCGGCATATTCAGCTTATTGCTATCGGTGGTGCGATCGGCACCGGGCTGTTTATGGGCTCAGGCAAAACCATCAGCCTTGCCGGGCCGTCAATTATTTTTGTTTATATGATCATCGGCTTTATGCTGTTTTTCGTCATGCGCGCCATGGGCGAACTGCTGCTGTCGAATCTCGAATACAAGTCGTTCAGCGATTTTGCCGCCGACCTGCTGGGCCCTTGGGCAGGCTATTTTACCGGCTGGACCTACTGGTTCTGCTGGGTAGTAACCGGGATGGCGGACGTGGTGGCGATCACCGCCTACGCGCAGTTCTGGTTCCCGGGACTCTCCGACTGGGTCGCCTCGCTGGCGGTCATCCTGCTGCTGCTGGGCCTTAACCTCGCCACCGTGAAGATGTTCGGCGAGATGGAGTTCTGGTTTGCGATGATCAAAATCGTCGCTATCGTGGCGCTGATCGTCGTCGGCCTGGTGATGGTGATGATGCACTTCCAGTCACCGACCGGGGTAGAAGCTTCTTTCGCCCATCTGTGGAATGACGGCGGCTGGTTCCCGAAAGGCATCAGCGGATTCTTTGCCGGCTTCCAGATAGCGGTCTTCGCCTTTGTGGGCATCGAACTGGTGGGAACCACGGCGGCGGAAACGAAAGATCCTGAGAAATCCCTGCCGCGGGCGATTAACTCAATTCCAATCCGTATCATTATGTTCTACGTCTTTGCGCTGATCGTGATTATGTCAGTGACGCCGTGGAGCTCCGTCGTGCCGTCAAAGAGCCCGTTCGTTGAACTGTTTGTGCTGGTCGGGCTGCCGGCGGCGGCAAGCCTGATCAACTTCGTGGTGCTGACCTCGGCGGCCTCTTCCGCTAACAGCGGCGTGTTCTCCACCAGCCGTATGCTGTTCGGTCTGGCGCAGGACGGACAGGCGCCGAAAATGTTCGCCAAGCTGTCGAAGCGCGCGGTACCGGCGAAAGGCCTGACCTTCTCCTGTATGTGTCTGCTGGGCGGCGTGGTGATGCTGATGGTCAATCCAAGCGTGATCGCGGCGTTTACCATGATTACCACGGTGTCGGCGATCCTGTTTATGTTCGTCTGGACGATTATCCTGTGCTCGTATCTGGCCTATCGCAGAAAGCGTCCGCAGCTGCATGAGCAGTCCAAATATAAGATGCCGCTGGGCAAACTGATGTGCTGGGTGTGCATGGCATTCTTCGTCTTTGTGCTGGTCCTGCTGACGCTGGAAGCCGATACCCGCGAAGCGCTGATGGTGACCCCGCTGTGGTTTGTGCTGCTCGGCGCGGGCTGGCTGTTTGCCGGCAAGAAGCGCCTGGCGAAATAAAAAATCTTCGGCAGCGGTTTTTAACGTTGCTTGCAACGGTCCGTCATAAAAAAGGCCACCCGGGGTGGCCAATAAGACTGACAATGTCGAGGGCGCCTGCGGGCGCCTTTTTATTTACTTTCCGGCGAGGGCGCGCGGGAACAGGACGTTATTTTCAAGGCTGATGTGCTCCATCAGGTCATCAATCAGCTCGTTGATGCCGTTGTACATCGCTTTCCAGGTAGTGCAGGCTTCCGCCGGTGGCGTCACGTTCTGCGTGATGTGCTTAATCACCTCCAGCAGCTCGCCCGCGTCATCATGTTCGCTTTCCATCACGCTGATAGGGCCGCCGGCCTGCGTTCCCATGCCCTGTTTGATCATCGGGAACAGAATCTGCTCCTCTTTCATCATATGGCTGGAAAGCTCCTGGTGCAGCATGGTCAGGTACTTGGTTAAACCTTTCGGAACGTTGGGCTTGTCGGCGTGAACGCGCTCGACTTTAGTGGCCTGTAAAATCAGCTCCGGCAACTGCTCGCGATGCCGGTCGTGATAGCGAACGATAATGTGATCGATGATGTCCGCATAGGGCGCAGCCCGCCAGTCGCGCTCTACCGGCTCTTCCGCCAGTTTGGCCAGCTCGGCTTCAATCACCGCGACGTCCAGCTCTTTGCGCGACGCCGCGCGCTCCAGCGTCTGTTTGCCGCCGCAGCAGTAGTCCATATCGTATTGACGGAACAGCGCGGAGGCGCGCGGAATCGTCAGCGCCAGCTCGCCTAAAGGTTGGTCACGGAAAGCCATAGCAGTTACCTCGTCATCAAGAATATAAGTTGTATTTTAAATGCATCTTATGTTCCTGGGAATACCCCTTTAGGATACCAGGCTATTTTTTCTCGCTGACCAGCTCCTGCAGCGCGGGCTTTTCCGGGCGGGCACGCACGGCGGACACCACGCCGAGCACCAGCAGCAGGATACCGCTGAAGGTGAGAAACGGGGGCAGGCTCTGGCGCAGAATAAAGGTATACAGCAGTCCGGCAAGGGTTTCGAAGACGATCAGCGGCCCGAGGATCACCGTTGGCAGACGCTGGCTGGCAACGTTCCAGCACCACGCGCCGACCCATGAACAGAAGATAGCAATCGCCAGCATCAGGGTGACAAACACCGCCGGGCGCGGGCCGAAGGGGAGCGGAAAGTCCGCGTGCTGGCCGTGCAGCCACCCGCAGGCGATAAGGTATCCGGCCAGGGATACCGGCAGGGTCACCAGCGCCTGCGCGGTGGCCCACATCATCGGCGGTTTATCCGGATTTTCCCGCAGCCAGCGGGCGTTGCGCAGCGCGTACCAGGCCCAGCACACCACCGAGATCAGCGCCAGCGCGATACCGGAGCCGTAGCGCCACGGGCTGAAATCGGGTAAGCCCTGATGCAGCTCGGCGATATTGACGCACGCCAGGCCGAGGGCAATACAGACCAGCGCCGGGAACAGGCGTCGCCACGGCAGCTTGCCGTCGCGCTGGCTATAGAGGCAGGTTGGCGAAAACCGGCAGCACGACCGGCAGGGTGCCGATAATCATCGTCGATACCGGCGCGCCGGTACGCTGAATCGCGCTGGCCAGGCAGACGTAATAGATTAAGTTGCCCATCATGGTCAGCCCCAGCGCCGTCCACCAGTCTTTCCCGGTGAGCTGGCGCAGCCGCGCGCGGCCCAGCCAGGCCAGCGGCAGGGCGATCAGCCCCAGCGCCAGATAGCGCCCCATCGACTGTAAAACCGCCGGGTATTCCGGCACCAGTAAAGGACCCACGAATATCAATCCCCACATCAGCCCTGCCAGCAGGGCGTACAGCACACCACTAATCATCACGCCTTCCATTACTCTTTTCGTTGGCGACAGTGTAGGCGAGGCAAAAGCGGGAATATTGTATGAGGTTGCGCATTAGCGCGGGAGAACCTGCTTTTGATAACGTACCGGCGTAATGCCGTAGCGGCGGGTGAACGCGCGCGTCAGGTGCGACTGGTCGGTCAGCCCGGCGGCGAGAGCAACGTCGGCGGCGGGCATGCCGTGGGTGAGAAACGCTTTGGCGCGCCACAGGCGAATCGCCATCAGCATCTGGTGCGGCGTGACGTGAAAGTGCGCTTTGAACTGGCGTTGAAAATGGTATGGGCTCAGCGCCGCCACCTGCGCCAGCTCATCGAGGCTGACCGTACGCATATAGTTGTCGTGCAGATAGTCGCGCACCCGCTCGAAGCGGTGGCGGGCTTCGGGCAGCGCAGCGGCGTGATGGGCAAACGGACGGAAGGTATCGATGAGATCCAGCAGCAGGCCCTGCTGCGCCAGCGGATCGTCAGTATGCCACAGGCCATAGATAAGATTGCCGATTTGCCGGGAGCGCAGGGGATCCTGACGCACCACCTCGCTGAACCACCAGTGGCGTTCGCCGGTCACCTCTTCCAGCGTATCCGGGTCGAGATAAATCATCCGATAGCGCCAGCCGTCGGCGGTCTCCGCCTCGCCGGTGTGCAGCTCATCGGGGTTCATGGTGACGATCGAGTTAACCGAAGCCACGTGCTGGCTGCCGCGATAGCGAAAACGCTCGGCGCCGAGCTCGATCGCGCCGATACCAAAGGCTTCATGGGTGTGCGGTTCAAAGGCGTAGCGGGAGATATGGGCATGGTACAGCTCAACGCCGGGCAGCTGCGCCAGATGGCGAAAGCGCGCGCTGTCTCTTTCATCACTGAACTGTTCTGGTACGCCTTGCATGCGATAACTCCCGACGGACATCCTTTTATTATTGAGGATGGCCCGCCGGGATGCTACAAAAATTAACCACTATGTAACAGTTACAGAATGCCTTTGACGCTCTCTGCCAGCGTCGTGGTTGGGCGACCGATGAGCTTACTCAGGGTGCGGCTATCGTCGAACAGACCGCCTTTGGACGCGCCGGTATCAGAATCCGCCAGCATGTCAGCCAGGCCAGCGGGCAGGCCTACGCCCTTCAGCGCGGCGGCGAAGTCGGCTTCGCTGAGGTTTTGATACACCACGTTTTTACCGCTTTGTTTGCTCAGCTCAGCGGCAAGTTCGCTGAGGGTCCACGCTTCATCGCCCGCCAGCTCGTACACTTTTCCGGCATGGCCCTCTTCGGCGATAACGCGAGCGGCGGCGGCGGCGTAGTCCGCGCGGGTGGCGGAGGCGATTTTGCCGTTACCGGCCGCGCCGATAAATACGCCATGTTCAATCGACGGCGGCGCGCTGGCAAGGTAGTTTTCGGTGTACCAGCCGTTGCGCAGCAGGGCATACGCAATGCCGGAGTCGGCGAGCATTTTCTCGGTGGCGATATGCTCATCCGCCAGCCCCAGCGGGGAGGTATCGGCGTGCAGCAGGCTGGTGTAGGCGATAAATTTCACGCCAGCGGCTTTCGCCGCGTTAATCACGTTGCGGTGCTGGACGGCGCGCTGGCCGACTTCGCTGGACGAGATCAGCAGCAGTTTGTCCACGCCCTGCAGGGCGGCGGTCAGCGCGGCTTCATCGCTGTAGTCGGCCTGACGAACCACCACGCCCTTTTGGCTCAGCGATTCGGCCTTCGCCGGGCTGCGCACGATAGCCACAACCTGGCCTGCGGGGACGGTAGTTAACAGATTTTCCAGGACGTGCTGGCCAAGCTGGCCGGTTGCGCCGGTAATTGCGATCATAGGTCTTCTCCTTCGTGTTCATTGGCAGTTGTGGTAAGCTAACACCTTAACTAACTTTTAGTAAGTACGTACAAAAAGGTAAGTATGAATATGGCGAATCTGACGCTGAGCGAGCAGCTACGCAACGGCAACCTGTTTGCCGAACAGTGCCCCTCGCGGGAAGTGCTCAAGCACGTGACCAGCCGCTGGGGCGTACTGATTTTGGTGTCCCTGCGCGATGGCACCCATCGGTTTAGCGATCTGCGGCGTAAGATCGGCGGCGTCAGCGAAAAGATGCTGGCCCAGTCGCTCCAGGCGCTGGAGCAGGATGGCTTTCTTAACCGCGTGTCGTACCCGGTGGTACCGCCGCACGTTGAATATAGCCTGACTCCGCTCGGTGAGCAGGTGAGCGAGAAGGTGGCGGCGCTGGCGGACTGGATTGAGCTGAACCTGCCCGCGGTTCTGGCGAACCACGAACAGGTAGCCTGAGGAGGATGTCAGGATAGCCCCGGTAAGCGCAGCACAACCGGGGAACCGGCAATTATTTACTCAAATCCAGCTGATAAATGGCAAAGCCGATATCGTCGGTAGCCACCTGGCGCATCGGGTATTGCGCTTTCTCTTTGATAAACGCCGCGGCCTTATCGCCCGGTGAGGTTTCAAAGCGAATATCCAGCGGTACGGTGCTGTGGATCGGCGCCAGGCGCCAGTTGTTATCCGCCGCCGGATGGATCTCGCCGTTTTTCTTCGACTCCGCGCCAATCCACGCCGCCAGCACCGAGCGGTTTTCATCCGGCGAGGCGAACGCGATATGATCCTCGCCGGTGCCCTGGAATTTACCGCCGTAAGCGCGGTAGTTATTGGTCGCGACGAGGAAAGTGGCGTTCGGATCGATTGGCTTGCCGTTAAAGGTCAGGTTTTTAATTCGCTCGGCCTGCGGATTAACGGGTTGACATTCGCCGTCATAGCGCGCCGGCTGGGTGATATCGATCTGGTAGTTCACGCCATCGATGACATCGAAGTTGTAGGTGCGAAAGCCGTCCCAGTTAATCAGCGACTGCGGCTTGCTGCTGCCGGGATCAATCTGATTGAACTGCCCGGCGGAGCACTCCAGCCACTCTTTAACCTCTTTACCGCTGACTTTCATCACCACCAGGGTGTTGGGATACAGGTAGAGGTCGGCGGCGTTGCGGAAGGTGAGCTGCCCTTTTTCCACTTCAACAAAGCTGGCGGGGTCATTTTTGCGTCCGCCGACTTTAAACGGCGCGGCGGCGGAGAGTACCGGCAGCTTCGCCAGATCCGGGTCGCCCTGAATATAGTGCTCAACGTAGGCCTTCTGGGCCATATTGACCACCTGCACGGTCGGATCGTCCTGCACCAGCGCCAGATAGCTGTACATATTGTCCGAGGATTGACCAATCGGTTTGCCGACAAACTCGCGGGTGGCGTCATGGTCGGCTTTTAGTACCGCCACCATGTTGCTGTCTTCTGCCGCCAGCGATTTCTTCGCCACCGAGTCGTAGATCGGGCGCGCTTCGGCTTTCGCTGCGCTGACCTGCCATTTACCGCTGTCGTTGTTCAGAACCAGATCGACCACCCCAAGGTGATCGCCCCACATGCCCGGCATTACAGCCGGTACGCCGTTCAGCGTACCTTTCGCGATATCTGCGCCTTTGATACCGGCAAAATCTTTGCTCGGGAAGACGGCGTGCGCGTGGCCGAACATAATGGCATCGACCCCAGGCACCTGGCTTAAATAGTAAACGGAGTTCTCCGCCATCGCCTGATACGGGTCGGCGGAAAGGCCGGAGTGGGCAATGACCACCACCACGTCCGCGCCTTTCTCACGCATTTCCGGGACAAACTTGCGCGCGGTGGCGGTAATGTCATTGACGGTGACTTTGCCGCTGAGATTGGCTTTATCCCAGGTCATAATCTGCGGCGGTACGAAGCCGATATAGCCAATGCGCAGGGTCTGAGTTTTGCCATCGCTATCCTGTACCTGGGTATCCTGAATCAGATAAGGCGTAAACATCGGTTGGCCGGTTTTGGCGTCAATAATATTGGCGTTCACGTAGGGGAATTTTGCCCCGGCCAGCGCTTTGTGCAGGAAGTCGAGCCCGTAGTTAAACTCGTGGTTGCCGAGGTTACCTACGACATAATCCAGGGTATTCATCGCCTTGTAGACCGGGTGAACATCGCCTTCTTTCAGTCCCTTCGCCGCCATATAGTCGCCCAGCGGGCTGCCCTGAATAACGTCGCCGTTATCGACCAGCACGCTGTTTTTGGCTTCCTGGCGCGCTTTCTCAATCAGGGTTGCGGTGCGCACCAGGCCAAATTTTTCCGTGGCGCTGTCTTTGTAATAGTCAAAGTCCATCATATTACTGTGCAGATCGGTGGTTTCCATGATCCGCAAATCGACCGTCGCCGCATTTACGCTGGCGGCGATCAGCGTGGCCAGCAGCGTTGCGCTAAACTTAATCATCAGTGGCGTCCTTTTTTATGAGCAATGGCACAGAAGAAAATGTATTTACATTCTGTTGCTTACAGAAATGTGAATCATGCCAGAAAAGCGGTGAAAGAAACCGCCATCGTTATCACAGATAGCGGAACTCACAATGATGCGATATAAATAAAACAACGAGTTAACGCCACTGTAACCAGACGAGGTGGAGAATGTTAGAACAAGTATGTCAGCTAGCACGGAACGCGGGCGATGCCATCATGGAAGTTTACGATGGAAAACAGCCGATGGACGTTGCCAGCAAGAAGGACGATTCTCCGGTCACGGCCGCGGATATTGCGGCACACAAAGTGATTATCAGCGGCCTGCTGGCGCTGACGCCCGATATTCCGGTTCTGTCGGAAGAGGACCCGCCGGCCTGGGAGGTACGCCAGCACTGGCAGCGCTACTGGCTGGTGGACCCGCTGGACGGCACCAAAGAGTTTATCAAGCGCAACGGCGAGTTTACCGTCAATATCGCCTTGATTGAAAACGGGAAGCCGATCCTTGGCGTGGTCTACGCGCCGGTGATGAAGGTGATGTACAGCGCGGAAAAGGGCAAAGCGTGGAAAGAGGAGTGCGGCGTTCGCAAGCAGATTCAGGTCCGCGATGCGCGTCCGCCGCTGGTGGTGATTAGCCGCTCCCACGGCAATGACCCGGAGCTGCAGGAGTATCTGGAGCAGCTTGGCGAACACCAGACCACCTCAATCGGTTCATCGCTGAAGTTCTGTCTGGTCGCCGAAGGGCAGGCCCAGCTTTATCCGCGCTTCGGGCCGACCTCCACCTGGGACACCGCGGCCGGTCATGCGGTCGCCAGCGCCGCCGGGGCGCACGTTCACGACTGGCAGGGGCGTACCCTTGATTACACGCCGCGTGAATCGTTCCTCAACCCCGGCTTCCGGGTCTCTATTTATTGAGCAGCTTGTGCAGCAGGGCAACCACCTGCTGCACCTCTTCCTGGCTAAGCGCGCCGTCTTTAGCCCACTGTACGCGGCCATCTTTATCCAGCACCACGATGGCCGAACTCTCTTCATTAAGCTGCCACGCTTTGCGGACCACACCGTTGCTGTCGACGATAAACTGCGACCAGGGGTAGAGCTGCTTGTTGCTCTCAATACTGCTGCGGACAAACATGCCTGAACCCGGGATAGCGTCATCGGTATTGACGATTGTGGTGGTTTGATAGCGATCGTGCGGGAGCTTCGCGCTTTTAATCGCTTCAATCAGGGTCGCGTTTTTTTCTTTTGCCGACGAGCGCCCGGCAATATGCTGCACGACGCGCACTTTCCCCACCAGCTGCGCGCTATTCCAGCTTTTATAGCTAAACTTATCGTTGTTCAGTACCAGCTCCCCCCGATCCGCGACGCCGACCGGCGCAACGCGCTGACCATCGACAAAGTTATGCGCCGACGCCATCAGCGGGAACAGGAGACATGAAACGGCCAGTAATCTACGTAGGGTCATGGTGTTTCCTTTTATTATCTGTGCAGGTGATCCGACCACTTGGTCTGCTTTAATCATAAGTGCGATTTATGGGCATTACCCGCAATGATGGTGCCAGTTTGCGTGTTGACGCACAATTCCGTCTAAAATCGGCGACTTATACTACCTTCATCGGATGCCTGAAACGAAAACTCTGAATTATTGTCATCATAAGGTAAATAAACTTATACAAACTGGGTATCACTCAGATTCTGGACTATAGTTTCAGGGCATTAAAATTTGCGATTCCGGTACGTGGGCTAACTGTGGCACCACAGGAGCGTAACCCTGGCAGGAGACAACAATGAAAATTTTCCAACGCTACAACCCGCTACAAGTAGCGAAGTACGTGAAGATCCTGTTCCGTGGACGTTTGTATATCAAGGACGTTGGCGCTTTTGAGTTTGATAAGGGCAAAATCCTTATCCCGAAGGTTAAGGACAAGCTGCATTTGTCAGTGATGTCTGAAGTCAACCGCCAGGTGAGCCGTCTGCAAACAGAGATGGCATAACCTGAAAAGAGGTATGACTACACGGTAAAAAGGCGGCTCCCTAAGGGAGCCGTTGATGTTTCTGGACCTATCCCTTCATTTCCGCATAGCGTTTACGGTACTCTCCCGGGGGAATGCCGTTATGTTTACGGAAAATGCGCGTGAAATAGACCGGGTCTCCGTAACCTACCGACAGGGCGATTTTGTTAAGCGGCAGGGAGGTGCTCTGGATCAGCCACCTCGCGCGGTTGATGCGCTGCGCCTCGCGCCAGGCGTAAACCGTTTGCCCCAGCTCATTTTTGAACAAATGCGCCAGCCGCGAAGGGGAGAGAAAAACCATCGCCGCCAGGGTCTCGATCTTCATCTCCTGAGCAATATGTTCGTTAAGATAGTCGCACACGGCGTTAATCCGCGGGTCGTGGGCGTGGCGGTTGCTGATCGGCTGTCGCTGAAAGCAGTTCAGGATCAGGCGCTCCAGCGCATTCATCGCCAGCGCCTCCGACAGCGGGGCGGAAGCGGAGTGGTGGCGGATAACTTCATAGAACAGATCGCGCAGACTCTGCAGCTGCTCAGGATCGTTGACCGTGGTTTTACCAATGCCGTGGGTCGTTTGATCCCATTTTAGCCAGTCTATCCAGTAGGGCCGGGGGATGAAGTAGATCCATAAATGATCCCAGTATTCGCTGTGTTCGTCCCGTCCGTAATGGTGCGGAACGCCGGGCGGGAAGAGCAGCAGATCGTTTTCACGACACAGAAGGGAGCCGTCTCCCGCTTTCGCGCGCGCCTGGCCGCGAAGCGTCAGATTGATGATGTAACCTTTCATCCCCTGCGGGCGGTTTATGTAGTAGTCCAGCTTTGAGCCGCGGGTGATGGGGGTAAAGCCGGCGACGACCCAGGCGTTGAAGGTAAAGGTCTTCATCAATGGCGAGAAGTTCAGTAGCTCATTGATATCCAGTTCCATCGTTTCTCCCGCCCGAGCGCCGCCGCCCGCTTAACTTTCGATGATAGTAAATTCCCATGCTTTGAGGCGCAACGGCTGGCCGCAGCTAACTTTTTCCCCGCTCAACAGCGCGTTGCCCGATGTCTCGCTGATAAACGCCTGCGGTTCGCCGGAGTAGTTGAACAGGAAGTGGATGCTGTTGCCGTCGCGGTTGCGCATCTTTTTGACCACCAGCGGATAGCGGTAGGCCGATGTACGTGAACGCAGATCCAGTCCTGCGGTCAGCCGATCGAACAGCTGGCTAATCAGCGTTTTCTGCGGCAGGAAGCCAACGTAAATCGCCCGACCCTGAGCGTAATCCGCCTCGGTGGCGGCGGCATAGTCGCCCCATGCCGGATGCTGATAGCGCAGTAGCGTACGGGTACCGGCGTCCGGCGTCAGCAGCTCCATCCACAGCTCGGCCTGATTGTCTTGACGGCAATCAATGTCAGCGCTGCAGGCGCTTACCGTGGTTTCTTCCGGCAGGGTGAATTGACTGTAGCTCACGCCGCAGCTCTCGCGCAAAATTCCCGGCTGCGCGCCGCTGCGCACCTTCACGTTTTCATCGCTAAAGCCTGATTTAAAGCCGATCAGCGCTCTGCCGCCCTGCTCGATATAGCGGTTGATGCGCGTCAGCAGGCCATCATCGGCGGCGTAGAGTCCGGGTACGATCAGCGCGCGGTAGCGCGCGGTTTCCTCGTTAACGTCGTGGATAATATCGAGGCTGATATTGTGGTCGTACAGCGCATCGTGGAAGCGGCGGAAAATATCGTTATAAATATTGCCCTGCGCGTCGCCGGGACGGAACTGGTTAAGGGCGTCCATCGCCTCATTGCTTATCAGCAGCGCGACGTCGTTTTCTGCCTTCAGCTCCGCCAGCTGCGGCGACAGGCGGGCAAAGTCAGCCCCGATAGTGGTGGCCTCCTGCCAGGTCGCGTTGCGCGAGAAGTCGTGGCTTAACAGCCCCTTCCAGTAGGTCTCGAACGCGTTATGAATCGAATGCCAGTGCCAGTAAGAGACCATTGCCGCCCCCGATGCCACGTGGCTAAAAGCCTGCAGGCGCAGCTGGCCCGGATAAGGTGTCCACTGGGCAAAGCCCTGCGCCTGGGTTTCCAGCACGAAGTAATTCTTACCCTGCTTTAGCGAACGCGTAATGGCGCCGCCAAACGCGATTTCTCGCCCGGTCAGGTGTTTCTGGCTCGGGTGATAGATATCGACACCGGCAATATCCAGCGTCTGTGCCGCCGCAAAATGGTCAACTCGCGGCTGCACGCCGTAGGAGTAGCCGCGCCATTCAAAATCGAAGTTGTGGGTGACGAACTGATGCGGCTGGGCATATTCGCGCACGATCTCCGCCTGCCAGGCGAGATACTCCGTCACCTGCTGGCGCTGGTAGCGGGAGAACGTGCAGGCGAGGCTGGCGTTGATAGTGTTTTCGACCGGCGGAAAATCCTGCCAGCTATCGATGCGGTTGCTCCAGTAGTCCAGACCAAAATCGTTATTCAACTGGTCAAGGTCGGGGTATTTTTCCTGCAGGCTGCGTACAAAACCCTCCTGCATATGGCGGCCGATATTATCGTAATGCTTGGTTTCGTTATCCAGCTGCCAGCCAATAATCGCCGGATGGTGCTGCACGTGCGCCATTAGCGTACGGATAATCTTTTCGGCATAGCGGCGAAAGGTCGGGTTGACGATATCCATAATCTGGCGCGGGCCATATTTTTGCTGCCCGTTGACGGTAGTGACCAGAATATCCGGGTGCTTCGCCGCCAGCCAGGCCGGGACGGCGTAGGTTGGCGTGCCGATAATCACCGCGATCCCCGCTTTATGCATGGCATTCAGCACCCGGTCGATATGGTAGAAGTTATATTCGCCCTCCCGGGGCTCCAGCGTACTCCAGGTCGATTCGGCAATCCGCACCACGTTAATGCCCGTTTCCTGCATTAAGGCGATATCTTTCGCCAGCCGATCTTCCGGCATATATTCATCGTAATAGGCCACGCCATAAAATAAATCAGACATACAGGTTACCTCCTTAAATTAATGCGCGGGCGCCGGCTGCGGGGCAAAAGCGCGCGCTTTGTCCAGCGTAATAAATGAAATCAGGGTAAAGCACAGGGCGATACCGCCGAGCACGATATAGCTGCTGGTAAAGCCCATGCTCTGGTACATGTGACCGATGCCGATAGAAAGGAAAATAGAGCTAAAGCTTTTCGAAAACTGGAAGCCGATTAAATAAACCGTGGCCGAAAGCAGCGGGTTGAAGTTGGCCGTAATATATTTCAGCGCGGCGACGAGTAATACCGAGCTCTCAAAACCGTGCAGCAGTTTAATCAGGCTAATGGACACCGGACCGATAGCCCAGGCCGAGCCGATAATGCGCAGACTCATAATCATTCCGCAGTACAGCAGAGCATTTTTCGGGCCGATTTTATTCACGAACCATGGGGCGAAAAACATCACGACCGCATCAAGGAAAATCTGACCTGTGGTTAAATAGCCGAAGACTTCCGCGCCGCGCGCTTTGCTCTCAAAGAAGTGGCTGTAATAGATGGCGAACTGCTGGTCGTAGGTTTCATATACCGCGCCGACGCCGATCGTGTAGATCGCGAAGAACCAGAATTTCTTCATTTTCAGCAGCGAGGTGGCGTCGCTCAGGGTGACCGGCGAGGCTTTACTGCTGTGTATCGCGCCTTGTTTATTCGTGCTAATCTGCATTTTCCAGACAATGACCAGCAGGCATACGCCGGCACCGCTGGCCAGCCAGAAAATCATGTTCTGGTCGATCCCGTAGAGCTTGCCTGCCGCGAAGGTGCCGATAGCCGCGCCAATGCCGCCAAACATTCTGGCGCGACCAAACTCAAAACCGGAAGCGCGGCTGACTTTATCAATGTAAGCTTCGCAAATACCGCAGCCTGCGCCGTAGGCCATGCCAATATAGATGCCGCCCGCCAGCGCCCCGAGAAAAACGTTAACTTTTAATAATGGCGCAAAGACGTAGATCCAGTAGGGGGCAAAGAGGGTAATAATGATGGCCAGCAGCCACATCAGGTTTTTACGATAGACCAGCCTGTCGGATATAAAACCGAATAGTGGTTGAACGCAAACGGCAATAATCGCGGTAAAGGAATAAACCAGACCGACGTCAGTGTAATTAATGCCGATGGTTTCCGTTAACCACAATGATAAATAAGGATAGCAGCATCCCCAGCCAATAAAGAAGAACAGGAAGAACAGACAGCTTATATAGTAATTTTTATTTGATTCTATCATGGTAACCCTCGCTTCCTTTATTCAGGAATATGATCGTGTAGACGCGAGCAAAGTTACCTTTTTGCGCAGAGGGGAGTCATGAACGTTTCGCTGTGGAGCAGTAAAAATCTGCTATTGCCCGAGGGGCGTGAGCAGCCTCACATTCGGACAATAAAAAAGGCGGATTTTCATCCGCCTTGTCGGTTCGTCAACGGTTTTACGCTGACTCTTTATCGCTGTTGGCCGCATCCGGCAGCTTGGGCACCAGCACCGTCGGCTTATTGTCGATACGGGTCACCAGCAGCTGATCGATGCGGTAGTTGTCGATATCCACCACTTCAAACTTATAGCCGGAGAATTTCACCGCGTCGGTGCGCTTGGGAATTTTACGCAGCATAAACATCATAAAGCCGCCGATGGTCTCGTAATTGCCGGACTGCGGGAAATCATCGATATCCAGCACCCGCATCACGTCGTCGATCGGCGTTCCGCCGTCAATGAGCCAGGAGTTTTCATCGCGCGCGACGATCTGCTCTTCCAGCCCCTGGCCGACGAGGTCGCCCATCAGGGTGGTCATCACGTCGTTCAGGGTGATAATCCCGACCACCAGCGCATATTCGTTCATGATCACGGCGAAGTCTTCACCGGCGGTTTTAAAGCTTTCCAGCGCTTCAGACAGCGTCAGGGTATCCGGGACAATCAGCGTATTGCGAATCTGCACGCCGCCGGTCAGCACCAGACTCTGGTTTGCCAGCACGCGGTTCAGCAGGTCTTTGGAGTCAACGTAGCCGATGATGTGGTCGATGTCTTCATTACAGACCAGGAACTTGGAGTGCGGATGCTCCGCGACCTTATTCTTCAGGCTCTGTTCATCTTCGTGAAGATCGAACCAGATGACGTTTTCACGCGAGGTCATCGATGAAGGCACGGTGCGCGATTCCAGTTCGAACACGTTCTCAATCAGCTCATGCTCCTGCTTACGCAGCACCCCTGCCAGCGCGCCGGCTTCCACCACGGCGTAAATATCATCGGAGGTAATGTCGTCTTTACGCACCATCGGAATTTTGAACAGGCGGAAGATATTGTTGGCCATGCCGTTAAACAACCACACCAGCGGGCGGAAGAGAAACAGGCAGAAGCGCATCGGGTTGATGATGCGTAAAGCGACGGCTTCAGGCGCGATCATACCGATGCGTTTCGGAGTCAGGTCAGCAAACAGAATGAACAGGCTGGTGACCAGGGTAAAGGAGATAATAAAGCTCAGCTGCTCGGAGAGCTCCGGGGACATATAGCGGCTAAAGAGACTATTAAACGCCGGCGAAAATGCCGCATCGCCGACGATACCGCCGAGAATCGCTACCGCGTTGAGGCCGATTTGCACCACGGTAAAGAACATCCCGGGGTTTTCCTGCATCTTCAGCACGCGTTGAGCGTTGATGTTGCCGTCATCGGCCAGCAGCTTGAGTTTGATTTTACGTGATGCGGCCAGCGAGATTTCCGATATCGAAAAGAACGCACTGACGGCTATCAGACAAAGTATTACTAAAATACTGTTTAACATATCTTATCTGACCGTTGAGATCAGATCCTCGGAAGGGAAGTGGATAACGCTAAGTGGAATTCACAAAAAGCCGGTCCGAAGGCTCTGGACCGGCGATAGCACGGCGTAGTATAGCGTAAGGTACTGTAAAGCCGCCAGAGCGTAAATTATTCAATCCGGCGGCCTGCCCTACGGTGCAGCCGCATCAGGCCTGCGGCGGCAAACAAACCCCAATTCCGCCAATGCCGCAGTATCCGTACGGATTTTTATGCAGATACTGTTGATGATCGTCTTCCGCATAGTAGAACGGCTTCGCCGTCGCGATCTCGGTGGTGATAGTGCGCGGGTCGTTGGCTTCATTCATTGCCGCCTGGAAACGCGTCAGGCTGGCCTTCGCCGCCTCGCTCTGCTCAGGCGTTAGCGGATAAATCGCGGAGCGATACTGCGTTCCGCGGTCGTTACCCTGCTGCATGCCCTGCGCCGGGTCGTGATTTTCCCAGAATACCTGGAGCAGCTGCTCATAGCTGATAACCTGCGGATCGTAGACCACGCGCACGGCTTCAGCATGGCCAGTCTCGCCGCTGCAGACTTCGCGGTAGGTCGGGTTGGGCGTATAGCCGCCGGTGTAGCCAGCGGCGGTGCTATAAACGCCGGGCAACTGCCAGAACAGGCGTTCAACGCCCCAGAAGCAGCCCATGGCGAACAGGGCGACTTCCATTCCTGCGGGAACGTTGGTCATCGAGTGACCATTGACGGCGTGGAGCGTAGCCACCGGCATCGGCGTGTTGCGTCCCGGCAGCGCGTCCGCTTGGGCGACAAGATGCGTTTTATCAAATAGACTCACGGTGGGCCTCTCAAAACAGAAAATGTGGTTAAGGTTGTAACCAAGCGTGTCTTTGAACACAATAAACGCGCTTAATACGTCTAGATTTAAACATAAGAATTATTTGGGATAACGTCTATTTTTCAACCCTTAGTTGTTAGGGTTTTGTTAAGCCGTGGAGCGGCACTTTCGTTTCCTTCGGGGGGAAACAAGGATATTCAGGAGAAAAAGTGCTACAAATCCGCCAGTTATGTATCGCCAGCGTTTTGCTGGTCAGCGGGGTCGCCAGCGCAGCGAGCGTGCGTTTGCAGGTTGAGGGACTATCCGGGGAACTGGAAAAAAACGTCCGCGCCCAACTCTCTACGATCCAGAGCGATGAAGTCACGCCGGACCGGCGCTTTCGCGCGCGCGTTGATGATGCTATCCGCGAAGGACTGAAAGCGCTGGGCTACTACGAACCCACGATTGATTTTGATTTACGTCCGCCGCCGGCGAGGGGGCGTCAGGTGCTGATCGCCAAAGTCACGCCCGGCGAACCGGTGCGCATTGGCGGCACTGACGTGATTTTACGCGGCGGCGCCCGAACCGATCGCGACTATCTGGATTTGCTAAACACGCGCCCGGCGATCGGCACGGTCCTCAATCACGGTGATTATGACAGTTTTAAAAGCTCTCTGACCCGGGTTGCGCTGCGTAAGGGCTACTTTGACAGCGAGTTTAATAAAAGCCAGCTTGGCGTTTCCCTCGACCGGCATCAGGCCTTCTGGGATATCGACTACAACAGCGGCGAGCGCTACCGCTTTGGCCCGGTCACTTTTGAAGGCTCGCAAATTCGCGACGAATATCTGCAAAACCTGGTGCCGTTTAAGCAGGGCGACTACTACACCTCGCAGGATTTAGCCGAACTTAACCGCCGCCTGGCGGCAACCGGCTGGTTTAGCTCCGTCGTGGTGGCGCCGCAGTTTGACAAGTCCCGCCAGACGAAAGTGCTGCCTTTGCAGGGCGTGGTCTCTCCGCGTAAAGAGAACACCGTGGAAACCGGGGTTGGCTACTCAACCGACGTCGGGCCGCGCGTCAAAGGCACCTGGAGAAAGCCGTGGATGAACTCCTACGGCCACAGCCTCACTTCCAGCCTCAGCCTTTCCGCCCCTGAACAGCAGCTTGATTTCAGCTACAAGGTACCGCTGTTAAAAAGCCCCCTGGAGCAGTACTACCTGATGCAGGGCGGCTTTAAACGTACGGATCTCAACGATACCAAATCTGACTCCACCACCCTGGCCGTTTCGCGCTACTGGGAGATGTCGAGCGGCTGGCAGCGCGCGCTGAACCTGCGCTGGAGTCTTGACCACTTTACCCAAGCCAACGTCACCAACACCACCATGCTGATCTATCCCGGCGTGTCGGTGAACCGTACCCGTTCGCGCGGCGGCCTGATGCCGACCTGGGGCGATTCGCAGCGCTATTCGGTGGACTACTCCAACACCATGTGGGGCTCGGATATTAACTTTATTGTGATGCAGGCGCAGGACGTCTGGATCCGCACTCTTTATGACCGCCACCGCTTCGTGGTGCGCGGCAACCTCGGCTGGATTGAGGCGGATAACTTCAGCAAAGTCCCGCCGGATCTGCGTTTCTTCGCCGGCGGCGACCGCAGCATTCGCGGTTATAAATACAAATCTATCTCGCCAAAAGATGACGACGGCAAACTGATGGGGGCCTCGAAGCTGGCTACCGGCTCGCTGGAGTATCAGTACAACGTGAGCGGCAAGTGGTGGGGCGCGGTGTTCGTCGATAGCGGCGAAGCGGTAAGCGATATCCGCGAAAGCAACTTTAAAACCGGCGCCGGCCTCGGCGTGCGCTGGCAGTCTCCGGTCGGGCCAATCAAGCTGGATATCGCCAGACCGATCGGCGACAAAGAAGAGCACGGTTTACAGTTTTACATCGGTCTGGGGCCTGAATTATGAGTTTATGGAAGAAGATAAGCCTCGGCGTACTGATTTTTCTGCTGCTGCTGCTGGGGACGGTAGGATTCCTGGTGGGGACGACGACCGGTCTGCATCTGGTTATCAAAGCCGCCGATCGCTGGGTCCCGGGGCTGGAAATCGGTAAAGCCACCGGCGGCTGGCGCGATCTGACGCTGGAGAACGTGCGCTTTGAGCAGCCGGGCGTGGCGGTCACCGCCGGCCAGTTCCATCTGGGCGTTAAGCTACGCTGCCTGTGGGACAGCAGCCTGTGCGTCAACGATATCTCTCTGCGCGATATCTATGTGGCGATCGACACCAGCAAGATGCCGCCAGCGGCGCCGGTTGAAGAAGAAGAGAGCGGGCCGCTGAATCTCTCCACGCCTTATCCCGTTACCCTGAGCCGGGTGGCGCTGCATAACGTCAACGTAAAAATTGACGATACCGCCGTCTCGGTGCGCGACTTTTCCACGGGGCTTAACTGGCAGGAGAAAAACCTCACCCTGACGCCGACCTCGCTGCAGGGGTTGCTCATCGCGCTGCCAAAGGTGGCGAAGGTGGCTCAGGAGCAGGTTGTCGAGCCGAAAATTGACAACCCGCAGCCGGAAGAAAAGCCGCTCGGCGAGACGATGAAAGAGCTGTTCTCGAAACCGGTGCTGCCGGAAATGACCGACGTCCATCTGCCGTTGAATCTTAATATTCAGGCGTTCCGCGGCGAGCAGCTGCGTCTCACCGGCGATACCGATATAACCATCTACAATCTGCTGCTTAAAGTCAGCAGCATCGATGGGCAGATGAAGCTGGACGCGCTGGACGTAGACTCCGACCAGGGGAAAGTCACGGCTTCCGGTAACGCGCAGCTGCAGGATAACTGGCCGGTCGATATCACCCTCAACGGTACGCTGAATATTGACCCCCTGAAGGGCGAGAAAGTGCAGCTAAAAGTGGGCGGCGAAGTGCGTAAAAAGCTCACGGTCGGCGTCGATCTGAATGGTCCAGTCGCGATGACGCTGCGCGCCGAAACGCAGCTGGCGGAGGCCGGCCTGCCGCTGGATATGGAGGTGAAAAGCAAGCAGCTCTACTGGCCGTTTACCGGCGAGAAAGCGTATCAGGCTGACGATCTTCTGCTGAAATTTAACGGCAAGATGACCGACTACACCCTGGCCTTTAGCACCGCGGTGAAAGGGCAGTCGCTGCCGCCAGCGAAGATTAACCTGAACGCGAAGGGCAACGAGCAGCAGGTGAATCTCGATAAGCTCACCGTCGCCGCCCTCGAAGGGAAAACCGAACTGAAGGCGCTGCTCGACTGGCAGCAGGCGATCAGCTGGCGCGGCGAACTGACGCTTGACGGTATCAACACCGCTAAAGAGGTCCCGGACTGGCCGTCGAAGCTCAACGGTCTGATTAAGACCCAGGGCAGCCTGTACGGCGGCAGCTGGCAGATGTCGGTGCCGGAGCTGAAAATTACCGGTAACGTGAAGCAAAACAAAGTCGATGTAAGCGGATCGCTGCAGGGCAACAGCTATATGCAGTGGAAAATCCCCGGCCTGCATCTGGCTTTAGGCCCTAACAGCGCCGATGTGAAAGGCGAGCTGGGGGTCAAAGACCTAAACCTCGACGCCACCATTGACGCGCCGCATCTCGATAACGCCCTGCCGGGCCTGGGCGGGACGGCGAAAGGGCTGGTGAAGGTTCGCGGCACCGTCGACGCGCCGCAGCTGCTGGCGGATATCACCGCCCGGGCGCTGCGCTGGCAGGAGCTGTCGGTGGCTCAGGTGAACGTGAAGGGCGATGTGAAATCCACCGACCAGATTGGCGGTAACCTTGACGTACGCGTAGACCGTATTAGCCAGCCGGGCGTGAATATCAGCCTGGTGCAGCTCAATGCGAAGGGCAATGAGAAGCAGCACGACCTGCAGCTGCGGGTGCAGGGCGATCCGGTCTCCGGGCAGCTCTCGCTGGCGGGGAGCTTTGACCGCAAAGCGGAGCGCTGGAAAGGCACGCTGAGCAATACCCGTTTCCAGACCCCGGTGGGGCCGGTGGCGCTGACGCGTGATATCGCGCTGGATTACCGCAACCTTGAGCAGAAAATCAGCATCGGGCCGCACTGCTGGACTAACCCGAACGCCGAGCTGTGCGTACCGCAGACCATCGACGCCGGCGCGAGCGGGCGCGCGGTGGTGAACCTCAACCGTTTCGATCTCGCGATGCTCAAGCCCTTTATGCCGGAAGCGACCCAGGCCAGCGGCGTGTTTAGCGGTAATGCCGATGTGAGCTGGGACACCACCAAAGAGGGGCTGCCGCAGGGTAAGGTCACCCTGAGCGGGCGTAACGTGAAGGTGACGCAGACGGTCAACGACGCGCCGCTGCCGGTGGCTTTCGATACCCTGAACCTCACGGCCGATCTGCACAATAACCGCGCCCAGCTGGGCTGGCTGATTCGCCTGACCAACAATGGCCAGCTGGACGGACAGGTGCAGGTCACCGATCCCCAGGGCCGACGCAATCTGGGCGGTAACGTCAATATCAGCAACTTCTCGCTGGCGATGATCAACCCTATCTTCTCGCGCGGTGAAAAGGCGGAAGGGAGACTGAACGCGCGTCTGACGCTGGGCGGTAACGTCCAGAGCCCGCAGCTTTTCGGTCAGATGCAGCTGAACGGCGTGGATATTGACGGTAACTTTATGCCGTTTGATATGCAGCCGAGCCAGCTGGCGATGAATTTTACCGGTACCCGTTCGACCCTGCAGGGGACGGTGAACACTCGCCAGGGACAGATTGCGCTCAGCGGCAACGCCGACTGGACGCAGATTGACAACTGGCGCGCGCAGATTGCGGCGAAGGGCAGCCGGGTGCGGATAACCGTGCCGCCGATGGTGCGCCTGGATGTGTCGCCGGACGTGGTCTTTACCGCCACGCCAAGCCTGTTTAACCTGGATGGCAGCGTTGACGTACCCTGGGCGCGTATCGTCGTCAACGAAGTGCCGGAAAGCGCCGTTGGGGTCTCATCTGACGAAGTGATGCTGGATAAAAATCTGCAGCCGATTAAGCAGCAGAGCGCCGGTATCCCTATCAACAGCAATCTGACGATTCACGTGGGCAACAACGTTCGTCTCGACGCCTTTGGTCTGAAAGCGCGTCTGACCGGCGATTTGAAAGTGGCGCAGGACAAACAGGGGCTGGGGCTCAACGGGCAGATCAACATCCCGGAAGGGCGTTTCCATGCCTACGGCCAGGATCTGATCGTGCGTAAAGGCGAGCTGCTGTTCTCCGGTCCGCCGGATCAGCCGCTGCTGAATATCGAAGCCATTCGTAATCCGGACGCCACCGAGGACGACGTTATCGCCGGCGTTCGCGTGACCGGCTCGGCCGATCAGCCGAAAGCGGAGATTTTCTCCGATCCGGCGATGTCGCAGCAGGAAGCGCTCTCTTACCTGCTACGCGGGCAGGGTTTAGGCAGCGGACAGAGCGATAGCGCAGCCATGACTTCAATGCTTATTGGTATGGGGGTTGCACAAAGTGGTCAGGTTGTGGGTAAAATCGGCGAGACGTTTGGCGTAAGCAATCTGGCGCTGGATACCGAGGGAGTGGGCGACTCCTCCCAGGTGGTGGTCAGCGGCTATGTACTGCCGGGTCTGCAGGTAAAATATGGGGTAGGGATCTTTGACTCCCTGGCGACGTTGACGTTACGCTATCGCCTGATGCCTAAGCTATATATGGAAGCTGTGTCTGGCGTAGACCAGGCTCTCGATTTGCTCTATCAGTTTGAGTTTTAGCAATGCGAATATTTGTTTACGGCAGTTTACGACGCAAACAAGGCAACAGCCACTGGATGACCAACGCTCAGTGGCTGGGCGATCATAGTGTCAATGATTATCAACTGTACAGCCTGGGCCACTATCCAGGCGCGGTGCCCGGCGATGGCACGGTACATGGTGAGGTCTATCGTATTGACGCATCGACGCTGGCTGAATTGGATGCGCTGCGTACCAAAGGCGGCGAGTATGCTCGTCACCTGATCCAGACGCCCTACGGTAGCGCCTGGATGTATGTCTATCAGCGCCCCGTTGAGGGCTTCACGCTGATAGAAAGCGGCAACTGGTTGGATAAAGACCAGTATTAATAACGATAACGCCACCTTCGGGTGGCGTTGTTTTTTGTGGCGTTGGGTGCTGTCGCCCGGCTAAGGCGTCAGCCGTCGCTCGGGCATGGATCAACGGCCAAAAAAAACACCGCCCGGAGGCGGTGTTTTTGCGAACCTGAGTGCGGCAGAATTACTTCTTAGCGCGCTCGAAGGAAGCCACGATTTCAGCTTTCGCCGCTTCAGCGTTGTCCCAGCCGTCAACCTTAACCCATTTGCCCGCTTCGAGGTCTTTATAGTGCTCGAAGAAGTGGGTGATCTGCGCTTTCAGCAGTTCCGGCAGGTCGTTCACATCTTTAATGTGATCGTACTCTTTGCTCAGCTTGGTGTGCGGTACCGCAACCAGTTTCGCATCTTCACCGGATTCGTCGGTCATTTTCAGCACGCCAACTGGACGGCAGCGGATGACTGAACCTGGCTCCAGCGGGTACGGCGTCGGGACCAGAACGTCAACCGGGTCGCCGTCCAGGGACAGGGTGTGGTTGATGTAGCCGTAGTTGCACGGATAGAACATCGCCGTGGACATGAAACGGTCAACGAACAGTGCACCGCTCTCTTTGTCGACTTCGTATTTGATAGGATCTGCGTTCGCCGGGATCTCGATCACGACGTAGATGTCTTCCGGCAGATCTTTGCCCGCAGGTACGTTGAGTAAGCTCATGTCTGTTTCCTTTAAAATGTATGGCAAACAAGTGCCCGGTATTATAGCCAACTCACATCGAATGTCTTCGCTTCTTTTTCCCCAGAACGGGTGGGTGGAGTCTGAATTTTTCAGCGTAAGACAGCCTGAAAATCCATAAACATAGCCGCATACTGAATAAAATTATGTAACCGTTTTCATTGCATATGCTTGATATCTCAAAGTGTGCAAAATTTCGTCATAAACGGCGAAGCTCGCGCGGCTCGCGAAGCCTCACCGGCTCTCCGCTGGTGAGATGGCCGCTGATTAACATCTAATTAACTTTTTTGAAGTGTGATGTAACGCATTCAGTTACATCTCCGATTGTCTATAGTTTGTCCGCAGGTGAGGCTTTAACCAACAATAACCCTACGAGGATCCTCTTATGTGGAAGCGCTTACTTCTTGTCACAGCAGTTTCCGCAGCTATGTCGTCTATGGTCATGGCTGCCCCTCTTACCGTAGGTTTTTCGCAGGTCGGTTCTGAATCCGGCTGGCGCGCGGCCGAAACTAACGTCGCGAAAGAGGAGGCCGCGAAGCGCGGCATCACTCTGAAGATTGCCGACGCGCAACAAAAACAGGAAAACCAGATTAAAGCCGTACGCTCCTTTATCGCTCAGGGCGTCGATGCCATCTTCATCGCGCCGGTCGTAGCGACCGGCTGGGAGCCGGTACTGAAAGAAGCGAAAGAGGCCAAAATCCCGGTATTCCTGCTCGACCGCTCAATTGATGTTAAAGACAAAGATCTCTACATGACCACCGTTACCGCGAACAACGTGCTGGAAGGCCAGCTGATCGGCGAGTGGCTGGTCAAAACCGTCGACGGTAAGCCGTGTAACGTTGTTGAACTGCAGGGCACCGTGGGGGCCAGCGTGGCGATTGACCGCAAGAAAGGCTTCGCTGAGGCCATTTCTAAAGCCTCTAATATCAAAATTATCCGCTCCCAGTCCGGCGACTTTACCCGCAGCAAGGGCAAAGAAGTCATGGAGAGCTTTATCAAAGCGGAAAACAACGGCAAGAACATCTGCATGGTTTACGCCCATAACGACGATATGGTGATTGGCGCCATTCAGGCGATTAAAGAGGCCGGGCTGAAGCCGGGCAAAGATATCCTCACCGGCTCTATCGACGGCGTGCCGGATATCTATAAAGCGATGATGGCCGGCGAGGCCAATGCCAGCGTCGAGCTGACGCCGAATATGGCCGGTCCGGCGTTCGATGCGCTGGAGAAATACAAAAAAGACGGCACCCTGCCTGAAAAAGTCACCATCACCAAATCGACCCTCTACCTGCCGGATACGGCGAAAGAAGAGTTAGAGAAGAAGAAAAATATGGGCTACTGAGTAGCCGAATGACAGGTTCACCGCCGCCTCCGGGATGTCCCCGGTCGCTAAAGCGCGGCTGATTTCCCTCTCCTCCCATCGGGGAGAGGGCAAAGGTGAGGGGGGAGAGCATGAACGGCGAATTACATCAGGAAATCCTTCGTACTGAAGGGCTTAGCAAATTTTTCCCCGGCGTGAAGGCGCTGGATAACGTTAATTTTAGCCTGCGCCGGGGCGAAATCATGGCTCTGTTAGGCGAAAACGGCGCGGGTAAATCCACCCTGATCAAAGCGCTGACCGGCGTCTATCATGCCGATCGCGGGGCCATCTGGCTGGAAGGGCGGGAGATCGCGCCGAAAAATACCGCTCACGCCCAGCAGCTGGGGATCGGCACCGTCTATCAGGAAGTGAACCTGCTGCCTAATATGTCGGTGGCGGACAATCTGTTTATCGGCCGCGAGCCCAGACGCTTTGGCCTGCTGCGGCGTAAAGAGATGGAAAAGCGCGCCACCGCGCTGATGGCGTCCTACGGTTTTTCTCTTGATGTCCGTGAACCGCTGAACCGCTTTTCGGTGGCGATGCAGCAGATTGTCGCGATCTGCCGGGCGATCGACCTGTCAGCAAAAGTGTTAATTCTTGATGAACCGACCGCCAGCCTGGATACCCAGGAGGTGGAGATGCTCTTTACCCTGATGCGCCAGCTGCGCGATAGCGGGGTCAGCCTGATTTTCGTCACCCACTTCCTCGACCAGGTGTATGCCGTCAGCGATCGCATCACCGTGCTGCGTAACGGCGGTTTTGTCGGCTGCCGGGAAACCCGCGAGCTGCCGCAAATTGAACTGGTGAAGATGATGCTGGGCCGTGAGCTGGAGCATAACGCCCTGCAGCGCGCGGGCCGCACCCTGCTGAGCGATAAGCCGGTGGCCGCCTTCGAAGATTTTGGCAAAAAAGGCACCATCGCACCGTTTAGTCTGCAGGTCCGTCCCGGTGAAATCGTCGGCCTGGCGGGGCTGTTAGGCTCGGGACGTACGGAAACGGCGGAGGTGATCTTTGGCATTAAACCCGCCGACAGCGGCAAAGCGTGGATCAAAGGCAAGCCGCAAACCCTGCGCTCGCCGCATCAGGCATCCTGCCTCGGGATCGGCTTCTGTCCGGAAGATCGTAAAACCGACGGCATTATCGCCGCCGCCTCGGTGCGGGAAAATATCGTTCTGGCGCTACAGGCGCAGCGCGGCTGGCTGCGGCCGATTAGTCGCCGCGAACAAAATGAGATTGCTGAACGTTTCATTCGCCAACTGGGTATTCGTACCCCCAGCGCTGAACAGCCGATTGAATTTCTCTCCGGCGGTAATCAGCAGAAGGTGCTGCTCTCCCGGTGGCTGCTGACGAAGCCGCAGTTCTTGATCCTTGATGAACCGACTCGCGGTATTGACGTTGGCGCCCACGCCGAAATCATCCGCCTGATTGAAACCCTGTGCGCCGATGGTCTGGCGCTGCTGGTCATTTCTTCAGAGCTGGAAGAGCTGGTGGGTTACGCCGATCGGGTGATTATCATGCGCGATCGCCAGCAGGTGGCGGAGCTGGCTCTGAGCGAGCTCTCCGTGCCGGCGATCATGAACGCTATTGCGGCATAAGGAGTAACCGATGATGCCTCAATCTGTTCCGAAAACCGGCCAGCCGAAACGGCGCTTTAACTGGCCAAAAGGGATGCCGCAAATTATTGCGCTGCTGCTGGTGCTGGTCGTTGACAGCCTGGTCGCCCCGCATTTCTACCAGATCGTGCTCCAGGACGGGCGACTGTTCGGCAGCCCGATAGATATTTTGAACCGCGCCGCACCGGTGGCGCTGCTGGCGATTGGCATGACGCTGGTTATCGCCACCGGCGGGATTGATCTCTCCGTCGGGGCGGTGATGGCGATTGCCGGCGCAACGGCGGCGTCAATGACCGTGGCGGGGCACAGCCTGACGGTTGTGCTGCTCGCATCGCTGGGGGCCGGCGCGCTGGCCGGGCTGTGGAACGGCATTCTGGTGGCGGTGCTGAAGATCCAGCCGTTCGTCGCCACGCTGATCCTGATGGTCGCCGGACGCGGTGTGGCGCAGCTGATCACCTCCGGGCAGATCGTCACCTTTGACTCTCCGCATCTGGCGTGGCTCGGCAGCGGATCGCTACTGCTGTTCCCGACCCCGGTGATTATCGCCATCGTGACGCTGGTGCTGTTCTGGCTGTTTACCCGCAAAACCGCGCTGGGGATGTTTATCGAAGCGGTGGGGATTAACATTCGCGCGGCAAAAAACGCCGGGGTAAATACCCGCATCGTCGTGATGTTGGCCTACGTGCTGAGCGGCGTTTGCGCGGCGATTGCCGGCATTATCGTTGCGGCGGATATTCGCGGCGCGGATGCCAATAATGCCGGGCTATGGCTGGAGCTGGACGCCATCCTGGCGGTGGTTATCGGCGGCGGCTCGCTGATGGGCGGGCGCTTTAACCTGCTGCTCTCGGTCGTCGGGGCGCTGATTATCCAGGGGATGAATACCGGGATCCTGCTGTCAGGATTCCCGCCGGAGCTTAATCAGGTAGTCAAAGCGGTGGTGGTGCTGTGCGTACTGATCGTCCAGTCGCCGCGCTTTATCAGCATACTGAAGGGGATGCGCGGCCATGATAAAACGTAATTTACCGTTAATGATTACCCTCGCGGTCTTCGTACTGGGATACCTTTACTGCCTGACCCAGTTTCCCGGCTTTGCCTCGACGCGGGTGATCTGCAATATCCTGACCGACAATGCCTTTCTTGGGATCATCGCCGTCGGCATGACCTTCGTGATCCTCTCCGGCGGGATCGATCTGTCGGTCGGGTCGGTGATCGCCTTTACCGGCGTATTTCTCGCTAAAGCGATCGGTTTCTGGGGGATTTCGCCGCTGGTGGCGTTTCCGCTGGTGCTGGTGATGGGCTGCGCCTTTGGCGCGTTTATGGGCCTGCTTATTGATGCGCTGAAGATCCCGGCGTTTATCATCACCCTCGCCGGGATGTTTTTCCTGCGCGGCGTCAGCTACCTGGTCTCGGAAGAGTCGATTCCCATTAATCATCCGGTGTATGACGCGCTGTCAGGACTGGCATGGACCATCCCCGGCGGTGGGCGTCTGAGCGCGATGGGGCTGTTGATGCTGCTGGTGGTGATCGGCGGAATTTTTATGGCCCACCGCACCCGCTTCGGTAATCAGGTTTATGCCATCGGCGGCAACGCGACGTCGGCGAACCTGATGGGGATTTCCACGCGGAGCACGACGATCCGCATTTATATGCTCTCTACCGGGCTGGCGACGCTGGCGGGGATCGTCTTCTCCATCTATACCCAGGCGGGCTATGCGCTGGCGGGCGTTGGCGTTGAACTGGACGCGATTGCATCGGTGGTTATCGGCGGTACGCTGTTAAGCGGTGGGGTAGGGACGGTTCTCGGCACGCTGTTTGGCGTCGCCATTCAGGGGCTGATTCAAACCTACATCAACTTCGACGGTACGCTGAGTTCATGGTGGACCAAGATCGCTATCGGTATCCTGCTGTTCATCTTTATCGCGCTGCAGCGCGGCCTGACGGTGCTGTGGGAGAATCGGCAGAGTTCGCCGGTGACAAGGGTGGGGCACTGACGGAAGGATTTCCCCTCCCGTAAGGCGGGAGGGGAAGAGGCGGGTTACGCGTCCGGGAACTCTTTAATAAAGTTTTCGACGTCTTCAACCATATGGTTGTTGCCGACGAAGAAAGAACGGCGCTGATGCAGGCTTTCCGGGATGATATCCAGAATACGCTCTTTACCATCGCTGGCCTTACCGCCCGCCTGTTCCGCAAGGAACGCCATCGGGTTGCATTCGTACAGCAGGCGCAGTTTACCGTCCGGGTGGCTGGCGGTGCTCGGATAGAGATAGATGCCGCCTTTAAGCAGGTTGCGGTGGAAATCCGCCACCAGAGAGCCGATGTAGCGTGAGGTATACGGGCGCTGGGTCTCTTTATCTTCTTCCTGGCAGTGCTTAATGTACTTCTTCACGCCCATCGGGAACTTAATGTAGTTACCTTCGTTAATCGAGTAGGTGTTGCCTTTTTCCGGGAAGCGCATGCGCTCCTGGCACAGGCAGAAGACGCCAAGGGAGGGGTCATAGGTAAAGGCGTGGACGCCGCAGCCGGTGGTGTAAACCAGCATCGTCGAGGAGCCATACACCACATAGCCCGCGGCGACCTGTCGGTTGCCCGGTTGCAGGAAATCTTCTTCGGTAACGGGGGTGCCCACCGGCGTGACGCGGCGGTAAATAGAGAAGATCGTGCCAACAGAGACGTTAACGTCGATGTTAGAAGATCCATCCAGCGGGTCCATCAGCACCACGTATTTGGCGTGTTCGCATCCTTCAAAGACGACGATCTCATCTTCTTCTTCAGAGGCGATCCCGGCAACAATATCGCGTGCTCGCAGTGCGGCTTTCAACTTTTCATTGGCAAACAGGTCGAGTTTTTGCTGAACCTCGCCCTGAACGTTTTCAGCACCGCTGGCACCCAGGATATCGACCAGGCCGGCCTTGTTGATATCGCGGTGGATGATCTTGGCGCCTAACTTTATCGCCGACAACAAAGCAGTAAGCTCGCCGGTTGCGTGAGAGAACTCGTGCTGCTTTTCGACAATAAATTCACCTAACGTTTTCATAACCCGTTCCCTGCATGTTTATGTGAAGTAAAACGAACATAACAATCTTAACAAAGAATAAAAAAAGTTCGCACTGGTGAATCGCGCCAGCAAAATACGGATTCGCCTGAAATGCATTTCTTTCCCCCCCAACATCCCGGTAAACTGTGCTTCAGATAAGAGAAGGAAATGACGAATGCGCATTCATATTTTAGGAATCTGTGGCACGTTTATGGGGGGGCTGGCGATGCTGGCGCGTTCCCTCGGTCATGAGGTAACGGGGTCGGATGCGAACGTCTATCCGCCAATGAGTACCCTGCTGGAAAACCAGGGAATTGAGTTAATTCAAGGATATGATGCCAGCCAGCTGGATCCGCAGCCGGACCTGGTGATCATCGGTAACGCAATGACGCGCGGAAACCCGTGCGTGGAAGCGGTGCTGGAAAATAATATCCCTTACATGTCCGGTCCGCAGTGGCTACACGATTTCGTGCTGCGCGATCGCTGGGTGCTGGCGGTTGCCGGAACGCACGGGAAAACCACCACTGCCGGCATGGCGACCTGGATCCTCGAAGCCTGCGGCTACAAGCCGGGCTTTGTTATCGGCGGCGTTCCGGGCAACTTCGATGTTTCCGCGCGCCTCGGCGACAGCCCGTTCTTCGTGATTGAAGCCGATGAATACGACTGCGCTTTCTTCGATAAACGTTCCAAATTTGTTCATTACTGCCCGCGCACGTTGATTCTCAATAACCTTGAATTCGACCACGCGGACATCTTTGACGATCTAAAAGCTATCCAGAAGCAATTTCATCATCTGGTGCGTATTGTGCCGGGCAAAGGCAAGATTATCCTGCCGGAGAACGACATCAATCTGAAGCAGACGATGGCGATGGGCTGCTGGAGCGAGCAGGAGCTGGTTGGCGAACAGGGGCACTGGCAGGCGAAAAAGCTCACCACCGATGCTTCCTCCTGGGAAGTGTGGCTGGACGGCGAGAAAGTCGGCGAAGTGAAGTGGGCGCTGGTCGGCGAGCATAATATGCATAACGGCCTGATGGCCATCGCCGCCGCCCGGCATGTCGGCGTGCTGCCTGCCGATGCGGCCAACGCGCTGGGCAGCTTTATCAACGCCCGCCGCCGTCTGGAGCTGCGCGGCGAAGCCAACGGCGTGACCGTATACGATGATTTCGCCCACCACCCGACGGCGATTCTGGCGACCCTGCAGGCGCTACGCGGCAAAGTTGGCGGTACCGCGCGTATTCTTGCCGTGCTTGAACCCCGTTCTAACACCATGAAAATGGGCATTTGCAAAGACGACCTGGCGCCGTCTCTCGGTCGCGCGGACGAGGTCTTCCTGCTGCAGCCGCAGCATATCCCGTGGCAGGTTGCTGAAGTGGCTGATGCTTGCGTACAGCCTGCGCACTGGAGCGCCGATGTCGATGCGCTGGTGGATATGATTGTTAAAACCGCCCATCCTGGCGACCACATTCTGGTGATGAGCAACGGTGGATTTGGCGGCATTCATCAGAAGCTGCTCGATAAGCTGGCGAAAAAAGCCGAGGCGGCCGAGTAGGCTATTCTCCTCGTTTATCCGCCCTCCGCGTGAGGGCGGATAGTTTTTGTAGCCAGGAGGGTTCATGTTGAATTCAGAAAGAGTGACCTCTACCGATTCCGCGCATTTTCCCGCACTTGACGCGCTGTACGGCAGGGCCTTCCCGTGGCACGAGCAGCGTGAAATCGAGGCTAAACAGCAGGCGCTTGATAATCCGCATTATGAACTGGAAGCCTGGTTCGATGATGGCCAGTTTATTGGCCTGAGCGGCTGCTGGCGGTTTGCTGACTATCGCTACGTTGAACATCTGGCCATCGACGATACCTTGCGATCGCGCGGCTACGGCAAGCGGCTGTTAGCTGAAATACTTCAGCGCGCGCCGCTGACCGTTCTGGAAATCGATCCGCTGACCAGCGAAGTTGCCCATAAGCGCCTGCGCTTTTATCAAACCATGGGCTTTTGCGCGAATCCCTGGGCGCATCGCCATCCGACCTATCATCAGGGCATCGCCGATCATGAACTGATCGTGTTGAGCTATCCGCAGCCGATTAATGAGGCGCAGTACCAGCGCTTTGCGCAGGATTTGCGTTTGGTGGTCATGGAGCAGGCTGGCGTGGTCAAGGTTTTGTAGCCCGGACAAGGCGCGTCAAGCGCCGCCTCCGGGAAGCAGCGCGCAATGTCATCTCCGCTTTTTTCCCCGGCTCGCGCTGCGCTTAGCCGGGCTACGGGTTTACCGTCGTCTGCGGGACGGTAGCCCGGACAAGGCGCGTCAAGCGCCGCCTCCGGGAAGCAGCCCGCAATGCCACCTCCGCTGTTCTCCCGGCTCGCGCTGCGCTTAGCCGGGCTACGGGTTCAGCGCCCTCTGCGGTCCGGTAGCCCGGACAAGGCGCGTCAAGCGCCGCCTCCGGGAAGCAGCGCGCAATGTCATCTCCGCTTTTTTCCCGGCTCGCGCTGCGCTTAGCCGGGCTACGGGTTCAGCGCCGTCTGCGGGCCGGTAGTCCGGACAAGGCGCGTCAAGCGCCGCCTCCGGGAAGCCGCGCGCAATGTCATCTCCGCTTTTTTCCCGGCTCGCGCTGTGCTTAGCCGGGCTACGGGTTTACCGTCGTCTGCGGGCCGGTAGCCCGGGTCAGGCGTTACGCCGCAACCCGGGATGGGCTCAAAGCTTACGCTACTCCTTCGCGATAGGCGTTTCGTTTTCCGCCACTTTGGTATCGCCCTGAATGGCCGCGATTTTCTTCTCCACGTCGGCAACCTGCTCGCTGCTGTGCAGCAGCGTATAGGTCAGATCAAACTGGGTGCTTGCCCCGGGCTGAAGCTGCTTAACGCGTTTTTGCTCGCGCTCGATGGTTACCGGATAGGCGTAGCTGGTACCCGGCTCAATACCGGTCACGTAACCCTGTTTCTCGGTATCGGTGTTTTTCCACAGCGTCAGCACTGGCAGCTGGCGGGTATCAAACTGAATCGATGCCCCTTTGTCGCCGGCTTTGTTGACCACGGCGGCCAGCGTTTGATGATTTTCATCCGCCAGCGGCTGCATGTTAAACACCATTTCATCGAAACCTTTGGTTGGACCGGCGTAGGTTTGCCAGGTTTTTAAGCCGGCTTTGGCGTAGTCATTGAACGGGCTGATGCTGGCGATCGGCGCCATAAAGCGGGCCCCCTCTTCGAGGATCGGCTTGCCAAAGTTGCTGTGATAGATAATCTGATAGTCATGCGGATAGTCAGCATGGTTGGTTAAGACATCGTGCAGGCTGAAGCTGTTGCTGCCGGGTACATAGCGCAGCTCGGTCATGGTCTGCAGATCCGCTTTCTTAAACGTGCTCTCCTTCACCAGCCCGCGAACGCGAATTTCATACGGCGCGGTGTCCGCGACTTCTACTTCCACCTGTGAAGCCGGCGTGTTGCCGACTTTACCGTGCAGGGTATAAATCTGCCCGTCTGCGGTTACCGGGTGGCCGGTCCATTCATAGCCGCAGCGCACCATCATTTCATTGAAGCCTTCCAGCCAGCCCAGCCCGTTGCGGCTTTCGAGGTTAATAAAGGCCGGGTTGACCACCTCTTTTACCGGTGAGTCCCAGCCCATCCGTGAACCAAAACCTTCGATTTTCAGCAGATTCATGCCGCGAGTCGGGCTCAGGGTAATCGTCAGGCCGTCTTTGCTGTGGATCACGAGGATTTTGCTGCCTTCCTGTTTCCCGCCGTGAAGGACTTTTTGCTCAATGCTGAAGTTATGATCTTTTATCTTCAGCTGGTCGCTGGTTATCTGCCAGTTTCCTTTATCCATACCGCTTTCAGCGCTTGTCAGCACCCATGTTTTCGCGACTACAGGCCCAGAAACAAGCATAGCGATTGCTGTTAAAGCTAATGTTTTTTTCATTTTTTAACCCTTTTGCTGAATCGATTGTGTTGCTGATGCAGGGAATTTAGTTGTAAGTGGATTATGAAAATGTGAAGTGTCTCACCTGGTGAGAAAACGGCCGTTTTTATATTTTTAAATGAGATTTAAATCGCTTTTTTTAAGTAATTATAAAAGTTGTTGCTAAAAAAATGTGAATCAAGATGATTTTAGCTTTAACGATTCAGCTATTACTGGCTACGGCTATGATGAAGCCTTTAGAAACGACAGGGCCGCCGGGCTTTGGTGGCCCAGGCGGCCCTGGTTGAAGCGGTTTTACCGTGTAAAAAAACGCAGCGGGGAGATTATCAAGCGCCGTAGAACGCTTTGGTATAGAGCCCTTTGACATCCTGAACGGACGGATAGTTAGGATTCGTTAATGTGCAGGGATCGTCAACGGCATGGTGACTCATTCTGTCGAGGACGTTCACAAAGGTGATTTCATTGATTTCAACTTCGCCGCACTGGCTTAGCGTTTTCGGCACGCCCAGACGTTGATTCAGCGCGTTGATCGCTTCAATCAGGTTTTTGATGCCTAACGCCGCTTCCAGCTGACGATATTTTTTGGTGAACTTCGCATTATATTGAATGATATAAGGCAGCATAATCGCGTTTGCCAGACCGTGGGTAATACCAAACTCGCCGCCAATCTTGTGCGCCATTGAATGAACTAACCCCAGCGAGGCGTTGGTGAAGGCGATTCCCGCCAGCGCAGAAGCATTGTGCATATGCATGCGGGCGTTTAAATCATCAGGTGAGCGCCAGGCGATTTCCAGATACGTAAACACCAGCCGAATCGCTTCTACCGCATAGGGGTCAGTAAACGAGTTGGCCGCGGTGGACACATAGGCTTCAATGGCGTGGGTCAGAACGTCCATTCCGGTATGAACGGTAACGTGCGGCGGCATTTTTGCCGGAATGGTGGGGTCGAGAATGGCGATATCCGGTACCAGATCGGCGGCAACAATCGGGTATTTGATATGATTTGCCGTGTCGGTGATCACTGAAAATGCGGTGATCTCAGAGGCGCTGCCGCTGGTGGAAGGGATCGCCACAAATCGGGCTTTATTGCGTAGCGCCGGCATGGAACCGACCGGGAGAATATCCTCGAACTTCAGCTGCGGATGCTCGTAGAAACACCACATTACTTTTGCGGCATCAAGCGCGGAGCCGCCGCCAATCGCCACTATCCAGTCCGGTTCAAAAGCCTGCATCGCTTTTGCGCCGCGCCAGACGGTTTTAATGGACGGATTGGGTTCGACATTATCGATAATAATGCACTCCATACCTGCTTTATTGAGTTCGCTGACGGCTTTATCCAGAAAGCCAAAACGCTTCATGGAACTTCCGCCAGTGACTAACGCGGCTTTTTTGCCGCTCAGGGTGGAAAGATGTTCTAAAGCATTTTCGCCATAAATAATACTGCGAGGAATTGAGAAGGCCTGGGTCATAGGAAACTCCATTTAATATTAAGGATTTTTTTAGTGTGCATTCGTCATTTACGATTCAGCGACACGTGCAGAGTAAAAAAATCGAATTAATGCTCCAGATATTGCCGAAGCAATATCTGGAGGGAGTTGACCGTCATACTTCGAGCGGCTGGTGCGTTGACTGCAACTTGAATTATTTGGGGTATTAGCGGCGTTTAAATCGTACCGTCCCAGGAGTCGACTTTTTCGCGTTTCGCTTCCTCTTCATCAAACCAGCGCGAGGTCACGCATTTTGATTCGGTGTAGAAACGGACGCCGTCTTTGCCCAGGCAGTGCAGGTCGCCGAAGAAGGACTGCTTATGGCCTGAGAACGGGAATACGCCGACCGGCACCGGAATACCGACGTTGATACCGACCATGCCGCCGTGGGTGCGTTTCTGGAATTCGCGAGCGTAGTAACCGCTTTGGGTGAAAATAACCGAGCCGTTGGCAAACGGGTTATTGTTCATAAGTTGCAGACCTTCCTCGAAGGTTTTGACCCGCTTAAAGCACAGCACCGGCCCGAAAATTTCCTGCGTGCCGACGCTCATCTCTTCGGTTACGCGATCCAGGATGGTTGGCCCGACGTAGAAGCCATTTTCCTGGCCCGGCACCTGAATAGCGCGACCATCGAGCACCAGCTTTGCCCCCTCCTCAATGCCTTTATTAATCCAGTTGATGACCGATTGCTTATGATCTTTAGAAATCACCGGACCCATATCGGTATCGCGCAGATAGCCGGGGCCGATTTTCAGCTGTTTGGCTTTCTCGACGACGGCGGCAATCAGCTTATCAGCGATCTCTTCCTGCACCACGACAACCGGCAGCGCCATGCAGCGTTCGCCCGCGCAGCCAAACGCGGCGTTGATAATCCCCGCTGCGGTACGGTTAATTGGCGCATCGGCCAGCACCAGGGCATGGTTTTTCGCTTCGCACAGCGCCTGAACGCGCTTGCCGTGAGCGGCGGCTTTGGAGTAAACGTGCAGACCCACGGAGGTTGAGCCGACGAAGGAGACGCCGTTGACGTCCGGGTGGGTCAGCAAGATATCGGCTTCATTGCGTGAGCAGGTCACGACGTTAATCACCCCATCCGGCACCCCTGCTTCCTGATAGAGTTTGGTGATTTCCATACAGGTCATCGGCGTCATACTGGCCGCTTTAATCACCATGGTATTACCGGAGGCGACGCATAATGGCGCCATCCATCCCATCGGGATCATTGCCGGGAAGTTAAACGGCACAATACCGGCGAACACGCCAATTGGCTCACGATAAAGGTTGGTGTCGATCCCGGCAGAGGCGTCCATCAGGTTTTCACCGGCCATGAGAGTGGGAATCGAGCAGGCAAGCTCGGTACCTTCTTTCGCTTTTAATACATCGCCCTGGGCGTCGCCCCAGGCTTTACCGTTTTCTTTTGCCACCAGCTCGGTTAAGCGGTCCTGATGCTGGATTAATAATTCGCGAACGCGGAACATAATTTGCGAGCGTTTAATGGCCGGCGTATCTGACCACGCCGGAAAGGCTTTGCGCGCCGCGGCAACGGCATCCAGCACTTCTTGCTCGGTGCAGCAGGGGGCCTGAGCCATGACTTCCCCGGTACTTGGGTTATAGACGTCCATATAGCGTTCGGTCTGCGATACGCGCCATTGACCATCAACGAAATATTTCAGCCTTGGTACAGTAGTCATATTTTTCTCCATGATGATAGCTGTCGACTCTCTAAAATCTGGCTCCGGTCGGCGGCAAATAACCGACCGCCGGGTTAGCCCCTCTCGTGAAAAGTGAATTCCTGCTTCTTGCCGGACGATGGCCTCCGCTGGGCGATTCACCTGCGGCGGTGCGGATGATTTTGTCGACTTTCTGCTGAGGAAAGCCTGCAGACGCCAGGTTTTAATGAACAGAACTCACTGGCCAAAAATACGCGCACGCACCGTTTCGGTTCTTGTACTTTAATGAAATTTATTTTTCATTATTATAATGTATGAAATAACAAAACCGTTTTGAGAGGTGGATCAAAGATAAGCAAACTGCTGATAAAGTCAGCGCCCTAAAGGCAGGGTTATATTGTTTTATTTAATAAAGTTAACAGGTTGTGTTGATGGCACTGGCGTTGATGGCGAGGGGAGATTGCCAGCCGGATTGCAATGGAACGGCTTTCTTGTGAAATAAAAGTTAAATATAAGCGCGAAATCGAATGAAAATGAAAAATTAAAACCGATTTAAATGCAGGGAAAATTCGAATTGACCATTGTCCATGGCATTGCGTTCGAGGGAGTGGGTCGCCCGGATCGGGCAACAGCCGTAATCCGGGGAGTCATACAGAATTAGCCTTCGCTTTCGGCCAGTTCGCGCAGGTACTGGAAGATAAGACGCGCGGACTTCGGCGGCTTGTTGCCTTCTTTCTCTTTTTTGGCGTTGCGGATCAGCGAACGCAGCTGCTGACGATCGGCATCTGGCCACAGGTTCAGCACTTCAGCCACGGCATCATCACCATTATCAATCAGACGATCGCGGATCTGCTCAAGCTTATGGAACAGCGCAACCTGCTGGTTGTGGCGGTTCTTCAGCTTGTCCAGCGCCTGACGAATCGGCTCGACGTCGCGGCTGCGCAGCATTTTACCAATCAGCTGCATCTGGCGGCGGCGGCCTTCTTTCTTGATACGCTGGGCGAGTTCAATCGCGTCGCGCAGGTCGGTATCCAGCGGGATTTTATCGAGCGCGTTTTTACCCAGCTCGACCATTTCCGCGCCAAGACGCTTCAGTTCTTCGGCGTCACGCTTAATTTCACTTTTACTGACCCAGATAATTTCATCGTCTTCATCTTCGACGTCATCACCAGGGACGTCGTCGAGCCAGTCTTCGGGCTGCTTTGTCATCTCAGGCTCCTTAAAAAAGAGACTAATGTTACCAGTTAAGGCGCGCACTGAAAAACGGTTCTCTGTTAGACTTCAGTTAACTCCTTCTTACATTATGGCATTAGCGATGAAAGTCATCTCTCAAGTTGCACAACAGCGTAAGACGCTGGAAGAGGCCGTGACCACGGCGCTGGAACTGGCGGCAGGCAAATCCGACGGCGCGGAAGTCTCCGTCAGTAAAACTACCGGTATCGGCGTGAGCACCCGCTACGGCGAAGTGGAGAACGTAGAATTCAACAGCGATGGTGCTCTCGGCATCACCGTTTATCACCAGAATCGCAAAGGCAGCGCGTCTTCGACCGATCTCAGCCCGCAGGCTATTGCCCGCACGGTGCAGGCGGCGCTGGATATCGCCCGCTATACCTCGCCGGACCCGTGTGCGGGCGTGGCGGATAAAGAACTGCTGGCTTTTGAAGCCCCGGATCTTGACCTGTTCCATCCGGCGGAAGTTTCCCCGGATGAAGCCATCGAGCTGGCCTCCCGCGCTGAACAGGCGGCGCTAAAAGCCGATAAACGCATCAGCAATACCGAAGGCGGCAGCTTTAACAGCCACTACGGCATTAAAGTGTTCGGCAACAGCCACGGCATGCTGCAGAGCTACTGCTCTACCCGCCACTCGCTCTCCAGCTGCGTGATTGCCGAAGAGAATGGCGATATGGAGCGCGATTACGCTTACACCATCGGACGGGCGATAGACGACCTGCAATCGCCGGAGTGGGTTGGCGAAGAGTGCGCCCGCCGCACCCTGTCGCGCCTGGCCCCGCGTAAGCTATCGACGATGAAAGCGCCGGTGATTTTCGCCAACGAAGTCGCTACCGGTCTGTTTGGCCATCTGGTCGGGGCGATCGCCGGCGGTTCGGTTTACCGTAAATCCACCTTCCTGCTTGATGCGCTGGGTAGCCAGATCCTGCCGGACTGGCTGACCATTGAAGAGCATCCGCACCTGCTGAAAGGTCTGGCTTCGACGCCGTTTGATAGCGAAGGCGTCCGTACGGAACGCCGGGATATCATTAAAGACGGCGTACTGACCCAGTGGCTGCTGACCAACTACTCGGCGCGTAAGCTGGGGCTGAAGAGCACCGGCCACGCGGGCGGTATTCACAACTGGCGGATCAACGGCCGTGGCCTGAGTTTTGCAAAGTTGCTTAAAGAGATGGGAACCGGCCTTGTCGTAACGGAACTGATGGGGCAGGGTGTAAGCGGCGTCACCGGCGACTACTCACGCGGCGCGTCCGGCTTCTGGGTAGAAAACGGCGAAATTCAGTATTCGGTCAGTGAGATAACCATTGCAGGAAATCTGAAAGATATGTGGCGTAATATCGTGACCATCGGCGACGATATCGAAACGCGCAGCAACATTCAGTGCGGTTCCGTACTGCTGCCGGAGATGAAGATCGCCGGGCAATAACACTTGTGTGCTTAATAATAAAAAAGGAAGTGAGCAATGCGTAAAAAACTGTTAGCGATGCTGGCCGTATCGGCTTTTGCGCTTGGTTCGGCATCGGCTTTCGCCGATCTGGGCGAAGATATGGATACCCTTGCTGAGAACCTGCAAGTGGTGCAGAAAACTTCAGATGCCGGCGAGCTGAAAGCGGCGCTGAATAAGATGCGCACAGCGGCGGTTGACGCCCAGAAAGATACGCCGCCGAAGCTGGAAGGTAAAGCGGCGGACAGCGCGGAAATGAAAGACTATCGTCACGGTTTCGATGTGCTGATCGGCCAGATTGACGGCGCGCTGAAGCTGGCTGATGAAGGCAAAGTCAAAGAAGCCCAGGCCGCAGCGGAAGAGTTTAAAACCACCCGCAATACATACCATAAGAAGTACCGTTAATTTCTCTTTGTGGGGAGGCGTCAGCCGATGCCTCCCACATTCTGTTAATTCAAAACTCCATCACCGTCACATTTTTCGCTTTTCCTGCATGCCGGTTTTCGCCACCGTGACACCGATGATCTTGTGATGTTCATCACGAGAATTGGTTGGGGCGAATACATCCACAATAACTATGTGAAATAGATCACGCCTGCCTTCTTCCTTTCCACTTCGAAGTGGAAAACAACTCGCTACAAACTCTTTGCCCCCGGCATTAGTGTTATCCCCAGAGACATCAACGGGGTAATTCAAGTGAATAACGGAGCGGTAACACACGTCCCAGAGGAGCAGGCCACGCTAACCGAACAGCTGGCCGACAAGATGCTGCAGCAGGTTTTCGCACTATTAAGCCGCCGCAACATCGTCCCCAACGACGTTCAGGAGCAAATGCTGACTTCCCACGTTCGGGCGATGGCCCATCGGTCAATCAGCGGCGAGCCGCTGCCGGAAGTGGATGCCAGCTTGTTCGAAGAGATCTCAGAAGATTCAATGATGCTGGCCCGCGAAGTGGTCGCGCAGTTCGGCAATCTGCCAGATGAAGAAGCCTGGCTGCTGTCCGTCCACTTCGAAGTCGCGAAAGATAACCTGTAAGGAGCACACAAATGGAACAAATCACCGTTGTTATTGGCGATCGCCTGGGTAAAGGACAAAAAGTTGCCGCAGGTGCGGAAAAAGCCGGCGCTCGCGCCGTGGTCGTGCCGGGCGTTGCCGCGGATATGAAGCTGGGCGACATGATGAAGGCGGAAAACGCCACCTTCGGTATCTCTTTCTGCGGCAGCGGCGGCGCAGGGGCGATCACCGCGCAGAATAAGCACGGATACAAGGCGAAATATGGCATGCGTTCCGTTGATGAAGGCGTCACCGCGATCAACGAAGGCTACAACGTACTGGGCTTCGGCTTTATGGATAAAGAAGAGCTGGGTGAACGCCTGGTTGAGGCCTGGAAGAAGAAGTACGGCGCGTGAGCATGAAAGAGCAATTCACCACCACGGTGAGCGTTACCGGCAAAGGCGAGAGCAAAACGCGCGCTTTCGCCGATGCCCTGAACCATGTCCAGGCGGCGGTGATGAAAACGTCGCCGCACATCTTACTGCGTATTGAACCACAGGACGTGGAGGTTGTTCATGCGCGTGAAGCGGTACGGAAAGAGGCCTTTTTATTCTTCTTTTTGCGCCGTGAGCGACGAACCTACAGCGTGGAGCTGAAGGTCACCGTCACCGTGACCGCCATTAATCTCGATAAAGTGGATTTCGTCACGCAAACCTGATTTTCACCAAAGGGTCAGACTATGTTCCTGATAATTTTAATAAAATCGCTCATCATCGGCGGCCTGGTTGGCGTCGGCGTAGGCGCCGGAGCGGCACGCATGTTTCATGCGCCCACCACGCAGGGGATGGGGGCGTTTCGTACCTTGGGCGAGCTGAATTCATGTGAAGGCGATCCGGCTTCCCACTTCTCATTTGGGCTGGGCTTCTTCTTCAACGCCTGGGCCTCTTCCGTCGCGGCAGGCTCCTTCACTCAGGACGTTGACCACCGCATTATCCCCAACTGGGGGGCGGCAGCGCTGATGATTAAAAACCGCAACGTCGGCGAGACGCTGCACGATCCGAAAAAGATGGCCATCGCCTGCGGCATTATCGGCATGATCGTGGTCGCTTTCCTCAACCTCACCGCCTCTTCTGTACCGGAAGCGCTGCAGGTGACGGCGGTAAAAGTGCTGGTTCCGGCGGCAAACCTGCTGGTGAATACGGTGATGCCGGTCATCTTCTGGCTGGCGGCGATTGATGCCGGTAAAAAATCGGGCTTCTGGGCGACGATTTTCGGCGGCGCGGCGCAGCTGATTATGGGTAACGCCGTTCCGGGCCTGGTGCTGGGCATCCTGATCGGGAAAGGCGTTGAAGAGAGCGGCTGGCACCGCGTCACCAAGGTGATGATGGTGGCGATCGTCGCGCTGTTCGTTCTGAGCGGCTTCTTCCGCGGTTTCGACATGAAGATGATTGAATCCTTCCATCTGACCGTGCCGAACTGGCTGGAACTGATCCACAACTCGCTCAGCGGTAAATAACAGGAGCCTCTCATGGAACAAAATAAAGGTTTTTGGTATGCCGACTGGTCGTTCCCGATCTTTGTTGGCCTGCTCTCCGCCGGCGTCTTTGCCGGGACGCATATGTACTACCTCTACGGCATCGGCGCGTTTAACGAAGTCGCCTTCGTGGCGATGCTGAAAGCGGGAATTGATACCGGGGCCTACGGCGCGGTAGCGGCGTTCGGCGCCAGCTTCCTGTTCGCGCGTATTATCGAAGGCTCGCTGGTGGGGATTCTGGATATCGGCGGGGCGATTCAGACCGGCGTCGGCTTAGGCGTTCCGGCGCTGCTGCTCGGCGCGGGCTTTGTTTTCCCGGTCGCCAACTTTGCCGCCTCGCTGGTCACCGGCCTGGTGCTGGGCCTCGCGATTGGCTACATCATCATCCTGGCGCGTAAATTCACCATCAACCAGAGCGATTCCACCTACGGTGCGGACGTCATGATGGGGGCCGGTAACGCCTCAGGCCGTTTCCTCGGACCGTTGATTATCCTCAGCGCCATGACCGCTTCTATTCCTATCGGCATCGGTTCCCTGGCGGGCGCGCTGCTGTTCTACATCTGGCAGAAGCCTATCACCGGCGGCGCGATCCTTGGCGCCATGCTTCTTGGGTCAATCTTCCCGGTGGCGATTAGTTAAGTCCTGCGGGCGCCTCGGCGCCCGCGTTAACAGGAGAGAGACATGTTTGATTTACTCCTGCGCCGTGCGCGCCTCGTCGACGATACCCTGACCGATATCGCCATCCGGGACGGTAAAATCGCGGCGCTTGGCGAGATTAGCGCGCCTGCGCGCAAAACCCTTGAGCTGGACGGTCGCTATTACGTCAGCGCAGGCTGGATTGACTCTCACGTTCACTGCTATCCGAACTCGCCGATTTACCATGATGAGCCGGACAGCGTGGGGGTTGCTACCGGCGTGACCACCGTGATTGACGCGGGCAGCACCGGCGCGGACGACGTGGATGATTTCTACCAGCTGACCCGCAAAGCCGCGACCGAAGTTTACGCCCTGCTTAACATCTCCCGCGTCGGGCTGATTGCCCAGAATGAACTGGCCAATATGGCGAATATCGACGCGGAGGCGGTGAAGCAGGCGGTCAACCGCTACCCGAACTTTATCGTCGGCCTGAAGGCGCGGATGAGCAGCAGCGTGGTGGGGGAAAACGGCATTACGCCGCTGGCGCGCGCAAAGGCGATTCAGCAGGAAAACGGCGGCCTGCCGCTGATGGTGCATATCGGCAACAATCCGCCCGACCTGGATGAGATCGCCGACCTGCTGACCTCCGGCGACATCATTACCCACTGCTACAACGGTAAACCCAATCGTATCCTGACGCCGTCCGGCGAGCTGAAAAGCTCGATTTCTCGCGCGCTAGAGCGCGGCGTGCGCCTTGATATCGGCCACGGCACCGCCAGCTTCAGCTTCGAGGTGGCGCGGCGGGCGATTGCTATGGGCATTCTGCCGCACACCATCAGCTCCGATATTTACTGCCGCAACCGTATCGACGGCCCGGTGCGATCGCTGGCGCTGGTGATGTCGAAATTCCTCGCCATTGGCATGTCGCTGCCGCAGGTCATTGACTGCGTGACCGCCAACGCCGCTGAAGGCCTGCGTCTTAGCCATAAAGGGCGGCTGGAAGTGGGTTACGACGCCGACCTGACGCTGTTTACTCTCGCGCAGACGCCAACGGTGCTGGTGGATGCGGAAAAAGAGAGCCTTCAGACCGACAAGATTCTGCTGCCGCTTGCCGCCGTTCGCGCGGGCAAGGGCTATCTGACCGAACAAGGGAGCGCGGAAAATGCCTTCGATTTTTGAGAAATATGATTTAAAACAGGTGATTAATACCTCCGGTCGTATGACCATTCTCGGCGTCTCCACGCCGCGGCCGGAAGTGGTGGACGCCGCGATGGCGGGGATGAACCAGTACTTCGAGATGAAAGATCTGGTCAATAAAACCGGCGCGTATATTGCGAAGCTGCTGGACGTGGAAGGGGCGACCGTCGTCTCCTGCGCCTCGGCGGGCATCGCCCAGTCGGTGGCGGCGGTGCTGGTAAAAGACAGCGACTGGCTGCTGGAAAACCTGCACGTGACGCCGATTGAAAACAACGAAATCGTGCTGCCTAAGGGTCATAACGTCAATTTTGGCGCGCCGGTGGGCACCATGGTGGCGCTGGGCGGCGGTAGGCTGGTGGAAGCGGGCTACGCCAATGAATGTTCCGCCGGGCAGCTGGCGGCGGCCATTACCCCGCGCACCGCGGCCATTCTGTATATCAAATCCCACCACTGCGTGCAGAAAAGCATGCTCAACGTGGCGCAGGCGGCAGCGGTGGCGCAGAGCCATAATCTGCCGCTGATTGTCGACGCGGCGGCGGAGGAAGACCTCCAGGCCTACTATCGCGCCGGCGCGGATCTGGTGATTTATAGCGGCGCGAAGGCGATCGAAGGGCCGACCAGCGGGCTGGTGATTGGCAAAACCCAATACGTTGAGTGGGTTAAACGCCAGTCGAACGGCATTGGCCGGGCGATGAAGGTGGGCAAAGAGGGGATCCTCGGCCTGACCTGCGCCATTGAGCACTATCTGACGGCGCGCAAAGAGAGCGGTGAAGAGATGGTGGCGAAGATGACGCCGTTTATTCAGCAGCTCAATACGCTCGATGGCGTCACCGCGCGGGTGGTCTGGGACAGCGCCGGCCGCGATATCGCGCGGGCGGAGATTAAGTTTGATGAAGCGGTGACCGGCGTCGATACCGGCGATCTGGTCAATGCGCTGAAGCAGGGCGAATACGCCATCTACTTCCGTGGCTATAAAGCAAATGAAGGCATTATTGAAGCCGATGTCCGCAGCGTGAACGCGCAGCAGCTGGAGATTGTCTCCCGTCGCATCGCAGAAGTTTTGAACAAGGAGAAAAACGCATGAAACTGACCCCTAATTTTTATCGTGACCGCGTCTGCCTGAACGTGCTGGCGGGGAGCAAAGAGAACGCCAGCGAGATTTATGAGGCGGCGGAAGGTCATGTACTGGTGGGCGTGCTCTCCAAAAATTACCCGGACGTCGCCAGCGCGGTTGCCGATATGCGTGAATACGCGCAGCGGATTGATAACGCGCTCTCCGTGGGACTGGGCGCGGGCGACCCGAACCAGTCGGCGATGGTCAGCGAAATTTCGCGTCAGGTGCAGCCGCAGCACGTCAACCAGGTATTTACCGGCGTGGCGACCAGCCGCGCGCTGCTGGGGCAGAACGAAACCGTGGTTAACGGCCTGGTGTCGCCAACCGGTACGCCGGGAATGGTGAAGATCTCCACCGGCCCGCTCAGCAGCGGCGCGCCGGACGGCATCGTACCGCTGGAAACGGCGATTGCGCTGCTGAAAGATATGGGCGGCAGTTCGATTAAATATTTCCCGATGGGCGGGCTGAAGCATCGCGACGAGTTTATTGCGGTGGCCGAGGCCTGCGCCCGTCATGATTTCTGGCTGGAGCCCACCGGCGGGATCGATCTGGAAAACTACGGTGAGATCCTGCAGATCGCGCTGGACGCAGGGGTGAGTAAAATTATCCCGCATATCTACAGTTCGATTATTGATAAAGCCAGCGGTCACACCCGCCCGGCGGACGTGCGTCAGCTGCTTTCGATCACCAAACAGTTAGTAAAATAGCACCGATTGTCCCTCACCCGGCCCTCTCCCCAACGGGGAGAGGGTTAGGGCGAAGGGAAACCGCCACCGAACCATCAAGGAGTCACCATGCCAACCGCTCGTCACCTGCTTGTTGCTTCACTCTCTCTGCTCGCCGCCGGCGCCGCTGCGCAAACCCAGTACGCCTGGGTCGGCACCTACAACCCCAATGGCGAAGGGCTGTATCGCTTTACCGTCGATAGCCAGACCGGGGCGCTGCGCGATAAAACGCTGGTCGGGACGCTGCCTGACCTGGCCCAGCTTACCGTCTCGGCGGATGGCAAAACCCTGTACGGCGCCAGCGAAGTGGAAAAGGGGGTGGTGCAGGCGTGGCGCATCGGCAGCAACGGTGAACTGAGCGAGCTGAATCAGGTCGCTTCCGGCGGCGCCGGGCCGGTTTATCTCTCTCTGACCCCCGATGGACGTCATCTGCTGGTGGCAAACTACGTCAGCGGCAGTATCGCCGTGCTGCCGGTGAAAGAAGATGGTAACCTGGGCGAGGCGGTGGATGTGCGTCAGGATCAAGGACCTGCGGGCGCGGAACGCCCGGCGGCAGCCGTCGAAGGCAGTTTTGCCATTAGCGATCATAACGGCCCCCACGCCCATATGATCGCCGCCGATCCCAGCGGTAAATTCGTTTACTCCACCGATCTCGGCCTGGACCGGATCTATCAGTACCGGCTGGATAGCGCCACAGGGAAGCTGACGCCGAACGATCCGCCGTTTATCGCGGCCTCATCTCCCGGCGCCGGACCGCGCCACTTTGTGTTTACGCCGCAGGGTGACGGACTATGGTTGATTAACGAAGAGGCGTCGACGCTCACTTTTTATCATCTCGATAAGCAAAGCGGCCTGCTGCGCGAGGGGAAAACGGTCTCGGCGCTGCCTGCAGAGTATAAGGGCACCAGCTTTGCCGCCGGCCTGGTCCTGAGCCGCGATGGCAAACAGCTGTACGTCGCCAACCGACTGCATAACAGTATCGCCCACTTTACGGTGCTGGCTGACGGCAGCCTGAGCCACCAGGACGATATCTGGACCCGCGGCGACTATCCGCGCACGCTGACGCTGGACAGTCAGGGACAGTGGCTGTACGTCATGAACCAGCGTAGCGACAACATCACCCGCTTTCGCGTCGCGCCGAAGGATGGCAGGCTGACGTTCTCTCCGGACTACACCCCGGTTGGCAGCCCGTCGCAGATGGTGATATCCGCTCAACCCTGAGCCGTAAGAAAAAGGAACTGACATGCGATTTCCCCATCAACGTTTAGCGCAGCTGTTTACTCTGTTGCAAAACGAAACGCTGCCGCAGGAGGAGCTGGCGCAGCGGCTGTCGGTTTCTACTCGCACGGTACGCGCGGACATCACCGCGCTGAACGCGCTGCTGCTGCACTACGGCGCGCAGTTTATCCTCACCCGCGGCAGCGGCTATCAGCTGGTGATTCACGATCCGACGCGCTATCAGACGCTGGAAGAGAGCGCGCCGAAAGCGCAGCACATCCCGCGAACCGCGGCGGATCGCATCCACTTTTTGCTGGTGCGCTTTTTAACTTCCGCGTTTTCTATCAAGCTGGAGGATCTGGCCGATACGTGGTTCGTCAGCCGCGCCACCTTACAGGGCGATATGGTTGACGTACGCGAGCGTTTTCAGCGTTATCAGCTCACCCTCGAGACCCGGCCGCGCCACGGCATGAAGCTGTTCGGCAGCGAGGTCTCCATTCGCGCCTGCCTGACCGATCTGCTGTGGGAGCTGAGCCAGCCGGGGCCGCTGAACCCGCTTATTAGCGAAGAGGCGTTTGACGCCAGCGTACCGACGCTGCTGGCCGGCGTGCTGCAGGAGACGTTAACCCGCCATCACGTGCGGCTGACGGACGCGGGGGAGCGCTTTATCTGCCTGTACGGCGCGGTTGCCGTGCGCCGCGTGAGCGAAGGGTATCCGCTGGCGGATTTTAGCGCCGAGGATGTGGCGCAAAACGTACGCGACGCCGCACGCGAGCTGGCAAACACGATGCAGCAGCTGGCGGGCAAACTGCTTGCTCCGGCGGAAGAGGAGTGGCTGTGCGTCCACCTTGCCGCCCGCCAGGTGCAGGACGTCGATCCGGGCACCATCAGCGCCGACGACGACGAAGCGCTGGTGAACTACATCCTGCGCTATATCAATCAGCAATATAACTACAATCTGCTGGACGATGCCCAGCTGCGTGCGGATTTACTGACCCATATTAAGACCATGATCACCCGCGTGCGCTACCAGATAATGATCCCCAACCCGCTTCTGGAAAATATCAAACAGCATTACCCCATGGCGTGGGACATGACCCTGGCGGCGGTATCGAGCTGGGGGAAATATACTCCCTACGCCATCAGCGAAAACGAGATCGGCTTTCTGGTGCTGCATATCGGCGTCGGGCTGGAGCGCCATTACAATATCGGCTATCAGCGTCAGCCGCAGGTGCTGCTGGTCTGCGATACCAGCAACGCGATGGTGCGGATGATTGAAGCCATCCTGCAGCGTAAGTATCCGCAGCTGGAAATTGCCGCCACCCTTTCGCAACGCGAATATGAACAGCGGGAAGAGATCGCGGAAGATTTTGTCATTTCCACCGTGCATATCAGCGAGAAAGAGAAGCCGGTGGTCACCATTGCGCCGTTTCCTACCGACTACCAGCTCGACCAAATCGGCAAGCTGGTGCTGGTGGACCGCACGCGTCCCTGGATGCTGAATAAGTATTTTGATGAGGCCCACTTCCAGGTGATAGATACCCCGATGGATCAGCAGGCGCTGTTTGCCACGCTGTGCCAGCAGCTGCAGCAGGAGGGGTTTGTCGGAGCGGAGTTTCATGGGTCGGTGGTGGAGCGTGAGGCTATCGTCAGCACCATGCTCGGCGACGGGATCGCGCTGCCTCACGCCCTCGGCCTGCTGGCGAAAAAGACCGTGGTCTATACGGTCATCGCCCCGCACGGTATCGCCTGGGGCGACGAAACCGCGCATATCATCTTCCTGCTCGCCATCAGCAAAAGCGAGTATGAAGAGGCGATGGCGATCTACGATATTTTCGTCACCTTCCTGCGCGAACGCGCTATGACCCGCCTTGCCGCCACCCGCAGTTTTGCTGAGTTTAAAGCGGTGGCCATGGAGTGCGTCAGCCGGTTTTGAGATGCGCAGCCAGAGTTCGAGCCGCGCGCGCTTCGGGATATCGACGGGTATATCAGGTTCGGGATGAGGTGGTGAGGGTTTATGTTATTGCTGTGGGAAAACGAGAGAAATTAGCCGTCTATCGGAACGTCCATAAACGGCTGTAGCGGGAGGCTATCTCAGGTGATGTACAACCTGGTTGCTGCTGCCGCGCCAGATCAGCGCCGGGTCTTTTAAGTCCTGCACAAATTTGCCATCAACCAGCACGTTGATGAGATCCACCACCTGCATCTGCGCGGCGTTAAGTTCGTCCAGCTTGTAGCCGGTCCACACCCAGATATCTTTGCCGGGGCACTCGGCGCGAACGCGCTGCACCAGCTTAAGGATCTCCGGGACGTTCTGCGGATGCAGCGGGTCGCCGCCGGAAAGCGTGATCCCCTGGCGCTTAACGCGAGTATCGTTGAGGTCAGCAATAATGCGGTCGGCCATCTCGGCGGTGAACGGCATGCCGGAGTTTAGCCGCCAGGTGCTCTTGTTATAGCAGCCGGGGCACTCGTGAACGCAGCCGGAAACGAACAGGGTGCAGCGAGTGCCCGGACCGTTAACGATATCTACCGGGTAATACTGATGGTAATTCATTTTTCGCTTCTCAATTAACGCCATAGCCGCGTTGGCTGCGCTCGCTCACCCCAGTCACGTACTTAATGTACGCTCCCGGGGATTCCCTCGTTTGCCGCCTTGCTCTGACGCGAATTGCTTTGCGAAAACGGAGGGGCTTTGCATTTGTAAAGGGAACGGCTCCCGGCGTTGCTGCGCTCGGCCGGGCTACGAAGAGCCGCATACGCGGTTGTAGCCCGGATAAGGCGCTTTGCGCCGCGATCCGGGAACGGCTCGAGTGGCCGGCCGGTCCCCTCTCCCCGTTGGTGAGAGGGGGAGGGGCAAAACCACCCGGAATTAACCGATCTGCCCGTTGCCCAGGTGCTTAACCCGGCGCTTCACTTCTTCCTGCTTGCCGGCGTTGAACGGACGGGCGTCCGGGCTCCCGAGATAGCCGCACACGCGGCGGGTTACCGACACGCGGGAGGCATCGTGGTTGCCGCATTTCGGGCAGGTGAAGCCTTTGCTGGTGCATTCGAACTCACCGGTAAAGCCGCACTCGTAGCATTCGTCGATCGGCGTATTGGTTCCGTAATAGGGCACGTGCTGATAGCTGTAATCCCACACGTCTTCCAGCGCTCTCAGGTTGTGCTGAATATTCGGGTACTCGCCATAGCAAATAAAGCCCCCGTTAGCCAGCGGCGGATAAGGCGCTTCAAAATCGATTTTATCGTACGGGTTTACCTTCTTCTCTACGTCAAGGTGGAAGCTGTTGGTGTAATACCCTTTATCGGTTACGCCTTCGATCACGCCGAACTCAGCGGTATCCAGACGGCAGAAGCGGTCGCAGAGGTTTTCGCTCGGCGTGCTGTACAGGCTAAAGCCGTAGCCCGTCTCGTCTTTCCACTGGTCTACCGCTTCGCGCAGGCGCTGAACGATGGCGACGCCTTTCTCACGCAGCGCTGCGCTATCGTACATATGCTTGTTGCCGAACAGCGCGTTGATGGTTTCATGAATGCCGATATAGCCCAGCGAAATCGACGCGCGGCCGTTTTTGAAAATCTCAGAGACGTCGTCGTCCGCTTTCAGACGCACGCCGCAGGCGCCTTCCATATACAGAATCGGCGCCACGCGAGCCTTCACTCCTTCCAGACGGGCGATGCGGGTCATCAGCGCTTTACGCGCCAGCTGCAGGCGTTCGTCGAGAAGTTTCCAGAACTCAGTCTCGTCGCCACGGGCTTCCAGCGCGATGCGCGGCAGGTTGAGGCTGATAACGCCGAGGTTGTTGCGGCCATCGTGCACCTGTTCGCCGTCCTCGTTTTCCCACACGCCGAGGAAGCTGCGGCAGCCCATCGGGGTTTTGAACGAGCCGGTCACCTTCACGACCTGATCGTAGTTGAGGATATCCGGATACATGCGCTTGCTCGCGCACTCCAGAGCCAGCTGCTTAATATCGTAGTTCGCATCGCCAAACTTGTGGTTCAGGCCGTCGCGAATGGCGAAGACCAGCTTCGGGAATACCGCCGTTTTACGGTTTTTACCGAGTCCCGCAATGCGGTTGCGCAGAATGGACTGCTGAATCAGACGCGATTCCCAACTGGTGCCGAGGCCGAAACCGAAGGTCACGAACGGCGTTTGGCCGTTGGCGGTATGCAGGGTGTTCACTTCATATTCCAGCGACTGGAAGGCGTCGTAGCACTCTTTCTCGGTGCGGGAACGGGCGTAGCCTTCGGCGTCGGGGATGTGCCACTCTTCGGCAATTTTACGGTGCTTATTGAAGCTTTCGGTAACAAACGGCGCCAGCACTTCGTCGATGCGGTTGATGGTCGTACCGCCATAAATATGGCTGGCGACCTGAGCGATAATCTGCGCCGTCACCGCGGTAGCGGTAGAGATCGACTTCGGCGGCTCAATCTCGGCGTTGCCCATTTTAAATCCCTGGGTCAGCATGCCTTTAAGATCGATCAGCATACAGTTGAACATCGGGAAGAATGGGGAGTAGTCGAGATCGTGATAGTGGATCACGCCGCGCTCGTGGGCCATGACCACGTCATGCGGCAGCAGGTGCTGGCGCGCGTAGTGCTTGGCGACGATGCCCGCCAGCAGATCGCGCTGGGTAGGGATGACTTTACTGTCTTTGTTGGCGTTCTCGTTGAGTAACGCCGAGTTGGTCTGCTCAACCAGGCCGCGAATTTCCTGGTTCAGACGACCGCGCTTTTCACGTTGGCTATCGCGGTCGTGGCGATATTCAATGTAGGCGCGCGCCAGCTGCTTGTAGGGACCGGACATCAGCTGGTTCTCAACGGCGGTCTGGATCTCGCTGATATCCACCTGAGCGCGGCCCTGCATTTGCTGGCTAACGACTTCTGCGACGGTGGCGCAATAGTCTGCGTCATCGACTCCCGCTGCTTTAGCTGCACGTAGAATTGCTTCATTAATGCGCTCTGACTTGAACGGCACTTTACAGCCATCGCGTTTCATCACATGCGGTGTCATGATCACTCCATAATTTTTTACAGAACAGGTTATCCACAGAGGCGGAAGGTCAACCGAAGTCCCGGGGCGCTGTAGCTGCCGCCGTTTCCCTCCGATCCCGGCCCTTTTTATCCACATCCCATCACCGCCTGAGTACGATGGGTGTGGTGACATAATAGACTATTAATACAATATGTGGGGCCGGGACGCATTTTAAGTTCTATATGTAGTGCTTTGCATCAAAGATGTTTGCAATTTTATTGATGCAGAACAAAGTAAAAAGAGGAGAGCAGGAATGATGGGCGCTTGCGCTTAATGTAAATTTATCCGCTTATAAAATAAGCAAAAATGGGGCCTGAACGCAGGAAATTCAGGCCCGAAAGGAATAACGTCAGGCGAGCAGCGCGTCGTTAAGCAGGTCAACCAGCAGCAGCAGGGCGTAACGCGCGGCCTGCGCATTCTCAGGCAGGGGCAGCAGCGCGGAGGCCATATTGCTCAATGCGTGGTTGGCGGGGGTGAGGGCGAAAATTGTCGCTTCCTGTACCCGGGCCAGCAGGGTCGCGCCCTGCAAAATCGCGTCGGCCTCGCCGGTTGCCAGCACCAGCAGGAGATGATCGTCGCTGAGGGTACTGGCGATCATCCGCATCAGGGCGCTGTCCTGGCAGAGATTCATCACGATCCCGATGGAGAGCAGCTGGTGCTGAAGCAGCGTCGCCAGCGCGATGTCCTGTGAGCCGAGGGCGAAACAGTGTACGGCGCGGGCATTTTGCAGGCGCGTGCGCAGCTTTTGCAGCGTTGATTCGGGCGTGCTCACCAGCTGCTGCTCAAGATGTGTGCTAATCAGGCTTAATTTGTCGCGCCACGCGGCGGGCAGCGCGGCGCTCTCCTCGTTAAGCCAGCTGGTACGACGTTCGCAAGCCTGCGCCAGCTGCTTTCGCAAATCACGAATATCCTCGCAGCCGACGGAGCGGGCAAAGCGGGTAATTGTGGCTGCGCTCACGCCAGCGCGCACCGCCAGTTCATCAATCGAAGCGCTGGCGGTAAAACTTAAATTCTGCAGAATAAATGCCGCGACTCTTGATTCCTGAGCGCTAAAGCGTGTCATGCCTTCCTGTAACTGTCCTACGATATCCATGCTTTCAGCCTCTTTCTCCGCCACCGCCTGATTGAAAATATTTTTCAATTAATGAGGGCTTTTTATACCACGCAATCACGCACAATGCCTGAGATTATTGCCGCTTTCGCTTTTATGCCGGAGTCAAGAGGTGAAAAATAACGCTCCGATCACGTACGTGAAAAAAATTTTCATATAGCCTTCACCCATACCGGCACCTCGTCTTATAGTCGATGGTGTCTGTTTAGCGCTCGCTTACGCCAAATCCATTGGGAGGAATTATGCCACGTATCGTCCTGTGCTGCGCCGCCGGAATGTCCACCAGCATGCTGGTTAACAAAATGAAGGCCGAGGCGCAGCAGCGCGCGCTGGGGCTGGAGATTTACGCCGTACCCGTCGCCGAGTTTGAGCGCGAGTTGCCCAATGCCGACGTGATCTTACTGGGGCCTCAGGTGAAGTATGAAGCGGCCCGATTGACGGAGCTTGCTGCACCGCACGGGAAAGCCGTGGCGGTGATCGACATGGCGGATTACGGCATGATGCGCGGGGCTGCCGTCCTCGATAAAGCGCTCGCTCTGCTGAACTCCTAACCTTTACCCATCAACGCGTTCATTTCGCAACGCCGCTGCGGCCTTGCGCGGGGATCTGTACGCCAAAAATGAGGCCACTATGCAAACATTGAAAATTGCCGTCATCGGCGGCGGCAGCAGCTATACGCCGGAACTTATCGAAGGCATTATCCTTCGCCATCAGCAGATTCCGGTCACGGAACTGGCGCTGGTGGATGTCGAAGCCGGGCGCGAGAAAGTGGCGATTATCGCCGCGCTGACCCAGCGTATGCTAAAGCGCCATGGCCTTGAACAGGTGAAGGTCAGCGTGCATTTCGGCCTCGATGAGGCCATTCGCGGCGCTCAATTCGTGCTGACCCAGCTGCGGGTTGGGCAGCTGGCGGCGCGGGCGGCGGATGAGCGGTTGGGGCTGAAGTACCATCTGCTGGGTCAGGAAACCACCGGCGTCGGCGGCTTTGCCAAAGCGCTGCGCACTATTCCGGTGATTTTACAGGTTGCCCGCAAGGTGGAAGCGCTGGCACCCGACGCCTTTATCCTTAATTTTACCAATCCGGCAGGGATCGTGACGGAGGCGGTGAGCCGCTACAGCAGCGCGAAAATCATCGGCCTGTGCAACGTGCCCATCAATATGCAGCACATGATTGCCGGAATGCTGGACGCAAAAGAAGAGGAGGTCCGGCTGAGCTTCGCCGGGCTGAATCATATGGTCTGGGTACACAAGGTGATGCAGGGGCGGGAAGAGGTGACCAGTAAGGTCATCGACATGCTGTGTGACGGTCAATCGCTCTCGATGAACAATATTCAATCGCTGCCGTGGCCGGCAGAGTTTCTGCGGGCCCTGAAGGCCATCCCCTGTCCCTATCATCGCTATTTCTGGCTGACGCCGGCGATGCTGGCGGAAGAGATTGAGGCGGCGAAAACCAAAGGCACCCGCGCGGAACAGGTGATGAAGGTGGAACAGGAGCTGTTTGATATCTATGCCCGGCCCGAGCTGGATGAAAAGCCCGAACAGCTGAGCTTCCGCGGCGGGGCGTACTACTCCGAAGTGGCGGTGGAGCTGATTAACGCCATCTACAACAATCTTGGCAAAGAGATGGTCGTCAACACCCGCAACAACGGCGCGATTCAAGGCTTCGATGATGATGCGGTGGTGGAAATTAACAGCATTATTGACGCGCAGGGCGCACGACCGCTGGCCTTTGGCGCGCTGCCGCCGATCATGAACGGTCTGACGCAGCAGGTGAAAGCCTTCGAGCGCTTGACGATTGAGGCCGCGGTCCACGGCTGCCGGGATAGCGCGCTGCTGGCGCTGGTGAGTAACCCACTGGTCGGGAATGTGACCGATGCCCGGGCGCTGCTTGATGAGGTGTTAACCATCAACCGCCCCTGGTTAACGCAGTTTAACTAAACTTTTCCGCCTTCGGGGATACCACTATGTCTCGTACTTCATTTATTGAACGCTATGTCATGCCCGCCGCGCTGAAAATCGGCGGTCAGAAGCATGTCCTGTCGGTACGCGACGGCATTATTCTCAATATGCCGTTTATGCTGATTGGTTCGTTTTTCCTGATATTCGCCTACCTGCCGATTCCCGGCTACGGTGAGATGATGACCAGCGTGTTTGGCGATGCCTGGCGCGATAAGATGCTGTACCCGGTCAAAGCGACCTATGACATCATGGCGCTGCTCTCCGCGTTCGGCATTGCCTACCGGCTGGCGGAAAAATATCGCACCCTGGACCCGCTCAGCGCCGGGGCGATGTCGCTGGTGGCGTTTGTGATGACGATCCCCCAAGTGACGCTCTTTACGCCGGCAGACGGTTCGGCGGCGCAGCTTGTCAAAGGCGTGCTGCCGGTGGGGATGATTGGCAGCCAGGGGCTGTTTGTGGCGATTGTGATTTCGCTGCTTTCCACGGAGATCTACCGCCTGGTGGCCAGCCGTAATCTGGTGATCCGCATGCCGGAGGGCGTACCGCCCGCGGTGGCGAAATCTTTTCTCGCCCTGATCCCCGGCTTCTGCGTGCTGGCCGTGGTGCTGGCGCTGCGCCTGATCGTTGAAGCTTCGCCGTTCGGCGATATCAATAGCATGATTACCACCCTTATCGGTATTCCCATGTCGCACGTCGGCGGTTCGCTGCCGGGGATGATTATCTCGGTGATCCTGATTGGTATCCTGTGGACCCTGGGGCTGCACGGCGACACCATTGTGCTGGTGTTTATTCGCCCGGTCTGGCTGTCGAATATGTCGGAAAACCTGGAAGCGTTTCAGAATGGGCTGCCGATCCCGCATATCATCACCCAGCAGTTTTATGACCTGTGGATTGCGCCCGGCGGTACCGGGGCGCTGTTAGGGCTGGTGATTTTTATGCTGCTGCGCAGCCGTAGCCAGCAGATGAAACAGCTGGGGAAAATTGCCGCGCCGGGAGCGCTGTTCAATATCAGCGAGCCGATGGTATTCGGCATTCCGCTGGTGATGAACCCGTACTTCTTCCTGCCGTTTATTTTGACGCCGGTCCTGCTGGTGATTGTCTCGTATACCGCGATGGCCACCGGGCTGGTGATGAAGCCGGCGGGGATTGCGCTGCCGTTTACCACGCCTATTTTTATGAGCGGCTATCTGGCGACGGGAGGGCATATTTCCGGCGCGGTGCTGCAGGTGGTGAACCTGGCGATCTCGCTGGTGATCTACTATCCGTTCTTCCGGGCATGGGATCGCCTGAAGGCGAAAGAAGAGCAGGCGTCCGCGCAGCCGGAAGCCAGCGCGACGCTGTCTGCGGCCGATCGTATTTAAAGCCATATTCCCGGAGGCGGCGCTTGACGCGCCTGTCCGGGCTACCGGCTCGCAGAAGAGGGTGAACCTGTAGCCCGGGTAAGCGCAGCGCGACCCGGGACTCTCAGCGTAAGCCGTGGGTTACTCCTGCAGCCACCATACCGCTTCAAACGGACGCAGGGTCATATCGGCAGGGCGGTTCGCCGCCTCCGCGTAGTTGCTCATCAGCATCCGCCAGTCGCCGCTCATCGCTTCCGGCTGCCAGCGCTGGAACTCGCGGCTCAGGTTCGCCACGACCACCAGGGTTTGCCCCTGCCACTGACGGCGATAGCACCACAGCGACGGATGTTCCGGCAGCAGATCCTGATAGTCGCCCCAGGTCAGCACCGGCGTGCTCTTGCGCAGCGTAATCAGCTGCTGATAGGCATAAAACACCGATTCCGGGTCCGCCAGCGCCGCCTCGGCGTTAATCTCGCGATAGTTATCGCACAGCGCAATCCACGGCTCGCCGGCGGTGAATCCGCCGCCCTCACCGCTGTTCCACTGCATGGGCGTGCGGCTGTTATCGCGCGATTTGCTGGCCAGAATCGCCAACAGTTCATCCGCATCCCGGCCCTGCGCCGCGCGTTCGATAAACATGTTGTGGCTCTCAACGTCGCGATAATCGGTGATGCGCGTAAAGTGCGGGTTGGTCATGCCAATCTCTTCGCCCTGATAGATATAGGGCGTGCCCTGCATGCCGTGCAGCACCATCGCCAGCATTTTCGCCGCCGGGACGCGGTACTCCCCCTCGTCGCCGAAGCGGGAGACGATGCGCGGCTGGTCGTGATTACACCAGAACAGCGCGTTCCACGCGCGATTGTGCATCCCCTGCTGCCAGTGCCTGAACAGCGATTTCAAGGCTACAAAATCCGGGCGCGCCAGCGTCCACTTCTCGCCGCCGGGATAGTCCACCTTCAGATGGTGGAAGTTAAAGGTCATCGATAGCTCGCTGCCGTCGAGCGCCGCGTACTTCTGGCAATGCTCAAGCGTGGTGGAGGACATTTCGCCCACCGTCATCAGGTTACGCGGGGTAAAGACATCGCGGCTCATCTCCTGCAAAAATTCGTGCGCTCGCGGACCGTCGGTATAGAAGCGGCGGCCGTCGCCCGCGGTATCGGACGGGAAGGTCTGGTCTTTGGAGATAACATTGATCACGTCGAGGCGCAGGCCATCGACGCCGCGATCGGCCCAGAATTCGCAGACTTTTTTCAGCTCCGCGCGCACCGCCGGATTTTCCCAGTTCAGATCCGCCTGCTCGACGGCGTACAGATGCAGATAGTACTGCTCGCTTTCGGCGTGCCACTGCCAGGCGTTGCCGCCAAACTTTGATTGCCAGTTGTTCGGCGGCGTGGTCGGTTCGCCGTCGCGCCAGATATAGAACTGACGATACGGGCTCTCTTTGTTGAGCGCTTCGCGGAACCAGGCGTGCTCGGTCGACGTGTGGTTCAGCACCATATCCAGCACGATACGAATTCCTCGCGCCTTCGCCTGGGCCACCAGCTCGTCGAAATCGTCGAGCGTGCCGTAGGCGGGATCGATAGCGGTATAGTTGGCCACATCGTAGCCGTTATCCACCTGCGGCGAGACGTAAAACGGCGTCAGCCAGATAGCGTCAACGCCGAGCTTTTGCAGATAGTCGAGGCGGGAGGTCACGCCGCGCAAATCGCCGGTGCCGGTCCCGGTGGTGTCCTGGAAACTCTTCGGATAGATTTGATAAATAACGCCGTTTTGCCACCAGAGGGGAAGGGTATTCATATTGCGTTCCTGCTACAAAAAAGGGGGCGACAGCGCGCCCCGAAAATAAGACGTCAGACAATCTGTAAGGTGCCCTGGCGGAATTTGCGCTGGTAAACAACCGTTGTCAGGACAATCGGCACGACCACGGCGATAGCCATCGCCAGCGCGTAAACCTGCCAGTAGGTTGGCTGAATGGAGAGGATACCCGGCAGGCCGCCGACGCCGATGCCGTTGGCCATCACGCCGTTCAGTCCGCACAGCAGCCCGGCAAGACCGGAGCCGACCATCGCGCAGAGCATCGGGAAGCGGTATTTCAGGTTGATGCCGTACATGGCCGGTTCCGTCACGCCGAGGTAGGCGGAAATGGCCGCCGGAACGGAGATTTCGCGTTCGTTCTGCTTGCGGCTGGCGATGATGATTCCCACCACCGCCGATGCCTGGGCGATGTTGGACAGCGCGATCAGCGGCCAGACCGGCGTACCGCCCATGCTTTGAATCATCTGCATATCGATGGCGAGCGTGGTCTGATGGACCCCGGTAATCACCAGCGGCGCGTACAGGAAGCCGAACAGCGCGGCGCCAATCGGCGCGAAGCTGCCGGTTAACAGATGACGCACGGTCCAGGCCACGCCGTCGCCAATCATGCGGCCAACCGGGCCGATAAAAGCGTGGGCGAGAAAGACCGCCAGGATCAGCGAACAGACCGGCACGATCACCAGATAGAGGTAGTCAGGCACGATGCGTTTCAGCCGCGTTTCGATAAAGCCGAGCGCCAGCCCCGCCATCAAGGCCGGGATCACCTGCGCCTGGTAGCCGACTTTCTCAATGGTGAACAGGCCGAAGTTCCATACTTCCGGCACCTGCTGGCCCAGCAGGTAGGCATTCATCAGCTGCGGAGAAACTAACGTAACGCCCAGCACGATGCCGAGGATTGGCGTGCCGCCCATTTTCTTTACCGCGGACCAGCAGATACCCACCGGCAGGTAGAAGAAGATCGCCTCGCCAATCAGCCACAGGAAGTCATAAAGGGTTTTCAGCGACGGGTGCATCTGCGCCAGCGTCTGGCCGTTGCTCATCGGCAGATCGCCGATCACGTTGCGGAAGCCTAAGATCAGACCGCCGCTGATCAGCGCAGGCAGCAGCGGGAAGAAGATCTCCGCGAAGTGTGAAATGAGCTGTTCATGCCACTTCATATTCTGCCGCGCGGCTTTCTTGGCTTGTTCTTTATCGGCGCTGGCCTGGCCGGTGGTCGCCAGCAGCGCTTTATAGTAGTCGCCAACCTCGGTACCGATCACCACCTGGAACTGACCGGCGTTGGTAAAGCAGCCCTTCACCATGCGGAGCTGTTCAATTTCTTTCGGTTTGGCAATGGCTGGATTATTCAGCACAAAGCGCAGACGGGTAATACAGTGGCTGACGGTGGCGATATTGTCGCGCCCGCCCACCAGTTCGATAAGTTTATCGATGTCCTGCTGATTCACTTTACTCATGATGAGGCCTCATGACCGAGGGGAGAGGTTGCATTTAACTTGCATTGGATCCTACTCGCTCCGCTTGAATTGCAAAATGGGAACGTTCCCGAAACCCGGCGAAGATCACATAAATCGTTAAGACAGGCTTAATTCAGTACGGCGGGAATCACGATTTGACGGGGTTCACGGTTTCCGGCGATCTGCTCGATCAGCTGCTGCGCCGCCTGGCGTCCGGACTCGGCGTAGCCGGGATCGACCGTCAGGATCTCCGGGTGGAGAAACTTCATCAGCGGCGTGCTGCCGACGCTGGCGAGCTGGAGACGATCGATTCCCTGCTGCTGGAGATATTTGCTGGCTCCCAGCGCGAGGGTATCGGTGGCGCAGACCAGCGCGCTGGTTTCAGCCGACAGCACGCCGGCGACGTTTTCGTAGCCCTGCTTCATGCCCAGGCCCGGCAGCGCGGCGAGGGGCGTGAGGTGTTTTTTCTGGCAGAAATCGAGGTAGGCCTGGTGGCGGCGCTGCCCGGTGGTGATGTCGCTGTGCGGCACGCCGAGGAAACTGATGTGGCGATGCCCGCGATCGTACAGGCGCTGCATCAACATCCTGATCGAACCTTCATCGTCATAGCAGACGGAGGCGATGCCCGGCGCGTCGCGGGCCAGCAGCACCAGCGTCTCTCGCCACGGGGTGAGCATCTCTTCATGGATGCCGGTGAAACCAAACAGCACCACGCCGTCGATATTGCGCCGGGCGAGCATGCCGAGATGCTCCTCGACCAGCGCCGGGGAGAACTGGCTCTCCATCATAATCGGATCGTAGCCCTGAGCGTAAAAGGCGGGAAGCATGGTCTGTACGGCGAGGTTTTCCGACAGCGAATCCAGACGGGTGACGATGATTGCCACCACTTTATCGCTCTGGCCGCGCATCGCCCTGGCGGAACGTGAGGGCGAAAACCCGTGCTGCTGCATCACCGCTTCAACGCGCTCACGCGTGCGTTCGCTGACGCCGCTTTCGTTGTTAAGCACGCGCGATACCGTCGATTTCCCGACGCCGCTTAAGCGTGCGATATCTTTGATGGTCAGCCGGTTTTGCATGCAGGGTTCTCGTTGTGGTCCGCTTAAAGTGAGCCTAATGCTACTCAACGAAACCACAATGAGCAAAGTCTGGTTTACGTCTGGTTTAGTTGCCCGGGGGTATTATCGCCATAATAGCCACAAATAGATTATCGGCGACGGTATAATTCGCGCCGTTTGTATTCATTTACCGGAGATTTTATGGACCCCGATCCCACTCCTCATCCTCGATGGAGCCCCCTTATTTTCCGGTAAATCTGCGTAGCGCTGCTTTACCGGAAGCGTAAAGCAGCGATGTCTTTGACGTCCCTGCCATAAAAATAACATGCCTGACAGGTAAGGTTGACGCGCGCCTGTCGGTAGCCTGCGTTCGCTCGCGCGAGCGCGGAGGGACTGTTTATGTTTAAAAATTTTACCCGCCAGCTGTTTGCCCAGCTTGGTCGTCATTTACCGCGTCGTTTAGTACAACGCGATCCGCTACCCGATGCCCGCAATCTGGCGAGCGCGCCGATCCCGGACTCCCTCGGCAAGCAGTGCCTGGACGTGGCGGCAATGGATGAGAATGAAATCTGGCGCGCCTTCGCCAGCCATCCGGAAGGGCTAAATGCGGGCGAAGTGGCGCAGAAAATCGCGCAGTATGGCGAAAACCAGATCCCGGCGCAGAAGCCGTCGCCGTGGTGGGTGCATCTTTGGAGCTGCTACCGCAACCCCTTCAACCTGCTGCTGACCGTTCTGGGTATCGTCTCCTACTCAACGGAAGATCTGTTTGCCGCCGCGGTTATTGCCCTGATGGTGGGGATCTCCACGCTGCTGAACTTTATTCAGGAAGCCCGCTCGACCAAAGCGGCGGACGCCCTGAAGGCGATGGTCAGCAACACCGCGACGGTCCTGCGGGTGGTGAACGAGCAGGGCGAGAGCCGCTGGTGCGAGCTGCCCATCGACCAGCTGGTGCCGGGAGATATCGTCAAGCTATCGGCGGGAGACATGATTCCGGCAGACCTGCGCGTCATTCAGGCGCGCGACCTGTTTGTCGCTCAGGCCTCGCTGACCGGTGAATCGCTGCCGGTCGAAAAAGTGGCCCGCACCCGCGACCCGCTGCAGGCAAACCCGCTGGAGTGCGACACCCTGTGCTTTATGGGTACCAACGTGGTGAGCGGTTCGGCGCAGGCGATTGTTTTCGCCACCGGCGGCGGTACCTGGTTTGGTCAACTGGCTGGCCGCGTCAGCGAGCAGGAAAGCGAGCCGAACGCCTTTCAGAAAGGCATCAGCCGGGTCAGCATGCTGCTGATCCGCTTTATGCTGGTGATGACGCCGGTTGTGCTGCTGATTAACGGCTATACCAAAGGCGACTGGTGGGAGGCGGCGCTGTTCGCGCTCTCCGTCGCGGTGGGCCTGACCCCGGAAATGCTGCCGATGATCGTCACCTCGACCCTGGCGCGCGGGGCGGTGAAGCTGTCGAAACAGAAAGTGATCGTCAAGCACCTCGACGCGATACAGAACTTTGGCGCGATGGACATCCTGTGCACCGATAAAACCGGCACCCTGACGCAGGATAAAATCGTGCTGGAGAACCACACCGATGTCTCCGGCAAGGTGAGCGAACGCGTGCTGCATACGGCATGGCTTAACAGCCACTATCAGACCGGGCTGAAGAATCTGCTCGATACCGCGGTGCTTGAGGGCGTCGAGCTGGAGTCAGCGCGCGGGCTGGCGGAACGCTGGCAGAAAGTCGATGAGATCCCGTTCGATTTTGAGCGTCGCCGCATGTCGGTGGTGGTGCAGGAGCAGGACAACGTCCATCAGCTGATCTGCAAGGGGGCGCTGCAGGAGATCCTCAACGTCTCGACCCAGGTGCGCTATAACGGCGACATCGTACCGCTGGACGACACCATGCTGCGGCGCATCCGTCGCGTAACCGACACCCTCAACCGTCAGGGACTGCGCGTGGTGGCGGTGGCGACGAAGTACCTGCCCGCCCCGCGAAGGCGACTACCAGCGCGCGGATGAATCCGACCTGATCCTCGAAGGCTATATCGCCTTCCTCGATCCGCCGAAAGAGACCACCGCCCCGGCGCTGAAGGCGCTGAAGGCCAGCGGTATTACGGTCAAAATCCTGACCGGCGACAGCGAGCTGGTGGCGGCGAAAGTCTGCCATGAAGTGGGGCTGGACGCGGGTGACGTGGTTATCGGCAGCCAGGTTGAAGCGCTGAATGATGATGAGCTGGCCGAGCTGGCAAAACGTACCACCCTGTTTGCTCGCCTGGCGCCGCTGCACAAAGAGCGTATCGTGACCCTGCTGAAACGCGAAGGACACGTGGTGGGTTTTATGGGCGACGGCATTAACGACGCTCCGGCGCTGCGCGCGGCGGATATCGGTATTTCCGTCGACGGCGCGGTGGATATCGCCCGCGAGGCGGCGGATATCATCCTGCTGGAGAAGAGCCTGATGGTGCTGGAAGAGGGGGTTATTGAAGGCCGCCGGACCTTCGCCAATATGCTCAAGTACATCAAAATGACCGCCAGCTCCAACTTCGGTAACGTCTTCAGCGTGCTGGTCGCCAGCGCCTTCCTGCCGTTCCTGCCGATGCTGCCGCTGCATCTGCTGATCCAGAACCTGCTGTACGATGTCTCCCAGGTCGCCATTCCGTTTGATAACGTGGACGATGAGCAGATCCGTAAACCGCAGCGCTGGAACCCGGCGGATCTCGGCCGCTTTATGGTCTTCTTTGGGCCGATCAGCTCCATATTCGATATTCTGACGTTCTGCCTGATGTGGTGGGTGTTCCACGCCAACACGCCGGAACATCAGACCCTGTTCCAGTCCGGCTGGTTCGTGGTTGGCCTGCTGTCGCAGACGCTGATTGTGCATATGATCCGTACGCGGCGGATCCCGTTTATCCAGAGCCGCGCGGCCTGGCCGCTGATCGTGATGACGCTGCTGGTGATGGTGGTGGGGATTGCGCTGCCGTTCTCGCCGCTGGCGGGCTACCTGCAGCTTCAGGCGCTGCCGCTCAGCTATTTCCCATGGCTGATTGCGATCCTTGCGGGCTATATGACGCTAACCCAGATGGTCAAAGGCTTCTACAGCCGCCGCTACGGCTGGCAGTGAGCGAGGCGCTTTACGTGCAGAAACAACAAAGGCAGCCACGGGCTGCCTTTGTTCATACTGTCTACGATTAGCGACGAATGGCGATCGCTTCGATCTCAATTTTTACGTCTTTCGGCAGACGCGCCACTTCCACGCAGGAGCGCGCCGGGAAGGTGGCGTTGTGCTCGGTGAAGAAGGCCTCATAGGTGGCGTTAACGGTGGCGAAATCGTTGAGGTCTTTGACGAAAACGGTGGTTTTAACGATATCGCCCACTTTCAGGCCCGCGGCTTCGACGATAGCTTTCACGTTCTCCAGAGACTGACGCGCCTGAGCGGCGACATCTTCCGGCACGCTACCGGTTTTCGGGTCTACCGGGATCTGGCCGGAAGTGATGATCATGTTACCCAGATCAACGCCCTGAACGTACGGGCCGATGGCTGCTGGCGCATTTTCCGTCGCGATAGTTTTAGACATGAGTTCTCCTGAAATATGTGAATGTAATCTGACTGGCGTGGGTCATTATAAAGAGTGCTGGCTGCTTTATCATTAAGCAGGCCGCATTTTGCGAAGGAGAAAAGCGGATAACGCAGCGCGCTATCCGCATAAGGCGTGAGCCTGAAGGATGAAGTTAGTGGGTGACTTCCGTCCATGCCATGGTCCAGTCAGAACCTGTACCCGGTTCGAACTGAGTGGCGTACTGGCTCCACTGCACGCAGTAGCCGCTGTAGGGGAACGGGCGACATTGGTACACTTTGCCGTTTTTAGGCTGCATGACTTTTGTTCCCGCCTTATAGCTTTTCAGGTTATCCGGGAAGGTATAGTCGTAGTTTCCCGCAGGCGCAGGCGTCGGATCCGGCTGAACCGTACTCTCTTCCAGCATCAGGTCAATGACCCCCTGGCTGAGGGTGGCGCCCTGCGCATTGCTGGCTGAGTAGCGCAGCATATGATGACCTGCCTGAACGTTGGTCAGCGGAATAGATACCGTCAGGGAGCGATTATCTATCGTCTGCTGAATGCTCCCTTTCTGCGTGCCCGCATGGTCGTTGACGGTGGCGGTGAGATGCATTTTGCCGCTGGCCGTGGCGTTGAACGTCACCGTCGCTTTCCCGTTGGCGATTTTGGTTGCGTTAACGTTGGCGACGCTCAGGGATTCTTCCACGATATCGTCTGACTGCGACTCGGCGTAGGTCAGCGTAACGCTTTGAACGGTGCTGTCTTTTGGCACATACACCTGGTTAACGCCGTGGAGGGGGGTAATGTTGCCATCACTCCCTTTTACCCCGGCGCGCAGCTTGCCCTGGTGCGCGGTATTAATAGCTTCAGCCAGATCGTAAGACCACTGGCTGCTTTTTCCTTGCGCTTCGCTGGCGATGGTCAATTCCGTTTGTAGCGAATGAACTTCACCGCTCGCGTTAAAGAAATGGGCAATGACTTTATCTCCCGCATGGAGATCTTTCCCGCTAAGCTGGCCGGCGAGCTGCGTTGTCCAGAGGGATTCATTCTCCGTTTCATCGCTGGCGCCGCCGAAATCAACGTCAATGGCCTGATAAAAACTATTTGCCGTATCGGCAATTTCCCAGACGGCATAAATAACCTGATAGCCGGTGCGATCGGGTACATTACAGGAGTGCGTGACCTGTACAGCCGGCGTCGCGCCATTACCGTCGATTTGACAAAATGGCTTAGTTTCAAAATCGCTGCGCGTCAGCGGCTTATTTTGATCCCAGTTCTGTTTGGTAATGTAATAACGCCAGTTAGCCGTTCTATGCGGCGCAGAATGGTGCCAGACGAAATTATTTTTACCGCTCTTTATCGTGGTTTTCGCCCAGCGAGTCGGGCTCTGGCTATCCAGCTGCGAGAAGTTGCTTTTACCCGCGCTGGCCAGTTTACCATCAGGCGGCATTGCCCCTTCAGGAAAACCGCTCGCTTGCTCGACGCTTTGCGGTTCCCACTGCACCGAACCGCAGTCGGTGTTTTTCCCTAAATGACATTGGTACGCCCGACTTGGCGGCGATTCCACATAGCCGTGCGCCAATGCTGAGGAGGTAAATAATAATGTTGCTGTATATAACGATATTTTTTTCACTTTCATAATTCATCCTGTGAACATTGATTAAATAATGGAAAACGCACTGGAGTGTATGAAGGGAAAAATTCAGGTTCAATAGCAGTGATATTTAATGATTAATCTCATTGTTTGTTATTTTTAATTATGAGGCGTGTTGATGAGAAATTGATGAATGTTGATTATCTGACCCGAGGTCAGTGAGTTGACGGCCGTGCGGATGATTTAAATTATCGTTCAGGAGCAGTCCCGTTTATCGGGCTGCTCCTGATAAAACCTGGCAAATTTAATTTGCCAGCACGACATGATGTGAAAATTCTTTTTCACAATATTTGCACTTCAGCGCGATATCGTTTTCGCGTTTCTTCACCGCAAAGCTGGAGGACACCGGCTCGGCGTGGCTAATACAGTTGCTGTTCGGGCATACCAGCACGTTGTTAATACGGTCCGGCAGATTCGGTCGGGATTTACCGACGACTTCATACTCATCAATGCGGTTTACCGTGGCCTGCGGCGCGTACAGGGAGAGCTGGTTGACCTGCTCGTCGGTCAGGAAGGTGTTCTCAATTTTGATCAAATCTTTGCGGCCCATTTCGCCTGACGGCAGGTTCAGGCCGATGGTGATGCGCTGATCCGTTTCGGTCAGTTTGAACAGGGTCAGCAGCTTAAAGCCGACCTGCGCCGGGATATGGTCGATAACGGTGCCACGTTTGATGGCTTCTACCTGTAATTTATTGTCGTGTGTCATCTCTTTTCCCCTTACAGTGCCAGATCGCTATTCAGTACCAGCGCCAGTAACGCCTGGCGCGCGAAGATGCCGTTACCCGCCTGCTGGAAGTACCAGGCGTGCGGCGTTTTATCGACATCGGTGGTGATTTCATCAATGCGCGGCAGCGGATGCAGCACCTTCATGTTCGCGCGTGCGCCTTCCAGGTCGGCGGCGCGCAGGACGAACTGCGCCTTCACGTTGGCATATTCCGACGGATCGAGGCGCTCTTTCTGCACGCGGGTCATATACAGAATGTCCACCTCTTCCATCACCTCTTCAATGGCGCTATGCAGGCTCCAGGCAATGCCTTTTTCGTCGAGCATGTCGAGGATGTACTGCGGCATGGCCAGCGCGTCCGGGGCGATAAAGTAGAAGCGGTTGCCGTTAAATTTCGCCAGCGCCTGGGTCAGGGAGTGAACGGTGCGGCCGTATTTCAGGTCACCCACCATCGCCACGTTAAGATTTTCCAGACGGCCCTGGGTCTCCTGAATGGTGAACAGATCCAGCAGGGTCTGCGTCGGATGCTGGTTCGCGCCGTCGCCGGCGTTGAGTACCGGAATACCGCCGGAGAACTCGGTCGCCAGACGCGCCGCGCCCTCCTGCGGGTGGCGCATGACGATGGCATCGACATAGGTGCTGATGACCGAGATGGTATCGGCCAGGGTTTCGCCTTTTTTGCCCAGCGAGGTGTTGCTGCTGTCTGAGAAACCGACCACGCTGGCGCCCAGGCGGTGCATGGAGGTCTCAAACGACAGGCGGGTGCGGGTCGACGCTTCAAAAAAGCAGCTGGCGATCACTTTATGCTTGAGCAGCTCCGGCTGCGGATTGGCTTTGAGTTTTGCTGCGGTTGCCAGTACCAGTTCAAGGTCTTCGCGGCTGAGATCGTTTATGGAAATGATATGTTTTTGATATAGCGGGTTAGCCATGTTTATCTCCTGACGCCTGGGCAAAAAAAAAGCCCCTTAAATAAGGGGCTTTACGAATACGGATGCAACGGAAAGAAAAAACGGCAGGCCAGCGTCTGTTTTCAGACGCGGTAAGACGCGATGTCGTACACACTGAACCATAATTCCTCCCGGCAAAACGGGTGGCATTATACGCAGCTCATATTTCGGATCAAGCGATTAATCCACAAACAGGTAAACGTTTGCCTGGGGAATCATGCGTTAACGCAAAAAACCCGCAAAAAGAGGTGGTATGGCAGTCGGATGGGGGGTATAAACGCGAAATGAAAAGCTGTTTTATATTTGAGGGCTATTATGATCGTTGGAAATATTCACCATCTGCAAAGCGGGTTGCCGGCGTCTCTGCGTGAGGCGATCGAACATGTTAAAGCGCATGTCACCGACGCGACGCCGCTGGGTAAACATGATATTGACGGCAACAACCTGTTCTATCTCATTTCCGAAGATACCACCGAGCCGATGGCCGACCGCCGCGCCGAGTATCACGCCCGCTACCTGGACATCCAGATTGTACTGAAAGGCCAGGAAGGAATGACCTTTAGCGTTCTCCCTGCCGGCGCGCCGGATACCGACTGGCTGGCGGAGAAAGACATCGCTTTCCTGGCGGAGGGGGCGCAGGAAAAAACCGTCATCCTCAGCGAAGGCGACTTTGTGGTGTTCTATCCCGGTGAAGTGCATAAACCGCTGTGCGCCGTGGGCACGCCGGCGAAGGTGCGCAAAGCGGTAGTGAAGATTCTGATGGCGTAAAAAATACCCCGGGCTGCGGCTGGCGCCTTGCCCGGGCTACAGATCCGTGCGGTTTGGGGGCGGGTAGCCCGGATAAGCGCAGCGCAATCCGGGGAAATATCGCGGGAACGCTTACTTACCCAGCGTCGCCACCATCACCGCTTTGATGGTATGCATGCGGTTTTCCGCCTGGTCGAAAACGATGCTCGCCGCGGATTCAAATACCTCGTCGGTGACTTCCATACCGCCGTGCAGGCCGTACTCCGCCGCCATCTGTTTGCCGAGCGTGGTCTGGTCGTCGTGGAACGCGGGCAGGCAGTGGAGGAATTTCACCTGCGGATTGCCGGTCAGCGCCATCATCTCGCTATTTACCTGATACCCGCGCAGCAGCGCGATACGCTCCGCCCACTTCTCTTTGGCTTCGCCCATCGATACCCAGACGTCGGTATAGATAAAGTCCGCGCCCTTCACGCCCGCCGCAATATCTTCGGTCAGCGTAATATTGCCGCCGTTTTTCTGCGCCAGCGCCCGGCACTGCTCGACCAGCTTCTCTTCCGGCCAGCAGGCGGTTGGCGCGACCAGACGCAGATCCAGCCCGGTCAATGCGGCGGCTTCGAGCATGGAGTTGCCCATATTATTCCGCGCGTCGCCGACGTAGACCAGGGTCATCTGATTAAAGGCTTTGCCCGGCAGATGCTCCTGCATGGTCAGTAAGTCCGCCAGCAGCTGGGTGGGGTGGAATTCGTTGGTCAGGCCGTTCCATACCGGAACGCCGGCATACTCGGCCAGGGTTTCAACCACTTCCTGGCCGTGGCCGCGATATTGAATACCGTCGTACATGCGCCCCAGCACGCGGGCGGTGTCTTTAATCGACTCTTTATGGCCAATCTGGCTGCCGCTGGGGCCGAGCCAGGTGACGCGAGCGCCCTGGTCAAATGCGGCAACTTCGAAAGAGCATCGGGTGCGGGTAGAGTCTTTTTCGAAGATGAGCGCGATGTTTTTGCCGGTGAGATGCTGAATTTCAATATTGTTTTTCTTATCAGCTTTAAGCCTGGCCGCCAGCTCAAGCAGAGCGGTGATTTCGGCGGGGGTAAAATCGAGCAACTTTAAAAAATGCTTCTGATAAAACGCGGACATGGTTCCCTCACATGGCTCAAGCCATTTGTTGAATTAAAATTCACTTTATATGTATGAATATTCATTTGCAACCCCGTGTCATAAATCTTTCGCTCAGAAGGTGGAGGCAATCACGGCGGTATGTGACAATAGAAGCATCCGCGACACATTATGAGGAACGAGCCATGGCAAACCCGGAATTACTGGAAGAACAGCGTGAAGAAACGCGCCTGATTATTGAAGAGCTGCTCGAAGACGGCAGCGATCCTGACGCGCTGTACACCATTGAGCATCATCTCTCTGCCGATGATTTCGAAACGCTGGAGAAAGTGGCGGTCGAGGCCTTCAAGCTGGGCTACGAAGTGACTGAGCCGGAAGAGCTGGAAGTCGAAGAGGGCGATACCGTGATTTGCTGCGATATTCTCAGCGAATCCGCGCTGAATGCCGAGCTGATTGACGCCCAGGTTGAGCAGCTGATGACCCTGGCGGAAAAATACGACGTTGAATACGACGGCTGGGGCACCTACTACGAAGATCCGAACGGGGAAGACGAAGAAGGTGACGACGACGAAGATCTGGTTGATGAAGACGATGACGGCGTTCGCCACTAAGTAGCAGAGGTATACGGCGGTGCGGTATGCCGCCGTATAGCAAGGAATTTTAATGGATTACCCGCAAATACTCGCCCCGATTTTAAGCTTTCTGCATTGCCCAACTCCTCAGGCGTGGATTGATGAAGCCCGTAAACCGGAAAACCTCCCGCTGCTGTTGACCGACCATATGGTGTGCGAGCTGAAAGCGGCGCAAAACGCTATGCTGCTGGTGCGTCGATACGTCGCGGATAAAGCGGACGCGGATGAGCTGCTGGCCTGCCTGAAGCCGTATGAGGACTTCACCTACCGCTGGGGGCCGGAGCCGGATTTCGTCGCGCTGCATAAGCAGATAAATAAAAGCGCCATGCCGCAGACCGACGATCCCTGGGGACGTCAGCTACTCGACAGCATGATTCTGCTGATCAAAGAGGAGCTGCATCACTTCTGGCAGGTGAGGGAAATCATGCTTTCCCGCGAAATCCCATACGTCAAAATCACCGCCAGCAACTATGCCCGCGGGCTGCGCCGGGAAGTGCGTTCTCACGAACCGGTCATGCTGATCGATAAACTCATCTGCGGAGCCTATATTGAAGCCCGCTCCTGCGAGCGTTTTGCCGCGCTGGCGCCATGGCTGGATGACGATCTGCAGAAGTTTTATCTGTCGCTGCTGCGTTCCGAAGCGCGCCACTATCAGGACTATCTGGACCTGGCGCAGAGAATCGCCCAGGACGATATCAGCGAACGCGTGCGCCAGCTTGGCGAAGCGGAAGCGGCGCTTATTAACGCGCCTGAAGCGGAGTTTCGTTTTCACAGCGGCGTGCCCGCCTGAACGTCAGGCCGCCGCTTCACCGCAGCGGCCTGACGATCCATTACAGATTGGCGTTTTTGTCTTTCTCTGCCGTCGCGGCGGCTTTGGGCGCGCCGAGGGTCGCTTTAAACCAGTTCACCACCCGTTCAATAACCGGCTTCTGATACCAGCTGTCATCGCCGTGCTCCGCGCCCGCCAGCAACACGTAATCAGCCGGGTTGCCCTCCTTTTTCAGCGCGCGATAGAGCTGTTGACTTTGTACCGGTGAAACCAGGGTGTCGGCGCTGCCGTGCATAATTAAAAACGGCGGCTTTTTACCGCTGATATGGCCCATCGGGCTGGCCGCCAGGGCTTTTTGCGGATCGCTGTCAATCGTCGCTCCCGGCCAGTCGCGAAAGGCGCTACCGTGTACCAGCAGCGCTTCAGTGACCGCCGGCGACTGGTGCACCTTTTGAATCGCCTGCGGAAAACCTTCGCCGATATTCAACAGGTTCGAAATACCGTACAGCGTGGCGGCGGCCTGCACGTCCGAGGATTGCGCCAGGTTATCGCCACGATCGAACGTTTTGTCACCGTTGGTGAGCGCCAGCATCTGCGCCATATAGCCGCCTGCGGAATCCCCCAGCACGCCAATACGCGACGGGTCTATACCGTATTCCGCGGCATGTTCGCGCAGATAGCGAACGGCGGCTTTACCATCGATAACCGGGGCCGGAAAGGTGTCGGGAACCGTACGGTATTCCGCCGCCGCGACGACGAATCCCGCCGCCGCCAGCGCCATACGCATCTCGATAAACTTATTCCAGGCCGCGCTGGTGAAACCGCCGCCGGGGAAATAGATGATTGCCGGTTTCAGATCGCCGTTACGCGGTACCAGTAAAGACATATGCAGCTGACGAACGGCGACGGTGCTTTTTACCTGGCTATAAACGATATCGTTGAGCGCATCGATACGGCCCCGGGTTTTTTCCACGCGAATGACCTGAGCGCCTTCGGTATTGCCAGCAAGTTCGCCGGCGTTAACGCAGGAAGCCATGCCGGCAAGCAGCAGGCCGCCGGTGAGCAGGAGGGGGAGTTTTTTCATGATGTTCTATCCTGAGCAAAGCCTGCCGCGGCGGCAGGCGAAAAGATCCAATGCTCGAAGAGTGTATTAGCGAAAACGGGCGGTGAATAACGCTCTTTTTGCATGAAAACCATGCATTTTTTCGATTAATCAACGTCGCCGTTTTGCGGGCGCTACAGCACTTTCAACATCCTGACTTCGCAGTCAACGTGGCCGGTGCAGCCCAGCGGCTCAGCAATATGCTCGAAGCCGAGGTGCTCATATAAACCGACCGCTTCTTTCAGGAAGGCGGTGGTTTCCAGATAGCAGCGTTTGAATCCCTGCTCGCGGGCGTAATCAAGGGCCATCAGCGCCAGCTTTTTCGCCAGCCCCTGGCCGCGCGCGGAGGTCATAAAATACATTTTTTGTAGTTCGCAGATATCGGGCTCGCTGCAGGAGAGCGGTGCCACGCCGCCGCCGCCCACCACTTCACCATTCTGCTCAACGACCCAATAGGCGGAACCCGGCTGGCTATAAAGCTCATAGAGTTCATCCAGGTTTGGATCGGCTACCGTATAGCCTTTGTCGGCGGTCAGACCATATTCAGCGGAGACCTGGCGGATAACAGCGGCAATCGCCGGATTATCATTAGCCGTGATGCGGCGCAGGGTTAGCGGTAGGGTTGCGCTCGTATTCATGTGAAGACTCATTGCAAAATAATGACGGATAATGTTGTTAATAACACTGCGGGAGGGGAGAGTGCAAGCGAGGATCTTTCACAGAAAACGCCCCTTATCCGAATGGATAAGGGGCGAGTGAATTACAGCGCGGCGATAATCGCCTGCTGCTCAATCAGCTTCGCTTTTGCTTCCGCGTAACCTTCCAGCTTCTCACGCTCTTTGGCGATCACCGCTTCCGGCGCGCGCGCCACAAAGCCTTCGTTGGAGAGTTTGCTTTCGATGCGGCCAATCTCGCCTTCGATTTTGGTCACCTCTTTAGCGAGGCGCGCCAGCTCATCTTCTTTATTGATAAGGCCAGCCATCGGGATCAGCAGCTCGGCGCCGTCGATAATTTTGGTCACGGAAACCGGACCTTTATCATCGGCAGGCAGCACGGTGATGCTTTCCAGACGCGCCAGGTTCAGCAGGAAGCTGCGGTTGTCGCTCACGCGACGAATCGCGGCTTCGCTGCAGCCGCGCAGCAGAAGCTCCAGCGGCTTACCTGGGGCGATGTTCATTTCCGCACGGATGTTACGCACGGCGACGATCGCCTGCTTCAGCCATTCGGTATCGGCCAGCGCCGCTTCGTCAACCTGAGACGCATCGTACTGCGGGAACGGCTGCAGCATGATGGTATCGGCAGTGATACCGCAAATGACCTTCACGCGCTGCCAGATGGTCTCGGTGATGAACGGAATAATCGGATGCGCCAGGCGCAGCAGACCTTCCAGAACGGTCACCAGCGTGTGGCGGGTGCCGCGCAGCTCAGACTCGGAACCGCCGGTCATCACCGGCTTGGTCAGCTCCAGATACCAGTCGCAGAACTGGTTCCAGGTGAACTCATACAGAATGCCCGCGGCGATATCGAAGCGGAAGCCGTCCAGCGCCTCGCGGTAGGCTTTGACGGTCTGGTTGAATTCCGCCAGGATCCAGCGGTCCGCCAGCGACAGGGTCATCTCGCCGCCGTTAAAGCCGCAATCCTGATCTTCGGTATTCATCAGCACAAAGCGGCTGGCGTTCCACAGCTTGTTGCAGAAGTTACGGTAACCTTCCAGACGCTTCATATCCCAGTTGATATCGCGGCCGGTAGAGGCCAGCGCCGCCAGGGTAAAGCGCAGGGCGTCGGTACCGTGCGGCTCAATGCCGTTCGGGAACTGCTTCTCGGTGCGTTTGGCGATTTTTTCCGCCAGCTGCGGCTGCATCATGTTACCGGTGCGTTTTTCCAGCAGCTCCGGCAGGGAAATGCCGTCGACCATATCCAGCGGGTCGATAACGTTGCCCTTCGATTTGGACATCTTCTGGCCTTCGTCATCGCGGATCAAACCGGTCATATAGACGGTTTTAAACGGCACCTGCGGCTTGCCGTTTTCATCTTTGATGAAGTGCATGGTCATCATGATCATGCGGGCAATCCAGAAGAAGATGATGTCGAAGCCGGAAACCATCACGCTGGTCGGGTGGAACTGACGCAGGGCATCGGTGTTTTCCGGCCAGCCGAGGGTGGAGAAGGTCCACAGCGCGGAGGAGAACCAGGTATCGAGAACGTCTTCGTCCTGACGCAGCGCCACGTCGGCGCCCAGGTTATTTTCCTGACGTACTTCGTCTTCGGTGCGGCCAACGTAGACGTTGCCGTCGTTGTCGTACCATGCCGGGATGCGGTGACCCCACCACAGCTGGCGGGAGATACACCAGTCCTGAATATCGCGCATCCAGGAGAAGTACATGTTTTCGTACTGCTTCGGCACGAACTGGATGTCGCCGTTCTCCACCGCTTCAACCGCCGGTTTAGCCAGCACGTCGGCGCGGACGTACCACTGGTCGGTCAGCATCGGCTCAATTACCACGCCGCCGCGGTCGCCGTACGGGACGGTCAGATCGTGCGGTTTTATCTCGTCCAGCAGGCCCAGGGCGTCGATAGCGGCAACCACCGCTTTACGCGCGGCAAAGCGCTCCAGCTTCTGGAACTCCGCCGGGATGGCGTTTGAGTAGACATCGGACTCGTTGCCTTTGGTGTCGTAAACTTCCGCGGTTTCGCGGATGTCGCCGTCAAAGGTCAGGATGTTGATCATCGGCAGCGCATGACGCTTGCCCACTTCATAGTCGTTAAAGTCGTGCGCCGGGGTGATCTTCACGCAGCCGGTGCCCTTTTCCATATCGGCGTGTTCATCGCCCACAATCGGAATGCGGCGGTCAACCAGCGGCAGGATCACGAATTTGCCGATAAGGTCTTTATAGCGCGGATCTTCCGGGTTAACGGCCACGCCGGTATCGCCCAGCACGGTCTCCGGACGGGTGGTGGCGACGACCAGATAATCTTTACCGTCAGCGGTTTTCGCGCCGTCGGCCAGCGGATAGCGGATATGCCACATCGAGCCTTTAGACTCGCGGTTTTCCACTTCCAGATCGGAGATGGCGGTGCGCAGTTTCGGGTCCCAGTTGACCAGGCGCTTACCGCGGTAGATCAGATCTTCTTTGTACAGGCGGACAAAGACTTCTTTTACGGCGTTGGACAGGCCTTCGTCCATGGTGAAGCGCTCGCGCTCCCAGTCCACGGAGTTGCCCAGGCGGCGCATCTGACGGGTAATGGTGCCGCCGGATTCCGCTTTCCACTGCCAGATTTTATCGATAAAGGCGTCGCGACCGTAGTCGTGGCGGGTTTTACCTTCTTCGGCGGCAATCTTACGCTCAACCACCATCTGGGTAGCGATACCCGCGTGGTCGGTACCGGCCTGCCACAGGGTGTTTTTACCCTGCATGCGCTGGTAGCGAATCATGGTATCCATGATGGTTTGCTGGAAGGCATGACCCATATGCAAACTGCCGGTGACGTTCGGCGGCGGGATCATGATGCAGAAACTTTCCTGGCTTTCGTCGCCATTGGGTTTGAAATAGCCCTGCTTTTCCCAGTGCTCGTAAAGCGGCTGTTCGATATCTTGGGGGTTGTATGTCTTTTCCATTATTTCCAGGTTGCCGTGTTCAGGTTGAAACCAGCCATGCGGTACGCTTTATAGCGTTCGCGCGCCAGTTGTTTCAAAGAATCTTCATAAGGGACGAAGTCTATCACTTCTGTGAAAGCGGTGGCAAAATCTGCAAAGTTTAGCCGCAGGCTAATCAGAATATCCCGCGGGCTGCTGTTGCGCTTTTGCGGCCAGGCAATCTCCACCGGCGCGCCGCCGCGCGGACCTTCTCCCGCCAGATTATGCGGAACGAAACTTTCCGCGGGTCGAGCCCAGAGCGCTTCGTCCAGACGAATGGCCTGCAGCTCATCTTCACAGGCGATGAGTACCCGCTTGCCGCTGCGCCAACGTTCTGCGGCAATGTCACACACCAGTTGTTCAACGGCGCTCAGGCCGTCTTGTTGCGTATCATTGTCCAGAAGATAGAACGTTGCGTTTTTCATATATGGGGCTTCTTGTGGTGACTTTAAATGCTTAAGCCGGGCGGCGCTACGCTGACCCGGCCTATAAACGGCATCTTTTCGTTGGCCCGGCAAGCGTAACGCCGCCGGGCATCAGACGGCAATTACTCTTCGCCGGTAAATCCGGCGCGGTTGAGCAGGAACTGCGACAGCATCGCCACCGGACGACCGGTCGCGCCTTTGGCTTTCCCGGAACGCCACGCGGTACCGGCGATATCCAGGTGCGCCCAGTTGTACTTGCGGGTAAAGCGCGCCAGGAAGCAGCCCGCGGTAATCGCCCCGCCGGGACGGCCGCCGATATTGGCCATATCCGCAAAGTTAGACTCCAGCTGCTCCTGGAACTCGTCGCCGAGCGGCAGACGCCATGCGCGATCGCCCGCCAGTTCGGACGCGCCGATCAGCTCGTGGGCCAGCGGGTTGTGGTTCGACATCAGACCGGTGATGTGGTGGCCCAGCGCAATCACGCAGGCGCCGGTCAGCGTGGCCACGTCGATAACGGTTTCCGGCTCGAAGCGCTCAACGTAGGTCAGCACATCGCACAGCACCAGACGCCCTTCGGCATCGGTGTTCAGCACTTCCACCGTTTGCCCGGACATCGTGGTCAACACGTCGCCTGGACGATAGGCGCGGCCGCCCGGCATGTTTTCACATCCGGCCAGCACGCCGACAACGTTCAGCGGTAGCTGAAGTTCGGCAACCATACGCATCACGCCGTACACCGCCGCCGCGCCGCACATGTCGTATTTCATCTCGTCCATGCCTTCGGAAGGCTTGATGGAGATGCCGCCGGAGTCAAAGGTCAGACCTTTACCCACCAGCACGATAGGGCGCGCGTCTTCCGCCGGGTTGCCTTTATATTCAATAACCGACATCAGCGATTCATTTTGCGAACCGTTGCCGACCGCCAGATAGGAGTTCATTCCCAGCTCTTTCATCTGCTGTTCGCCGATAACGCGGGTAATGACGTTCTTACTGTAGGTATCGGCCAGCTGGCGCGCCTGAGAGGCCAGATAGGCGGCGTTACAGATGTTTGGCGGCATATTGCCGAGATCTTTCGCCGCTTTGATGCCGGCAGCAATCGCCAGACCGTGCTGAATAGCGCGTTCGCCGCTGGTCAGCTCGCGACGGGTTGGGACGTTGAAGACCATTTTACGCAGCGGGCGACGCGGCTCGCTTTTGTTGGTTTTCAGCTGGTCAAAGCTGTACAGCGTCTCTTTGGCGGTCTCGACCGCCTGACGCACTTTCCAGTAGTTATTGCGGCCTTTGACGTGCAGCTCGGTCAGGAAGCAGACGGCTTCCATTGAGCCGGTATCATTCAGCGTATTGATTGTTTTCTGAATGACCTGCTTGTACTGACGTTCATCCAGCTCGCGCTCTTTGCCGCAGCCAATAAGCAGAATGCGCTCTGACAGAATGTTCGGCACATGGTGCAGCAATAAAGTCTGGCCAGGTTTGCCTTCCAGCTCGCCGCGACGCAGCAGGGCGCTGATATAACCGTCGCTAATTTTATCAAGCTGTTCGGCGATGGGGGAGAGGCGACGTGGTTCAAAGACGCCGACCACGATACAGGCGCTCCGCTGCTTCTCCGGGCTACCGCTTTTTACACTGAACTCCATGCACTATGCTCCTGAATCTTAAAGACAACAGTGGTGGCTACAGATATACTCGTCGTCTTTCAAGTTGCAGATGCGTTGGCTGCGCCTGCTCACCCCTGTCACTTACCTGATGTAAGCTCCGGGGCTTCACAGTCTTGCCGCCTGCCTGCAACTCGAAATCCATAGAGTATAGAAATTGAAAGCTTTCGTAACTCATGTCCGCTGTTGTGGTGACTTCGTGTTAATCTTAACGTTATTACGGCCTTGGTTCGTCAGAAAAGATCCTGATACGCAGAACCAGCGAGTCATTTAATCTTAGCGATGTTTTCGACGACCAAAGAGAATAAATGACGTTTAAGCCATGAAACAAGCAATTTTCCTGCAATAAAACGGGTTTTTACGGGCGTATTTATAGTGATAATCATAAGATATCTGGTTCGTGAGACGCTGAAAAGCCAGTTGGCGATCCTATTCATCCTGCTGCTCATTTTCTTTTGTCAGAAACTGGTCAGGATCCTCGGCGCCGCTGTTGATGGCGATATCCCGACAAATCTGGTGCTCTCGCTGTTAGGGCTGGGCGTACCTGAAATGGCGCAGCTTATTCTGCCCCTGAGTTTATTCCTCGGGCTGCTGATGACGCTGGGCAAACTGTATACCGAAAGCGAAATTACGGTGATGCACGCCTGCGGCCTGAGTAAAGCCGTGCTGGTGAAAGCCGCCATGATCCTGGCGCTTTTTACGGGCGTCGTCGCGGCGGTCAACGTGATGTGGGCCGGCCCCTGGTCTTCTCGTCACCAGGATGAAGTGCTGGCGGAGGCGAAAGCGAACCCCGGCATGGCGGCGCTGGCTCAGGGCCAGTTCCAGCAGGCCAGCGACGGCAGCGCGGTGTTGTTTATTGAGAACGTCAACGGCAACCGCTTCAGCGACGTTTTCCTTGCTCAGCTGCGGCCGCGAGGCAACGCGCGCCCGTCGGTGGTGGTCGCGGATACCGGCGAGCTCTCGCTGCGTAAAGACGGCTCGCAGGTGGTGACCATGAATCAGGGCACCCGCTTTGAAGGCACCGCGATGCTGCGCGACTTCCGCATTACCGACTTCAAAAACTATCAGGCGATAGTTGGCCATCAGGCGGTGGCCTCCGACCCGAACGATACCGAGCAGATGGATATGCGCACCCTGTGGCATACCGATACCGATCGCGCCCGGGCGGAGCTGCACTGGCGCTTCACGCTGGTGGCAACGGTGTTCATCATGGCCCTGATGGTGGTGCCGCTCAGCGTGGTGAACCCGCGCCAGGGCCGCGTGCTGTCAATGCTGCCGGCGATGCTGCTCTATCTGGTGTTCTTCCTGCTGCAAACGTCGATTAAATCGAGCGGCGGTAAAGGCAAAATGGATCCGATGGTCTGGATGTGGGCGGTAAACCTGCTCTATTTCGCGTTGGCCGTGCTGTTGAACCTGTGGGATACGGTGCCGATGCGCCGCTTCCGTGCCCGTTTTAACAAAGGAGCGGCGTGATGCAGGCGTTTGGGGTACTTGACCGTTATATCGGTAAGACGATTTTCAATACCATCATGATGACCCTGTTCATGCTGGTTTCCCTCTCGGGCATCATCAAGTTTGTCGACCAGCTGAAAAAGGCCGGGCAGGGTAACTATGATGCGCTGGGGGCCGGAATCTACACGATTCTCAGCGTGCCGAAAGATATCCAAATCTTCTTCCCGATGGCGGCGCTGCTCGGCGCGCTGCTGGGGCTGGGAATGCTGGCGCAGCGCAGCGAACTGGTGGTGATGCAGGCTTCCGGCTTTACCCGTTTGCAGGTGGCGCTGTCGGTGATGAAAACCGCGATTCCGCTGGTGCTGCTGACCATGGCGATGGGCGAGTGGGTTGCCCCGCAGGGCGAGCAGATGGCGCGTAACTATCGTGCTCAGCAGATGTACGGCGGTTCGCTGCTTTCCACTCAGCAGGGGCTATGGGCGAAAGACGGCCATAACTTTGTGTATATCGAGCGGGTAAAAGGCAACGATGAGCTGGGCGGGGTGAGCATTTACGCCTTTAACGACCAGCGCCGCTTACAGTCCGTTCGCTATGCCGCTTCGGCAAAGTTCGACACTGAGAATAAGCTCTGGCGACTGTCGCAGGTGGATGAATCCAACCTGACTGACCCGAAACAGGTCACCGGAACGCAGACGGTCAGCGGGACCTGGAAGACCAACCTGACGCCGGACAAGCTCGGCGTGGTGGCGCTGGACCCGGACGCGCTGTCCATCAGCGGCCTGCACAACTATGTTACCTATCTGAAGTCCAGCGGTCAGGATCCGGGCCGCTATCAGCTCAATATGTGGAGCAAAATCTTCCAGCCGCTGTCGGTGGCGGTGATGATGCTGATGGCGCTGTCGTTTATCTTCGGCCCGCTGCGTAGCGTACCGATGGGCGTCAGAGTGGTGACCGGGATCAGCTTCGGCTTTATCTTCTACGTGCTGGACCAGATTTTCGGCCCGCTCACCCTGGTGTACGGCATTCCGCCGATTATCGGCGCGCTGTTGCCGAGCGCCAGCTTCTTCTTGCTGAGCCTCTGGCTGATGATGCGTAAAACCTGACGTCACGCGCCCCCTTCCTGCAGTCAGAAAGGGGGCGTTTTTTTAGCGTTTCCGCCCGCCAAGTAAGCTTCCCAGCATTCCCCTGACTATCTGGTTGGTGACCTGACGCACCGCGCTCCTGGCTGCCGTTTGCACAATGCCGTCGCGTTTGCCGCCGCGCGGCCCGGTGGTGCCGAACAGAATGTCTTTGAGCCCGCCGAGCAGACCGTCGTCATCGCCGTTTTGCTGGCCTTTTGCGGGCGGTGATTGCTGCTGCTCCGTTGTGCTCTGAACGCCCTGTTGCAGCATTTCAAAGGCCGATTCACGGTCGATCTCTTCTTCATATTTTCCGTACAGCGCCGAGTGGTTAAGCAGCCCGTTACGTTCGTCATCGGTGACCGGCCCCATACGCGAGCAGGGTGCGATAACCATCGCGCGTTCCACTATCGAAGGGCTGCCTTTCTCATCAAGAAAGGAGATCAGCGCCTCGCCGGTGCCCAGCTCCTGGATCGCCTGTTCGGTACTGAACGCGGGATTCGCGCGCATGGTCTGCGCGGCGGTTTTTACCGCTTTTTGGTCTTTCGGCGTGAAGGCGCGCAGGGCGTGCTGCACGCGATTACCCAGCTGACCGAGAACCGCATCGGGAATGTCCGCCGGGTTTTGTGAAACAAAATAGACCCCGACGGCTTTAGAACGAATCAGGCGGATGACCTGCTCGATTTTATCCAGCAGCACCTGCGGCGCATCGTTAAACAGCAGATGCGCTTCATCAAAGAAAAAGACCAGCTTTGGCTTCTCCTGGTCACCGGCCTCCGGCAGGCGTTCGTAAAGCTCGGAGAGCATCCACAGCAGGCTGGCGGCGTACAGCTTCGGCATCTGGTAAAGCTTTTCGGCGCTCAGGATATTAATCACCCCTTTACCCTCAGCGTCGACGCGCATCCAGTCCTGGATATCGAGCATAGGTTCGCCGAAAAAGTGCTCCGCGCCCTGCTGCTCCAGGGTTAATAATCCGCGCTGAATAGCCCCAACGGAGGCGCTGCTGATGTTGCCGTACTGGTTCTGAAACGCTTTGGCGTTGTCGCCAATGTATTGGGTTATGGCGCGCAGGTCTTTAAAGTCGAGCAGCAGCAGCCCGCGATCGTCGGCGATACGGAAGATGATATTCAGCACCCCGGACTGAACCTCATTGAGGTTAAGCAGGCGAGCCAGCAGCAGCGGCCCGAGATCGGAAACCGTGGCGCGAACCGGGTGGCCTTTTTCGCCAAAAATATCCCATAGCACCACCGGATTGGCGTGCGGCTGCCAGTCCGTTGCGCCGATTTTTTCCAGCCGCGCCTGCAGCTTTTCCGAACTTTGGCCCGACTCGGCGATACCGGTGAGGTCGCCTTTCACATCGGCCATAAATACCGGAACGCCGATTTCCGAGAAAGACTCCGCCAGCTTTTGCAGAGTGACGGTTTTACCGGTCCCCGTGGCGCCGGTAATCAAGCCGTGGCGGTTGGCCATAGCGGGCAGTAAATGCAGCTGTTTATCCAGCGTGCGTGCAATCAGCAGAGGTGAGCTCATGAGCGATTTCTCCATTTATCCTGCTGCGAGTATAGGCAACCTGATAGCAAAAGGAGGGAAATCACGCGCACCTTCGCTTATTCACGTCAGGCGCAGTGGCGCTGAATTAACGCGATGCTCTGTTCGATTTCGCGGCGGATATCGTCTTCGCTCCAGTTTGCCAATTCCGGCGCGAAGGGTTCGAACGCATACACGCCCTGATAGCCGCGCGCCTCCAGGTTTTTGACCTGCTCGCAGCTTTGCAGCTGGTCTTTTGCGGTCAGCATGATGCGCTCATTGTCGGTAAGGGCTTCGCGCGGGCGGGTATCCTCTACGCCGGAAAGATGGACCAGACCGATTTCGCCGATATCCACCTGGTTAAACTCCTGCTCCGCCTGCGGATAAAGATGATGATGGAAGGTATCTATCAGCAGCTTAAACGGCACCCGCGCGTCGTGGATCAGCGTTTGCGCCTGCGCCGAGGAGCGGAGCGAGCTCTGCGGGAAACCGAGCGGCTCCACCAGCCCCTGAATACCGTAGAAGGCGAATAGCGGCGCCAGGTCATGCAGGGCGTTAAGGGTTTCGCTCGCCGGAACCTCGGTACCATCGTTCAGCGGGCACAGCACCAGCGATTTGGCACCAACGGCTTTGGCTTCTTTCAGCAATGACTCCGTCAGGCTACGAACCTCTGCGGTGCGGCAGTTGAAGGGGTAGACCGCATTGATAGTGAGGATCTCAATATGGTAGCGGTCAGCCAGCTCTCGCACCTGCTGGTGGCTCAGGTCGTCGGTTACTTTTCCGCTGGGGAGGTCGTTACGTAGCTCGACTTTGTTCAACCCCAGGCTGTTCACCAGCCGGAAAAAGGCCTCAATGCTGAGTGACGGGGCGATCTTGCGGTTGATGCAGAAACGTTGCGATGCAATAGCCATTTTGACTCTCCAGAAACGTAGGGATCGGATTCGTTCGAATGCCTCATAGTCAAAACATTTATTCCAAAATTAGCAATGTATGAAATGGTGATTTTTTGAGCCGACTCGCAAAATATTTTTCTGCTGCGTTTTAAAGAGCACGGGTTGCAGGTGGCGCTAAATCTCAACTCTTTTTATCGTGCTTTAGTCCGCAAGCCGGCAATTTCTTACACGAAATTGCGACCATCATCACCAAAATAGAATTTCACTAGTTATCAATATTGAAATATTAATTTCATTTTACTACGGTTACAGCACAGCAGATCCAGTAATGGGCCGTACTGCGTTGGCCCCCGATACCCCATACAGATGAGGCGAGAGCATGACTATCACAGGAAACTTTATTGGCGGGAAAACCGTTACCAGCGGCAGCAGCAAAACAATGCCGGTTTTCGACCCCGCGACGGGCAAAGTGGTCCGCGAAGTCACGCTATCGACCGCGCAGGAAGTCTCTGACGCCATTCAGGTGGCGCGTGATGCTTTTGAAAGCTGGTCGCGCACCACGCCGCTGCGCCGCGCCCGCGTGATGTTCAATTTTAAAATGTTACTGGAACAGCACGCTGAAGAGCTGGCGGGGATTATCGTCAGCGAGCACGGTAAAGTGTTTTCCGACGCGATGGGGGAGCTGACGCGCGGCATGGAAGTCGTTGAGTTTGCCTGCGGGATTCCGCACCTGATCAAAGGGGAGTTCTCATCGGATGTCGGCACCGGCGTTGATAGCTATTCTCTGATGCAGCCGCTGGGCGTGGTAGCGGGCATTACGCCGTTCAACTTCCCGGCGATGGTACCGATGTGGATGTTCCCGCTGGCGCTGGCCTGCGGCAACAGCTTTGTCCTGAAGCCGCCAGCGCTGGCGCCTACTGCCGCGGTGCGTCTGGCGGAATTGCTGAAAGAAGCGGGTCTGCCGGATGGCGTCTTTAACGTCGTGCACTGCAGCAACGAAGATGCCGAGCAGCTATACCGGGACCCGCGGATCGCGGCGGTAAGCTTTGTCGGATCTTCCGGCGTGGCGGAGCATATTTATAAAACCGCCAGCGCTTATGGCAAGCGAGTACAGGCGTTTGGCGCGGCGAAAAACCACGCGATTGTGATGCCGGATGCCGATCTGGATGCCACCGTGAATGCCATTATGGGCGGCGCGTTCGGCTCGGCGGGCGAGCGCTGCATGGCGCTGCCGGTGGTGGTTGCCGTGGGTGATGAGACGGCGGATAAACTGATTGCGCGCCTGAAGCCGCTGGTGGAATCCCTGAAGGTTGGGCCGGGCTGTATGCGCGGAAAAGAAGAGAACGAAATGGGGCCGGTCGTCTCCGATACCCATCAGAAAAAAGTGCTGGGATATATTGATAAAGGGGTCAGCGAGGGGGCGACGCTGGTGGTTGACGGACGCAAGCCGCAGGTGCCCGGGTTTGAAGAGGGATACTACGTCGGCGGAACGCTGTTCGACAACGTCACGCCGGAGATGACTATCTGGCGCGAAGAGATTTTTGGCCCGGTGCTGGGGATTGTTCGCGTGGCGGATTACCACAGCGCGCTGGAGCTGGTGAACAGCCATGAGTTCGGCAACGGTAGCGCCGTCTTTACCAGCAACGGCCACACCGCGCGTGAATTTGTCCATGATGTCCAGGCCGGAATGGTTGGGGTCAACGTACCGGTACCCGTTCCAATGGCCTTCCATAGCTTTGGCGGCTGGAAACGCTCCGTATTCGGCGCACTGAACGTCCATGGCCCGGACGGCGTGCGCTTCTATACGCGTATGAAAACCGCCACCGTCCGCTGGCCGCAGGGTCAGCAAACCGTATCTGAATTCAGTATGCCGACGTTAGGCTAATCGGCGAAGGAGAGCGCCATGTCTTTACTGGCTAAAGCAAAAAAAGAAGGGCAGATTCAGCACATCACCCCGCAGAGCGCGGGGTGGAAGTACATTAGTTTTGATGTCTGGATGTTAAAGAAAGGGCGAACCGTTACCCTGGAAAGCGGCGATCGCGAACTGTGCCTGGTGCTGGTTGCCGGCCTGGCTTCGGTAAAAACCACGCAGGCGGATTTCCCGAACCTCGGCCAGCGTATGTCGCCGTTTGAGCGGATGCCGCCCTGGTCAGTCTACGTGCCGCCGCAGGATAAAGTCGAAGTGACGGCAGATTCTGACCTCGAGCTGGCCGTATGCAGCGCCCCGGGTAAAGGAACCTTCCCTGCACGGGTTATCTCCCCGCAGGATGTGGGCGTAGAGCATCGCGGTAAAGGGCGTAACCAGCGGCTGGTGCACAATATTCTGCCGGATAGCGCGCAGGCGGACTGCCTGCTGGTGGTGGAGGTTTACACCGAGGAAGGGGCGACCAGCTCATGGCCGTCGCACAAGCACGACACGGCGCTGCCGGGCCAGGAAACCCAGCTGGAAGAGACCTACTATCACCGTTTCGATCCGCCGCAGGGTTTTGCCTTCCAGCGCGTCTACACCGATGACCGCAGCCTTGATGCCTGCATGGCCCCCTACAACCACGATGTGGTCATGGTGCCGCGCGGCTATCATCCGGTGGCGGCGATTGCCGGATATGACAGCTACTATCTGAACGTGATGGCCGGTCCGGATCGCAAATGGATGTTTACCTGGGAAGAGGATCACGCGTGGATCAATAGCCCTGATTATCCCCGCCACGATTAGCATCGGTTGAGGATAAAAAGGCCGGTTAGCCATGCTAGCCGGCCTTTTTGATCCTGTTACCCGAATAAGATCGTCGTCGCAATTCTGCCATATCCCCGGCTCGCGCTGCGCTTAGCCGGGCTACGGGTTTACCGTCGTCTGCGGACAAGTAGCCCGGGTAAGACGTTTATGTCGCCATCCGTAGACATGAAAAATTTAAGCCAGCTGCACCCCGGCTCGCGCTGCGCTTAGCCGGGCTACGGGTTTACCGTCATCTGCGGACAAGCCCGGATAAGACGTTTACGTCGCAATCCGGGAATAATGAAAAGCTTAAGCCAGCTGCTTCGTCTCTGCATCTTTGCTGCTGTTCAGCGCCAGCGAGACCGCCAGCGTCTGGGCCAGGCACAGCGAGGCCACCTGCGAGCGGAAACCATCAACCTGCGCCTCGCGCACCACAAAGCAGACGTCGCTGAAGGCCGCTAGCGGGCTGACCTGGCTATCGGTAATCGCTATCTGTCGTGCTTTACGCTGCGCGCCGAGCTCCACCAGTTCAACCACTTCCCGCGCATACGGAGAGAAGCTCACCGCCACCACGACATCTTTCGGCCCGACCAGGCTGAGCTGCTCGGTAAACATGCCGCCCAGACCGTCAATCAGGAACGCTTTACGGTCCAGATGGCGCAGGGCGTAGGTCAGATAGGAGGCGACGCTAAAGGAGCGGCGCAGGCCAATAACGTAGATATTCTCCGCTTCCGCCAGCAGCGCGACCGCGCGCTGCAGATCGTCGCCGGAGGTCTGCATCGCCAGCTGCTGCAGCGCCTGGGTATTGACCATGGTGAACATATTCAGGATTTCGGTCGGCGTTTCCGGCGGGGTTGCGTCATCCGTCGTGGTCTGGCGGAACAGACGCGCGCGCTCGGTATAGTTAGCCGTCTCTTCCATCAGATGCTGCTTGAACATCTGCTTCATTTCGTTGAAGCCGCTAAAACCAAAGGCGTTAGCGAAGCGGATCAGCGTGGAAGGGGGGACGTCAGCTTGTTGCGCGATAGAGGCCACGGTGTCGAAAGCCACGCTATTGCTGTTATCGAGAATATAGCGGGCTACCTGTTTCAGGCGTTTGCTTAACGTGTCGTAGCGACGCCTGATTTCATCCTGCAAGATGGTAAGTTGGGTCGGATTATTGGCCATAGATTGCGCTCTGAGAAAATGAAAGGAATATAATTTCCAGTGTATCAAATGAAGCGAATTTTTCATTTACTACGATGAAATACGCGATTCATTTCACGAAGATCCAGAAAAAAGCCCGCATCTTCTGAAGAGGATGCGGGCCTGGGCGGAATCAGCCGCGGGCTTCTCGCCAGTAGCCGATGAGCGTGAGGTAGTTGCGTTTCACTTCGTTAATCAGCGCCTCGTCGCTGAGCTCTCCCTGCATCCAGCGCCGTGAAGGCTGGCCAAAAATGGTGCGTCCTACGGCAAAACCTTTGATCATCGGATGCTTCGCCGCTTCGGCAAAACCGGCGCGCAGACGATCCGAAGGGGCGTCCAGGCCGAGGATTAAGATCCCGCGGCACCAGCTATCTTCGCGCGCGATCAGCTTGCCAATCCTTTCCCATTCCGCGCTCGACAGCGGCGGCAGCTTCCACCAGTCCGGCTGGATGCCCAGCTGATAGAAGTGCTCCAGCATGTCGTGGTAGTGGCGTTCATCTTTATCCGGGCCGTTTTCCGGCAGGATGATTTCCAGCAGCAGCTCATGCCCGGACTTGTTGCACGCCTGCCAGACCTCCAGCAGCAGCGCATCCTGTTCGGCGCGCAGCTCGGCCGGATCGGCCGGATGATAGAAGACCAGGCATTTCACCACGTGCTCCAGCGGCCAGTCGATCAGCTGGGAACCGATGTTGCCATGTTCCAGACGCAGCGGGCGCGAGCTCGGCATTTCAATCGGTCGACCAATCCACCAGCCCTTGCCGGTGATGGCATTGAGCGAGCGCTGGCCGTAGGTGCCATCGGCGAGGATGCCGCTGCGACCGTCAAGACCGGCTTCGTCTGCGGCGGCTTCCGCGGCCGCCAGCAGCAGCAGCTTCAGCTGCGGAATGCAGGATTCATCACGCCCGGTTTCCAGCGCCAGATCTGCCAGCTGTTTACGGTGGTCAAAGGCGAAAATGCACAGCTCCGGCCACGCCTGGCGGCGGCTGGTGACGCGATGGAGATGGTTGAGACGATCGTCGATATCCGGACGCGGCACCGATTCTGCCCGCGACAGATAGTCGTCAAGCTCGGCTTTGGTCGGCATTGCGGGCGCGCAGCCGTGGCGTGAAACCACCAGCGCGCCGCAGGCGTTAGCGTAGCGGCAGGCCTGCTCCCAGCCTTCATCGTTAAGCCAGCCGCGCAGCAGGCCGGACATAAAGGCATCGCCCGCGCCCAGGACGTTAAGCACGTCTACGCGTACGCCCTGCTGCAGCGGCACGCTATCCCAGCTGTCGGGAATAGCGCCTTCCAGCACCACGCAGCCCATCGGACCGCGCTTGCAAACCAGCGTCGCTTTCGTGGCGTTACGCACGTTTTTCAGCGCGGTCAGGGTATCGGTGCTGCCGCCGGCAATATGAAACTCCTCTTCTGTCCCCACCACTAAATCGAACAGATGCAGGACTTCCTGCAGCTGGCTGGTCACCTGGCCGGATTCAATGAAACGCGTTTCACCGTCGCCTAAAGACGTTAACCCCCAAAGCACCGGACGATAGTCGATATCCAGCGCGGTACGCAGGCCGTGACGGCGGGCGTACTCCAGCGCCTTCAGCACCGCTTCGCGCGTGTTGGCGTGCGAAAGGTGGGTGCCGGTTACCGCCAGCGCCCGGGAAGAGGCGATGTACTCTTCCTTAATATCTTCTGGCGAAAGGGCCATGTCGGCGCAGTTATCGCGGTAAAAAATCAGCGGAAACGTCTCCTGATCTTTAATCCCCAGCATCACTAACGCCGTCAGGCGCTGCTTATCGGTGATCAGATATTCGGTATCGACGCCGGCGCGGCTCAGGGTTTCGCGTAGAAAACGACCATTATGCTCATCGCCCACGCGAGCGAGCATTGCCGATTTTAATCCCTGAATGGCGGTGCCGAAGGCGACGTTGCCGGAAGAGCCACCCAGGTATTTAGAAAAACTGGCGACATCTTCCAGCCTCGCGCCAATCTGCTGGGCATAGAGATCGACTGCCACCCGGCCAATACAGATGACGTCGAGTCGCTTTACTGCTGCATTCATAGCTAGGGTTTCCTTTTGCATTTCTGCTGTACGGAAGAGTCGGGATACCGACAGCGTCTCCGAAAACAGCCTGAGGGTTATTGGTTATCTCTAGTTTGAGAAATAAATATTTCATTTGCAAACTAGATCGAAATTAAAAAACCAAAAATGTGAGGGATATACCACTATGCCGCGCTGAGCCTCATTCTGCCTCGGATCCTGGGCTGCGGCTGAAAGTTGAACTAGAGCCCGTTTAGATGCGGTCTTTACCTATGATTTTTAAGGGGATATTAAGAGGTGGGCCGCGTAATTTGCGCGTTATCCCGTATACAGGATGCGAATGAAACGGGTGAAATGCATAGAGAGTTTGATCGCTCTCGCAAAATGAAATATTTCTTCTGTATTTCTATTTAATGAAAAAAATGTTTGCCTATAATCCAGAAGTATTCCAGTGACGTTAACGATTTCCCTGACTCATCGCTGTATCGCTGCGCAGGGCAAAACGCGAACCCACACGCAAATACTGAACAATAAGGATTGGGCAACATGGGCAAACTGAGACTGACAATGGCGCAGGCGCTGGTGAAGTTCCTGGATAACCAGTACCTGGAAGTCGATGGCGAAGAGCATAAGTTCGTCAAAGGCATCTTTGCTATCTTTGGCCACGGCAACGTGCTGGGAATGGGCCAGGCCCTTGAACAAGATAGCGGTGAAATGCGGGTCTATCAGGGGCGTAACGAGCAAGGGATGGCGCATGTCGCCACCGGTTTTGCCAGACAGTCCCTGCGTCGTCAGATTATTGCCTGCACCTCCTCCATTGGCCCCGGCGCGGCGAACATGATTACCGCTGCCGCCACCGCGACCGCCAACCGCATCCCGCTGCTGCTGCTGCCGGGGGATGTGTTTGCGACCCGCCAGCCTGACCCGGTGCTGCAGCAAATCGAACAGAGCCACGATCTCAGCATTACCACTAACGACGCGTTTCGCGCGGTGAGTAAATACTGGGATCGCATCACCCGTCCGGAACAGCTGATGAGCGCCTGCATCAACGCCATGCGCGTGTTGACCGACCCGGCGGAAACCGGTGCGGTCACGCTCTGTCTGCCGCAGGATGTCCAGGGCGAAGCCTGGGATTATCCGGAATCCTTCTTTACCCGCCGGGTACACCGCCTTGATCGCCGCCCGGCCAGCGCCGCGCAGCTGGCGGATGCCGTGGCGGCGATTAAAGCCAGCCGTAAGCCGCTGATCGTCTGCGGCGGCGGGGTGAAATACTCCGGCGCCGGCGAGGCGTTAACCCGTTTTGCCGAGCGCTACGGCGTGCCGTTTGCCGAAACCCAGGCGGGTAAAGGCAGCGTTGTCTCTTCGCATCCGTATAACGTGGGCGGCGTCGGCGAAACCGGCTGCCTGGCGGCGAACCTGCTGGCGAAAGAGGCGGATCTGGTCATCGGTCTCGGCACGCGTTTCAGCGATTTCACCACCTCGTCAAAATGGATTTTCCAGCACCCAGGCGTGCGCTTCCTCAATATTAACGTTAGCAACTTCGACGCCTGGAAGCTGGATGGCATCCCGATGCTGGCGGATGCTCGCGAAGCCCTCACTGCCCTGGACGACGCCCTGTCCGGCGAATCCTGGCAGGCTGGCTGGGGCGAGCAGATTGAAAGCGTGCAGAGCCGCCAGCTGAAAGAGACCCAGCGCGTTTACCAGGCGGTGTGGCAGGAAACCGCTTTCGTCCCGGAAATCGACGACCATCTGGATCGGGAATCGGTGTATCGCGAATTTCGTCAGATAACCGACTCCACCCTGACGCAAAGCAGCGTCCTTGGCGTACTCAACGAAACGCTGCCGGCGGATGCGGTGATTGTGGCGGCGGCGGGTAGCCTGCCGGGAGACCTGCAGCGCGTCTGGCGCAACCGGGCCACCAACACCTATCACGTGGAATACGGCTACTCCTGCATGGGGTACGAAGTCAGCGCCGCGCTGGGCGTGAAGTTAGCCCAACCGCAAAGCGAGGTCTATTCGCTGGTCGGCGACGGCTCGTTCATGATGCTGCACTCCGAGCTGGTGACCTCCCTGCAGGAGCGCGCGAAGATCAACATCGTGCTGCTCGACAACATGGCCAACGGCTGCATTAACAACCTGCAAATGGAGCACGGTATGGACAGCTTCGGCACCGAGTTCCGCTTCCGCTGCGCCGAATCGGGCCAGCTGCAGGGCGGCCTGGTGCCGGTAGATTTCGCCACCGTCGCTGCCGGCTACGGCTGCAAAACCTGGCGCGTCACGACGCTAGAAGAACTACGCCACGCGCTGGACGCCGCGCGCCGCGAAACCGTCAGCACCCTGATAGACATTAAAGTGCTGCCGAAAACCATGGTGCACAAATACGGCAGCTGGTGGAACGTCGGCGTCGCGCAGTCTGCGCTCTCCGAGCGGATCCGCAAGGTGGCGCAAATGATCAATGAAAAACGCGCTCAGGCGCGGGATTACTAAAACAGAACACAAACCCTGAACCCTACAAATCTCGGGAGAAAACCAACTATGTCACTCAAATTAGGTGTCATCGGTGCCGGCGCTATCGGTAAAGAGCATATCCGTCGTTGCACTCAGGTACTGCAGGGAGCCACGGTAGTGGCGGTTTCGGATATCAACGAAGAGAACGCCCGCGCCGCGGTTGCGCTGCCGGGCGTACATGCCGAAGTGTACGCCGACGGTCATGACGTGATTAAGGCCAGCGACGTGGACGCTATTCTGGTCACCTCATGGGACCCCACCCACGAAGAGTACACCCTGGCCGCTATCGCTGCAGGGAAGCCGGTGTTCTGCGAGAAGCCGCTGGCAATGAGCGCGGAAGGCTGCCGCCGCATCGTTGATGCGGAAATGAAGGCCGGTCGCCGCCTGGTGCAGGTTGGATTTATGCGCCCTTACGACGAAGGCTATCTGGCGCTGAAAAAAGTGATCGATGACGGCGATATCGGCGCGCCGCTGATGCTGCGCTGCGCGCACCGCAACCAGTCGGTGGGCGAGGATTACATCACCAACATGGCGATCACCAACACCCTGATTCACGAACTGGACGTTCTGCGCTGGCTGCTGAATGACGACTATGTTTCCGTGCAGGTGCGCTTCCCACGCTCCACGTCCCACACCCACGCGCGCCTGAAAGACCCGCAGATCGTGTCGTTTGAAACCAAAAAAGGCACGCTGATCGACGTGGAAGTCTTCGTGAACTGCCAGTACGGCTACGACATCCAGTGTGAAGTGGTAGGGGAAACCGGGATTGCCCGCCTGCCTGAGCCGTCGGCTGTGCAGATGCGCAAAGCCGCTAATCTGTCGACCGCTATCCTGACCGACTGGAAGGATCGCTTTATCAAAGCGTATGACGTTGAACTACAGGCCTTTATCAATGATGTTCAGGCCGGCCAGCTGCACGGCCCATCGGCGTGGGATGGCTATGCGGCGTCCGTTGCTGCCGACGCCTGTATCAAAGCCCAGGAAACCAGCGAGCCGGTTGAGGTGACGCTGCCGGAATGTCCGGCATTCTACAAACGCTAATCCCGCTTTGCTGACGGAACTTCTTTGCACAGGTAACGACGATGAAAATTGCTTTTGACGTTGATGTCATTAAAGACCTCGGGGTAACCCGAATGGTCCATCAGGTGGCGGAGTGGGGCTACAAGTACATTGAGCAATCGCCGCACCCGCAGATCAACCCGTTCTACAAGCACCCGCGCGCCAGCCGGGAAATTATGGCTGAGTACAAGCAGGCGCTGCGCGATACCGGCGTGGAGCTCTCATCGTTTATCTGCGTCTACCGCTGGTCCGGTCCGGATGAGCTGCGCCGTCAGGCGGCAGTGAAAAACTGGAAGCGGCTGATCGAAATCGCGGTTGAAATGGGTGTTCAGGTGATCAACACCGAGTTCTCCGGCGATCCTAACCAGCCGGAGATTTGCGATGAGATGTTCTATCGCTCCATGGAAGAACTGCTGCCGATTTTTGAGCGCGAAGGCATCCGCGTTGAAATTCAGGCACATCCGTGGGACTTCTGCGAAGAGAACAACGAAACCGTCGATATCGTGAAGTCGTTCCGCAGCGATAACGTTAAGTACGTTTACAGCGTCCCGCACACCTTCTTCTATGACAAAGGCGTGGGCGACGTTGAGAAGATGCTGCGCTACGCGGGAAGCGATCTCTCCCATGTGCTGATCGCGGATACCCGCAACCATACAAAACACTGCCGCTATATCGTTAACCCACCGGGCGTAGATGCCGTCGTTCACCAGCACGTGGGCGTCGGAGAAGGGGATGTTGATTTCGACGCGCTGTTCCGCACCCTGCGCGATATGAAATTTGCCGAGCAGACCTTCAAGGTCGGCGGCGAGCCGATTGTGGCCACCTCGCTGTTCGGCTACCCGGAAAAAATGAAATACCAGGCAGTGGAAACCCGTGAACTCATCGAACGTGAATTGCTGCGCCGGTAGGCGCAGCGGCAGGAGCCCCCTACTATGAACAAAGATAACGTAAAACTGGCTATCGCCCCGATTGGCTGGACTAACGACGATATGCCGGAGCTGGGCAGCGAGAATACTTTCCAGCAAATCGTCAGCGAAATGGCGCTGGCGGGCTTTACCGGCAGCGAAGTCGGCAGCAAATATCCACGCGATCCGGCGGTTCTCAAGCCGATGCTGGATATTCGCGGCATTCAGATTTGCAACGCCTGGTTCAGCACCTTTTTTGCTAACGGCCAGCGGGAAAAGACCATTGATGAATTCGTTAACCACATGAATTTCCTGCATGCTATGGGCGCGAAAGTGATCGGCTGCTCTGAGCAGAGCGGCAGCATCCAGGGGCTGGAAAAGCCCATCCTGGAGAATGCGAAACCGTGCTTTAGCGAAGAAGAGTGGCAGCGGGTGGCGGAAGGCTATAACACCCTCGGTCGTCTGGCGGCGGAAAAGGGCATGCAGGTTTGTCTGCACCACCATATGGGTACCGGTATCCAGACGACGGCAGAGATCGACAAGTTTATGTCGCTGGTGGATGACAAAGTCTTCCTGCTCTACGACACCGGACACGCCTGGTATTCCGAAGGCGGCGAAGAGCCGATGCTGGCGATTCTGAAAAAATATCTGCCGCGCATTAACCACGTGCACCTGAAAGACGTGCGTCCGCCGGTGATCGAGCAGGTGCGTCGCGAAGGGCTCTCCTTCCTGGACGGCGTGAAGAAGGGGACCTTCACCGTGCCGGGCGACGGCGTCATTGATTTCCGTCCGGTGTTCAAGCTGCTGGACGAGCATGGCTATAAAGGCTGGATGGTGGTTGAGGCCGAGCAGGATCCGGCGCTGGCCAACCCATTCGAATACGCCGTAAAAGCGCGTAAATATATCCGCGAGACGGCAGGAATCTAATCGTTGTTTTATTTTCAGGCCATACGTCGTATGGCCTGCTTTTTTTACCCCATCACTCAGCAGTAGCTCAAGACGTAGAACGAAAACAACACGTCGGTGAGGCCTCAGCCTCTGCATTCAGACTAGAGCAAATCTTCCCTCAAACAAGGCGGGTTACTGGAGTCTATTATGTCTAAGGAACAATATCTTACACTCAATAAAGCGTCGGGACCGAATAGCGAGACCCCGACAACGCCCTTTGTAAAAGTTGTCGCCCTGATCGCGACGCTTGGCGGTTTACTTTTTGGCTATGATACCGGGGTGATTTCCGGTGCTTTACTCTTTATGGGCACCGAGCTTCATCTTACTCCCTTTACCACCGGTCTGGTCACCAGCTCGCTGCTATTCGGCGCCGCCTTTGGCGCGCTGCTTTCTGGCAATCTGGCGAATGCGGCGGGCAGAAAGAAAATTATTCTGTGGCTGGCGGTGCTTTTTGCCATCGGCGCGATAGGCACCTCTATGGCGCCGGACGTTAACTGGATGATTTTCTTTCGTCTTATTCTCGGCGTGGCGGTCGGCGGGGCGGCGGCCACCGTTCCGGTCTATATTGCCGAGATAGCTCCCGCGAATAAGCGCGGACAGCTGGTTACTTTACAGGAGCTGATGATCGTATCCGGTCAGCTGCTGGCCTATATTTCTAATGCCACGTTCCATGAAGTCTGGGGCGGGGAAAGCACCTGGCGCTGGATGCTGGCGGTGGCGACGCTACCCGCCGTGCTGCTCTGGTTTGGCATGATGTTTATGCCGGATTCACCGCGCTGGTACGCGATGAAAGGGCGCCTGGCGGAAGCCCGTCGCGTGCTTGAGCGCACCCGGCATAAAGATGATGTTGAGTGGGAGCTGCTGGAGATCACCGAAACGCTGGATGAGCAGCGCAATCTCGGTAAGCCCCGGTTCAGCGAGATTATGACCCCGTGGTTGTTCAAGCTGTTTATGATCGGTATTGGTATAGCGGTTATCCAACAGCTTACCGGTGTAAATACCATTATGTACTATGCCCCCACGGTGCTGACCTCGGTTGGTATGACTGATAATGCCGCGCTGTTTGCCACTATTGCCAATGGCGTAGTCTCAGTATTGATGACATTCGTTGGCATCTGGATGCTTGGCAAAATTGGCCGTCGCCCGATGACCATGATTGGTCAGTTCGGCTGCACCGCCTGCCTGGTCTTTATCGGTGCGGTCAGCTATCTGTTGCCGGAGACGGTTAACGGCCAGCCTGATGCGCTGCGCGCCTATATGGTTCTGGCAGGGATGTTACTGTTTCTGAGCTTTCAGCAGGGGGCGCTATCGCCAGTGACCTGGCTACTCATGTCGGAAATATTTCCAACCCGCCTGCGCGGTATTTTTATGGGGGGGGCGGTATTTTCAATGTGGATTGCCAACTTCCTGATCTCCCTGTTCTTCCCGATACTGCTGGCGTGGTTAGGGCTTTCAGGCACCTTCTTTATCTTCGCCGGTATTGGCGTATTTGGCGCGATATTCGTGATTAAATGCGTACCGGAAACCCGCCACCGTAGTCTTGAACAAATCGAGCACTATCTGCGGGATAAGCTGGACACCAGTGAAGAAGGGCAGGCCGCCAGGGCCCGGCGAATAGTGGCTGAATCGCAGGCGGATAAAGTGTAACGCTGATTGCCAGCGATATCTGCGATGCTGGAGCGGTGCTCAGCGGTCTGCACGGACCGGGCTAACGAGCCGTATCGAACGATCCCCTCCCCTTGAAAAGGGGGAGGGGGCACACTGCTTCCGTACGGTATTGCAGAAGATACCTCAGCTATCTGCGGGGATAGTGAGGGAAAGGTCTACTTCACTTCCGCCAGCGCGGTCTTATCGACGTAGGGCTTCATCAGCGCATCGGCTTCCTTCTGCGCCGCCTGCACCGCGGCTTCCGGGGTGACTTTGGCATCGTTCACCACCGCGGCCAGCTGGTTTTCCATCGCTTTACGCACGGCAACGGTCTCCCAGGTGGAGTACCACGGATGGGCATACTTCAGCTGTTCGAGGGCGATCGCCGCGCGCGGATCCTGCTGCAGATACGCCTTCATTTCCGGCGTATCGTAGGCGGCCTTACGCGGGGAGAAGTAGCCGGTAAAGCGGCTCCAGGCGCCGTTGACCTGCGGGCTCACCAGATACGTCAGGAACTGATACGCCGCTTTTTTCTGCGCGTCGTTGATGCCCTTGAAGCTCACCAGGCTGGCGCCGCCGATCGGTACCGCCCGCTGCTCTTTGGCCGGCAGCATCGCCACGCCCAGCTCAAAATCTTTGCTGTTCTCGCGCATAAAGCCCAGCGCGCCGGTGCTCAGCATCGCCATTCCGACTTTGCCGGAGAAGAAGCTGGCGCCGATCTGTTTCGAATTCAGCACGCCGGAAGGCATGACTTTGTCTTTATAGACCAGGTTCTGCCAGAAGCGCAGGGCGCCGATGGTGGTTGGCGTGTTGTAATAGACTTCGCCCGGATAGTCCTCGTTAAAGTATTTCCCGCCGTTGGCGCGCACCAGCGCCGAGAAGATCCAGCCGCCGTAATCATCGTTGGTCGACGGCAGCATGATCCCCCACTGGCCTTTGCTTTCGTCGGTCAGCTTTCTGGCGTCCGCCAGCAGCTCGGCCCAGGTTTGCGGCGGCTGTTTGATCCCGGCCCGATCGAACATCGTTTTGTTGTAGTAGAGGATCGGCGTCGAGTTATGGAACGGGATCGCATAGGTGGTGCCCATCACCTGGGCGTTTTTATGCATTGCGGGCCAGAAGGCCTTCACCAGGAAATCCCCCGCTTTTTGATCGCCATACTGGAACAGCTCGTCCATCGGCAGGATCTCATCCTTCAGCGCCAGATCGGTGGTGAAGTTAGCGGACATAATCACCAGTGCGGGCGGCTGCCCGGCCTTCTGCGCCGATTCGGCTTTGATCTTGGTGGTGTCGTAGTTGCCGGTAAAGATCCCGCGCACTTCGACATCCTGCTGCGACTCGTTGAATTGCTTAATGACGCGGGTCATCTCCATGGTCAGCTTGCCGTCCACCGGCGCCGGAAACATGAAATCGATCTTCTCTTTCGCCAGCGCCGCGCCGCTCAGGGCAAGGCTGAGCCCAACCGCGAGAGCGGTGAGAGGTTTAAACATAGTTTGTCTCCATCAGTAAGCACCTGTCCACAGGCTATTTTATTTGCCAGTTTGGCCCTGGGCAGTGCTCAGACAAAACTCGTAGAGTTTTGAACACCCTTCAGGGTGGCCCGAAGGGGGAGCGTAGCGAATCATCCTCACGTACTACACGTACGCTCCGGTTCTTCCGCGCTGTCCGTGTCCAAACTGACTGCAACAATTACGCCTGATGTACCGGCGCTAAATTATGCTGTTTCTCAGCATGAAAAAGATGCACATCGGCAGGTGAAAAGCCGAGGATCAGCGAATCGCCTTTCTCCGGCACCGCGCCGCGATGGCGACGGCTAAAGCGTAGGGTGCCGATGGGGGTGCTGACGTGGAGCAAATAATCGGCTCCCATCAGTTCTCGTTGCAGCACGGTGGCGGGCAGGCGCAGATGGCTCTCCTCCACGCGGTCGCTGATATGTTCCGGGCGAATGCCTAACCACACCCGGGATTCTTCACGGTAGCGCGGCGGCAGCGGATAGCGCAGCTCACCCAGTAATACTTCACCATCAGCGCAGGGCAGCGAGAGCAGATTCATCGCCGGAGATCCGATAAACCCGGCGACAAACAGGTTGGCCGGGTTGGCGTACAGATACTCCGGTCGCCCGACCTGCTGTACGTGGCCGCCGTTCATCACCACGATGCGGTCGGCCATCGACATCGCTTCCGTCTGGTCATGGGTGACGTAGACGGTGCTGGTTCTGAGCTGCTGGTGGAGGTCCATAATGCTGTCGCGCACTTCGCTACGCAGGCGGGCATCGAGGTTGGAGAGCGGCTCATCCATCAGGAACAGGCGCGGATTGCGTACAATCGCCCGCGCCATCGCCACCCGCTGCCGCTGGCCGCCGGAGAGCTTCGCCGGTTTGCGATCGAGCAGGGTATCCAGCTGCAGCATCTGCGCGACTTTATCCACCCGCGGCTGCCAGCTGGTCTTCTCCTCTTTGCGCACCTTCATGCCGAAGGTGATGTTGTCGCGCACCGACAGGTGCGGAAACAGCGCATAGTTCTGGAAGATCATCGCGAAGTTGCGCTCTCTGGGCGACATTTCGGTGATGTTCTCATCGTGCAGCCAGATCTCCCCCTCGCTGACCGGCTCCAGCCCGGCGAGCAGGCGCAGCAGGGTGCTTTTACCGCAGCCGGACGGGCCCACCAGCACCACGAATTCCCCTTCGCGAATATCCAGCGACAGGGCGCTGAGGGCCGGTTTACCGTCAAACTGTTTACTGATGTTTTGCAGACTAAGCATGGCGTTTAGCAATCTTCCGTTGGGCAGCTGATATTTTCGTCGTACATCCACGGTCCGGCGTAGTGGGTCAGAGGATGCTGATAGCTCACCCACTGCTCGTCGACCTGGCGATGCATCAGACACGACGCCGGAGAGAGGTCGTAATACGGACGGGTATCTTCATGAAAGTAGGGCACCTGGTGGACGGTTCCCGGGATGGTGGAGATGATGGCCTGGCGATACTGGGTCATGGTCAGACTGTGGTTATGGCCGCAGAAAATGCGCGTCAGCGACGGGAAACGCTCAACCAGCGCCAGCAGACGATGGCCGTTTTCGCAGGCGATAGGGTCCATCTGCGCGTTGCCCAGCGGCAGCGGCGGATGATGCATAAACACCGTCGCCGGTTTATCGCCACCATCAAACAGCTGGGCTTCCAGCCATTTGATGGTTTCCTCGGTCAGCCAGCCTTTCGACGTACCCGCCCGGCTGGAGTCGATAAACAGCAGGCGAGTGGCAAAATCGTCTACCGCGTAGTGCATGTTTTGCGCGTCGCGGCCGAGCTGCGGGCACAGCGGATGCAGGTACTCCAGAAACAGCGTTTTATCGTCGTGGTTGCCGGGAATGAGATACAGCGGATAGTTCAGGCTGCCGAGGATCTGGCGGGCGACCTCATACTCTTCCGGGCGGCCGCAGTTGACGATATCGCCGCTCACCACCACCGCGTCCGGACGCTCCTGCAGGGCATTCAGCTGGGAGACGACGTCGGCATTGGCGGCGTTGACGTCAATAAAGCCGTACAGCTTCTGGCCGCGGCTGCGGAAATGGGTATCGGAAATTTGCGCTAACAGCATGAAGAGCTCCTTATTTGATCCCGGAGAAGCCGAAGCTTCGCAGGAACTGTTTCTGGAAGAGGATAAACGCCAGCATCAGCGGCAGGCAGACCATCAGCGTGCCGGCGCCGATGATGCCCCACTGTCCGCCGGATTCGGCGCCCATGGCGAACGAGACCAGCCCCACGGTCAGCACCTGTTTGTCCGGGTCGTTCAGCATCATCAGCGGCCACAGATACTCGTTCCAGTGGTAGGTAATGCTGACGGTGGCGAAGGCCAGCACCGACGGCCAGGACATCGGCAGCAGCACGCGGAACAGCACCTGCCACCAGCGACAGCCCTCCATCAGTGCCGCCTCTTCCAGCTCTTTGGGGATGGCCAGAAACGCCTGACGCATCAGGAACACGCCGAACGCCGAGGTGAAGTAGGGCATCATCACCCCGGTGAGGGTGTTGAGCAGGCCGAAGGTTTTCAGGGTCAGCATGTTCGGCACCATCATCACCACCGGCATGATCATCAGCTGGACGAGGAACATCAGGAACAGCGTCTTCTTGCCGCGAAACTCGTGGCAGGCGAAGACGTAGCCGGCGGTGGTGATGGTCAACAGCTGCACGAAGAAGGTGCCGAAGGTGAAGATAAGGGTGTTGGCGTAGAGGCTCAGCCAGTCGGCGCTGGCCCAGGCATCGCGGAAGTTATCCAGCGTCAGCGGCATACGGGGCAGCAGCGAGGCCATATCCTCGCCGAAGGTCGTGGCGCTGAACGAGGTCGCCAGCATCCATAAAAACGGGCTCATCCACAGCAGCGCCAGGCAGCACATTAATACCGTGAGCGTAAAGGGCTGCGAGCGGCGCAGGCGCAGCCAGAGCGGGCGCGATGCGCTGTGCGATCGCAGCGCCAGCGGCGAGATTTCAGCGCTCATAGTGCGCTCCTTTCTCCAGCAGTTTGAGGTTAATCAGCGAGAAGGCAAACAGCCCGGCCAGCGTCAGGAAGGTGGCGGCGGAAGCTTTACCTAAATCATGGGTGTCCCAGGCGAGGTTCTGGATGTAGTAGAGCAGCACGGTCGTGGCGTTATCCGGCCCGCCGCGGGTCATCACCGCCACGTGGTCGATCTGGGTGATGGAGTAGATCAGCGCCGTGGTTATCACGAAGCTCAGGGTCGGGCGCAGCAGCGGCAGCGTGACCTTAAAGAACACCTGCGTGCGGGTGGCGCCTTCCACGATCGCCGCTTCGCGCGTGGAGGCCGGAATGCTTTGCAGCCCGGCGAGGAAAAACAGCATGTAGTAACCGGCGAACTTCCACACCCCAATCAGCGCCAGCGCCAGCAGCGCGCTATTGCTGCGCCCCAGCCAGTTGTTGTTCATCGGGCCAAACAGCTTCGCCAGATAGTGGTCGAGCAGGCCAAGGCCGGGCATAAAGATAAACAGCCACAGCGCGGCGGCGCTGACCATCGGGATAATCATCGGGAAGAAGAAGGCGGTGCGCAGCCAGCGGTTGACGCGGTGATTCTCGGTCAGGGCGACCGCCAGCAGCAGGGCGAGCGTCACGCCCGGTACCACCGTCAGCAGGATATAAAGCAGGTTATTCACCAGCGACTGCCAGAAGACGCTGTCGGCAAACAGACGACTGAAGTTCTCCAGCCCGACATACTGGCCGCCGTCGCTGACCATGCGGGTATCGAACAGGCTGTCATAAATCGATCGCCCGAGGGGGAACCAGGTAAACAGTAATAAAAACAGCAGGGAAGGCGACAGTATCAGCCAGGGGAGCCAGGTTTTTCTCATGGTGGCGGACGTCTCATTCAGGCGTTTGTAGAAGCCCGGATTGTGAGAAGGATTGACTGCAAACGTATGGCGGGGAGATGACGGTTTAATGACCAGAGAAACAAGCGCCGGGCAGACGGGCCGCCCGGCATCACCCCGCTCAGTGGCGTTCAGGCCGCGCGGCTGCGGCCTGAAGCATGACGAGGGTTGATCAGAAGTCGGCTTTCAGCACCACGCGGTAGCGGGCCTTGCCCTCGCGAACGTGCTTCAGCGCCTCGTTGATCTGCGACATCGGGAACAGCTCGGTGGTCGGCGCGACTTTGCTGCGTCCGGCAAATTTCATCAGCTTGCGCAGCTCGGATGGGTTGCCGGTGGCCGAGCCGGAGATGCTGCGGTCGCCGCCAATCAGGGTAAAAGCGGGGACCGGGAACGGCTTCATCACTGCCCCGACGGTGTGGAAGTTGCCGCCGTACGCCAGCGCTTCAAAGTACGGCTGCCAGTCGAGGTCGACGGCGACGGTGTTGATAATCAGGTCGAACTGGCCAGCCAGCGCCTTTAAGGCTTCGGGATCGCGGCTGTTCACCACGCGATCGGCGCCCATTGCCAGCACTTCCTGCTCTTTCGCCGGATTGGAGCTAAAGGCGGTGACTTCCGCGCCCATCGCGTGCAGCAGCTTGATGGCGATATGGCCGAGGCCGCCAATGCCGATGACGCCGACGCGGCTGTTGGCCGTGACGTGATGCATCAGCAGCGGTTTGAAGACGGTAATGCCGCCGCAGAGCATCGGCCCGGCAGATTCGAGATCGACGTTTTCCGGCAGCGGGATCACCCATTGCCAGTCGGCGCGCAGCTTATCGGCGAAGCCGCCGCGGTTGATGATGGTGGGCACCGAGCCTTCCAGACAGTTCACGTGGTTGCCGCTGATACAGGCGTCGCAGTGGCCGCAGCTGCGCGCCGTCCAGCCAATGCCGACCTTCTGGCCAACCTTCAGCCCCTTATCCTGCGCCGCGCTGCCCAGCGCCGCCACCCGGCCAATCACCTCGTGACCGGCCACCAGCGGATAGCTCGACATGCCCCATTCGTTGTCGATCATCGACAGGTCGGAGTGGCAGATCCCGCAGTACTCCACCTGCACTTCGACATCTTCCGGCTTAAGGTCGCCGGCATCGTACTCCCACAGCGACAGATCGGCGCCCGCTTCTTTGGCGGCGTAACTTTTAATAGTGCTCATGACAGTTTCCTTGGGTTTGGCGTAGTTAAGAAGGAAGTGTAGAGCATGGGGCGAGGGGACGCTTGGCAGAAGGAGGGGGGAAGCTTGCGCAAGCCGGCTTCTCTGCGAGAGAGAAGCCATCGCGACAGTTCAGCTTTTGAGTAACAGCGCGTTGAGCCAGATTTCGCTCCGCTCCGGGCGCTTATCCACCGTCTGCCACATGTTGGCGAGACGGATATCCGCCAGCGGTTCGACCAGCGCTGTCAGCCCTGCTTCGTCGAGATCGGTAAACCGCCGCCCCTCTTTTTCTCGCTCGCCTGAACCGTATTTAAATGAGACGTACCAGACGCCGCCGGGTTTGAGGGCCGTAGCCAGTTTGTGCATCACTCCCGGCAGCTCCACGGCGGGAACGTGCAGCAGCGAAGCGCAGCACCAGATGCCGTCATAACGCGCGCTTTCGCTGATACTTTGAAAGGTCGCCTGACGCACGGCCAGCCCGCTGTGTTGCGCAGCCCGCTCGACCATGGCCGGTGAGGCGTCAAACGCCTCGACCCGGTAGCCCATATCGGCAAAGGCTTTTGCATCGCGTCCGGAGCCGCATCCCGCATCGAGGATCAGCCCGTTCGGTTCAATTGCCCCGATAAAAGGCGCGTACAGAGAGGTCATATCGACAGCGACGGTTGAAGCCACAAAGCTGTCAGCGTTCTGCTGGTAGTAGTTGATTGTCATCAGAATATATCCGTTCCGGCGGCCTGAGGTTCCCATTCATGAAGGAGCGTAATGCGCGCAGTGTTCCAGATTTTGGCGAGGAAGTCATCGCGGCGGGCGGTCGTGTTGCCGGTCTGACGGATTAAGGTTTCACGCAAGGGAAGGTGGCTGGTAATAAAATATTCGTTTCTGTCGCGCAGGCGGCGCAGCAATTTTGCCGACGGTACCCGCATAAACTTGCCTTTCTCCCCGCGGTTGCAGCTCTTGCAGGCGAGAACCAGGTTCCAGACACCGTTGATATTCGCCACCTCGCCGCGCGCCGCCCACGGGATAAAGTGGTCAACGTCGGCCAGGTTCTCATCCCCGCTTTCGAGACTGATCGGCGCATAGCAGTAAAAGCAGCGGCCTTTTTGGTAGCCGTTCAGGCTGTCGCGACAGCTTGAGATGGCAACTCGTCGGGTATTCAGGGTGCTGAAGAGCTGCTGTTCGGCGGCATCATATTCCACGGCGATCAGGCTGCTGGCGATGTTCATCGCCCACGCCTGTTCCACCAGACGCCAGCGGGCGTCCGTTTCGTGGATCAGGTTCTGGTACTGCTGGCGCTCCGTCAGAGAATAAAAGTCGTCGGTCAGACGGATGCCTTGATGCGTTTTACGCTCGTCGATAAAAAAGCGCCTGGCGATTTCGCCCTGATTCACGTTATGAAATTTATCCAGCACCACGCTAAAGCCGAGCTTAACCGTTGCCGCGATGAGCTGATCCTGGGTTATCTCCTGGCGATTGAAGCGGCTACAGGCGCTGAGAAACTGGCTTTTTGGCGACGTGATCTGTTTGGGGGCCTGCTCAAGATGGCGACACAGATGCTGGCTGAACGGCACCGCCAGCTCCTCAAGGCGTATCAGATCGCTACCGTCGCGGCGGATATCGTACAGCGCATGCGCCAGCGCAAACTTATAGGAGGCGACGTTTTTGCCAAAAAGAATAATGCCGCGCCAGTAGTTCTCCAGCGTCGGTTCGATCTGATAGAAGCGCATTGCGGAAATCCTGTTTTGGGAAAGTACCGGCGTTATTACGCGTACTAATAACAGGATCTGATAACAAATTGCCGAAAATGTAAACCGAATTGAGCCGTTTGCAGGATTTTGCGAGCAGGCTCGGAGAAAGAGGAAACCGCGAGTGGGAAAGGTGAGAACGAGGGGGTTATATCTGGAACGTATTGAATGTTGGCCGAAATGCGGCTTGCGCTGTTTTTTTCAACACTTAGCGTGGCGATCGCACTCTGCCGCTTGCGCAGCAGCCAGTGACAGGTATAATCCAGAACGTTTTCCGTATCCTTTCCGTGCCGGAGTGGCGAAATCGGTAGACGCAGTTGATTCAAAATCAACCGTAGAAATACGTGCCGGTTCGAGTCCGGCCTTCGGCATTCAACACAAATTTTTCATATAAAACAGAGAGTTAGAGAAAAAACTCTGCCTTTCTTGCCTGTGTTTTTTGCATGAATAATGTCACCAAAGATTGCCGCTGTGTTTGGTAGTGGCTTTTGGGATGTTATCACGCAGCGGCAGGTAGTTTCCAGGCTCAACCCTGTACAAAACGTGAACGGTCAGCACTGACGACTTAATTTTATGTCGCTGGTCTATTCGTTGCGCTTTTCCTTTGAAGCCGGAAGACGCCGCCAGCGTCTCTAATCCTTTTCCCAAAACCCTTGTCAATGTGGCTCGCGCTTCGTGCGGCGCTCCATGATGCAACACGTCGAGATGACGTTGCAGCGAATAAACAGGCGTAATGTTGGGAAGACTAACCGGATCGGGAAAGAATCCGGCTCTGCCACGGTTTCAGCCACCGGATCACAACGGCTACCTGATAAGAAGCTACGACAAGGCATCATCGTCCCTAAGATGGGATCATACTTACTGCGGAAGTCGCTCCGCTCCGTCTTTCCTTATGTGCCCAACACGGCACGTAATGGTCACCTATTGCCTTCGGCACCATTTGGTAGGGTATTTTGGCATCTGGATTTGTCACTGTGCTTTTCTGTAGCCTGCCCTTATGGCCCCAGTGTGAGGGCAGATCTGGAGGTAATCATGGCGAAGAATGCAGCAGCAACCAAACGCAACAACCGTAAAATTCACGCTCGTAAGTTTCTGGCGACACCAGAGGGCAAAGCATGGCTCGAACGGAAGAAGGCAGAAGAGGCGGAGTTGAAAATGGTCTCGGAGGCCAGGAAATTTGTCTGATTGTAGGTAATTACAAAAAGACGGGGATCACTGTTTTGCCTTATCTCCCGCTGAAAAATCTGATGATATGTCGACGGCGCTGATCGATAGATGTATCCATCACGGCGCTAAATGGTTTCTATTGCCTTGCATCAGATAATTGCGCAAACTACGAACCATCTGTAACTAAAGATGAATCTTGGCTATTAAGGGATTGGTGATGGCAGAAAAATCTAACCGAATTTACAAGTATGGAGAGCAGCCGATAAGAATCACTACTGTTCAAGTAGTCGAGAAACAGTTCGAAGGAGCGGCAACGGTAAAGCAAGTTGATGATTACCTTAGGACATTGTTTCCGCATTATCGAGACAACACGCGCTCAAACCTTGTCATTAACACTGTCAATTGCAACAGAAGCCATTGGGATTGTAATAAAGTTGCGAGGAGATCAGATGATGTGACTCATCGTTACCATGAGTATGACCGTTTGTTCAAGCGCGGGAACATTTTTGAAATCTATCAACCCTCTTTACATGGCATTTGGGAGCTATACCAAGATTTACAGGGTAAATGGTGTTACCGACAAGTAAAATCAACGTTTGAACAGGCTGTAGAAGCTGCTGCAAAATTATCCCCCTCTAAACGAAAGCAAATTTTAGCGATAGAAAGTAAAAGCCCTGAACTAACGGAAGTAACAACGAGAGTTTATAAGCGAAGCCCGTATGTGGTTGCTGAGGTTCTTTCAAGGGCTAATGGCAAGTGCCAAAGCTGTAAGCGTGATGCTCCTTTCCTGAAAGAAGATGGCACACCATTTCTTGAGGTTCACCACATTGAGTGGCTTTCAAGGGGAGGCGACGATTCAGTGGAAAATGCTATTGCATTATGCCCCAATTGCCATAGGCAAGCTCATTACGGTGTTTTGGAATTAATGGCGGTTAATAAGCAAAACTGAACATAACTTCTCATACAGGATGCCATGAAAAAACTCGAATGGGGTAAATACGCGCTGATCTATTTGGCGGGGTTTCTGACCAGTTTCAGTGGTGCTTTAGATAGTTTAGTGAAAATTCCTTCGTCGTATAAAGAATTAAAGAAGACATACATCTACGATAGCGAATTTTTAACAGGTCAATGGTCAACAAATGCTGAATACTTAGCGGACAGTGGCGAACTGGGATTAGATCCTTCACAACCAAAGATGACTGTGAGTATGGATGCATCCGAGGACGGAAGCGCGAGCGGTGAAATGATGAGTGAAAAAATCTGTGACGCTCTACCGCTTACATGGGACATTAGGCTTGAAGCAGATGCGCCAACATTCCGTGATTTCTTTTTTAACCGTAAGTTTTATTTAAAGCAGTTGCATGAGGGCAGAATGCAAACTGTGGCAGCATTGGAATTAATTAACGAGGATAGAAAGCGTGGCGCAATGACGTTTAAAGTTGTTGGTGATGGTACAGGCGCACTGCCGAAGCAAATAACATTGGCTAAAAATCTCCCCCAGTTTAAGTCTGATTTCAAAGAGTTGTCCGATTATTGTGCAGAATCGCCGATGAGATTCTGGAAGGATTATTATCAGAAGCAAGGCAAAAAATTCCCATGAAAAGGGGGCATAGCCCCCATCGTATTACTCTCTCAAAGCCTGTAGCCACATCATTAGCAAATGAAGCTGGCTTCCAGTCATCGCCGGGATTTTAACCGCCTGACCGGCTTCGATGTTGCGAAGCGCGAGCGCTAACGCCATAATGTTGCTGTTCTTCATTCCTGACTCTCCGTCGGTTTTGTTGAACATGGCGCGGGCTGTCTACCGCCAAGCACTCAGCCTGCGCCGCCTTCTCTACTGCTTGATTAACTGCCTGTTGTACTGCGCTCCTTAGGTTCTTCGATAGCAGATGCCGCTGTATAACCGTCCCGGCAAACGTCACCGTCTTCGTGTAGACCTGAACCACGGCCCCACACCAGACGAAGCTGGCGAGAGCTTCTTCCTTCTTCATTAATTTGAATCCTCGGTGTCGAAGGTTTTGACTGACGCGCAATGCTTGCTCAGCGTCACGTAACTAAATGAATAGATAGAATTTTCATAACGGCAAAGCGTCTTGCCGTTGGCTGTCTCCTCTTGTTCAGTGAGTTGCATCGTGATCCGTCCGGCGTGTGCTGGCTGACATGCCAGCAGGGCCAAAACTGTTAACACTGATGTTGTGCATTTTTTCATCATTACCATTCCTCCCCGAGAGAATATTCTCCCGCTAATGTGTCAGCCGTCTCCTGCGTGAACCCGATGTAAAACAGGGTCGAAGCCGGGTTGGCCTGGCCCAACAACTTTGTGATGTGCTCCAGCGGTGCGCCGTTCTCAAAGAGAATGCGGCCTTTGCTCTTGCGTGGTGTATGACTTCCCACATCCTGGAAACCTGCACGGCGTCCGCACTTGCCGTACTCCGTCAGCACTGCGTTGTGTGAAACTGGCTTACCCTTCGATCTCAGATCAGAAAGGCTGAATATGTAGTCACCGAATTTTGGGCGGTCTGCTGCTTCTTCCCGGCGAGCTTGGACTATGGAGCGCATAGCCGGGGTAATGGCGACCTTATGAATTTTCCCCGTCTTCTCCTGCTTTATAGAAAGATGCGTCTTACCCTCCGCGAACTGATCCCACGTCAATTTGACGGCGTCACCGAACCGAAGAGCGCTTTCAAATTGCATCGCCCAGAGGCAGCGAAACAGGTTCGTCTTTTTGTTCTTTGCTAACTCCGCGCTGACTGCTTTCACTTCGTCGGCGGTTTTCAACGCGACCATTGCGTTACCCATATTCTCCCCTTGCCGCCGTGCGGCTCTGAATCTTTCAATGGATGTATTTTTGACCAAAAACAGTAACATGGAAAGTGCTTTAATTTAATAATCGCACTAAATGATCAAAAAATGGGCGCAGGTTGTACACAAGGAATGTTCATGCAAACACCTACCCGCCCGCCGGGGAGAATCACCAATATGAGGTCATGCCGTAAGCTGGCTGGGAAATATCACGCCCCCTCGCGGGGCGCTGGTCAAAGTGGCCCGTCTTTTGTGTGTCTCGTTCACGAAAATATCCCTGCACACCAACAGATCTGCTTGACGTGCACTCACACCCCACGGAAAAAGTCAACAGTCTTTCGCAAATATCTTACTGGTCAGGTTATCGAGTCCCGCCCGAGTCCCGAGCACCAGATCAGAGAAGTGAATAAACCTTGCCTGATCCTGCATAAACGATGCATATAAAGGCTGTCTGATGATGTGAGCAGGCTCATCTACGTATTATCAACCACTTGGAGAGTGGAGACTATAAGTCTTCACTTTCAGTGCTTCGATCTCCTTCCTCCAGCATGGCGCAATTTCCCACCAACATGATGCCAAGCGCTGGCGATGTGTCCTGGTTCCCGGCCCTGCTTTTTACCTCATCCGACAACATTTCCGGCGTCCTCCCTCCCACCGTTTGGCGAGTCCTCCCACGCTTCACCAGCGGACCGTAGCGGCCCTTTACCACAACAGGCTCTCACAGTGACCACACTCACAGCTCTCTCCAGAGAGCGTCCCGTGTGCCTTAAAATTGGGCTGAAAGCTGCGCGATTCTCAACTTCTCTGGTTTTTGATGAAGGAATTTTTTTTCAACGAAATGGGGCGTAGTGAGTAAATCTGGTTTAGCACCGCGATGAACAGGCGAGCCATGATATCGGCAGACAAATTTAACGAACCCTCGCCAGGCATGGCGCTCAAGCCATACCGCTGTATAACTGACACCTTAGCGAAGGTCGCGACTTGCTCATCCTCCACACGTGGGAAGTAGCCAGGACTGGCCCAGACTGGGCGAAATAGGGCGTATTTATCGGCTATTTAATGGCATTTATCTTGAGAAATGATCGCCGGGTGGCGGCAGGCGTAACCCAGGTGATTTTCACTGGGGTAGATAGGTGATTTTCACCGGGGGGGTACCGGTTATAACAGGTTGGTGGGGTATACCTGTTATAACAGTCGAGGGTATACCTGTTATAACAGAAAGGGGTGTACCGGTTATTACCAGTAACAACTAAATCCACTAAACCGTTAACTAAATCAACTTCTTTAATAGATCCTAAACCTATGCGGTCTTCCCTGGCCGTGAAGACCTTACACAGAGTCAACGATCGCCATTGTGATGGCTATCTGTTTGTTGTGGTCTCTGTTCAGTCGCTCCGCGATATGAATCGCCCATGCGGTGACTCGTTATCCTGTTCTGACCGAACAGGCTCGCCACCTTTTGGGCAGTAAGAAGGCTACGCCTTCGCGCAGTAATTTGGACACATTGTCACGAGACCGTAGGTCGAGAGTCAAGTGGGCGCGAGGGGTGGGCCGGGGTCTGCTAATTATCATCTAAGCAAAATTCGTGCCAATCATGCTTCATGCCCCGCAAAATCCTCAACGAGAGGGGCCTGCACAGGGCTGTAACCCCTCAGGTAATACGATGGTAGCTGGTATGACTGAGAGAGCGTTACAGAGCGTCTCAGTGCGTTTAAAAAGAATTTGACATTGAAACCATACGTGTGTCATATTATGATAACGAAATCAATGTATGCTTTCGTTGCGCTTGCTATTTGCAAGTATTACTGATAACATGGGTTTTAACAAATAAGGTGCATCGCCGCCCGGTGATGGCTCCTGACAAATGGGTACAAATGACCTCCGAGAATAATTTCAATAACTCAACGGAGAACCCAAAATGAACAAACCTAAATCCCAACGCATCACCCTATCCACCATGACAGGCGAGCAGATCGCAGACGCCATCATGTACGGCACGTACACCAAAACCGCACTTTGGTCTTTCATTAGCCGTAGTGGTGGCGCTGACGCTGCGCACGCGAAGTACCCGCAACTGGCTGTTGCACTTCATATCCTGAAACAGGAAAAGAAAAAGGCAAAGAGCGCCCGAGCGGTCAAGGCGATCCTGAAACCACTATCCCGCCAGTTTGCTGATGGTCAATCCCTGACTGAGATTCTGGCCCCGGTGCTCCAGGGTTACCGCCGTCTGTACCGTGAAAAACTCAATCTGGATATGACGCCCGAGCAGGTGATCATGTTCCTTGTTGCCACTGATGGTGTGGAGAACCTGGAACAACACGGTTACAGCTTCGCTGGCGACTTCGCGACATTGCCAACAGTGTGAACCCATCCGGCGCAACGCCGGGCCAATCAAATTGCCTCAAATAGGGCAGACCAACCAAAAACGCAGGCCATGCAGGCCGCCGGAATCCTGATCGCTACCCGCGATAGCAGGATTAAAGCCGCATGTCTGACAAACAGGAGACTGAACCATGAATATCTCATTCCCGGATGAGACGTACCGAACGTTGCTAAAAGAAGCCAATCGCCGCGACGTGCCGATGGCGAGATTGTGTAGTGAATTGCTGCAAACAGCGGCAAAAATCATTGATAAAACGAAAGCAGACAACCAAACAGATAACCAGCGAGGAAATGATGAACGTAGAGAATACAGAAAATAACAACGAAATTTTTGACCAGTCTGCCACACGGTTAAAAGGGATCAAGAACATCATGACACCTTCCGGGGATGTAATGCGTGTTACTGATACCGACATAAAATGGTTCAACCACTTCTACACCTTCAAGGTGCAGGGTAAAAAATGTTATCAGAGTATCGGCACCATCGCGAAAGTGATGGGGCGGGCCAGGTCAGTAGCACAGGAGAGGATTAACAACCTGGAGTCTCTGGGCCTGTTAACGGTAGGTAAAGAGGCATTCAATGAGGGTTGGCGCAATACGTACACCTGTACGCCAATTGATGACATCGTTTCTTGCATGACGGATGCGAAGGTCACACCTCAAAACAAGAAGCTGAAAAAATCTCAGCTTGACTCCCTGCTTAGAAAAGCCGAGGCAGTAGATGCCCTGGCTATCAATCAGGGCATAAAGGAAATGGCGAAAGCTATCGCAAATTGTGATCTCTCTGATGAAGAAGCGATTCAATTCGCCTTTCAGATTGCAGCAGAGAAATTAGCTGCGCTTGGTTGGAAAATCGAAACAACCGCTAAGGAGAAAGGCAAATCCGATGAAGAGGCCACAGAACCGCAGGCAGAGCAGTCAGCAACCGCTGCTACATCATCCACTGATGCGCCAACAGGCGAATCCGCTGATCAGAATCCTGGCATGGCCTCTGAGTCCGCCCCGGATGATTCTGGACAGTGCGATAGCTTGGAATCTGACAATGACGGCAGCAGCGATGATCGCGCCAACGGTAATAATGAGGTGAAGCCGGAAATCTTTGATGATCGCGGTGTAATCACTGAGGCATTTATTAACAGCCTGGCAGGTGATGTGGCTCCTAACCGCAACGCTGATGGCACATTGCAGAGTTTCCGTTACGTCTATTGGGTGGCTCGTCACACACAGGATGCGCTTGACGGGATTTCGACTCGTACCAAAGATGAATACATGGCAGAGGCCCAGCCCTGGCACATTCCACCGCACCTGTTATCGACACCGACACCAGAGCCGGAATACAACGAAGATCCCGAATTTTAACGCGAGGTAAAATGATTGAGAAATGCAAGGCGCTGACCGCCAACCAGAACACAGAAGAATTACCCGACCTCACCCGCCTGTTTAAAAACCGTGCTCGAAATGTGGATGTTATGCAGAAATGCAAGCGCCTCCTCATAGCTGGATACCCGCCGGGCCGTGTGGCGCTCATCCTGCGTCTGCCGCTGGAACGCGTCTTGGAATTGTACGACAACTCGTATAATCCGCGATGCCGCAGATTCGCCAGACAGAACGAACACACCAATGCCCGTTTAGCTCTGACTTCATTCAATGAGGGAGCACCGCTCGCCGATATCGCAGCGGGGCTGGGATTGTCGCTGTACTGGGTGGTGCTGTCCCTCCGGCAGAATGGCGTTGCTGAATCCGTGATCAATGCACGTATGCCGCCAGCAGATGACCCCCTCTGCGTCGAGTATCGTAAAGTCTGTGAGCGGAAGGCCGCGAGCCGTTTTAAACCGATCCAGATAAACCCGATGAGACGTGTTAGAAAAGCCGCAGGCCAAAAGGCGAGCCAGACCGAAGACACAGGCACGACAGCTACAGCCTGATAGTTCCAGCATTGAACTTCATAGACATTTTACCTTACCTGCCCGTTGCATGGCTGGCGTATCGCTGCGCCCGTGACGGGCTGGCCCTGTACAGGAACCATAAGAATGAAAACAACATTGCAAAAAGTCAGAGACGGCATTGCCGCCGCGCTTCTGGGGAAAACTCCAGAGCAACTGGCGGACGAACAACGGCGGGACGCAGTAAAAAACGCCGTTGATGATTATCTGATCCGAAATCCAGACTGGAAACCGTCACAGCAACCAGCGCCAGCAGTCTCGCCAGTTGCCAACACCAAACAAAAGGCCAAACGTATCATGAAGACGCTGGGCGCTGGGGCAGGTGTCTTTAAACCTCATATTGTGGATGAAGTGGCTCTTGACCGTGCTCGTGCTAAATGTCGCGAGATTGTCGCATCAGATCCTGAGCGCTATGGTCAAATCATTGCCTCTGCACCGATCAGAGCAGCGAGCCAGGATAAATAACTCTGCTCAAGTCGTTTGTTTGGTTATTCACACTTTTCTTTGGGGCCGATTACACGTTTGCCTGAGGAAACAAATTCTTTGCCATCCCAGCTAATGAAGTCAGAATAACAAGCATCGCTCTCAATCCAACGTGTTGATACGTAATTACTTTTGACTCCATATTGTAGTTGAAGCAAATAGTAGCTTTCTCCACCATAAGGAAAACCGAATACTTGACCTGTAGCTACATCACCTACGAATGCAAATCGACAGCTTGTACCGCAACCAATTTCCACAATGGCATAGTGACCCGCGAAGTTTGGACCAGTTCTCATTTCGTTTGAGATCTTGGTTCTGTAAGTTAAGTATGCGCGATCTCTACCTGTAAAATCCGGTAGATGGATTGGCCCTTGATATACTCGATCCATTGGTAAATTATTTCTGGTTTCGGAAAATACCACTGTAGAAATCATAGACAGCAATGCTACAGATACACTAAGTAACTTTTTCAAAGGTCCCCCTGTAAAATTAAGTGCGTCAGAAATTTTATTATTATCTGGTGTGACAGATAATTGCTAATGATCGCCATATTAGCTATTCGGATTGAAACAATCTGCATAATATCAACTCACGCTATATATACCATCGACAAATCTCACGATAATTTTGTTTGGTTTATGGTTTCATATTTTATGATTTCATGGTAAAATAATTACATTGGGTGATTATTTGATTCGTGATGAATCTGCGTGCTACTGCCATTGACCGTCTGTCACCCGATCATGGCGCTGGCCTCCGATATGCTTTGCACGAGCCTCATCGCTTCCCAGCGTCATTTCTTTACCGAATAATTCTGCCGTGGTATTAGCCTGCCGCGATGGGATTTGCCATAAGCCCCGGCTCTCCTCCGGGCCATCTCGCCATGATGTGAACTGGCACGAGCGCACGGCGTAGGGATTCAGAGGTCTCCCGCCGTTGCCGCTCCCTTATTCCAATTCTCTCAGAAAAATAACAATGCTTCTGCTTTGTCCTCCGGGGCGGTATCTCCTACCGCCTGGTTTTTTCTGACACCTATACACCGTCAATTATGACGATACGGCCTACAGGCCGCTATAGCGGTGATGCTGCAACATCATCGTGAAACGACCGAACAACTAAACAACAACTTTAATGATTCTGGAGTGACAATTTATGCTCATGTACGAAGAAGACTTATCCCCGCAGGATGTGATCGCATATCGCGATGATCCCGTGTTTTCCCACAAAACAGTAACATTCGCCACCCTGGCTGTGGATACCGTCCCCGGCACGCTACTGACCCCAGCGGGTGCAGCCTATGCGAGTGGCGCTAATGTTCTGATCGCGCTGGATAGCCACAAGGCGGGGAGCAACATCCCGGTTATCGTTGTGGATCGCGGCTGCGTCCTGAAACGTAACGGTCTCCGGGCTGCTACTCCAGCGGCTCTAACAGCAGCCATCACGGCTATTGAAACCAGCGGTTTGAACCACGTTTCTGCTTCTGAATAATAATAACGATAAGGAAATCAATAAAGATGAATATTTCTACCTCTGGCTTTAAAGTCAATTACTTCTCAGGTGCGTACAAAGAACGTTTCGGGGATAACTTTCTGTTGCAGGCGCTCGACATCTTCAACGATAAGACAAGCCCACTGACTAAAGTGGAGCTGGATGAACTCCACGAGAATATGCAATCCGTTGCTGCCAGCGTTAACCGCTACTCGACCGAGGTTGATGTGACCGACCGTCCACGCAGCAAAAATCGCCTGATTGAAATTCCACACTTTGTGACGACTGGGAATATTGGTGCTGAATCATTCCAGGGGCGACGCCGTAGTGGGACTCAACGTCAAACAGACATCGGCGAGTTAGTTTCCGATGAGGGCATCCGCCAGTATCTGAAATTCCGGGCGACTAAAGAAGCCTATCTGGCACGCGCCCTGTTCGCTGGTCAGGTGCTGGCACCGTACACCCAAGATCGTCCTGTGTTGGATTTTGAAGAGGAGTTCGGCCGGGAAGTTGCAACCGCAACCATTGACGCCACCAAAACAGGTAACGGCCCGTTAGAGGATCTGGATACCGCAGCAAATGCGATGCGCTTTGCTCTGGGTGGCTGGCTCTCTTCCATGCGTGGTGTCGTCGTTCTATGTTCACCCGAGGCATTCAAGGCGATCAAGTTCCATCCGTCGATGCTGACCCTGGTTAATCATGGCGTGCTGCCGGATAGCAACCTGTTCAACGCAAGCGTTAAGGCAAGTCTGCCAGCGTTTCAGGCGATGACCGTTGACGGCCTGACCTTCGTTAATACTGGTCTGCTGTACCGTGATTTTATCCCGGCTGGGCAAGCGTTTATGGTTCCGGTATTTGGTGCTAACAATCTGGTTGGTAGCGATCTGCAACCGTTCGAATGTTACCACGGCCCTGCATCTCGTGATGCTCGCCTGGCGGCTGAGGAAGCGGAAAGTCTGTTCTTCCAGTATGGCTGGGAAGATCACCTGCACAATCAGACTATTCAATCAGAATATGGATTGTTACCAATTTGTTACAACCAAAGCATGATCACACGTCTGACCGTGAACACCTCAGAGGGTTGATCGGCGAGGCAATAGCCCGCAAAGGCTAACGGTTTTAGGGGCCATTATTGGCCCCTCCGTCATTTTCCCAGCGTCGCTATGGCGGCGTTAACGAAGTTAACCAGCGTAAAGCGGGCTGTACTTGGAGAGGTAAAAAATGCAATTGAAAATCCTTGGCGTGGGAAACTCGCCGCTACTATCGGTCAAAGTCAAAACACTGGACGATGCCGGGTTGCTGAATATATCAGCGCTTGCCAGGGCGTTGGGCGTACACCGCAGCACGTTTCTCTCACGCGTGGCGACGCATGGCCTTGAGGCTGCGATCTTGTACTACGCGACACAGCAGAAATTGAAAGATGTAAGCTAAGGCCGGATGGGAAACCATCCGGTTTTTTTATGTCAGAACATCAAAAAAAGTTACATTCATCACAAAATTGCTCCTGCACGCGCACAATATATCAATATCTGCCCAGTGAATGGGGGTATTCTATTAATAGAAAAGCATATGACCTTATTACATCTGTTCGCAATTAAGGGGGGTATGCAAATGAACCTGCAAAATTTAAACGAGGTACAGAATTACGACTTTCTCGCGCAGAGCTTCGCCCATATGTATGCGACTGGTCACACTATAGATATCGAAACGATCACAGGTAACATGCCAGAGGAAGTAAGGAAATGGTTTCTGGAACGATACGAGCATTACTGCAAGCAGGCACTGAGCGAGGGAGTACCAGAGGCACATTAAGTTGAAAGCCTCGCAATAAGCCGGGCGTTCCCTCCCGGCTTTTTATGCCTGCGGGTTTCTTTTAACCCAGAATCAAAGATCCAAACTGGATGTAAATCGATAAGGCCGAAATAACGGCAATAATTACGATGCACCATCCTAAGCCCGTCCAATCTGTCCTGGATTCTTGACCTTTTTTCATAATACCTGTCCTACTAAACCTGAAAAAACCTTGTTGATCTGTTTTGTCGATCTGCACCTTCTGCTTTTGAGAATTTTCTTATAACTCGATTCTTTTTCCAACAAGATTTTGACAATGGATGTTATAGTTAATCACACGTTTACAACTTGTAACCCAACAACTCGACGTACCTTGATAGCTCCACTGGTGACGCCGCGTGTTTTGAATACGTTTTGAAAGTCTCCGTCTTGCCTCGCTCATGACCCATCAATAACGCGATCCTGTCCTCTGGAACCTGGCTTCGGTCTAACTGCTGGGCCACCTCATGGCGCAGGCTATGGAACACCTTCCGCTCCGTTCCAACCTCTCCTAATGCCTGCCGTTTAGCGCGTGTAAAACGCTGTGTGTGCCACGTAGAGCGCTTGCCGTCAGCACGGTCAATCATTGACGCACGGTAGAAAAGAAACCCGTTATGGGGCTTCTGGATAAGGGACTCCACCAGATCAATAATGCGACTGTGAACAGGGATAATACGCGCTGCTGATTTGGTTTTGCCTTCTGTGACCTCGAAGCAAAGGACGCCCTCAATCCTGCGGATGTTCCCAACCTGCAAGGAGCAAATCTCGTTCAGCCTCATGCCGCTGTACATCCCGATCAGAGTCACCGCTTGCATCTCTTCATCACCCCCCAGGGCTGCGAAGACTTTCGCCAACTCTGCATGGGTGAAAACCTCATAACTTATCTTGCTGCTTTTCGCCTCCAGGCCATGACCACGCCAGGGGTTATCCTGTGGCGCATCGTGATAACGGTTACGGGCCAAATCCCAGATTTGAGCCAGGGCGCTAATGTAGTTTTGAATTGTTTGGGGCGCTTTCTCGCTTTTCAGCTTATCCAACCATCCAGTAACCACCGTTCGATTAACATCCCTCAGAGGAATATCGCGCTTACGAAGGTGGGACAATAAGACCTCGACGGCCTTGTTCGTCTTTGACAGGGTAGTCAGTTTACGTTTCTCACTGAATTGCAGAATGTACTGATCCCGCATTACCAGAAGAGAAGGGCAAGCCTGCACTTGCGCGGGGAAGTTAAAATGTGTTGATTGTGGCAAAGCTACTGCTGGCGTCTCCTTCGCGTATTTGCTGATACCTCGAAGTTCATCAAGGATCTGCTCAATCCGGGAGCCTGGGCGCTCTGGTCGTAGTTGGTCGCGCAGCTTGTACCATTCCAACGCTACGGCATCCCGGAATAGGCGCGCCTGGCGAATGTCGCGAGTCCCCGTTGACTTCATAAAGTACATTTTGCCCCCGAAGTATGCCGACATGTAGGCAGGTACGGTTATTCGCACCATGTACACGCCACACGGATCGAGAAGAAGATAACGATCTCGTTTGTCCTTCGGTTTTACTTCTCGTTTTGCCCTCTTGTTCTTCATGTAAACCCCTGCTATTTTGCTGGGGCAATCTGTTGGCGAAATCGGGCCGTAGCACCTCCGGTGCGCTGCAAGTTATTGATCAAAATCAATGGCTTGCGAGACGCAGTTGATTCAAAATCAACCGTAGAAATACGTGCCGGTTCGAGTCCGGCCTTCGGCACCATACAAAGCTTTTTTCAAGTCTACTAACGTCTACTTTAGTCCATAAAAACAGTAAGTTAAGCAGGTTTCTAACTTGGCTTAGTCTGTTCACGTCTACTCAATTCCTTGAACATATACCAACCGATGATGGTATAACTGATGGTATTCCCGGTTCGATTGATTTTGGTACCAACACTGGAGGTATCAACTGATGGCTCTCACCGATATCAAAGTTAGGACTACCAAGCCCTCCGACAAACCTTTCAAACTCACAGATGGGCAGGGTATGCACCTGCTGATCAACCCCAATGGTTCAAAATACTGGCGACTCCAATACCGTTTCGATGGCAAACAGAAAGTTTTAGCATTGGGTGTTTATCCAATGGTCTCTCTTGGTGAAGCTCGCAGGAAACGAGATGAGGCTAAAAAGTTGGTATCTGATGGTATAGACCCTTCCGAGAAGAAAAAGGCAGACAAGATCGAGCAGAGCGAAGCTCTTACTTTTGAATCTGTTGCCAGGGACTGGCATAAGGCTTGTAAAAGGAAATGGTCAGATTCCCATAGCGAGAGAGTTCTAAAAAGCATGGAAGATGGTCTCTTTACTGCTATTGGTAAAAGAAAAATATCCGAGCTTAATACCAGAGATCTTCTTGCCCCTATCAAGGCTGTTGAAGCTTCTGGGCGACTGGAAGTTGCTTCCCGCCTACAGCAAAGAACAACGGCAGTGATGCGATATGCTGTCCAGAACGGGCTGATAGATTACAACCCTGCTCAAGAGATGGCAGGAGCTATTGCGGTAGCTAAAAGAGTCCACAGGCCAGCTTTGCCATTCGAACGATTCTCAGAACTTTTAGAACGAATAGATAGCTTCAAGGGTAGAAAACTCACTAAGTTAGCCGTAAAGCTTACATTGCTCATTTTCATTCGTTCCAGTGAACTCAGATTCGCAAGATGGTCGGAGATCGACTTTGAAAATGCGATGTGGACTATCCCTGGAGAACGCGAACCATTGCCAGGGGTCAAACATTCGCACCGTGGTTCGAAAATGCGAACTCCACATCTTGTTCCTTTGAGTTGTCAGGCATTGGCTGTGCTGACGAAAATCAAAGAGATCAGTGGTGACCATGAACTCGTTTTTATTGGCGATCATAATTTCCGCAAGCCTATGAGCGAGAACACAGTTAATAAAGCTTTGCGAGCTATGGGCTATGACACAACCGTGGAGGTCTGTGGACATGGATTCAGGGCTATGGCTTGTAGTGCCTTGATTGAATCCGGCTTGTGGTCGAAAGATGCTGTTGAACGGCAAATGAGCCATCAGGAGCGGAACTCAGTTCGTGCTGCCTACATACATAAAGCAGAGCACCTTGATGAGAGAAAGCTTATGTTGCAGTGGTGGGCCGATTACCTTGATCTTCTTAGAATACGACAAGTTTCACCATTTGATTTCAGAGACAAATAGCTTCTGCAAAATCCCTGCTGTCCGATGTGTTTTTTGTGTGCCTAGGCAGGGGGATTTTCATTTGCCCATCATAACCGTATGATACGATATGATTAAATTTCATTTGTGGATAATGAGATGCAAAACTGGAAAACGGAGCATACAAAAGAAATCAAAGCTTGGCTTAACATAGATAACTATCGCAAGTTTGAAGATCTCTCATTGATACACTTCTATCACGAGTTATGGGCCCGAAACCTGTTCTTTAAGGAGTATCGGGAAGAATTTGAGAGCAAAGCCCTTATGGGTTACTTCTCAAAGATTTTTAGTGGAAATCCTTTTTTAATTGAAGAAGGACAAATGGGATACATGACTCCTGCCAACAAACTTTTTCAACCACCTCATTTCTTTCTAACAACACTTGATCGCCTTGCTGAAACGAGCATTATTGCAATGCAACGTGGAGGGTTTATTTGGCATGAAGGTGACAATTATTCTATTAACGGAGAGCTTAGAGAGGAATCACTTTCAGATATCATGCCGGATCAGTTTTCACAGACAGTTATGTTCGAGATTGATTTAGCAAGTGGCACAGACGAAGAGATTGCAGAGTCTCTTAAAGCTGCATTACCGCAGTGGCGTAAAATAAAAGGTATCGAACCAGATCCTTTAGAATCTGTCCGCTTTGGGTATGGAACGATCAAGAAACTCATCAACTATCGTGTAATACCTATGCTCGATATCCTGGTGTGGGCAAACATTAAAAAAATCCGTGTCTCTGACGACAGGTTATCCAGATTGTTATATACAGACGATGACGAAGAATGTGAAATGAGGGAGTCCAGTCAGATAAAAGATACTGACAGACCATTGGCTCTGAAAGCCAGCACGATTGATTTTATCAGACAATTTCATTTTTTCATAAATAAGAATAGTCATCTAAAAGAGATGAAAGTATCAAATGTCCTAAAGCTTACAGACTAATTTATGTTGAAATCTCATGTTGCAAAATACTTACAAATAGAAGATGTTAAGTATTTTTTATATGGCAATTATTCACTTGCAATAAGAGCATTATTATCGTCTTCTTGTTTTTTTAATGTATTGACTGCACTCCAAAATTTATTATTGGAGGTAACAATTCTTTGCAACGAAAGTAAAATTTCATCATCAGTTGTGCAAAAAGTAAAAGCATTATCTTCGTTTATTCTTACACCGTCATTACCAGTTATTTCCCATGTAAACAAAGGGATCGATTTTTTATCATTGTAAATTACAACTGTTTGTTTATAATTATTCTCAACTTCTCGTGTGTATTTTTTCGATGACGCATCCCCTACTTCAATAAAATAATCTACGGTTTTAATAGATGGTTCGGATTTAATATTAACATCCCCCAATTTCTTATGGATTGAATCATGAAGGTAATTAATCATAAGAGTCATTGACTCTTTATACTCATCACTTTTTTTATTGCTATCAATACCAAAGTTAACAATTTCGTTTATTTTATTTTTAATTTGTTCTTCTTTACTTTTATTCATAGTACCACCCTCACTTTTCAACAGAAACATAAATAGGTAAATGGTCTATTAATTGGTTCTTATAATCTATATACTTTTCTGTTAATGAATTATAGATGTATTTTACATTAGATTCAACTAAATGCCAAGGCCCCTCCGAAATGAAGTGTGAGGAAACAAGTACTTGATCAAGGATTGCACATCCATCTTCTGAGTCGTGGTTATTCTTCCATATATATGTACCATAGCTTAAACGCTCATTTGCTGTAGCTTTCGAATGATATACATGGGGTTTCATCAAATTAAATGATGCATTATAAAGATTATAAGAGCTTTTTATTGCAACTATTTTACTATGTTTAACCGACATGGTTTCACGAAGTACTGTGGCGTGAGGTGGCGTATTATAATCACCTATAAGTAATAATTGCTTACCTGACTCAATATGGCTATCAGAAACGGATTTTATTTTTCTTGCAGCTTCCGCTCTTTTTTCTTTTCCAGTCGGAAATGCATCGCTAGGCCAGTGAGAAGCTATTATATATAACCTTTCATTTTCGCCAGTTACATTTACCTCTATAAATATGCCTGCTTTAGTTGTTGTTCCATCTTTATAGAGAAAATCATCTTTGGTTGGGTGGTTTGTATTGTATTTTATAGCTGATATATCAGATGGTATATTGCAATGACTGCTTTTGAAAATGATAAGCATATCAAAGCTGGCATGGGTTGATGCACGAGAAACATATGGCATATATGAGAGATTAATAGCTGATGACTCAGATATTAATTTTTTTATCAAATCAATTGCGGATTGATTAACTTCGCACAAAATTAAAAAATGAACTGATAAATCTTCATCTTCGAATATACTAATAATAATATCTTTAACAATAATGGCATTATCTTCAATAATGGTTGAGTTTTTTAAAGGGGCAAGCCCACAATTCCAAAAAGATATATTGAACATTTTGATGTTCCATGCGTGGTTTTAGACTGAAAAATTTATTCTAGAGCATTTTATCTTATTCTGCAAGACACACTTTAGTAATCTTTATATTTATTAAAACGGTGAGTTGTAAAAAAAACATAACGAGTATTCATGTCGCTAAATATATTAAAGTGCCAGTAAGTAATTATATGTGCCATAAAGATTTTTAATAGTCTCGTTATATATAATATTATATAGCTTGAGGCTATCATAGGCAGGTAGCGGAATGCCCCAGAAACAGGAGAAGTTCACGCCTCGCGAACTTCTCATGGTTTTAAACGATGCCAACTTCGAGAAAACCATCCTGCATAGTTGCAAAGAGCCTCCGCTTCAGGAGCTTCGCTCCTTTCTTTTCCCAACTATCCCTATAGTGACTTCAACACAGCAACAAGGGAAAACAAAATGAACAATCAAGCTACTCGCCTCATACGTCTACCTGAGGTTCTCCAACGAACTGGCTATGGCAAGGCCTGGATCTATCGTCTGATCAGTGAAGGTCGGTTTCCGGCACCAGTGAAGATCGGAGTTCGTGCCGTTGCTTTTGTCGAGAGTGAAGTTGACGAGTGGATTCAATCAGTTATCGAATCAAGCAGAATTAATGTTGCTTAATTAAACCTGGGAGAGATTTTTATGAATATCGAAGAATTTGTGAGTGAAGATAACCATATGTGCAATTTATGCGGAGATCTGTTTTACAAGATCTTTGACCCAGAAGTGATTTATGACTTACCCAATAACGAGTTTAATAAAGAAATCATTTACTGGCTCAGTCAGTACCTTGTAGGAAATTTGAGAGAACCTTTAGACTCGATCTCTGAGCTTAATGCTTCCAAACAGATATATGTTTACGAGACCTGGTTCTCGTTAATTAAATGCCCTGATGAAATGAAACTCTTGGCGAAGCGGATAATTCTATATCTATTGGGTTAAGAATTTTTTATGAAAATGTAATGTTTGGCTGAATATTTTTGATTAAAACCTTACAGAATAACTTACAGTATTTTTATGACCGTTTATTAGCAAGGCAGTGAGATAGTTTTCAAGGTATTAGGTGTACATAATAATAACTAGATCTACCAGATGATAATTTGACAGGAATAATCGTCTATCTCACTGTTTTAATTTAACTAAATGACTTAATCGATTCAAATAAATTTGTAAATCTACGAAATGCTTATTATTAATATATTGGAATTATACTTTTTGTAAAGTTTAGGAGGAAAATATGCGTAGTATTTGTGTGGATTCTTTTATGTTCGAAAATGGTGAGAGATATTGTCATATTGTAAATAAAAATACTGGTGAACCATTGTATTATCCTAACTTGTATATAACAACACAGGTCAGGAATCGGTCAGAGTCTATATCAACAATGAAGGTTATTGCCGGTAGCATTTCATTGTTATATCGATTCTTTATGAGGAAAGAGATCAATATTGATGAAAGAATTCAGAAAAAGATATTTCTGGCTCCTCATGAAATTGAAGATTTGATTGAATTCACTTCATTCAATTTCCGAGATGGCGAGGATGATAATTTTAGGAGTTCAAATGTCAAAAAACCAACTAAGTACTTTCGGATTACAACCATAGCTAACTATCTGGAATGGCTGTGCAAAATACATCTTTCTCATACAGGACAGAAGGATACTCTCAAATATATTTTAGATTTCATTAACAACATAAAACGAAAGAAACCGAGAAACAATGATAAATATAATATGGATATAGAAAAAAGCTTAGATAAAGAACAATTGGATTCTTTGTTTAGCACTCTTGCACCGGGTAGTAAATTAAATCCTTTTTCAGAAAAAGTGCAAAAAAGAAACAATCTAATATTCCTGCTATTATACTGCTTTGGCCTGAGAGCAGGTGAACTTTTGAATCTGCGAATTGGTGATATAGATTTTGCAGAATCGACAATTGCAATAAGAAGAAGAGCAAATGATAAAACAGATCCGCGAGTGTATCAGCCATTAGTTAAAACTTGTGAGAGGAAATTAATTGCTGATACAAAGCTCATGTTTGAAATTTCAGATTATATTATGAATGATCGAAGAAAGATAAAAAATTCTAACAAACATGATTTCCTGTTTATTACTTATAAGGAAGGAAAAACTCAAGGGCAACCTATTTCATTTTCTTCATATCACAAAGTGGTGAGTGTTGTTCGTCAATCATCCTCACTTCTAGGGGGATTGACAGGTCACAAACTCAGACATACATGGAATTATGAGTTTTCGAAAGCAATAGACAAGAATCAGGACATATCCGATGAAAAAGAGCAACAAATTCGTTCTTATCTCATGGGATGGCGACCGGGTTCAGAAACTTCAATGATTTATAATCGCAGGCATATTTATGAGCTATCGAAAAAAACTGCACTTGAACAACAAGAGCAACTATTCAAAGGAGAATTTGATGAATAATTTAATTAAAAATAAATCTGATAAAATGTCTTTGCATGAACATAAAATCGTCAGTTCGATTGAAAATAACGGAATCAATCTTACAAACTTAATATATACTATGAACGAAAATTTGGTTTGTGGGTTTGTATATACAGTACAATATTATTTTAATAGCAACAGCTATTTGTATGTGAAAAATATTGTTAGAAATATGGAGAGTCTTATCCGTAAACTATCTCCTACTCATATTGATGATAAGGTTCTAATTGAATATCAAAATAAGAAATTATCAAAAGCCCCAGCATCATTTCGCGTTTTACGACCATTTTTGATTAAATGGTTTGAGTTAGGATATCCGGGAGTAGATGAAAGTGCGGTAGAACTGTTAAAGCATTTGGACCTAAAAATAAAAAAATCTGGTCAGTCTGTGCTTCAAGATGATCCAACAGAGGGACCATTAAATAAAGAAGAACATACTTCTTTGATTAAGGCTATGAATCATGCATATAGAAAAGGTGAACTGTCACTGCCACATTATGCAATATCACTATTGATCAGTCTTACAGGTAGAAGACCTCAGCAGTTAGTTATGTTGAAATATAAAGACCTTCTTCAAAAGAACTTAGATAATGGCAAAGTAGAATATGTAATTTCAGTGCCACGAGTAAAACAACGGGGTAAAGAACTACGATATCGAGAACTTGCAATAATATCAGAGGTTGCATCAATTGTTCAATTGCAAGCTAATCAATCAGTGAAACTTGTTGAGCAAGCTCTTGGAAAAACTCTTGATGATTATTCTAAACGAGAAGTTCCTATTTTCTTAAATGAGGAAAAACTCTCAGATTTATCCATAACAGGTTCAATTCTTCTGGAATATAATAAATTATATGCGAAGCCTACAATTGCTAATGTAGCATTGAAAAGTATTGTTAATAATGGGAATGTAATATCCAACCGTACCGATTCGATACTAAATATTACTCCTCGTAGGCTTCGTTATACAATAGCAACTATGCTGGCTAAGAATGGGCATAATGTTAATACTATAGCTGAATTATTGGATCATTCATCTACTTCAAGTGCGGGGATTTATATTAAAAATCATGCTGACAGTGTTGAAAGGATTGATTCCGCTGTTTCAGAACAATTGTCATTTGTCGCTGATATTTTTATGAACGGAATCAAATCGAAAAAGAGTAGTCATTTCAAATTTTTTTCTTCAAGTAGATGCCAGAGTCAGAATTCAGGATTTCCTTGCAATCAATGTATGTTTTTTATTCCGATTGATCGCAGTGAGGTGAATCAACTATGAATAATATTATTTTGTTCAAATCAAAAAAACATATTCTTGTAGAAGAAAATTATAATGAGTTCATAAAATTTTGTCGCTATCAACTGTCCGGACTAACCCAAACTCAGGATTGGGAGCAGTATGCCTGGAAAGGATATGTCACATTTAGAAAAATAGGGGTTGGAAATAAAATCTTTGATTCCATTGATGCAATGCACGAAGATTATATCAATTTTGCGAAAGCATATATCAGATATCAACACACATTGAAACCATTGAAAAATTATGGGGTTATTATGATGGCCTTGCGATGTCTCGAACAGGCCCTTTTGCAGGTTCAGAACACTGGTCTCATTTATAATGTTACAGCCGTTGTTTTCGATGAGGCAATGCAGATCGGGAGTAAATATTTTGAAGGTAACGTTTTGGCTAAATGTGGAATACAGCTTGAAAAAATATCAAAGTTTCTGTGTGAACATAATCTTGTGAAGTCAGGATATATCTCATGGAAAAACCATGTAAAACAGAAAGTCAAAAACAATTATCTTCCTGAGATTGAGGATTATCACCGAAGCGATAAGTTACCAGATGAAGAAGCATTGCTCGCTATTGCTGATATTTTTTCTCAAAATGATGAGTTACTGAGTCCAAGGGATAAGTTCACCAGTTCAGTATTTGCACTTCTACTTTGTTGTCCGAGCAGAATTTCTGAAATTTTAGCCTTACCTGCTGATTGTGAGATTACACAAATAGATGGCAAGGGTATCGAAAGATATGGGTTGAGATTTTATTCGGTAAAAGGGTATGGCCCTAATATCAAATGGATTCCACGGGTTATGATACCAGTTGCAAAGAAAGCGATTAGAAGATTACTTTCCTTATCACAAAATGCAAGAGCACTTGCTCACTGGTGCGAAAAGTACCCGGATAAATTTTACCGACATGAGCTTTGCCCAACAGTTGATGAAAAAGCTAAATTGACCGTTGTACAAGTTTGCCATGCACTGGGGTATAATTTATTTGATCATAAATCATGTGTTTTAAAAATTAAAAGAACGAGTTTGGATGGTGGGAAAAGTTTCTTAAACCACAATGATTACAACTATTCATTGAGTAATTTGTGGGAAATTATTAGTTCTAATTTTAGCAGAGATTTTCCATGGTATGATAAAGAAAAATCCATAAAATTTAGTAATGCTTTATGCTTGCTCAATACTGATCAATTTTCTTTATCAAGAATGACTTCAATTTTCACATTTTACAAACCTACTAAAAGTTTCTTTTTCAGTGACATACAAAGAAAAAAAAGCTATGAGATGAATTATAAAAATATATTTTCCCGATATGGGTATTATGATGATGAAGGTAAACCACTACTTATTCGCTCACACCAGCCACGGCACCTTTTAAACACAATAGCCCATTATGGTGAAATGTCTGAACTGGATATAGCTAAATGGTCTGGTCGTATCAATGCGAATCAGAACAGAGTTTATAACCATGTGTCAGAAGAAGATATGTTAGATAAAATCAAAGCTATTAAATTGAATAGGAGTAATTACTGTCAAAGGGAGTCAATACCCACAAATGAATTGACAATTGATTTTGATAACCTTAATCAAGGTGCAATACACTTAACTGAATTTGGTTACTGTGTACATAACTATTTAATCAAGCCTTGTGCAAAAATTAATCATCTTATTGAATGTGATAATGAAACACCGGACATTAACTCAGTAGATAGAATTAGACTGCAATCTGTCCGAGAGAAAGTAATGCAATTAAAGAGAATAACTCAGATCGCTTATGAAAATGGTGATTATGGTGCAGACAAATGGTTGCAACACCATGAAAAAAATTTGGAAAGAATTAATAAGCTTTTAAATAATTAAAACAGGAGATACTTATGGCAAAACATTTGAACAGGAGTGAAATAAAGGCAATTAAACACATTATACTGACTTGGGACGGTAAAATCACATGGAGTGATTTATGTGAATCAGTGTATAAGAATCTAAACAGAACTATCACAAGGCAATCTTTAAGTGCTCATGATGAAGTTGTTGAAGCATATAGAATAAAGAAAAGTTTGTCCAATTTGAAAAAATCTGGTCTAAAGAAACCAGCTAACTTAACTATTGCGGCACAACAAATAATAAACCTTAAAGCCGAAAACGAAATGTTGAAAAAACAGAACAATAGATACAAAGAGCAATTTAGCTATTGGCAGTATAATGCTTATAGACACGGTCTTACTATGGAACAGTTGAATAGGCCATTTAATAAAAAATAATATTGATAGGTTACACCTATTGACAAGTTTAATAAATGCGATAAATATAAATATATGGTCAGGAAGACTATTTAACTAATGCAAGGATGCATTTTATGGACAAAAACATTATCTATCCAGAGTTTACTCTGGAAGAGCAACTTATCATTATCGTCGATAAATATATCTCAAAACGATACCAGCCAGGTGATAAAAGTTTCTCATACCAGCTTTACTTAATTTTTGTGGGATACCATTTGAAGTATTTCTACCCTGAAAGGATTTATTCCAAATCCAATCGTAATATTGATAACATAATGACTATGTTTAGCTCGGTATACAAAAGTCTTACAAGCAATCTACTACAAAGATTAAACAATAAGGAAGCTGTTATCAGGGAGCTAAACTCGCTTGTTAATTACATCGATAATAATCAAGAAAAAGCAGAAGAAATCTCTGCTACTGTCAAAGCACAATATGAAATGAAAGTAATTGAGAAAGAGTTAACCTATGAAGTTCGCGTAAGAACCGTCAGGTTATAGGCAATAAAAAGCCCCTGTGCAGGGGCTAAAAGACTTCTTGATATAGGCTACTACTGAACTTCTTTCCAGACACCATCAGATTTGATTAGTTTTACTGGTTTTGTTTGTTTCATATTACTAATAGAGGCATCGACAATGCAGTTATAAATATTGTTTGCTTCTTCTGTGCAACTAACTTTCTTCACGTAATCGATTCTTAAAAGATCTTTTTCTGTAACTCTTGAATCAAGAGCTTTCATACTTGTATTTGTTCTATCTACAACACTTTTGAAAACATTGTATATATCGTCTTGCGATGGTTCATTGTTACATGCGGTTAGAAGAAATGAGGTAAGAATAACTGTGAGGATTGAGTATATTTTCATTTTCTTATCCAAAAATAATTAATTAAGAATACCAGTTTTGGTGTTGTTGTTATCAGAGGAGAAAGTCCATTTACTTACGGTCTCTCCCTTGAAGTCGATCTCAAGAGTTTTAGACTGAGTCTGAGTACCGCCAGTAAACAGCCCCACAACAGGAATGAAAGTCGTTGCATTGAACTGATTGTTAGACATGAAATATTTCCATTGCTCATTTCCGTCATCGAGTGTGGTTCTTGTATCAGGCTCACCTAACTTAGTGAGTAATTCAGTCTTAGTTGTTTTGTTTTTAATGATCTTTGACTGGAGGCTTTGTGGTGTTTCGTTTTTAAGGTTCTGGTTCCCTGATGTTGAACAGCCAGAAAGCAGGAAGACAATAATAAAAAAAGAGGACGTTATAAATCGGTTCATTTACTTTCTCATTTTAGGTTTGCGGTTGTGTGAAATTATTTTCACCGTATAAAAACAACTCTGTCTGCATACGCTTTTTTAATTTTATAGATAAGAATAATGATGCTTACGAAAAACGTAATGGCTGATACAAGAGTGCTGTCGGTCCACGAAAATGCTAACCACGCGAGACCAAATGCCACGAATTGAAACAGAAATGCCACACTGAGCGGGCTTTCACCGTAAGCGACCTTTGCATGGCAGCCTTTGCAAATCCGCACACCATGAGGACTTTGTGTAAAGCAGAACGGGCACTTTATTGTTTCGTCTTTCATATCAACCCCAGGGTGGAAGATTAAATGGTGCGTTTACAGAGATTCTCGATGACCGACTCGCTTTAGTAAAATTGCTTGTACCGATCGATGGTTGTTGCTTGATAGGTGGTATCTATCATAAACAGCTTATCGATCTGTAATAACGATCGATATTTTCTTGACTAAACACAAATCTATTACTAGAGAATAGAGTGTGGTTACGAAAGGTGTTTACAACTAGCTGTCTATAAACGGATTTTTCTCGCCTTGTTTAAAGGTTTCATTGCGGAGATATTTGAGAAGGTCATATGGGTTTTGTGAAGAATGCTCTTCCCATAGCTTCTGAGAAGCTCTGCGAGCCTTCTGAGAAATGGAATCCAGCCGATAAGCCTGAGATGCTTTTGCTGTTGTACTGAGTTTTTTTGAAGAATCTTTTCTACGATTTCGTTTCTTCTGTCTTCTTTGAGTCGTAGTTCGAGTTCAGAAATTTTTTCACTGATACTTTCCTTTCTCTCAGTGTTTATCAAAACTGTTGCAGGAGCAGGAGCAGGAGCAGGAGCAGGAGCAGGAGCAGGAGCAGGAGCAGGAGCAAGGGGTTCTTTTGGTGGTATGCCGGTTCGCATAGCTTCTAAGTGGTCGGGGTCGTAGTTAAGCCGATTACTGAGATTTGCCCAAGAATAGCTTTTACCCAATTGCGAAGCTTTGAAAGCAATATCGCGGTAAGAAAATGAGAAGCCGTTCATTTTCCCGGTAGAAGCGACATTCGCCGTCCAGCCGACTTCTGCTTCTTCCAGCCTCTTGATAAAAGTTAAAAGATCAGGTGTATCTGCCAAACTTTTATCAAGTATCTGTTGGAGAGCTTCTTTGGGGGAGGGAAGGCCAGTTCGTTCTGATAACATCTGTTCGTTGCGAGAGATTCTCTTCCGCTTTGGTTTTGTATTTGAGAGGGATGATGCTGCCTTGGTCACTGTAAGAGCATGATCGATTTCGAGTTCAGTGATGATCCTAGTACTGATAAGGTTCTCATTCCTGCCAAGGTAAAGCTTACCACCGAGCATGTCGATTCTGCTTGCGATAATGTGGATATGCTGGCCTCCGTCGTCATGAAGCACATAGCAACGAAGATGAGTATCACTGAACCCCATCCTCTTCATATAGTCGTCAGCTATGGTTACCCATTGGTCATTCGATAATGATTCACCATCAGGTAAGCGAAGTGAGTTGTGCCAAACCGGTTTCTGAACATCTGGCCGAAGCTGTTTTGTGTCATTGAATTCGGAAATCAGTTCAAGAACAGATCCACTTAACATGTTACCGCCAATTACGACTGGATCGCTTTTATGATGTGCTCCCGGTTGCAATACATAACGAACAACACCAGCGAAGCTCTTACCCCTCTTGATCTTCCGCATACCCTTCACGATATATACTCCCAAAATCAGTTCTTAGAAGGTTATTGCGAAGCTCTACGAGTAGTCGCTTCACTGCGAAAAGCTCTGTATGAGTAAGCTGGCTATCTTTGCTCTTACCATCGATATGGATCGCAACTCGATTTAGCTTTTGTGATATGTCAGTTAAAGCTTTCCAGGCTTCGGTATTGATAGTTGGTATAACAGGAGGTGATTTTTGAAGTAATACCATACGGAGCCATTCACCTTTACTGTATATTTTACGCTGAGAGTTGAGTATATCTAATTCTTTTTCATTCAACCTTACACTAATACAGTGAGTTCTCAAACTTGTAATGCTTTTAGTCTCAATATCCTTATCTTTTTTATCAAAGTGAAATTTTCCATTACTGCTTTTATTATTTTTATCTTGTCTCATTATATAAACTCCTTTTTATATTTTCAATAATCCTAATTAATTGTGATGATAATATAAAGTATAGTTTAAATAATAGCTTGTCAATAATGTGTAATTAATTATACTTAGTAATGATTTCGAATTAAGCACATAATTATTTTCATAGTATGTTATTCACAATAGAGACATATCACAGCAATCGATAAGGTTAGTACAAGTAAAAATGTTTACCATTGATCTTAATGATGTTATAAATAATCATCTGGATGAAAATTGACATACTTTGATCGAAAAAGACTACGCAATATTTCTCGTTGGTAATTATTAGCTTGCTTATTGTTGTGCTTATCAAGCTATGACCTTCTACAAGGATATATAATGTACTCATTAGCCCCTTACTTTATCCGTTGCTACAACAAGAATAATGAATCGAAAAATGTTGAAGAACGTTACGATTTTTTGAACAGAATAGGCCAGTATGATTTATTCTCTTTACTCGAACAATTTATGTTGTTGCATAAAGATTTTGAAAAAATTGACGATAGCAAAGAAACATATAAGTTTCATCATGTCACTTCGAAACCTAAAGAAAGATTCATTTCGGGCTGGATGAGTTTAGGCCATTATGGTATTAAAAATGATATTATTAATACTGATGATAATCAATTAGCTTTCTCTAAGGAAGAAAATCATGCTGATGTCAAAAACTATTATTTCCGGTTTTATATTCCTTTAGAGTCAAGAAAGGGTATCTGTCTATTATATGCTTATAAGAAGGATGGTATAAAATCGATTTTCCAGACAGAGTTCTCTAAGTTTTTCAATGCCATGACAAATAAAAACATTCAAATAAATCCACTTACATATGATAAAGCCGTGCTTCCCTGGCTGGAAGCCGAAACAAAAGAAATAAGAGTTATTGGATTTACTGCCCCCAGGTCTATTGAAGATAGTATTTCATCGCTTGGTGACATTGATAGAGAATATGTTTTAAAACCGAAAAAGAATGGTACCTTTGGTAAATTTAAAAAGTTCAAAAATAAAGGGAGTGAGCAAGGCAAACTGATCGAGATGTTGAGTGAAGAATCAACTCAAATTAAAGTTAAAGTTGTTATGGAAGGGGGAACTAAAACTTTCAATGTTGGGAAATCAGAAAGAAGCACTATGTGCCAAATTGAGATTGATTTAGAAAAGGTTAAAGTAATTGCGGGTAATCCTGAGTTTGACTCATTGGATTCCTGGGCATCTGATTTAATAAAAGACTTACGTAAACAAATTGGTCTATAAAGGGCTTCTATAATGAGTAATAAAATTAACATATTATGTATTGTGAAAGCACACTTCAATACATTGAAAGATATTTCAAAGAAAGGAATATCAAAGTTAGATATTACTACGTTTATTATTATGCCAATATCACTGTCTTTCTTTTCGGCTTATAAAAACTTCAATCTTAATAAAGACCTTGATTCCCTTTTAGTGAATTTTGGAGCTATTTTTACGGCTTTATTGCTTTCTGTTATTGTATTGATTTATGATCAAGAGAATAGAACTATAGAAAAGGTTAGAAATAATGCCGATAGTGTTGGTGAGGTTTCTCAAAATAAATTACTTTTATTGAAGGAACTATATCATAATATTTCTTATGCGATTCTATGCTCACTCGCCTTGGTAGTTTTAACTTTTATACATTCAACTCTTCCTCCAGTGACTCCAGAAATAATAGATAACAGCCGGGTTTTTATAGATTACAAAATTAGAGGTTTTAGTATAAACTTTAGTTTTACATTTACATGGGCAACAACAATAATATCTCCATTGATAATATTTGTAACTGCAAATATCGTCCTTACAATAGTAATGATAGTAAAACGGCTTTATCTCATTTTGATAAATAATACAAACTGAATTGATCCGTTTTCGATGAAAATTAGAACCAAATATTGAATGGTTAAGAGGTCAAGTCATATTAATTCTACTTATTTCTTTTTCAATCGAAGAGCAGAAAAAGCAAGGCGACCAAAAGAAGCTCCGCTTCTTTTGGTTAGCTCTTGCTTAAATTAAAAACCTTTAAATCCTCAAGATTCAGGATGGCAGTTATTTTTTTTCATTGACATGTAATATCTCAAATAAATTTTATAATTCTTTATTACATAAATCAGGTGGGTAATGAGTCTTAACTACACTTCCTAAAATAAGATTAATTCCAAGGGCAATAGGCTTGTTTATTGCTAAACTTAATGATAGATAGAAATTGATTGTTTGTTTTTTTGTTGTTTTTGTTTGCAATGTATGCTATTTTAAGGGGTTGTTTTTAATAATGGTGTGATTTCAGATGGCAGAGCTTATAACTGAGTTGGATTGGGATTTTAAAGAAAAAATTATTAGCGATTCTATTCATGGAATCCACCCTTACCCTGCGAAATTCATACCTGAGATCCCTTTCCAGTTAATTAATTATTTAGGCTGTGATAAAAATACTTCAGTTCTTGATCCATTCTGCGGTTCTGGAACAACTCTAAAAGTAGCCCAATCATTAGGTTTACCATGCGTTGGAATTGACCTCAATCCTATAGCTTGTTTAATTTCTAAAGTCAAAACAACTAAAATCCCTCCTAACTTTGGCACGGTTTTTTATGACGTTGTGGCTGATGCAAAATCAAGAAAGGTTGATATTGATGAGTTGGAAAGTATTCCAAATATCAATCATTGGTTCAAGTCTGATATACAAGTTAATTTGTTGAAATTGAAGAAAAGTATACATGATTATTTGGGGCACGATACTTTTGACGCGTTATGTGTTGCTTTCTCGTCCATCATTGTAAAAGCATCGAATCAAGAAAGCGACACACGTTATGCTGCTATAAATAAAAATTTAGTAGCAGAAGATGTATTTAGATTGTTCCTTGTTTCATGTGAGAAACTGAACTCTTCATTGTTATACAATAGTAGTGATTTCCCATGTCAAATTATTAATAAAGATGTATTAGCTGTTCAACCATCTGACATTAATTCGACTGTGGGACTTGTTGTAACTTCACCTCCATATCCTAATGCATATGAATATTGGCTATATCATAAATATAGAATGTGGTGGTTGGGCTTTGATCCAAAAGAAATTAAAGAAAAAGAAATTGGAGCGAGAGCACATTTTTTCAAAAAAAATCATCATACTGAGAGAGATTTTTACCATCAAATGTATGGAACTTTACAGCTTATAGATTCTGTTCTTATAACGCATGGACACGCTGCTTTTGTAGTTGGTAGATCCATAATTCATGGTAAAAATGTTGATAATGCTGGCCTTATTGTTGAGGCAGCAGAAAATCTCGGTTTTGACGTTGTTGAAAGGTTCAATAGAACTATGAATTCTAATAGAAAATCATTTAATCTTTCCTACGCAAAGATTAAAGAGGAAACAATTGTGGTTCTTAGGAAAAAATAATGCTGAATTTTAAATTTCCAAATTACAAGCTTTTTGAATATGAAAAATTGCTTGCAAAAAAAGAGCTGTCTTTGATTTTTCCATCAGATTTAATTCTTGATTCTGATATCGGTTATCATGTTCAAAAAAATGGTTTAAGTAATGATGAGAAGGAAAAAATCAGAAGGTTAACCTTCCTGAGGTTGATAAGTGAAGACGAGAATTCAGTATCGTCATTACAAGAGTTTAAAGAGAATTCCTGTGTCAAAAGTGGGCATACAAAGAGGCAGTCAACTCGATACGGGGCACATGGACTACATGAATATAAAGGTAAGTTCAATCCTCAGATAGTATCTTCTATTTTAAATATTTTAGAAGTTAATGAAAAGTCTAAAATTCTAGAGCCTTTCTGCGGTAGCGGGACAACCTTATATGAATCCGCATTAAATAATTTAGAGGGGGTGGGTTTCGATTATAACCCATTGGCCTGTTTTATTAGTAATGCCAAAATCTCTACTCTTAGCATGGATGTAAGTAAATTTACATTATTTGCTCACCACTGTATCGATAAAGCAATAGAGTTATCTCCTAAGTTTATTATTGAAGATGACGTTCGTACAATTTATCTTAAGAAATGGTTTCAAATCGAAACTCTTAAAAAATTAGAAACTCTTCGAGCTATTATTTATGAAAGTACTAATGTTAAGTTTAGAAATCTATTTTTAGCCCTTGTGAGTGATTTAGTTAGAGAATATTCCTTACAGGAGCCTGCCGATTTAAGAATTCGGAGACGAACATCCGAAATGCCGACCACTGATTTTTGGGATGCTGTCAAAATAAAAGTGAGTTCGTTTTGTGCTAACATCAATTCAATATGTAATATTGAAGTGGATTATTCTGTTAATTCAGAAGCTATCAATATTGATATAAGAGATAGTAAATCTCTAAAAGGATTTCGAGAATTTGATTGTGCAATTACCAGCCCACCTTATGCTACTGCTTTGCCTTATATTGATACTCAGAGACTTAGCATTGTATGGCTAGGTCTGGCTTCGCCTGATGAGGTTAAAAAATTAGATCGTGAGTTAATAGGGTCTCGTGAATTATCACCCTCGCTTAAAAAAGATCTAATGAATTCTTTAAACGAAAACTTTTTTAAGATTCCAGACAGCCTACATAAACTTTGTCTTGACATGTCCAATAGCTTAACTGAAAAAGATGGATTCAGAAGACAGGCAATGCCTTTTATTGTATATAGATACTTCGCTGACATGCAAAAAATGTTTGAAAATGTTTATTCTATGATGAAGGCCAATGCAAAATTTGCTTTAGTTGTTGGTCATAACACAACTACGCTTAGTGGTAGAGTATTCAAATTAGATACACCTTCATATCTTATTGAAATCGCAAAATCAATTGGTTGGGAGTTATTTGAGGACATTACCTTAGAGGTTTATAAAAGATATGACCTACATAAGTCAAACTCAATTGACGCTGAAAGATTGATTATTTTGAAGAAACACAGGGCCTGATCGGCCCTGAATTATTATATAATTTGGAAAAATGTTTCGTTATCCAAGAAACCAAATTTCTTACCTTTATGACCGATAGAAGTAGTTGCTTTGGCTTTTAATAGATCATATGAGGCAGAGCCTTGTTGTATTATTCTTAGTTGATATTCTTTAACTCCGGTTCTTGTTATACAGGCTAAATCCCCAGGCTGTGCTATTTTTCTATATCGTAGTCTCCCAGTACCAAGCCTGACATCCATGTTATTATCGGCTTCGTAAGTAACTCTCTCTTCGCGTATTTCATTTAGGTCAACATAATTTAAATTGATGAGAGTATACTCTGCAACTTTTTCCCGATCATTTTTTTGATCTAATGGAGGGAAAAAATCAAGAGTGTCTTTACTCAGCCATATGTATTGGCTACCTTTACCAGCATCTTCACCAGGATTTGCCATTATACGGTTGGTATCAGTATCAACCAAAGATACTATAAGAGTGCTAAGTTGTTGATTATACATGTATTAACCCTTTGGTAATGAGAGTAGTCTCAATTATATATACTACTTACACCTTAGTACAACTTAATATTCATACAAAAATATCAGGAGGATTACATGCAAAAAAGTAATGATTTCAATGATTTGGATTATGAGGAGGCTTTTCTGTCAAACCCATGTAAGAGAGACAAAGCTTTAACTTATGCTCTTGAAATACGGAAGTTCGAAATAGAATTATATTGGAAAAGGGCCACTTATTTTTGGACTTTCATTGGGGCAAGTTTGGTTGCATTCATTGCTATTCAATCATCTAACAGTTTATTAGCAGAGTATAGGGGAGAGCTTACTTTATTAGTGGGATGTTTAGGAGTTGTCTTTTCATTCGCTTGGGTTTGCGTTAATAAAGGAAGTAAGTTTTGGCAGCAAAATTGGGAAAAACATGTTGATATGTTAGAAGATGATATTACAGGCCCATTATATAAAGTTGTAGCCAATTCTCATTTAGGAAAAAATGAGAGAAGTGTCCTAAATAAACTATTTTTAAGTTCAAAACCATACTCTGTTACAAAAATTAATCAAGCAATAAGCTATTATGTGTTATTTATATGGTTATCGGTTTTATTTAGGGAAGTGATTAAGTTGAAGCTTTATGATAATCATAATTGGTATTGTATAGCCATCCTGGTATTATCTTTTTCATTTTGTCTTTCCATGGGTTTTGCCTGTAAATCTTCTATGACTTTTTCTAAAAGTGAATGGGTAAAAAGAAAATAACTTGGAAATTAAATTATTCGTTTTAGCTCGTCGTTTAATAAAAGATGGGCTTTTCTTCTTTCTTCATAATAATCATACCTGTCATAAATAGCTTCTACACCCTTCAGCTTGTGGTTCAGACATCTTTCTGCGACATGTGGGGGAACAGACAGTGATGCAAGTAAACTTCTACAAGTCCTTCGTAAGTCATGGACAGTGAAATATTCAATATTTCCCATTACATTAGGTGGTTGCTTCTTACCCGGTTCGATCCCGAATAGTTTAGCTATCGCCCTGTTGAGGGTATCTTTCCCCATATGCCTCGACTTACTCACCCTGCGGTTAGGGAAGACATAATCAGAACCAAAAGCTCTGACCTTTAGCTCTTCAAGAATCTTAATAGCGAGCGGGGGAAGCGGGATGACGATTCCTTCACCAGACTTACTTCTTTCCTTGGGTAAAGACCATTTTTTCTCATCCAAATCGAATTCTGCCCAAGGAGCCTCGGTTAGCTCACTTTTGCGAACAGCAAGGAGTAGTAGTAGGGCACAGGCAAGGTAGTTATCACGAGAGAAGCTGTCAGAGTGTTCTTTGAAAACTCTAAACACCTGACCAATTTCTTCCAGATTCAATGCTCTTTCTCTGCTTTTTTCGATTCCACCTGCATCATTGACCTTAAACGCAGAAGCTGGATTGTTTAACAATAATCCAAGCTTGATTGCATGGTCGAAGAGTTGCAAAAAGTGCATACTTGATGAAAATTGACCTTGATACTTGGTTTGAACCTGCGGATTCTAGTAAATAGGTGCGCGTGATGGTATCAATGATGGTATCATACCCATTGTGGTAATTTTTAATGTCTTAAGATCAAAAGGATAGTTGCGATGTTCGAGTCCGGCCTTCGCACCACCCCCCCAATCAGTCCACTAAAATACTTTTTTGTATCTGCATTTCATCATTTGAAAACCTCCTGTTGAGGCGTCTGTTCTTCTGGCTCCGACATGGCTAGCACAGCACGCTCCCCACTTTCCACCCGCGCTTCCTCCTCACACCACCTTTCAAACAGCCTGGCGAATCTGGCGCTTTGCCAGGTTTCTCCAACCTGGCTTAAGATAAAGCCAGTGACCACAATAGCGGAAATAAAGTAAAACAGTGAAAATGCGATAGCTGAATTTACGCCCCCGCTGGCCAGTAACGATTGTATTGTTGTCCACCAGGCGCAGGCAAAAATGACAATTGAAATTAGCCAGAAACCTCCGCTAACGATGTGAAAATTTTTAATTTTTTTAGCATCTACAGAAAAATGATTTTCATCACAACTATATAAGGATGGGTTTTTAAGGAAACTCATTAATCGTACATCATATGAGCCGATATTTTTATCAGCGATAAAAGCGATCAGCTGATGGGCGTGCCAGACAGGAAGAGTAATCCCGATCTGCTCATACAAAAATTTCATTTGTACCGTCTGATGCGTCCTCGAGAGTTTGGTGTCGGGTATGTCAGCGTTCGCTATCTCAGCGATTTTATTCAGCACCTCTATTTTGGTTTCAATAGGTACCTTTTCAAAGCGAATTTTTCGCTTTGCTGGCGGGCTGGACATCACTTTTCCCGCCCAGTCGATGATCTTTTTAGCCACATATAAAAGCGCGGGTAGCAAAACCAGCTTTGCAATATCTATCTCGTTAATGGCTCCCATCGTTATTCCTTTATAAAATGAATACGCAATGAATTTACAGCACCGACTTTATTTTATGTAGCCCTCATTATTATGAGGGCTTCGATATGGCTAATTCCTGGGCTGGCTCCTGGTCTGACTTAATGCCAACCGCCCAATACGGCCCCTGCCCGGAGGCCGTTATACTTAAAGACTGAAGCCAATTTCCACCGATGCCGCACTGCGTTCCCCCTCACCGTGGTAAACCGCTTCGATGTTGTTACCATCGGGATCGAGTACAAAGGCCGCGTAGTACCCCGGGTGATAAGTTCGCTCACCGGGTGCGCCGTTATCACTGCCGCCGTGTGCCAGCGCCGCCTGGTAAAAAGCATCCACCGTCTCACGATCCCTGGCCTGGAAAGCCAGGTGATGCCGTCCTGTTGGCTTACCTGCGGAACCGGGGCTATTAATCGATGAAACAACAAGCTCATCAGCCCAAAAATAATCGTCGTAGGTATTCACGACAGGGATCTCAAGGACCGCCAGCACGGCTGTATAAAACGCTTTGCTGGCCTCGAAATCATTTACCACAAGCTGGATATGGTCGATAAGCCTGCCGCGATGTAATCGGTAAGTCTCCATGATGGTTTCCTCATTCAGTCGTATTAACAGGTAGTTATCCGTTATCTAAAAGGAGCGTTGTACGGATTTGATGGATGAGTACAGGTCCGGAGTGGCGATATAGAGCATGACATTAAAATCCTGTTTGTCACCGCAATCCTGACCCCTCAACCCCGTCCCCCAATCACCCCGATAAACTCTCTGACCTGCTTCTGCTTCCTGGCCGACAGCTTCTCCACCCTGCGCATCGCGGCTTCCAGCTCCGGTTCCGGCTCAACCGCCGTCAGCACAATACAGCCATCCATCACCCGCACCTCCACCCGGGTGCCGGTCGAAAACCCTGCCGCCGCCAGCCACTGGCCCTTCATGATCATCGCCGGAACAAGACGACGATCTGGCAAACGTCTCACATAACTCACCGTCAACTGACGCTTATTTTTTGGCGACACTTCTGGATCAAACGAATCTACAATACAATCAGCATTAGTCATGGTTGCTATTCCTGGTAAATAGTAATTGTGATCAGCGGTGCGGGTGTGTTGGCGCACATTCGCACCGCGCTAAATAACACCTGTAAACCTAACCAGTAATAAAAATAAAGTCCAGACTTTAATCGGACATAATAAACGTCTTTAACCGCAAATTAAGAATTAACAGAATACGTGACGCTATTAATTAGCGCCTGTGGAAAATGCCTTTCCTGATATTGCTGAAATAACCGCAAAGCAGATTCAAAAAATAAAAGCAAGATAATGCGCGCAACAGGATGCCCATGCCCAATTACGGGCACCCCATCTCTTTAGCCAGCGTACCCTTCCGGGACTTCAGGCGGCGGGCGATACCTGCCGGCAGGGCGGACCAGAACGAGAGCGCCGGATGAGTCCGCCGCTCAATCTCCTCCACCGTCACTTGATAATCACAAAAACTGGCGCTTTTGGGCGTCGCCTGATCCAGCAAAAACGCCGCGTATTCGCCTTTATCCGGACTGGAGCCGATAAAAATAATCTTCCAGTAGCCGCTGGGAAGCTCCACCTCGGGCGCAGCGGGCAGGGTAGCGATATGCCGTTCGAACAGCGGCCCGGTAACGGACCACACCGCCGCCACGTCGCGGCGCTCGGCGAGGGCGCGCTCCTTATCCTCCAGCCGCGCCCACGCCCCCTGATTCAGGTCGGAGGCCTGCGGGGTGATATTGGAAAGATAGTTTAACGCCTGCCAGTCTGCGCTGGCGCCCAGCCCGGCGAGCGGCGCCTGATGCCCGCGATCGACCGCCAATGCTGCGCTGGCCCCTTTATATGCCGCGGGGGCAAGGGTATCCGCAGCGGGTAAATCCGGATCGCGCTTCCAGCTGCGCGAACGCCCGCTGGCCAGGCTGGCTTTGGTGATTTTATACGCCACCCAATTAGCGAATTTGCGGTGGCTGTTGTTATTGAGCGTATAGGCTTCACGAACCAGCGTCTGCGCGCTTCCGCCGGTCGGGCAGCCCACTTCACAATGATCCACGCCGGATGATGCGGCAGCGCACGCGACGGCAAAAAATAGCGACGGCAGAACGCTGAATACTCGGGATAGCTTCATATTATTGATGACGTCAAAGAAAAGATGAACCGATGCATAAAAGAACCCCCTGAATAACCAGAGCGGAATTCAGCTATGAATCGCAAAGATGAAGTGAGAGCGTAAAAAGAGTTAGCCGGTCGCAGCTGCGCGGAATATCACAAGATGATTTAACATCACGGCGGATGTTATTTTGTGACCCTGGAAATGATGTTGAATGAGGTAATCAGACTCTCAAGCCCGCTATTTTCAGCCGGGCTGAACGGGGGGAATATGTCCAGCGAAGCGTAAAGCGGTGCGGCATCCATGTCGTTGTCTGAAAAAATGTCGCGGCAGGGGAAAACGCTTCTCTCTGAGCGGGGGATTACTCAGACTACGCGGATGACCGATTAAGGAGAGAAGTTATGAAAAAGGAACTCTGGAGAGGCGTGCTGGCACTGGCCGTACTTAGTCTCCCCGCGCTGGCGAAAACAGGCGTTTCATTCAGCCACAAAGACTGGGAAGTGGTATGCGATAACACGCTGACCTGCCGGGCGGCGGGATACAGCGCTGAAGAAGGAAGTGGAGGTTCGGTGCTGCTGACCCGCCAGGCCGGAGCGGGCACCGCCGTCTCGGGAGAGCTGATGCTGGCGGAGGTGACCGACAGCGACGTTCTGCCGGGCAAACTGACGCTGTGGATCAACGGCCAGCCGGCAGGCGATGTGAAGCCCGCAAAAGAGAGCTGGCCGCTGTCGGAGAAACAGGCCCGGGCGATCGTTAACGCCATCAAAGGCAGCGGGAAGGTCGAATTTACAGGCGGGGCGGCGCCGTTTGAGCTTTCCGGCGAAGGTGCTTACGCGGTACTGCTGAAAATGGACGATGTTCAGGGGCGAATCGGCACGCCGGGCGCGTTGACCAAAAAAGGCGCCAGGCCGGAAAGCAGCGTCCGGGCGGCGATTCCCGCCCCGATCATTCACCGGGTCATGCCTGAGAAGGCGCAGGAGAGAGCGTTAACCGCGCCTGAGCTGGCGGTGCTCAAGCCGAAGCTTCTGGCCACGCTAAATAACGATGATTGGTGCGATCGCCTCCAGCCTGAGGAGGGGGAGGAGGCTGAAACCATCAGCCTGACGCCGCTGGATAACGCGCATTCCCTGATTTCGGCCTTGTGCTGGCGGGCGGCCTATAACGAGGGATACGGCTATTGGGTTGTGGATAGCAAACTTGAGGGTAATCCAACGCTTATTACGGTTTCCGGTTCTGAGTATGGCGACGGCGAGATTTTTATGAGCCAGAAAGGGCGAGGGCTCGGCGATTGCTGGGGGACGGCAAGCTGGCTCTGGGATGGCACAACGTTCCGCAAAAGCCGTGAAGCGACCACCGGGATGTGCCGCTATCTTCGCCTCGGCGGGACATGGGATCTCCCCACCTGGGTGACCGAGGTTAAACCGGTAAAGTGAAATAGCACGGCCAGAATCTCTCCCGGCACACACGTCGACAGAGAGGGCGGAGAAGGATCTTAACGATCGCCAGCGTAGCAGGATCGCGATCGAGAGCGGCAGAGGCGGCAGAAAACTGACGCCTTGTTCAAAATAACAGCGCGGCTAATGTATTGCTAACTCGAATTAGTTTATGATTAAGCCGTTCTGTTCGTTATGGAAAATGAGTTTATGGCCAAAACCGTTGAGCAAGTCGCCAGGGCGCTGGAAATCTCGATTACCACCGTGCGCCTGGTGCTGGGTGGCAAAGCTGAGCAGTATCGCATCAGCGCCAAAACGCAGCAGCGTATTAATGATTACATCGCCGAGAACGGGCTGGTCGTTAACCATATCGCCCGCAGCCTGAAGCTCAATAAAACCGAGACCTTAGGGCTGGTGATCCCGCGTTTATCCAACCTGTTTTTCTCCACCCTGGCGGAAAAGCTCGAAGCCTGCTGCCGTCAGGCGGGGTATCAGCTAATGATTGCCTGCACTTACAGCGACAGCGAGCATGAAAACAGTCTGGTTGAAGGGCTGCTGGCGCGCAACGTTGACGGGCTCTTCGTGGTGCCCTCTACCCGGGAAACGCAGCTGCATCACCAGAAGGTAGCGCGCAAGCGGCCGCTGGTGCTGCTCGACCGCGATTTTGGCGAGAGCGACGTGTCGCTGGTGGTGAGCGATAACTACAACGGCAGCAAAAAGCTGGTGCAGGCGATGACCCAGGCGGTGGACGTCTCGCCGATTTTTTTTATCGCCGGGGATACCCAGCAGCCGTCTATCCAGCGTCGTCTGCAGGGCTACCTGAGCGAGCTGCCCGCGGGGAAGGAGTGGATATTGTCCGCCAGCCATAACCGTCAGGAAGAGGGCAAACAGCTGATGCTCGATTTCCTCCGTCAGCACCGCGAGCCGCCGAAGGCGTTTATCGCCTCCTCTCTGCCTATTCTGGAAGGGACGCTGAGCGCGCTGCGGGAAACCTACGGCTTTATTCCGTGGGATATTCCCATCGGCACCTTCGATGAACATCAAATGCTGGGATTTCTGCCGAACGCGGTATGGTCGATGCGCCAGGATGAGGACGCCTGGGCGCAGCACGCGTTTCATCTGATGCAGCAGAAGCTGCAGGGGGAAAATGCCGATGTGAAGATCACCGTGCCGATGACCCTGATTCATCGTCCGCTGTCGGTGGAGAAGCAGCGGAGCCAGTAAATGACACGGCTTGTGTGAACACGTCAATCCCCGGCTGCGCTATGCTGGCCGGGGCTACAAATACCGCATCCTGCGCGCGCTGGTAGCCCGGATAAGGCGCGGGCGCCGCAATCCGGGAACCCTTAACGATCCCTCATCAAGTCAATCGCTGAACAAACCGCGCCGCCAGCCCGGCGTCCAGCTCCGGCGGCAGGCCGCTGATCCCGACGCCGCCAATGGCCAGCCCGTCGACGATCACCGGCTCGCCGCCCGGCATCGCCAGCAGCTGCGGGTCGTTAAATACCGCCAGCTGCAGGGCGCCGGCGCTGACCTCTTGCGCCAGCGTTGCCGTCGGACGGCGAAAGCGCAGGGCGCTCCAGGCCTTGCGCTGCGCCAGCTGGCGCGGTAGCGGCGGGCAGCGAGCGTGCGCGCCAAAGGCGATGAGCTCGCCCTCCGGCCCGACAACCGCCACCGCCAGCCCCCGGGTTCGCGCATCGCTTTCCGTCTCCTGTAAAAACCGCGCGACCTGCTGGCACACGACGCTATCGTTCAGACGGACCTGGGGACAGAACACGTCATTGTCCGGCATCGGCGATATACCTCCGTAAGCGCAGATAGAGGTCATCCAGCTCGCCTTTCTGCGCCGCCGTCAGCGCCACAAACGGCTCGCGGGTGGGGCCGGTCTCGACGGTCTCTTTCGCGGCAAGATACTTCGCCGACTGGAACACGCCGCGCGCGACCAGCTGCTCCACCACCTCGTTGATCTGCTGCTGCAGGCGCTGCGCCCGGGCAATGTCGCCCTGCTGAAAAGCGCTGCGCAGGGCGAGAAACAACTCCGGCTGTAGGTTAACCGTGGTGCCAACCGTGGCCGTCGCGCCCGCCGCGAGGCTGGAAAGGAAGATCTCATCGAAACCGTTAAAAAAGACTTTCTCCGGGTAGCGGGCGATCATGCGTTCCAGCGAATAGAGGTTATGAGAAGTATGCTTCACCCCCAGAACCTGCTCATCGCCGAGCAGCGCGTCGGCGCTCTGGGCGTCCAGCTCGACGCCGGTAAACTGCGGAATGTTATACAAAATCACCGGAATCGAAATGGCGTCCAGCACTCGACGGTAGTAGGGCGGCACCAGCGACACCGCGCTGGCACCGTCCTGCTCGGCGTGCTTCGCCAGCTCGACGGCATCCCGGGTGCGCGGCGTCCCGACGTGGGCGATCACCGGCACGCGACCGCCCGCCGACTGCACCAGCGTTGCCAGTACCTGCCGGCGCTCATCGAAACGCAGCAACGGCCCCTCCCCGGAGGATCCGCAGCAGTAAAAGCCCTCAACCCCGCGCGCCAGCTGGGCGCGGGCGAGCGCGTCCAGCGCCGCGTAGTTCACCGACTCATCGGCATGCATCGGCGTCACCACGGCGGAGATAATGCCGCGAAAAATCTGCCATTTATCGCTTACCATGCGGTCCAGCCTCCATCCACCACCACGTTGGAACCGGTCATATAGACCGAGGCGTCGGAGAGCAAAAACACCACCGCGCCGTTGTACTCGTGGGCTTTCGCCATCCGCCCGATGGGGATACGGTTGGTGTAGTTTTTCTGAAAGCGCGGGTCCTGATCGCTGCGCTCGACGCCGGAGAGGGTCAGGGTATTGACGCGAATGCCGTCGCGCCCCCAGTAGGTGGCGCAGTAGCGGGTAAAGTTATACAGCCCGGACTTTGCCGCCGAATAGGCCACCGGTTTGACGAACGGAATGCCGGTGTCCTCTTTTTTATAGCTGTAGATATCCTGCACCGGAGAAACCACGCCGTAGATCGAACCGACGTTGATGATCGAGCCACCTTTGCCGGCCTGCTTCATGCGCTTGCCGACCTGTTGGGTCATCAGGAAGGTGCCAACCAGGTTCACTTCCACCACCTCGCGGAACACCTCTTCCGGGAACTCTTCAAACGGCCCGGAGACTTCCGGCGGCGCGCTGGGCTGGGTGTCGACGCCGGCGTTGTTGACCAGGCCATCCGGCACGCCCCACTTCGCTTCAATGCTATCCAGCACCCGGTTAATGCTGGCTTTATCGGTAATATTCACTTCCGCGCACAGCAGGCGATCGGAGTCCTTAATCGCCCCCAGCACGCGGTTGACGCGGGCGGCATCGACGCGGGTGGCCAGCGCCGCCACCTTCGCGCCGCGGTCGTGTAATGTCTTCACGTACTGCGCCCCCAGCTGTCCCAGGCCGCCGGTCACAATGATGACCTTGTCTTTAACCGAGAATAACGAGTCTTCCATTGTCCTTTCCCCTCACTGCGTGGTTAGATTTTGTGGGTTGCGAGGTAATCACGATCGAGAATAATGCCGTGGCCCGGCCGTTCGCTCGGCACGTAGTAGCCGTCCACCTCTTCGCCCGCTTCGGCGATGATGCGCAGATCTTTCCAGCGCCCGCCGTCGGTCATCTCGGCGTATGAGATATTCGGCACCGTAGCCAGCAGGCTGGCGCTGAGCTCCATGACAAAATGCGGCGTCATCGGCAGGTTGTGCGCGCGGGCGACGGCGGCGATATCCAGATAGCCGGTGATCCCACCGACGCGGCCGAGATCCGCCTGGATATAATCCGCGCTGCCGCTCTCGATGTACTGCGTAAACTGGTTTAAGTTATAGACGTTTTCTCCCAGCGCGATAGGCGTGGCGCTGCGTTCGCGCAGCCGCAGGTGGCCGGCGATATCGTCGGAGGGCAGCGGCTCCTCAATCCACAGCAGGTTGAGCGGTTCGAACAGCTTGAACGCGCGCAGCGCCTGCGGGAAGTTCCAGCCCTGGTTGGCATCCACCGCCAGCGGGAAGCCCGGCACTGCTTCCTGAATCTTACGCAGCCGCTCCACGTCCTCCTCCAGCGTCGGTTTGCCCACTTTCACTTTCGCCGCCAGGTAGCCGGTGCTTTTCCAGCGTTTGACCTGGTCAATCACTTCCTCAATGGACAGATGCAGGTTGATGCCGCTGCCGTACAGCGGAACGCGATCGCGCACGCGGCCAAGAATGTCGATAATCGGCGCATTGAGGGTTTTACCTAACAGATCCCAGTAGGCAATATCCAGCGCCGCCAGGGCATGGGTGGTGACGCCCGCGCCGCCGACGTCGTGTACGTGTTTATACGAGCGATGCCACAGGCCGCGCGGGGAGAGCGGCTGGCCAATAACGTCCGGGATAATCTCGGCAATCAGCGCAGAGATGGTTTTCCCGCACCAGCCGGAAGTGTGGCTAAAGCCGGTGCCGACGTGGCCGTTAGAACCATAGACGTCAACAATCGCCACTTCGATATCGGTGACGTGGTGAATCTGATCTCCCCACGGGCCTTCCGGCAGCGGAACGCGGGCGGTCATCAGTTCGATATTTTCAATCACGGGCATTTTTGTGCTGTTCATCTGATTCCTTCCTTTATGGGTTCAGCGGGGGCCGCCCCTGCGGCCCGGGCGGTTAATGTTTGGAGGCCGGGGATTCATGCCCCTCCAGGGCGATTGCCGGGCTGGCGTCATGTTCTCGATCGTTCTCGTCGCCCACCGCATGGCCGAAGACTTCCGGCAGCAGGAAGATAGAGGCGAGGAAGGCGCAGAACGGCGCGATAGCGATAATCATTGAGGCGACCGGTACGCCGACCGCTTCAAACAGGGCCGGGAAGACCAGGGTGGTGACGAAGGCGGTGACCTTGACGATGGTGTAGCCGATGCCGGAGGCCACCCCGCGATAGCGCGGTTTTGCCACCAGCGAGATCACCGTCATGCCGCTTTCGGAATCCCAGTAGTGGCCCCACAGCATTAGCGCCGCGCCGAAGATGATAAATGCGAAGCTGCTGCTGTAGACGCCCCACGCCGATATCGAAATACCGATGGTGACCAGCAGGAAGCCGTATTTGCTCAGTCCCTTATGCCCGAGCTTCGGCAACAGCAGCGGGCCGACAAATGCCGAGAGCGCGGCGATACAGTTCACCGCCAGCAGGGCGAGGTTATTCTGGATCTGCCCGGAAATCCCGATGGTGACGAGGATCAGCGGCAGGAAGAAGGAGAAGGCGTAGTTTTCAAACGACTGCACGGCGCAGGAGAACCAGCCGAACAGGGTGGTGCGGCGGGTAAACGGACGGCGGAACAGATCGTGCAGCGTCTCTTTGAGCGTCGGGTCGGCGATGGTGACGTTTTCGTTGGGCAGAATGTCGTCCAGCAGACGGCCATCCTGTTCGCCGTAATATTCACGGGAGGCTTTTTTCGCTTCGATAAAGCGGCCGCGTTCGACGAACCACGCTGGCGTCTCCGGCAGCTCCCGACGCATAAACAGCAGCAGGCAGGCCGGGATCGCCGGGACCGCCAGCACGATGCGCCAGATCATATCCGGGTGAACATCAAGCGCCACCAGCGTGGTGACCAGCAGAATGGCGGCGATAATCCCCAGCGCGAACATAAACTGCCAGCGGTTAGCCATCACTTCGCGCTTGCCCTTCGGCATCACCTCCATGATGTAGGTAAAGCCGTTAGCCACGTCCGCGCCCACCGGGATCCCGGCGAGGCAGCGAATAATCGCCAGCCAGTACATATTGGGCGCCAGGCCCTGAAGAACGGCGAAGATCGCGAACAGGATCATCGACCAGAGGAAAATTTTACGCCGTCCGAGCTTATCGGTCAGCCGACCACCGCGCCGAGCTGGGTGCCGGCGGCGGTAAAACCAAGCAGCCAGCTGCTGGGCTCATAAATATCTTTCAGGGCGAATAAAATAAACGCCATGGAATAAATATCCCATGACTCAATTAATAATGCGGTGATCATTAGCCATCCCGCTTTGGTGCAGCCAGGGGCCTCCTGCAGATCGAGCCGTTTCTTTGCCTTCTGGATAATAAATTCAATATGTTGCTGCTGATACATATAATCCTCTCTTATCCGGGCAGGCGGAGAGCCCGCCCGGACAGATACGTGTTGATCCGCTCTTTATGGGCGATAAAGAGACGAATGAAGCGGATGTTTGCCAGGATCGCTAACAACGTAAAAATTACATAAGCGAATCAGTTGTTATTTCATTAATAAATGCGCATCGCCTGCGATAAAGACTTTCATATTTTGCGTCAGCGCCTGGGCAATAAAGGCGTTCAGCACTTCGGATAATACCTCCTCCTCTACATAAGCCAGACTGAGATGGTTGCTCTGGTGGCCCGCCATTAAATCGTCGCGCGAAACCCCGTCGAGAACGGCGTTGAGTAACGGCCACTCGTAGTTGGTCGCCCGGCGGCGGCGTTCGAATTCGTCATGCGGTAGTTCGACGGCGGTGCCGGTGCCGATATGCAGGATCACCTGGGTGCCTTCGTAGTGCGCTCGCGCCCAGATAAAGCGTCCGGCTTTGCCCTGACCGGCAATGGTCGAGCCGCCATAGGGGAAGAACATCGCCGGCTGGCGATAGCCGGTGGCCCCGGCGATCCCGCCTTTCAGATGGGCGAACGGCACCGCGCCGGAGATCTCCAGATCCCAGTAGAACGTGCCGTTGTACTCGCTACCCCAGCGGATATCGTGAAGAGTGGTTTCGCTCGCCATGCCCAGCGCGCCGAGCAGCTTCGCCAGCATCACCTGCGGGATGGCGCTGCCCATATCCACCTCGTTGATGCAGGGGATCGGCGCGTCCGGACAGACGATCTCGCCGTTCTCATCCGGGATCGGGAAACGTTCCGCGTTACCGATGGCGCCTTCGGCAAAATCCGAGGCGGCGCAGCTGTCTTTGAGCCCCTGCTGATACTGCACGCCCACCGCCGTCAGGCCGAAGCGCTTCACGAAGCGCGCCATGGCGATCATCATTGCGCACTGTTCCAGCACCTGCTCCCGGGTCAGATCCTTCGCCCCGTCGGCGCCGAACCGGAAGCGCATGCCGCGGGTCTCATACCAGTCGAGACAGGCTTCGCGCAGGTCGGTCGGCACCTTGTTCATTTCAACCAGCAGCGCCGATTGCGACAGCGACTCCACCGGCATCCCTACGTCGATCATCGCTTTTTGCGGGAACACGCCGTTGATCATCCCCATACAGAAGGTATCGAACAGCCCGACAATGGCCTTGTGTTTGAGGATCGACTGCCCAACCTTCACGCCAATCTGCCCGGCTTTGCTGGCCAGCAGCGGCGCGCTGGGCGCGACAGGATGCAGATAGCCGAGCTTATGGCTGAGATGGCCGTCGCGCAGCCAGGTGTCCAGGCCACGAATAAACGCCTCGTCGGCGAAGGTTTCCGACCAAAGCCGCGAGTAGCTGCGCTCCAGGCTGGTGAGGCAGCCTGCCATACAGAGCATGCCGACGAGGCCCGGCCAGGTGCCGTCAAAATTGGCGAGCAGCAAAATAGGGCCGCGATGATGTACCAGCGAAGGAGCAAGGTGATGGGAGTATTGCCAGGCGGTCAGCAGGACAATAACCGGCGCATCCGGATCGATCCCGGCGAACAGCTCGCTACCCTCTTTCTGGCTGCTGATAAACCCGTGGCCGCGCTGCTCGTTGACCGGATGGGCGCGGCGCAGGCGATAGCCTAATGTTTCCAGCGCCGTTTCCAGACGCTGTTCAAACAGCTTCTGCGTGGGCCAGCAGGTGACGTTAGCCGGTTCGCGGAGATCCGCATTGGTCACCATCAACACTTCGCCTGGCTGCGGGGTAATAAGCCCGGCTTCCGCGGGTAACGTTAAATTCAGCATGTGAATTTCTCCTGTAGGGGATAGGTCGCTTGGTTATCGTTGAGCGTGCTGCGCCGGGGTAAGCGCGGCATCAATCGTTCTGTTGCTGGCTAATTTCTTAAGCTAACTCGAATTAGCAAATTAGGATAAAAAAAGACAGGAACAAACTCTTTACCGGGGATTTGTGATGGCTATCAATGTGCAATTATTAACTTATTAATATTTAACTCTTTATTTTAAACGGTGGGTCGAGGTGACAGGGAACGCTTGCTGAGGCGGCATAAAGGCGGGCAGCAAAGCGGACGGGAAGCGCAGCGGGGACGGTAAATCAGCATTAAATATATAATTAATTGAATTTAATAAATTATTTACGTTATTTCGTGAGCGATTTGTCTCGCGGCGCTGGCGCGAGTGTTAAAATTTAACCGATCCTGGTCACACTCTTTTAGCATTTACGTTGTGAATCTCCGTATCTTGTTATAATTAGCTAATTCGAGTTAGCTTGCGAGCGATTTTCCCTCGCCACCGCGGTTAGCCAGGCGCTGCCCGACTTAACAATAATGATTCAGGACAGAGGATTTAATGATGACTATGCTTACCTCGCCCGCCATGACCCCTGCAAAAAATGAACAAATATCGCAACAAACGCATGAAAGAAGAAAGCTGCTCACCGTGTTGGGCTCCGGTCTTTCCGGCACAACGATTGAGTTCTATGACTTTTTTATCTACGGCACCGCCGCCGCGCTGGTGTTTCCGTCGCTGTTTTTTCCTAACCTCTCGCCGCTGATGGCGCTGCTGGTGTCCTTCCTGACGCTGTCGATTACCTTCGTCAGCCGGCCCATCGGGGCCATCGTATTTGGCCACTATGGCGATAAGATCGGCCGCAAAAAATCGCTGGTCCTGTCGCTGATGATTATGGGCATTTCGACTTTTTTCATAGGCTTAATCCCCAGCTACGACACCATAGGCAACGCCGCGCCGCTGATACTTATCTTTTTGCGCCTCTGCCAGGGCTTTGCCATCGGCGGCGAATGGGGTGGGGCGACGACGCTGATCACCGAGTATGCGCCGCGCCATCGCCGGGGCTTTTTCGGCACTTTTGTTCAGTTGGGCAACGTGCTTGGCCTGTTTATCGCCACAGGCGTTTTTGCGCTGGTGGTGATGCTGCCGGAGGATGACCTGATGTCCTGGGGCTGGCGCGTGCCTTTCCTGTTAAGCATCGCGCTGCTGTTTGTCGGGATGTTTATCCGCTCAAGGATCGAAGAGACGCCGGTGTTCCAGGAGAATCAGAAACAGCAGCAGAACGCGCCGAAAGCGGCGGAGCAGAAGTTTCCCATTCTCACCGTACTCAAGCATCACCGTAAAGCGGTGTTCCTGGCGATGGGCATGCGCATGGGGGAGATTGTTCTGGGCTGGCTGACGGTGGCGTTCTTTATGTCCTATGTGACAAGGGAACTCAACTTCACTCGCGAAACGGCGCTGAACGGGCTGCTGCTGGCCAGCTTTGTCGGCATTTTTACCTTTCCGTTCTTCGGCTGGCTTTCCGATAAAATTGGCCGCCGACCGGTCTATCTGGCCGGCGCCGCTATCACGCTGATCTTTGCCTTCCCGCTATTCTGGATGATCGACTCCGGCTCGGTGAAGATGTTTATGTTCGCCACCACCTTCTGCTATTCCGTGGGGCTGGGCATGATGTTCAGCGTTCAGCCGGCCTTCTTTTCGGAGCTTTTTGACACCAGCGTGCGCTATACCGGCGTGTCGCTCGGCTTCCAGCTGGCGAACATCGTCGGCGGCCTAACGCCGATGATTGGTACCTTGCTGCTGGTGTGGTCCGGCGGCGCATCGTGGCCCATCTCGCTGTTTCTCGCCTGCATGGCGCTGATTACCATCCTGTGCGTCTGCGTGACGCGGGAAAGCTATAACGATGAGCTTAATGAGGTGAAGAAGTAGCCGGGGAGGGTTGCCCCGCCGTGACCGGCGGGGCGGGCGTATCAGAACAGATTAAATTTATATTCGATAATCACTTCCGAAGAGAGCGAGTTGGCCCGGCTGTAATGGCCGTCGGTAAGCACCGGCGTTTTGCCATTCATCTTATAGGACCAGCCCGGTCCGAACATCGCCCAGACGGTGAGATTTTTCAGTCTTGGGTGCGTCGGCACCCAGCGGCTGAAGGCGTTAATTTCCCCGGTACGGACGTGGTTGCCGCGGTAGTTAAACTGGGCGATGTTGCCGGCGAGACCGATCGCCAGCTCCGGCGTCAGGTTATAGTCCGACATATTAGAGAGAACCAGCTCACCGTCGCGCATATAGTCGTTGCCGGCATAGGCCATTGAGATAAAGGTCCCGCGCGAGTTTTTACTCATATGGCGCGGGTAGAAGCCCACTTCATTGGCCTTGTTCGCATCGGTATAGCCCAGACCCCACTTGGTGCTCCAGTTGTCCGCCTGCCACTTCACATCCATGGCGATGTGCCAGGCGTCGTCGTCAAAGTCACGCTTATTCGCTGGCATCGCTTTATACTCGTCCAGCGCGTGAGTGGCGTAGACCTGAGTACCGATGTTCAGCGCTTTTATCGGCTTAATATTGGTAAACAGAATATGGCGGCGCAGATAGTTATCGCTTTCACCATAGCCGTACTGCATGTTCAGGTGCTCGCTTTGCCACAGAATATCGCCGCTGGCGATATGGTTAATGTACTGTCCGCTGTTGGTCTGGAAGCGTTTCTTATCCGGCGAGTTACGATCCATCGCGCTTTCGATGTACGCGCCGCGCAGCGTGAAGGGGCCGTAGTTCACCGCGCCGGTCCAGCCCAAATAGGTGGTCGGGGAGAGGCGGGTGGAGTTGGAGATGACGCCAAAGTTTTTCATCGTCTGCCAGCCCCAGCGGGCGTTCAGATGAGTGTCCGCCAGGCGATACTGTAGCTTGATGTTGCGTTGACCAAATTTAGAAAAGCCTTCAGCGTTGCTCTTTTTATTCCCGCTGCCGTTGTTATACAGCACGCCGCGGGAGTTAAAGTAATCGCTGGCGCCGAGCTTGACCGCTCCGTAGTAAGTGGCATCAAAGCCAATAATATCGGCAAAATAGCCGGACTGATAATCGACGGCGACGCCCTGACCCCAGGCATTATGGACTTTCTTTGGCTCGGTCTCTTCTTCCTTAAGATATTTCCAGTAGTTTTTAAACGATAAATTCATATGGGACTGGCTGAATAACGGATCGTCGAGCACGGTATCGATATAATCGTGCTCCTTCAGGCTGTTAGTGGTCGAAGCTGACCAGGCGCTGGCGGGAATAGCCAGCAGCATAATGGCGACTGTTGTAGTATTGATTTTCATAATAAACCCCAGAGTAGGGACGCAGCGATCCAGGCGAGGTGTTTTCGCCTGAAGTCTGACGTAATAAATAATTAAGCGTGGGTATTATTTTTTATCGAGAGCCTGTTTTCCGGCTTCAACATATTTCATGGTGCCAATTTCTGGAACGGTATATTTGCCGTCTTTATAAACAATTTTAACCACCGCGGCATTGGCAAGCGGCTTGTTTTTCGCGTTATCGTCGGTTAAATCGGAAATCATAATCTGCATGGCGGTACCGGATGAAATTGCCAGCACGTTTTTATCGCCCCGGGCCTGCGCGTTTTCAACGATAGTGTGCAGCGCTGCCTGGGTACGGGTTTTTACCTGCTGATAGTTTTCCGCCATACCCTTTGGGTCGGCCGCTGCCAGCGCGTTCTGGTTGGTATCGACGGCCAGGGTGCCCGCTTTCATTTGGCTGAACAGCGCAGCGCCGTCTTTAAGCCCCAGCTGTCTGGCGCCGGCGTCGGCCATATCTTTGTTATAGCCGCCTTCGAAACCGCCGAAGAAGGCTTCCCGCAGGCCGCTGAGCTCAGTAAGTTTGTAATCACTTACTCCGGCTTGCTTAAGGATCACCTGCATGGTTTCACGCTGACGTCCGGCATCGCTGGAATAGAAGCTATCAAAAGGAATACCTTTAAGCCCCTCGCCGAGATAACGAGCGACGCGAGTGCCGTCTTCGGTAAGCGGTGAGTCCGCCCAACCCTGCACGCGGTCAAACGTATTCAGCAGCGTTTTGCCATGGCGGGCGAAATAGATATTCACGCCGTCATCGTTTTTAACTTCCGCCGCAGAGCAGGTTGCCGCACCTGCCGCCATCATTAATGCTATTAGCCACTTCTTCATATAACGCTCCACCTGAATGGTCTTTTTATAAGCAAAAAAAAACCTACGTCAGATATTCGACGCGAAGCATAAATAAGATTATGTTCGCTCGAACGTCTATAACGTAGGTTTCGCCTGTTCTAAACAGTAACAATCCAACAAGGGCGACGTTAGCACTAATTATGAGAAAAGACACCCTCTATTTATTATAAGTGTCAGTAAATGTGATCGTCTTCATGGAGGTAATTTTGTCGATTAAGTTGTATCTTAAGTTTAATTTTCAGATTAATTGGCGGTTTTCGGCTTAAATAATTTTAGAGGATTGATCTCCGTCACAGAATAATGACGTCCGGGCTGGACTCTTTTACGCACTGGCGTTATTTTCGCAGCACTCTGGGATTGTTACTGACCACAGGCAAAACCTAAGACCCCTGTCCGCCAATTTGGCGTGCGGCAGGAGTCTTAGGTTTTTTTTTGCGCCTAAGAAATACCTCTGCTACCCAACAAGGAGTGATGATGAGAACGAAAATCCTGACTGCCGCCATTCTGGCGTTATCTGCCGCTGGCGTACAGGCTGCTGAAAAACCGCTGAAAATACTGCTGGTTAACGATGATGGCTGCCAGTCTGTGGGGACCACTTCGCTGCAGGAAAAACTGGCGGCCAAAGGGTATGACGTCTGGATGGTGGCGCCGGCAACGAATCAGAGCGGTATCGGGTCGGCAATTACCTTTAAAACGGGTAAAGTTTTTGATGTCAAAAAAGCCGCTGACAAACGCTACTGCTTCCCGGGAACCCCTGCCGATGCGCTGGATTTTGGCCTGTGGGGCGTGCTGAAAGACGCGCCGCCGGATCTGGTGATTTCGGGCGTCAACGATGGTCCCAATACCGGTATGGCGCAGGTTAACTCCGGCACCGTGAGCGCCGCGGCCCGCGCCGTACGCTACGGTTTCCCGGCGATTGCCGCCAGCATTGGCTACCGCTTCACGGAAGAAGAGATGAAGAACAAATGGCCGAGCACGCATAAGTACTGGCCTGATTCGGTGGATTATGTCGTCTCGCTGGTGGATAAACTTAACGCCGCGCATAAACCGGGAAGCCCGATTATGCCGCAGGGGGCCGGGTTGAGCATTAACTATCCGCCGCTGCCGTCGGCTGAAATTAAGGGCGTTCATTATATTGAGAATGAACAATTCCCTGTGCCGCAGATTGGTTATGAACTTCTGGCGGACGGTACCGCCAAACAGACGATGAATCCGGAGGCGATGAAACCGGCAGAAGGGGATAATGACTCGGGCTGGCTCAACAAAGGATATATTACTTACACCCTGTTTGATGGTTCATGGAACGCGCCGCACTACCAGGCGCAGTTTGAGGCGCTGCTCGGCAAATGATGCTGTAGCGATAGTAAAGAAGAAGGCGCGGGCTCCACGCCTTCTTTATATGAACCGATGATGAAGCGCTATTCGTCGAAGAACCAGTAGCCCTGGTTAATCAGGCGGGTCAGATCGGTGATAAAAGCCGGATTGCGCAGCGCGGCCTCGCCTAGCTCCTCTTTACCCAGCAGGGTATAGCGGCACAGCGCGTCCAGAGCCGCGGGATCGGTTGGCTCCAGCTGTTCGCTATTCACAAAGAAGCTGTCGCCGATGTGCAGTACACGCAGGCCGCTCAGGCGAGTCAGCATTTCACCGCCCGCCAGCGCGTCGACAATCTCCTCTTCTTCAAAAGGCGGTTCAGCGGGCGCAATATCCAGCTCGTGGCGCGGCGTCGTGGCAAAACGCCCAAACCAGCGGCGGAAATCTTCCGGCTGGCTAATCATCTCGATCATCATGCCGCGCAGGCGTTCCAGTTCATACTCTTCTACCCGTCCCGGATGTTCGCGGCAGGTCAAATCCGGATCGCTGTAGTGCTCGCCGCCGAGATCGTTTTCCAGCGCGTAATCGGCAAAGCTGCTGATCAAATCGCGGCCGTTTGGCCCACGGAAGCCGACGGAGTAGTTCAGCGCCGTTTCGTGAGTGATTCCGTCGTGCGGGAATCCGGGCGGAATGTACAGAATATCGCCAGGTTGCAGATCCTCATCAATGATCGGCGGGAACGGGTCAACGTGCAGCAGCGCCGGATGCGGGCAGAACTGACGCATCGGTAGCTTATCGCCCACGCGCCAGCGGCGGCTGCCCATGCCCTGAATAATAAAGACGTCGTACTGGTCGATATGCGGGCCTACGCCGCCGCCCGGTACGGAAAAGGAGATCATCAGATCGTCTAAACGCCAGTCCGGCAGCACGCGGAAGGGGCGCACCAGTTCAGCGGCGGGCATATGCCAGTGGTTTACCGCCTGAGCCAGGAGCGACCAGCCGGTTTCGCCCAGGCCATCAAAATGTTCAAACGGCCCGTTGCTGGCCTGCCATTGACCGTTCTTGAGGCTCACCAGTCGACTATCGACTTCCGGTTCCATGGCCAGCCCGGCCAGCTCATCCGGCGTAATCGGATCGACGAAATTCGCGAAAGCCTTCTTTAATACGACCGGCTGCTTTTGCCAGTACTTTTCTAAAAACTCGGGCCAGTTAATGTTGAGTTGATAAGCCATAGGTTCATACCAATAAGAAGAAACGGGCCTGATTATAGAAATATGCACCCTCAAGCCGCTTTGTCATGGGTCAAGGCTGGTGCTTAATTCATCATCTGAAGTCACGACGCGGTAAGAGAGGGAGAAACGTAAAGCGGATAACGTTGATTTTCGGCAAAATGTCGCTTTTGCCTGAATTCGCTGCAGCCCGCGTGGCATCTGGCTTTCCCCCATTTTTTCCGGCGTGGAGGGAGCGTGAGAAGTTTAAATTATGAGCGTTTGATAAGTTTTTTGTATTTTAAGGGTTGCTATATCCCGGCAGCTCCCTATAATGCGCTCCCACTGACACGGCAGATGTGAATCACTTCACAAACAACCGGGTCGGTTGAAGAGAAAAAATCCTGAAATAACGGGTTGACTCTGAAAGAGGAAAGCGTAATATACGCCACCTCGCAACGGTGAGCGAAAGCCGCGTTGCACTGCTCTTTAACAATTTATCAGACAATCTGTGTGGGCACTCAAAGTGACATGGA